>Ga0209156_10001038_pt1 | contig 23034 bp, 18 predicted proteins | sample GraSoiAngelo_124_FD_185881 | JGI IMG/M metagenome (GOLD analysis project Ga0209156, IMG submission 185881) | Grasslands soil microbial communities from the Angelo Coastal Reserve, California, USA - 14_0927_05_20cm (SPAdes) (version 2) | ecosystem: Environmental > Terrestrial > Soil > Grasslands... | reverse complement strand
CCCGCTGGAACGGGTGCGGGTGGAGCACGATTCTACCTTTGCCCTGATGCTCGAGTGCCAGCGGCGTGGCCTCGAAATCCGAGAGCTGCGGCAGGATTGGCTCTACTTCGCGGATGGCCAGACGTGCGCGCACATGCGCACGGTCGAGGTCCAGCGCAAGCCCGGAGCGCACTTCAGGGTCGTGGGAGAGTTCGACGCACCGCTTTCGGAGCTGGACATCCTGTTCCTGCGAAAGGATCCTCCCGTCGACATCGGGTTCGTTCGCGCCACGCAGCTGGTCGAGCTGGGACCGGGCCCGCTCCTGATCAACGACCCGCGCGGCCTGCGGGCGGCGAACGAGAAGCTGTTCGCGCTGCGCTTCCCCGACCTGGTGCCGCCGAGCCTGGTATCCGCCAGCATCACCCGGCTCCGCGCGTTCATCGACGCGCAGGGAGGCGATGGCGTGGTGAAACCGCTCGATGGCTGTGGTGGACAGGGCGTCCTCCGGGTGCGGCGCGGGGACCCGAATCTCCCGGCGCTGCTGGAGATCGCCACCGACAGCGGACGCGTTCCGGTGATGGCGCAGGCCTATCTGCCCGCCGTGCGCGAGGGCGACAAGCGCATCATCCTCCTCGGCGGCGAGGCGATCGGCGCCGTGCTCCGGGTGCCGCGCGAGGGAGAGCTGCGGGCGAACTTCGCCTCCGGTGGCATCGCAGCGCCCGCATCGCTCACGGCGCGGGATCGCGAGATCTGCCGCCGGCTGGCGCCGGCCCTCAACGATCTTGGCCTCTGGTTTGCGGGCATCGACGTCATCGGCGGCAAGCTCACCGAGGTGAACGTCACCAGCCCGACGGGCCTGGTGGAGATCGACGCGCTGAGCGGCGACTCGCTCGAGGCGCGCGTCGTGGACTTCGCGCTCCAGCGTGCCGGATTGCATGCGCGGGCCGCGGCGAGTATGTGAGGGGCCGTGGTCCGGTTCGTCCCCATCGCCATTCTCCTCGGCGCGCTGGGCTGTGGCAGCGGCAGCGCTGGCGGCAGCTTCAACGGCGTCGTCCGCGGGCAGCCGATGAAGCCGGCCGACGCCATCTCGTCGCCTGCGCGGGTGTCCCTCGGGCCCATCTCCGCCGACGTTGGCGGCGTCGTGCTGACGGATGTTCCCGGCGTCTGCGGCCGGGTGACCGCGAACAGCGAGCCGAAGAACGGGAAAGCGCTGGTCCTGTTCCTCGCCGACTTCAACCGGCAGACATTGACGGCCACCGCGCCTGCGGGGCCCGGCACCTTCGATGTCGTCAACCCGAACGCCCCGGGAATTCCCCCGCTGCACGCGGCCGTCGTCACCTTCGGCGTGAACGATGCCGCCTGCGAGCAGATCGCCGCGCAATCCGCGGTCGCCACCTCCGGCGCGGTGAAGATCACCTCCATCTCGGGGGGCGCCTACAGCGGGACCTATACGGTGGGATTCGAGACCGGCGAGGTGGTGAGCGGCGACTTTCACGCCACGAGCTGCCCCGGCCTCGCCACCTACCTTTCCACTCCGACCCACTCCTGCGGCGGCTGAGTGGGTCGCGACGACAAGCCAAGCGAGCTGGCCGAGGCCGCGCTCGCGCTCGATCGTGAGCTGCGGAAGTTCGAGGACCTGGCGGAGCAGGCCGGCCGGCTCAAGCTCTCGACCGAGAAGAATCTCGAGCGCGCCACGGAGGCGCTGACGAGGGCGGCCGAGAGCCAGGATCGGATCCGCGGCCACGTCCAGGATCTGGTGGCGGCGGTCGCGGCTACGCGGCAGAGGCAGGAAGGCGACGCTGCCGCGCTGATGGAGCGCGCGCAACAGATTGCCGCGCGGCGGAAGGAGTTCGCCGACGTCCTGCAACGCATGGCCGGCCTCGGGCAGATGGCAAAAGAGGTCCAGGAAGCGCTGAGGGGAGCGACGCCTTCCGTCGAGGGCATCGAGCCGCGGATGCAGCAGATCGCCGAGGAGGCTGCGGCCATCGCGCAAACGGCGCAGGAGAAGGAGATGGACGAGGTCGCGCGCCAGGCGGAAGTGCTGCGGCAGCAGATCCTCGCGGCGAAGAACAAGGTTGCGCTGCTGTCGCCGAAGGCGAGGGCCTAGCGGCTGCCGCACCGGAGGTGCGGCTTTGCCGCTACGTTTTAGGCTTGTCCGTCAAGAGACCGCGCGCAGCCGCGACTGCTTGCGCGGCAGCCGAAGCACGAACTCCGCTCCGGGCCCAGGGCGCAATTCCAGCGTTCCTTCCAGGCTCTGCACGACGCGCCAGGCGATGGTCAACCCCATGCCCATTCCGCGACCGGGCCCCTTGGTGGTGAAGAACGGCGTGAAGATCCGCGTCGCGTCCTCCGGTCGCACGCCCGGGCCGTTGTCCTTGACGGAGATGACGACGTTCTCCCCCTCGCGGCTTCCGCGCACCCTCACCAGTCCGCCGCTTTCGGGGCACGCCTCGATCGCGTTCTGCACCAGGTTCGAGAGGACCTGGTTGAACTCCTCGGGCACGCACTCGATCGTTCCTTCCCCCGGAAGGTCCAGGTCCACCTGCACCGGCCGGCCCGTCGCCGGCAGCACCATCGCCACCACTTCGCGGACGGCACCGAAGACATCGTACGGACGCAGTTGGCGCGAGTATCCAGCCTTGCTGTAGCTGCTCATCAGCTCGACGGTGCCGGCGATGCGACGGATGCCGCCCTCCGCCAGCTCGAACATTTCCCGCATCCGCTTCTCGACGCGCGGCAGCTCTTCCGCGGAAAGCCTTCCCGCGACCAGCGCCTCCGCGTCCATGCGGACGCGCGCCAGCGCGTTCTTGAGATAGTTCAGCGGATTGTTGATCTCGTGCGCCAGGCCGCCGGCGACGATCTCCAGCGAATCCATGCGCTGCGTGAGCACGATGTCGGCCGTGGTCTCCTGCGCCTGCACCAGCGCGCGCGCCGTGGTGAGCAGCTCGCGCGGCGAAAACGGCTTTGCCAGGTAGGCCGAGACCCCGGTCTCCAGGCCGGCGACGCGGTCCTCGAGGTCTCCCTTGGCGGTGAGCATCAGGATGGGGATGTGCCGCGTCTCCTCGCTGTTGCGCAGCCTGCGGGTCAGCTCGAGGCCGTCGATGCCCGGCATCATGAGGTCGGCGATCACCAGCGAAGGCCGCTCCCGCACCGCCATCTCCAGGCCTTTGAGCCCGTCGTCGGCGGAGATCACCTTGAAATGCGCGCGCAGCGAGTTGTGCACCAGGCGGATGATGTCCGGCGTGTCGTCGACGACGAGGGCGAGGTGGGCCTTCTGGTCTTCGTCGCTGTCGCGGACCGAGACGCGGCGCTCGGTCGCCTCGGCGATGTCGAGGAGCCGGTACTCGTCGCGCGCCGACATCTGCACGGCAAAGTCCATCAGGCCGCGATCGTTCGCGCGATGTCCTTCCGGCACGTCCCGGGCGGGACCGCGCCGGTCGAGCACCTCCGCAGGGAAGTGATCCCGGTCGCGCAGCAGCCCGACCGTGAACTTCGCGCCGCCGGAGGACTCCGCGCGGATCTGCCCTCCGTGCAGCTCGACGATCTCCTTCGCCAGGGCGAGCCCGATGCCGGTGCCGCCGTACCTTCGCGTCCCACCCATGTCCACCTGGTAGAAGCGCTCGAAGATCCTGTCGGCTTTTTCCGGCGGAAATCCCGGACCGTCGTCCTGTACCACCACTTCGATCCGCGCGCTGGCCTCGCGCACGATGACCTGGACGTGGCCGCCCGGCTGCGTGAACTTGGTCGCGTTGGAGAGCAGGTTCAGGAACACGCGCTCGATCCGCTCCAGGTCGCACCAGACCACCGTGGACGTGGCCTCGACCCGCAGCGAAAGCTCGATGCCCTTGCGCTGCGCCAAGGGCTGCACCTGCGAGACCAGGGCGCGCAGATACTCGGCGAGGTCGTGCTCGGCGACCTTCAGGCGCAGCTTCGACTCCTCCATCCGCGAGAGGTCGAGCAGATCGCCGATCATCTTCAGCAGCTTGAGGCCGCTGCGGAACATCGACTCGAACGTCCCCCGGTGCGCGGCGGACAGTTCCCCCATCTCGCCCTGCAGGATCAGCTCCAGCGGCGCGAGCACCATCGCCAGCGGCGTCTTGAACTCGTGGGTGATGTTGGCGAAGAACTGCGACTTGAAGCTGTCGAGCGCCTTGAGCTGCTCGTGGGCAGCCTCCAGGGAGGCCTTGGTCTCTTCCAGTCGCACCTGGTTGAGCACCTGCTCGCGGAGCGAGCGGTAGAGGACGATCTGGCCGGTGCCGCCCACCACGGCGATGCCGAGAAGGAAGGCGAGGTTGGAGAGCGCCTGCGAGAGCGGCTCCCATTCGCCGACCAGCAGGTTGGGGAGGACGAAGGAGAGCACGATCAGCGAGTGGGTCGTGACCACTACCTTGGCCGGCCAGATGAAGAGCAGTCCGGCGCCGATGATCACGAGCGACAGGCCCGCGTAGTAGGGCGAGGCGAGCCCGCCCAGGAAGACGGTCATGGCGCTGATGCTGAAGGCGATCAGCGCCACGTACGCGCTGGTGAGCGCGCTCGGATGCCGCTCGAAGAAACGGGTCCGAACGATGGGAAACGCGGCGTAGGTGACCATCAGCACCGCGAGGCGCACGCCCCAGAGGATCCGGAGGGTGCCCGGGGGCGCGAGCATGTAGTCGAGAACGCCGAAGAACGGCAACAGCGCGCAGGCGATGTACAGGCCCGTGCGCGTCCGTCGCCGATTGCTCTCCAGCAGCCAGCGCGCCCAACGCTCCTCGAACGCTGCCGGCAGTGCGTCCATCAATCGCGGAAGATCTCCACGAACGGATTCACGCCGCTCTCCTCCTCGAGGATGTTGAAGCGCGCTCCGGGAGCGGCCCTGCTGGCCAGGTCGAGGAGCTGCTGGCGGGTCCGGTAGTTGAGGAACCAGTCGAGGTGGTACTCGAGGTACCAGCGGCTGGGGCTCTCCGGGACCATGTTGGCGATCAGCGCGCGGCCGCCTGGATGCAGGCGCGCCACCAGGTTGCGCGCCAGACCGGTGGCGGTGGGCGTACGCAGGTAGTCGAACAGTCCCACGGAGTAGATCAGGTCGAAGCCGCCGAACGGCACGAAGAGATTCGCGTCGCGGAGCAGTCGCTTGATCGACTCGTGCAGGTAGATGACCTTCACCTGTCCCTGCAGCGGGTCGATCACCGGCTTGAGGCGCCGGTAGGCGTAGGCAAGCGCGCCCTTGTCCTGGTCGAAGAGAACGATCTCGATGGGCCCGCGCAGGTCCTGGATTTCGGCGAACAGCTCGAGGAGATCCTGCGCTGGACCGCAGGCGACGGCGAGGATCCGGACGGGACGCCTCCGCGACTGGATCAGGGCGCGGACCTCGCGCTTGATCAGGTCCTTGCGGTGGCGGACGGCGCAGGAAGCGCGGGTCTGATCGAACGCGAAGCTGATCGCCTTGGCGAACAGCGTCGGTCCCTCGAAGGGCTTTTCGTAGATGAACCGCATCACCTCGTAGTCGCCGGGATACCCGAACGGCTTGGCGGCGGCGCGGTTCATGGAGGGCGCTTGCATGAGCAGCGAGTGCAGGTGACGGCGCGACCACTGCAGCATGGCCTGCGCGTGCTCGGGTGGCGCGTTGCGCGAGGCGGCGTCGATCTCCTCGCTCGCACGCAGGATGTCCGCCACCACCGTGGTCCGCATCCGCTCGATCAGCGCCGCGCGCGCCGGCGACCCGTCGCCGTGCAGCACGTGCCAGGGCAGGTCGCTCTCGAGGCGCTTGAGCTGCGGCTCGACGTCCTCCAGATAGAGGCGCAGCTCGGAGATCAGCACCTTGAAGCGCTCGTGCCCTGGAACGCGCCAGAGCGCCGGCGGCACCCCGGTCTGGGCGAACGACTTGATGGTGCGCAGCTCCAGGATGCCGTCGATGGGCAGGAGCGGCCCTTCGAAGGAAACACCGACGACGCGGATCCCGTTCAGATCGCGGACGGAGCCGACGCGGGCCTCTCCGCGGTAGGGCTCGTGCTCGTCGAAGCGGACCGCGAGCGTCTCCAGATGATCGCCAACCGATACCGGCAGGTCGTCCGGCCATTCGAAGGCGGCGCCGTTCTGGGAAACGTCGACCAGGGCCCCCGGACGGTCGCCGTCGGAGAATGCCAGCACCACCTCGCAATGCAGGGGCAAAAGGTCGGTTGCCCGGTAGCGGTGAGGACGGAAGAACACCTCCCGGCCTTGCGCGCCTTCCAGCTCTTCGTAGGTGTGGACGCGGTGGAGGGTGACCGTCACCGGGTTTCCTCCGCCGGCAGCAGCCGCACCTCGAACCGCGCGCCGCCTTCTGGCCGGTCGAGAACCGCGATCTCCCCCTGGTGCGAATCGATGATCAGCTTGGCCATGTACAAGCCCATGCCCATGCCCCCTTCGCCCTTGCTGGTGACGAACGGCTTGAAGAGGCTTTCCTTGAGGTCGGGCGGCACGCCGGGACCCTCGTCCTCGACCGCGAAGACGACGTGGCCGTTCTTGCGCGAGGCCTCCACTCCGATCTGACGCCATTGCGCCGTGGCCTGGACGGCGTTGCGCACGAGGTTCACCAGCACCTGCGTCAACTTCTGGCGGTCACCGTGGACGGGAGGAAGGCCCTCCTCGATGTTGACCGCCACCTTGTGCGCCCGGAACCCCATGTCCATGCGGGCGATGGCGAGAGCGTCGTGCACCACCACCGAGGGCTGGAGCATGGATTTCTGGATGGTCAGAACGCCGCCGCGGGCGAATTGGTGCATCGCCTCGAGCGTATGGATCAGGTTGCCCACGCCCTGCATTCCGACCTGCACGCTCTCCATCACGTCGGGGGCGACGCTGCGCTGCTGCAGGACGCTCTCGACGTAACCGAGGCTGACCATGAGATTGCGCAGGTCGTGGACGACGCCCGCGGCGAGCTTGCCCATGGTTCCCAGGCGCTCGAGGTGCAAGAGATGCGACTGCGTGCGGCGGATCTGGACCAGGCTCGCGTCCAGCTCGTCGGTGCGCTTCGCCAGCAGCGCGACGAGGCGCTGGATGGCGCGGGTCTGGTACACGTGCTCGCTGGCCTGGCGGACCGCTTCGAGGATGTCGTCCGGCTGCCAAGGCTTCTTCAAGAACCGGAAGACGCGGGCGCGGTTGATCGCCGAGATCAGCGCGGGGGGATCGGTGAAGCCGGTGAGGATGATGCCTGCGACGTCAGGCTTGAATTCGCGCACTCTTTCCAGCAGCTCGACGCCGGTCATCTCCGGCATGCGCTGGTCGGCGATGATCACGTCCAGCGCGGACGCTTTCGCGATCTCCAGCGCTTCGTTTCCGGACTGCGCCTCGTGGACGCGGTACCCGGCTTCGAGGAAATCTCGCAGGACTGTGAGGTTGGGTTTCTCATCGTCTACGATGAGAATCCCGCCACTGCGGGTCTCCCCAACGCCGTGTAGGGCGATGAGCGAGCGCAGTCCTTCGTCCAGCATAGGGGCGCAGCATCGCCTTTTGAGTGTAGTAAAGGCAACTTTTGATTCTGGGTTCCGGGGTCTACGGGCCAAAGAACGAGCCCGAGGAGCCAGACTTATGGCGTGCGTTCTTTGATACCGCGCCGCGTCAATGCGTTATCGACGAGCTGCGGATTGAGCAGGGGCTGCGGAACCTCGAGGTAGGCGACCGCGTCGGCGGCGGCGTCTTCCAGCGTCGGGACGATGTGCAGGCGGCCGACTTCCTCGTGTACGCCGGCCTTCTTCAGCACCGAGGCGGGCTGCTCCCGCAGCCCGGCCATGATGCAGAAGACGCCCTGCTGCCGCAGTCGCGAGAGCGTGCTCTCCAGCGCGACCAGCCCGGTGACGTCGATGGCCGGCACCGCGCCAAGATAAAGAATCAGCACCTTGGGCCGCTGGCCAATGGCCTTGAGGGCGTCCATTGCCGACTCCGCCGCGCCGAAGAACAGCGGACCGTTCACCTCGTAGAGCACCACCTCGCGCGGCAGCTTCAGCTTGAGGTGCGGATGCTGCTCGTCGACGAGCTCGACCGAGGCCACCTCGGCCATGCGCCTCATGAAGAGGAACGCGGCCAGGATCATCCCTGCGGTGACCGCCACCACCATGTCGAACACCACCGTCAGCGCGTAGCAGGTGAGCAGCACCGCCACGTCGCTCTTCGGCGCCACGCGGACGATGTGGACGAAGTGCCGCGCCTCCGACATGTTCCACGCCACCATCACCAGCAGCGCGGCGAGCGCCGCCATCGGGAGGAACGAGATCAGCGGCGCGAGCACCAGCACCGCCAGCAGGACGACCACCGCATGGATCACGGTCGCCATCGGAGAGCGGCTGCCGTAGCGGATGCCCGTCGCGGTGCGCGCGATCGCGCCCGTGCAAGCGATGCCGCCGAAGAATGGACAGAGGATGTTGCCGACTCCCAGCGCGACCAACTCCGAGTCAGGGTCGTGCCTGGTGCCGGCCATCGCGTCCGCGACGACGGCCGAGAGGAGCGACTCGATGGCTCCGAGAAGCGCGATGGCGATGGCCGCGGGAAAGAGTGCGCGAAAGGTGGCGAGCCGCAACGGCAGGTCCCCTCCCAGGTGCCAGGGCAGTGCCGGCAGCGGCGGCAAGCGCGGAATCCCGTGCACTTCCACCCCCGAGATGACCGTGACGAAGCGCGAGCCGATGGTCGCCACCTCGAGGTGCAGCACCCAGGCGAGAAAGGCTGCCAGCGGGAGAGCAACCAGCGGCGCCGGCACGCGCTTGGTCCAGCGCGGCAAAAACGCGAGCACCGCCAGGGTGAGCGAGCCGATCAACAGCTCGGAGCCCCGCGCAGTGTGGCGCGCCTGCACGTACGACCAGACCCGCTCGAGGAAATGGTCGGGTGTCCGCGCAGGAGAGAGGCCGAGCAGATCCTTGATCTGCAGGACGCCGATCACGGTGCCGATGCCGGCGGTGAACCCGGTCGTCACCGGATGCGGGATGAACTGGATCAGCCGGCCTAGTCGGAACAGGCCCATCGCTATCAGCAGGACTCCCGCCATCCCGCCCGCGACCAGAAGCCCGGCCAGCCCGTGTCGGACCAAAATGGGTGCGAGAATGACGATGAACGCCGCCGTCGGCCCGGTGACCTGGAAGCGCGAGCCGCCCAGCAGGGGTACTACGATGCCGGCGACGATGGCGGTGTAGAGCCCGTGCTGCGGCGGCACGCCGACGGCGATGGCCAGCGCCATCGAGAGCGGCAGCGCCACGATGCCGACCACCACGCCCGCGAGAACGTCGCGGCGCAAGTCCGTCGCCGAATAGCCTTCGGCGAAGACTGCGCGAAGCGCGGAGCCGGGCAGCCGGCGGAGCGGCGGCGACTGCGAATGCCCGTAGCGGGTGCGGCCCATGAAAGTACAGTCTGAAGCATACCCGCAAAGCCGCACCTTTCCGGCGTCAGCGGCCAAGCCGCACCTACCGGTGCGGGCGGCTACTCGTGGCGACCGGTGGCGGCGTGCAGCGCGTCCTCGAGGGCCGCGATGCGCTCGCCCCCCTTGCGCAGCCTCCGGCACAGCTCGCGGGCGATGTTCTGCAAGAGGAGGATGTAGGTTTTTAGATCCGTCTTGTAGAGCTTGTAGAGGTCGAGGTTGGTGAGCTCGAGCAGCACCGAATCCTTCTCGGCGCGGCAGGAGAACGGGCGCGGCTCCATCTCGATCAGCGAAGGAACCCCGAAGAACGCGCCGGGGCGCATCATCAGCAGGCGCGCCTGCGTTCCGTCGCTGCAGTGGCGCTGCATGATCAAGGCGCCTTCCATCACGATGTACATCGACTTGCCGGTGTCGCCTTCGGCGAAGAGCAGCTCGCCGGCCGGGACGCGCCTCTCTTTCAGCATGCCGGCGACGATGGCCACGACGTCGGGCACGAGCCCGCCGAAGAAGGAGGTCTTCGAGAGGAACGACACCAGCTCCTCGGACGCCATCCCTCTAGCTTAGATCAGCGCCAGGCTTCGGGAGGAGGGCAGGAGCAGAGCAGGTTCTTGTCGCCGTACACGTGGTTGAGCCGCCCGACTGAGGGCCAGAACTTGTGCTCGCGGACCCACGGCGCCGGGTAGGCCGCATGCTGCCGGGAATAGGGCCGATCCCAGGCGTCCGCCGTGAGCACTTCGGCGGTGTGCGGCGCGCCCTTGAGGACGTTCTGGTCGCGGCCCGCCTTGCCGGTCTCGATCTCCCGGATCTCCTTGCGAATGCCGATCATCGCCTCGCAGAAGCGGTCCAGCTCCGCCTTCGGCTCGCTCTCGGTGGGCTCGACCATGAGGGTGCCGATCACCGGGAACGAAGTGGTGGGCGCATGGAAGCCGTAGTCGATCAGACGCTTCGCGACGTCGTCCACCTCGATGCCCGCGTCGCGCTTCACCTTGCGCACGTCGACGATGCACTCGTGCGCCACGAAGCCGTTCTTGCCTTTGTAGAGGACGGGAAAGTGCGCATCGAGACGCTTCGCCACGTAATTCGCGTTCAGGATGGCGACCTTGGTGGCCTGTGTCAGGCCCTGCGCGCCCATCAGCCTGATGTACGCCCAGGAGATGAGAAGGATGCTGGCGCTGCCCCAGGGCGCGGCGGAGACCGGTCCGATGGCCTTCTCTCCGCCCGTTCGCACCACCGGGTGCCCGGGCAGGTACGGGATGAGGTGTCTGGCCACGCAGATGGGTCCCATTCCGGGACCGCCCCCGCCGTGCGGGATGCAGAACGTCTTGTGCAGGTTGAGATGGCAGACGTCGGGCCCGAAGTCGCCGGGCCGGCAGAGGCCGACCTGGGCGTTCATGTTCGCCCCGTCCATGTAGACCTGCCCGCCGTGGCGGTGCACGACGTCGCAGATGCGCCGGATCTCCTCCTCGAACACGCCGTGCGTCGAGGGATAGGTGATCATCAGCGCGGCGAGCTCTTTGGCATGCTGCGCCGCTTTCGCTTCCAGATCCGCGACGTCGACGTTGCCGTTCTCGTCGGTCTTCACCACCACGATGCGGTAGTTCACCATCGCCGCCGACGCCGGGTTCGTGCCGTGCGCCGACTGCGGGATCAGGCAGACGTTGCGGTGTCCTTCGCCCCGGGCCTGGTGATGCGCTTTGATCACCTGGAGGCCGGCGTATTCGCCCTGCGCGCCGGAGTTGGGCTGGAGCGACACGCCCGGGAAGCCGGTGATCTCGGCGAGCATCGCCTCCAGCTCCTGGAAGATCTGCGTATATCCCGCGGTCTGGGTCCGCGGCGCGAACGGGTGCAGCCGCGAGAACGCCGCCCAGCTGATGGGCAGCATCTCGGCCGTCGCGTTCAGCTTCATCGTGCAGGAGCCGAGCGGGATCATGCTGCGGGTGAGCGAGAGGTCGCGGGACTCGAGCAGCCGCATGTAGCGCAGCATCTCGGTCTCGCTGTGGTGGGTGTTGAAGACGGGATGGCCGAGGTAGCCGCTCTTGCGCAGCAGCGAGCGCGGGAGGCGGGTGTCGTCGGCCGTGGGTTCGGAGACGGGGCGCGCTCCGGCGAACGCTGCGAGGACGTCGCGGACGTCCTCCGGAGTGGTGGTCTCGTCGAGGGCGACGCCGATGGTGTGGCCGTCGATGCGGCGGAAGTTCATCTTCCCCGCTTCAGCGGCGGTGAAGATGGTGCCGAGCTGCGCGGCGTCGACCTGCACCGCGACGGTGTCGAAGAATTCCTCGTGCCGCAGCTTGTACCCGAGCTGGGCCAGGCCGCGCGCGAGCTGCGCGGTCAGGCCGTGCACGTGCTGCGCGATCGCCTTCAGCCCGTTGGGCCCATGATAGACGGCGTACATCCCGGAGATGATGGCGAGCAGCGCCTGGGCAGTGCAGATGTTGCTGGTCGCCTTCTCGCGGCGGATGTGCTGCTCGCGCGTCTGCAGCGCCATCCGCAGCGCGGTGTGGCCCTGCGCGTCGACCGAGACGCCGATGATGCGGCCGGGCATGTGCCGGACGTACTCGTTCTTCGTCGCGAAGTACGCCGCGTGCGGTCCCCCGTACCCCAACGGCACGCCGAAGCGCTGCGTCGAGCCGACGGCGCAATCCGCGCCGAGCTCCCCCGGAGGGGTGAGCAGCGTCAGGGCGAGGATGTCGGCGGCCACCACCACGAGAGCGCCCTGGGCGTGCGCCCTCTCGATGAACTTCCGCGGATCGCGGACGGCGCCGTCCGTCGCGGGGTACTGCAGCAGCGCGCCGAACACCTTCTGCCGGGCGGGGTCGAAGCTTGCGGGATCGCCGACGATCACTTCGATCCCGAACGGCGCCGCCCGCGTCCGCACCACCTCGATGGTCTGCGGATGGCAGTCCTGGGCGACGAAGAAGGCGTTGCCCGCGTTGGCGGCGACGTTGTGGAACATCGTCATCGCTTCCGCGGCGGCCGTCGCCTCGTCGAGCAGCGACGCGTTGGCCACCGGCAGCGCCGTCAGGTCCTCCACCATCGTCTGATAGTTGAGCAGCGCTTCCAGACGGCCCTGCGAGATCTCCGGCTGGTACGGCGTGTACTGCGTGTACCAGCCGGGGTTCTCGAGGATGTTGCGCTGGATGACGGGCGGAGTGACCGTGTCCGAGTACCCCATCCCGATGTAGCTGCGGAACACCTGGTTCTTCGCGGCGATCCCGGACAGCTCGCGCAGCAGGCCGAATTCGGAGCGACCGGCCGGCAGATCGAGCGGCTTCTGCATCCGGATGGAGGCTGGTACGGTCCGGTCGATCAGCTCGTCGAGGTTCCGCACTCCGAGCGCCGCGAGCATCTCCTCCACGTCCCGGCTGTCGGGCCCGATGTGGCGGTCGACGAATCGATCAGGGTGACGGGTCGGCTGCATCTGTTCGGGCTCCCTTTGGGCGGCGCAAGATAACGGGAACTGCGCCCATCTGCTAGAGTCCGCGGCCATGAACCTGACGGGCGACCCCGACGGGCTGGCCGCGCTCAAGTCGTTCCAGGAAGGGAACCGGGACTACCTCAAGTTCCTCATCCAGGAAGCCCGCACCGTTTTCGAGCACCAGGTGGATTTCAAGAGCCCGGACGGCGCGCAGTTCCGCCTGCACTTCGACGTGAAGACGGGGGACTTCAGGGTGGAGAAGAAGCCCTAGCGCCTGTTACTGCAGGAACCCCTTCCACCAGCGGAAGTTGCAGTTCCGAGTGCCAAAGCCGTCGTTGACGAACGTGTCCCCGACCATCTCGATGACGGTACCGTCGTAGCCCACGGTCAATGTGCCGGCGCAGATGGACCCGGCCCCCCGGTCGGAGGGAAAGACCGCCATTCCGCAGCTCTTGCCGGAGCTCGCGACCACCTCGATGTTCGCCTCGCAGGCACCGTCCGCCGCTGTTCATAGATGACCGCGTAGGCGCGGCCGTTGCGCGCCATGTGCAGCTTGGTCCCCGGACGCGCCGCGAGCCAGTCGGGTGGCGCGCCGCCCGTACCCATCGAGTCGAATTGCCGGATCCACCTGGAACCGGTTTCTCCTCGCAAGAACAAGCCGCTCTCCACGCGCGGTGTGAGGAGCAGCGAATTCGGCTCGGTGATTCCTTCCGTGGCCTGGAACTCTGCCCCCGCGTTGCCGGAATGATCGATCCAGATGCCGCCCACCTTGCCGCTGGCGGCATTGAAGAGGACCAGCGAGTTTCCCTGGCGATCGACGCCGAGCGCGAGCGGTCGTTGGTTGAACGACAGCTGCGTCCGCCAGCGCCGGTTCAGGTGATCGTCGTACGCGACAACCACGGCGGGCGACGTCTCATCGAACTTCCCCGAGACCACCACCATGCCGCCCAGGGGATCGTTTACGACGAACCAGGAAACGTCGACGGTCTTTCCCGTCGTCGCCACCACGGAACCGTTCTCGTCGATCGCCGCCAGCTCGCCCTGCTGGAGGTCCCAGTAGCTCAACTCGAATCCAGCGAGTTCCTCGATGAGGACCGTGCTGTAGCCGCTGTAGGTCCCGCGCTCCGTCCCGGACGGGGCTAAGAGATGGACCGTGAATCGATCCGGAGGCCCATTGTTGCTGTTGTCTAGCATCAAAGCCACAGTGCCAGACCCGTCCGTGGAACCCACGCTGCAACGGTCGTAACGGCTGGCGGACAGCGCAGCCGAGGCCGTCGGCTGGGCCACCGCGTCCGGGCCGAGCCCGGCGCATTCGTCCTGCGTGATACCGCCGCCGCCACCTGCGTCCGGCTGTCCGCCACCGCCGGTGTCACCCGCATCCGGCTGTCCGCCACCGCCGCCGCCGGTGTCACCCGCATCCGGCTGTCCGCTACCGCCGCCGCCACCCGCGTCGGGCTGCCCGCCACCGCCGCCGCCACCCGCATCCGGTTGCCCACCACCACCGCCACCGGCATCCGGCTGCCCGCCTCCGCCGCTTCCTCCGTCTGATCCGGGAGGTACAGGCGTTGCGTTGATCGAGCCGCACGCTGCGGTCGCGAGCGCTATGAGCGTCGCGGCGCAGAGGGAAAGGGTGGTGCGCATAGACAGACCCCCACGGCCTCCCGAGACCGATTTGGGAACGACACACCGTATTTTCAACGGCCGAGTTGTCCCCTGGCTGCAACCCAGTGGGATCCGGGCGCTCGTACCCGCCTGCCAATCGCTCGGCTACACTCAGACACATGCGCCATGCGACCGTCCTCCTGCTTGTGCTCGCGAGTGTCGGCTGTGTCCACGAGCCCGTGCGTTCGCGTTCGCCCGGCGAGAGAGCACACGACCCCTTCATCTGGACGGCAGACAGCGGTGATCCCGGTGCAGACGCGACGAACACGCTCATTCAAGCCGGGTTAGTCGCTGCTGCCGTTGCCATCTCACCGGACGCGGCAGTCCCGTTCTGCACACCCGAAACGGGCGAACAGACGGACCCGCCGCACACGTGCCCCGCGAAAGCGGGCGAGGAACCGCAGCCCGCGGAGAATCCGCGCTGAGCTAGAGCTGCATCGGCCGGCGCGCGATCCGGTACAGCAGCAGCCCCATCAGGGCGAAGCAGGCGACGCCGAGGATCTGGTAGCCCCCCGCCCCCAACCCGTGCGTGAGCTTCTCGCTGACGTCGAGCGAGTCGACGAAAGCCCCGACCTTGTCGCCCCAGTGCAGGAACGCAACGATCGTCCCGGTCAGCGTTCCGCCCGCCACCAAGCCTGTCGCAAACAGGCTGCCGGGGCCGACGTCGTCACCGTGGCCGCCGCCAGCCTTCGCACTGGATTGCCGGTCCACGATGCCCTTGATCGCGCCGCCGACGAAGATGGGCAGCGTGGTGGAGAGCGGGAGGTAGGCGCCGACGGCGAAGCTCAGCGGCGACACCCCGCAGAGCTCGATGGTCACGGCGAGGAACACGCCGACCAGCACGAACTGCCAGTCGAGATTGTGCGCCAACAGGCCGCGGATCAGCGTCGCCATCAGGGTGCCTTGGGGAGCGGGGAACGCTTCCGTGCCGATCTGATGCCGGACCAATCCGGTCGCGGTGTCCACGGTCGCCTTGTCGAGCACCTGCACGGTGAAGCCGATCACCAGCGCTGCCACGGCGACGCCAATGAGCAGTCCGATCTGCTGGTAGCGGGGCGTGGCGCCAACCAGAAATCCCGTCTTCAGATCCTGCGAGGTGGCGCCGGCGTTCGCCGCCGCGATGCAGACCATGCCGCCCACGCAGAGCGCCATCGGCTGGTAGACGTCGCCCGTCCACCCGATGCCGAGAAAGAGCAGGCAGGTCGCCATCAGCGTGGCGATGGTCATCCCGGAGACGGGGTTCGAGCTCGTCCCGATCAGCCCGACGATGCGGGAGGCCACGGTGACGAAGAAGAATCCGAAGACCACGATCAGGATGCCGAGCAGCAAGCGGCCACCGAAGTTTCCCGGCAAGAAGGGCAACAGCGCCATGATGAAGACCAGCGCTAGGCTGCCGAGGACGGTGACGCCGAGCGGCAGGTCGCGCTCGGTGCGGGCGGTGCTCGCGGCGCCGGCGCCGCCGCGCAGCGAAGCGAGGCTTCCTTTGAAGCTGGCCACGATCGTCGGAAGCGTCTTGAGCAACGTGATGAACCCGCCCGCCGCCACCGCACCCGCGCCAATCTGGCGCACGTAGGCGAAGTAGATGGCGCGGTTTAGCTGCCCGAACGAGTGCGCCGCGGGATCCCAGCCGTAGGCGCCCGCCTTGCCGATGTCGGCGAGGTATCCGAGCTTCACCAGCTGCGAGGCGATGACGTCGGCCGGCACCAGCGACGCGATCAGCGGAATGATCCCGAGCCACGCCAGCACGCCCCCGGAGACGAGCACGCCGGCGATCCGCGGTCCGATGATGTAGCCGACGCCCATGTACTCCGGAGTGATCGAGGCATTCACGGTCGCCGCGGGAAAGACGCGGCTCGTCGCGCGCGTCACGTAGCCGGGCACTTCCGCGATCACCTTGAGGATCTGCTGCAGCACTGCGTAGCCGATGGCAAAGAACAGGCCCATGTACGCCGTGCGCGCCATCTCGCCGCCACGCTCGCCGGCGATCAGCACCTGCGCGCAGGCGGCGCCCTCGGGATACGGCAGGTTTCCGTGCTCCTTCACGATCAGTGCGCGCCGCAGCGGCACCATCATCAGGACGCCCAGCATTCCGCCGAGCAAAGCCAGCGTGAAGATGGTCCAGTAGGTGAAATAACCGGCGCCGACGCTCTGCCGGCTGGCGGGATCGACGGCGAGGAAGAGGAACCCTGGGAGGGTGAAGACGACGCCCGCCGCGATGCTCTCGCCCGCCGACCCGATGGTCTGGACGATGTTGTTCTCGAGGATCGTGGATCCGCCGAGCTTCTTCAAAAGCGAGATGGAAAGGACGGCGATGGGGATCGAGGCGCTCACCGTCAACCCCGCCTTCAGCGCAAGGTACACGGTGGACGCGCCGAAGATGAGTCCGAAGAGCGCGCCGACGATCACCGCTTTCGGCGTGAACTCGGCGATGCGCGCGTCGTTCGCAACGTAAGGCTTGTGGTCCGCAACCGGCGCGACGCCTTCGGCCATGTCCGCCTCCTTGCAAGGGCGGCGGTTGAGTACCCGAGACGCGAGCCGGAGGTCAATGTAGCCGGCAGCCGGCTACTCGATCTGCTCGCCGACCGGCACCTTGAGGTCGGTGTCCGCGCCCTCCTCGACGTGCACGCTACCCGGGCGGGCTGCTGGCCGTTCGCGCCCGTGCCGCGCCGCCTCCCGCCGCTCCTCCTTGCGCTGCTTCTTGAGGACCCACGGTGGTGTCGCTTCACGCCGCTGCGAGATGAACCAGCACGCGGCGGCGCCTCCGGCGGCGAGTGTGATCAAGTTGACCGCCGTCTGGCGCCGGTGCCGCCTGCGCGCTTCCCGGCGGCGATTCAGCGCGTACCGTGTGAGTTGGACCACTGCGCCTGCCTGGATCAGTCGGCGGAGTTTCATGCGCAGAAGGTAGTCACTCCACCGCCAGCGCGACGAGCGCCTGCGCAACCCGCCCCGGTTCGAAGGGCCCCCGAGGGCGCAGCCAGCGCAGGGCGATGGAGGCGTGATCGATCCCCTCCAGGCACACGAGACGCGCTCCGGGGATGTGCGCATCCTGCAGCGGGACGAAGCCATCGTTCTGCGCGCCGTACGTCTCGGTGATGTACCGACGCGTCTTCTCCAGGAACAGACCGGCGCGAGCAGTGACCGACGCGAGCGCCACCGTCGGTACGTCGGCAAGCGGCGGGTGTCTGGCGAGGAATTCGCGCCGCTGGGCATACCCCATCTCGAAGTAAGCGCGGGCTGACCCGCGCAGAAGACCGCCGACCACTCCGCGGATCAGGCCGCGAGCCAGCGGCGCTGCTTCCGCGTCCGATGCGAGGGGCGTCCCGCCGAAGGGAGCCTGCACGGAAACCAGGGCGCGCACCTTCGGAACGATCTCCGGATGGAGCGAGAGCGCGGCGTGGATGTCGAGCGGTCCCTTGCTTTGACCGAGCAGAACCACCGGACGCCGTTCCAGGAGCACCCGGTCGCGGATGGTGCGGGCGTTCGCGGCCAGCGTCTGCTCGGTATCGATCGGCAACTCCGCGGCGCGCAGCGCCCTGCGCACGCGCCGCAGATACCCGGGGTAGTACTGGGTGAAGATCCCCGCGACGAGCAGGACCGGCACCGCTACGCGCGGCGGTCGTTCGTACAGCTCGAGAAATCGTGGCGTCACATCCACGGGCGCCGGCAGCTCCCGCGCCATCCATCCGACGTGCCCCGCCGAGGCGCGCTCAGGACCCATGCGATCGCAAGAACCACCAGAGCGCGACGGCGGCGAGGACGCTGAGTCCAGCGACCAGCCACCAGGTCCGCCGCTGCGAGCCGGTCACGAACAGCACCGTTGCCGTCCAGGTCGGGGCGAGGTCCAGCACGGGCATCGCCTCCGCCGCCAGCGTGGGAAGAAATGCCCAGTGAAAGCCGAGCAGCTTGATGAGAATCGCCGCCACCGCCAGGTCGAGGGCGTCGTTGAACGGGGAAGCGAATCCCTCCCCGAAGAGTGGGGCGATGGCGATCTGCACGGCGTCCGCTGCGAGCGCGACGATCCGCGCGGCGCGAATGTTACCGCGCGTAGCTTGCGTCGGTTCCCTGGAAGGCGCGGTGGAGCTCGTCGGCTCGATCGATGACCTCCTTCGGCAGTGGTCTCTTCACGGCATCGATTGCGGCATCGAGCTGCTCGACGGAGGCGGGGCCGAGCAGGATCGAATCCACTCCTGGTCGCGCCGCGACCCACTGGTACGCCAGCTCGACGCGCGTGCGTCCTGCCTCGGCTGCCAGACCCGCGAAGGCATCCGCCAGATCGAAGAAGCGCTCGGTCAGGTAGCGGCGCTGGTACATGGGGTTGCGGTCGAAGCGGGAGCCCGGCTCCGGAGCCACGTCGCGCGGCACCTTGCCGGCGAGAAGCCCGCCGGCGAGCGGATTGTAGACGGTGGTGTGTACGCCGTATTTCCGCGTGAAGCGGAAGTACTCGATCTCGAGCTGGCGCACGAGCAGATTGTACATCTGCTGCGAGACGCGCGGCTTCAAGCCGGCCTGGATCATCTCCAGCAATTGCCAGGAGGCGAAGTTCGAGACGCCGAACGCGCCCACTTTGCCGGACGCGATCAGCTTCTCAACCGCCCGCAGCGATGGCTCCAGCGGACGGGAGTGGTCCGGCTTGTGGAAGTAGTACAGCTCGACGTGGTCGGTCCCCAGCCGGCGCAGGCTCTCGTCGATGGCCGCGGCGATGCGCTCCGGGGCGAGCCCCTCCGGGTCGCTCATCTTGCCGATTCCCATCTTGGTGGCGATCTGCGCCTCCGCGCGCTTCTTGCCCAGGGCGCGCCCCAGGACCCGCTCCGACTCCCCGTCGACGTAGACGTTGGCCGTGTCGAAGAACGTGAGGCCGCGCTCCAGGGCACGCTGGACGATGCGATGTGCTTCCGGCTCCGGCGTGCGCTTGCCAAAGTTCATCGTGCCGACGACCAGCGCGGGCGGGGATCCTTCGCTTCGGGGATCGAGGTAGCGGTCCATGGGGGCGGAGTCTACGCGGCGACGAACTGCTTCTCCACCAGTCGCCGGTACAATCCGTCTTCCCGTAGGAGCGTCGCGTGCGGCCCGCTCTGGACGATGCGCCCCGCGTCGAGGACCACCACCCGGTGTGCATCCTTCACGGTGGACAGCCGGTGCGCGATGATCAACGTCGTGCGGCCCTTCATCAGCCGTTCCAGCGCCTCCTTCACCAGGTGCTCGCTCTCCGCGTCGAGCGCGCTGGTCGCCTCGTCCAGCACCAGGATGCGCGGGTCCTTCAGCACCGCGCGCGCGATGGCCACGCGCTGCTTCTGCCCGCCCGAGAGCTGGACGCCGCGCTCGCCCACCAGCGTCTGATATCCCTGCGGAAATCTCGCCACGAACGCGTGCGCGTTCGCGGCCCGCGCTGCGGCCTCGATCTCCGCATCCGATGCTCCCGGTCGGCCGTACCGGATGTTCTCGGCCACGCTGGTGGAGAAGAGGATCGGCTCCTGGGCCACGGTGCCGATCTGCCGGCGAAGGAAGCCGACGTCGAGGTCGCGCAGATCCCGTCCGTCGAGCCGCAGGCGCCCCTCATCCGGGTCGTAGAGTCGCGCGATCAGCGCCGCCAGCGTGCTCTTGCCGGCGCCCGAGGGTCCCACCACCGCGACCACCTCGTCCGGAGACAGGCGGAGCGAAACGCGGTCGATCACCAGGACGTCCTTGCGCGAGGGATACGCAAATCTGACGTCCTCCAGCGCGACCTCGCCGCGGACCTGGGGCAACACCACGCCGCCGCTCGGCGCCATCTCCGGCGTGCGGTCGAGCAGCTCGAAGATGCGCTCGGCCGCGCCGAGCGAGCGCATGAAGTCGGCCCAGAGATCCGCCAGCGCTCCCAGGGAGAAGGCGACGATCAGCGTGTAGACCAGGAAGCTGGTCAAGCCGCCCACCGTCATCTCCCCGCGGAGCACCAGCCTGCCGCCGTACCAGAACACCACCGCCGCGGCCGCATACGCGGCGAACGATCCCGACGCCATGAAGCTCGCGCCGGCGAGCACGCGCTTCTTCGCCAGCGCATAGGCGTGGCGCGTCCTCGTCGAATAACGCGCGGTCTCGGCGCCCTCCGCGGCGAACGAGCGCACGGTGCGGATCCCCGAGATGGCCTCCTCCGCGACTTCGTTGGCGGAGGCAAGCGCGTCCTGCACGTCGCGGGAGAGCTTCCGCACCCGCCGGCCGTAGAGCACGCCGCCGAGCGCGATGGGCGGCACGACCGCCAGCATCAGGCCGGTGAGGACCGGCGAGGTCCAGAGAAGGAAGCCGATGCCCCCGGCGATCTGCGCGACGCTGCGCAGCCCGATGGAGATATTCGCGCTGACCGCGCTCTGGAGCACGGCGGTGTCCGAGGCGAGGCGGCTGGTCAGCTCGCCGGTGCGCCGCCGATCAAAGAAGCCAATCTCCTGGTCGAGGATGCCGGAGAAGAGCCGCTCGCGGATGCGCGTCACCGCGCGCTCGCCGGCCAGCGAGATCAGGGTGAAGCGGGCGGACACGGCGACGGCTTGCAGCAACGCGACCAGGACCATGAACAGCGCCGCGCGGTCGATCTGCGCCGGGCTCCCGCCTCCGAGGACGCCGTCGATGATGATGCGCATGCCCTGCGGATAGAGCAGGGCCATCGCGCTGCCGAGGCCGAGGAACAGGACGCCGGCGCCGAGGAGCTTCCACTCGGGGCGCGCCAGCGAAAGCAGCCTCCGCAATGTAGCCGTTCTGTTCACCACGGAGCCGAGAATGCCAGACGGTGGGCAAAGGTGCGATCTCCACGCCTTGCTCCCAGGTCCGCCTCGCGGTTGTCTTGCTCTGCAATGCAGAAGGTCCTCGTCGTCGACGACGAACCAGAGCTGGTCCGGCTGCTGGGGCAGACGCTCGGCGCCGCCGGCTTCGCGGCAGTGGGCGCTCCTTCGGGAGAGCGCGCGCTCGAGCTGGTGAGCGAGCAGCAGTTCGACGCGGCGCTGGTGGACAAGAACCTGGGCCGCGGAATCGACGGCGTCGAAGTGTTGCGGCACCTCCGCAGGCGGCAGCCGCGCTGTGCATGCATCATGATGACGGCCTATCCCTCGATGGGTTCCGCGGTGGAAGCGCTGCGGATCGGCGCCCAGGATTACGTCGAGAAGCCTTCTCCGGAGCTCGACACCATCGCGGACCGGGTCCAGTCCGCGATCCGGGGCGTACGCCTGCGCGACGAGCGCGACGGTCTCTTGGTGAAGCTCACCGCTCTGCAGCAGGAGCTGAAGGACAAGGACAGCCGCGTCCGCGATCTCCAGATCCAGCTCGCCATGGCGGAGCACGTGGGCCCCGGACGCGCCGACGAGGGCACGGAGTCCCTGGTGCTCGCGTCGCGCGATCGCCACGCGCGGCTGGTCCAGGCCGCCGAGAAGCTGGTGCAGATGGCGCGCTTCCTGAGGACGAACGAAAAGCTGGTCAGGGCGATCGAGGCGCACGTCTCCGCGCTTCGGCTTGGCTGAGCCCTCACCCCTCCCGGAGTGCCTGAGCGAAGTCCTCCATCAGGTCCTCCGCGGCCTCGAGCCCGATGGAGACGCGGACCAGTCCGTCGGAGATTCCGATCCGCGCGCGCTCCTCCGCCGTGAGCCCGACGTGCGAGCTCGCCGCCGGCCGGGTGACCAGCGTCTCCGGACCACCCAGGCTGGGCGCATGCAGCGGGATCTTCAGCTCCGAGAACATCCGCTCGGCCGCGTCGGCTCCGCCCTTCAGCTCGAAGCTGAGCATGCCTCCGAAGTGAGCGAAGAGCTCGCGCGCCCGCGAGTGCTGGGGATGGCTCTCGAGCCCAGGGTGGTTCACGCGCGCCACCGCCCGCTGCTTCTCGAGGAACTTCGCCACCGCCAGCGAGGTCGCGCACTGCTGACGGTAGCGGACGCCCAGCGTCTTCAGCCCCCGCTGCAGGAGGAAACAGGCGTGGGGATCGAGCGAGCCACCCAGGTGGTCGAGCGTCCGCTTCACTTCGCGGACCCGCGCCGCGGATCCCATCACCGCGCCGGCGATGACGTCGCTATGGCCATTCAGGTACTTGGTCGCGCTGTGCAGGACCAGATCGAAGCGATGTCGCAGCGGCCGGAAGGCGAGCGGCGTCGCGAAGGTGTTGTCGATGATCGAGACCAGGTCGCGCTCCCGGGCGAACGCAGCGGCGGCGGGAAGATCGGCGACGCGCAGCAGTGGGTTGGTGAGCGCCTCGACGTAGAACACGCGCGTCTTCGGTGTGGCGGCGGCGCGCCAGGCTGCGGGATCGTCTCCGGAAACGAACGTCACCGTGATTCCGAGCCGCGGCAGATCGCGCGTGAGCAGGTCGTGCGTGCCCCCGTAGAGGCCGTCCTGCGCAACGACGTGATCGCCTGCCCGGAGCACGGAGAGGAGCGCCGCGCTCACCGCCGCCATGCCGCTGGCCGTCGCCAGCGCCGCTTCTGCCTCCTCGAGCGCAGCCAGCTTGGCGTGGAGCGCTTCGTGCGTGGGCGTGTTCGAGAGGCGTGCGTAGCGGATGTCGTGGTAGCCCCGCGCCTCCGTCTCCTCGAACGTGCTCGACTGGTAGATCGGCATCGCCACCGCGCCGCCGTCGCGCGGCCGCGGCTCACCGGCATGGACCAGCAGGGTA
>Ga0209156_10001035_pt1 | contig 23059 bp, 18 predicted proteins | sample GraSoiAngelo_124_FD_185881 | JGI IMG/M metagenome (GOLD analysis project Ga0209156, IMG submission 185881) | Grasslands soil microbial communities from the Angelo Coastal Reserve, California, USA - 14_0927_05_20cm (SPAdes) (version 2) | ecosystem: Environmental > Terrestrial > Soil > Grasslands... | reverse complement strand
CGCTACGAAGTCACCGGGATCTTCGACACCGGCATGTACGAATACGACAACAGCTACGTCGCGCTCGACCGTCACGTCGCGCAGCGCTTCGCCGGGCTCGACACGGCCGTGACGGGGGTCGAAGTGCGTCTCGCCGACCCGTGGCAGGCCCAACCGTTCGGCGCCGCGCTGGAAACGCGGCTCGGGTACCCGTACCGGGCGCTCGACTGGCAGTCGCAGAACGCGTCGCTGTTTTCGGCGCTGAAGCTCGAGAAACTCGCGATGGCGTTCGTGGTGTTCCTCATCTGCGTCGTGGCCGCGTTCAACGTCGTGGGGATGCTCTCTATGGTGGTGCGCGACAAGACGCGGGAGATCGGCATCCTGCTGGCCATGGGGCTGCGGCGGGCCGCGATTCGTCGCATCTTCCTGGCGCAGGGCATCCTGATCGGACTGACGGGAACGACGCTCGGCGTGGGGTTGGGGCTGGTCGTGGGCGGGATGGTCAACCGGGGTCACTGGATCCCGATCGACCCCTCCATCTATTTCATCGACCATCTGCCGGTGCGTACGCAGCTGCTCGACGTGCTCCTGGTGATCGCGGCGAGCCTCGTGGTGGCGACGCTGGCGCCGCTCTACCCGTCGCTCCAGGCCGCCCGGCTCGATCCTGTGACCGCGATCCGGTACGAATGACCGCGTTGCTCGAGGCGCGGGGCATCCGCAAGGTGTTCGCCGGCGGCGACGGCCAGCCGCTCGAGGTGCTGCGCGCGGTAGACCTGAGCGTGCGGCGTGGGGAGTTCGTCGCTATCGTGGGAGCGTCGGGGGCGGGCAAGAGCACGTTGCTGCATCTGCTGGGAGCGCTGGACCGCTCCACCGGCGGGGACGTGTGGCTCGACGGCTCACGCTACGCCGACCTGGAGCCCGATGCCCTGGCGGACCTGCGAAACCGCAAGTTGGGCTTCGTCTTTCAGTTCCATCATCTCTTGCGGGAATTCTCCGCCTTGGAGAACGTGATGATGCCCCTCCTGATCGGCGGACAAGAGCCGCGCCGGGCGCGCTCGCGGGCGGAAGAGGTGCTGTCGCTGGTCGGGCTCGCGGGGCGCATGACGCACCGGCCCGCCGAGCTGTCGGGGGGCGAGCAGCAGCGCTGCGCCGTGGCGCGCGCGCTGGTGCACGATCCCAGCGTCGTGCTGGCGGACGAGCCCTCGGGCAACCTGGATCACGCCAACGCGGACCGGCTGCACGAGGTGTTCTTCCGGCTGGCGCGCGAGTACGAGACGGCGGTCGTGGTGGTGACGCACAACCGGCAGCTCGCGGGGCGGGCGGACCGGATCATGATGCTCGAGGACGGCCGCCTCGCCGCGGTCGGCTCGGTGGACGCGATACCTTGATGATGTGCGACAACTGTAAGGAGCGCGAGTCGAAGATCAACTTCACCACGGTGGAGCACGACACCAAGGTCACGCTCCACCTGTGTGAGCAGTGTGCGCAGCAGAAGGGCATCGAGACGGGGGAGGCGATCCTCAAGTCTCCCCTGGGCGGGTTCATCCAGGCGATGGGGAAGGGGGGCACCAACGTCCTCCCCACGCCGGCGGACGGGCTGCGCTGCGCCGCGTGCGGGAGCACGCTCAAGGACTTCCGCGAGTCGGGTCGATTGGGATGCGCCCAGTGCTACGAGTCTTTCTCCACGCACCTCAAAGACCTGCTGCGCCGTTTGCACGGCTCCAGCCAGCACGTCGGGGAGCGCTATGCGCCTCCGGGCGCCGCCGGCGCGACCGACCCGCGCCTGCAGCTGCTCGAGCTCAAGGAGCAGCTGCGGCGCGCCGTGGAGAACGAAAACTTCGAGCTCGCCGCCGAGTTGCGCGACCGCATCCGGGTGCTCGAATGATCGACCTCTCTCTCCTGCCCGACGGCGGGATCGGCTGGCTCGACGCCTCGGGGCCGAAGGGCAGCATCGTGCTCTCGACCCGCATCCGGCTGGCGCGCAACCTCGAAGGCTACGTGTTCAGCCAGCGGGCCAAAGACGCCGACCGCACGGCGGTGCTCACGCGCGTGGAGGAAGCGAGCGCGGCGAGCGACTTGTTGAAGGGGGCCGCGACCATCCGGCTCGATCGGCTGGAGCGCATCGAGCGGCAGCTGTTGCACGAGCGGCACCTCGTATCCAAAGAGCTGGCGGGCCTGGATCGCGAGGCCCGGCCTCGCCCCGGGGCCGCCCTGGTGGTGCAGGGGACGGTGGGCGTCATGGTCAACGAGGAAGACCACCTGCGATTGCACGGAATGCGCTCGGGATTCGCCCTGGAGGAGGCGTACGCCGATTTGGAGGCGCTCGACGCCGACCTGGGACGGCTGCTGCCCTTCGCGTTTCATCCGGAATTTGGCTATCTTACGTCCTGCCCGACCAATGCCGGGACAGGGCTGCGGGCGAGCGTGCTTATCCACTTGCCGGGCCTCGTCTTGACGAAGGAAGTCGGGAAAGTGCTTCAGGGGCTCACGCAGGTAGGACTCACCTTCCGTGGGTTATATGGGGAGGGGAGCGAGGTCGTCGGGAACTTCTTTCAGTTGTCTAATCAGACGACGCTCGGGAAGTCGGAAGACGAGCTGCTGGATCACTTGGGCAAAATCGTGCGGCAGGTCATTGAGTACGAGGAGCAGGCACGCGAGGTGCTGCTCCGCACGGCGCCCGACGAAGTCGCCGACAAGACGTGGCGGGCGTACGGGTTGCTGAAGTATGCGCGGAAGCTGACGTTCGAAGAGACGATGAACCTGTTGAGCGGCGTACGCTTAGGGGTCGGCCTGAATCTGATCCCCGGATTGAGTGTATATACGCTTAACAAGCTGCTGATCTTCACCCAGCCCGCGCACCTCGCGGCGCTCGAGGGACGTCAGACCGGCGATCCCGAGTTGCCGACGGCGCGCGCCACCTATGTCCGTCGGGTGCTCGAGACCGAGGCCGTGTGAGGCAGGGGGATAGATGAACGGCTACAACTTCACGGATCGCGTGCGCAAGGTCCTGCAGATGGCGCGGGAAGAAGCCGCCCGCCTGCACCATGAGTACGTGGGGACCGAGCACATCCTGCTGGGGTTGATCCGCGAAGGCGAGGGGGTCGCGGCGGCGGTCCTGACCAACCTGAACGTCGATCTCGAGGAAATCCAGCAGAAAATCGAGGAGACCGTCAAGAAGGGAAAGGCGGCCGCGGCCGCCGGACCCGACTTGCCGTACACTTCGCGCGCGAAGAAAGTGCTCGAGCTCGCGATGAGCGAAGCCCGCGAGTTGAATCATTCGTACGTCGGGACCGAGCACCTGCTGCTCGGCCTGCTGCGCGAAGAGAAGGGGATCGCGGCACAGGTGCTCACCGATGCCGGCGTGAACCTGGAGCAGGCGCGGGCGGAGACGCTGCGGCTGCTCGGCAGCGAGATGCCGTCGGGGCCCGCGCCCTCCGGCTCGGGCGCGCAGCCGGCGAGCCCGAAGAGCGAGAAGAAATCCAAGACCCCGGCGCTCGACCACTTCTGCCGCGACCTGACTCAGCTCGCGGCGGAGGGCCAGCTCGATCCCACGATCGGGCGGCAGAAAGAGATCGAGCGGGTGATGGAGATCCTGTCGCGCCGCAAGAAGAACAACCCCGTCCTGATCGGCGAGCCGGGCGTGGGCAAGACGGCGATCGTCGAAGGGCTGGCCCAGCTGATCGCGAGCGGCCAGTGCCCCGATGCCCTGAAGGATCATCGCGTCCTGTCGCTCGACATGGCGGCGGTGATCGCGGGCACCAAGTACCGCGGCCAGTTCGAGGAGCGGCTCAAGGCCATCATCAACGAGATCGCTCAGAACAAGAACATCATCCTGTTCATCGACGAGCTGCATACGCTGGTGGGGGCGGGCGCGGCCGAGGGGGCGGTGGACGCCTCCAACATGCTGAAGCCGGCGCTCGCGCGAGGCGAGCTGCAGTGCGTGGGCGCCTCCACGCTGAACGAGTACCGCAAGTACATCGAGAAGGACGGCGCGCTGGAGCGGCGCTTCCAGACGGTGATCGTCGATCCGCCCACCGTGGGCGAGACGATCGAGATCCTGAAGGGGCTGCGCAAGCGCTACGAGGAGCACCACCGGGTGATCATCCCGGACGACACCCTCGACGCCGCGGCGAAGCTGTCGGAGCGCTACATCACCGACCGGTTCCTGCCGGACAAGGCGATCGACGTGATCGACGAAGCCGGCGCGCGGGCGCGCCTCGCCACCCAGGTGCCGCCTCCCGAAGTCGCGGCGCTCAAGGACAAACTCGAGCACATCAACGGCGACAAGGAGAACGCGGTCCGCGACCAGAACTTCGAGCGGGCGGCGGCGCTGCGCGACCAGGAGCGCGAGCTCCAGGCGGAGATCCGGCGCAAGCAGGAAGCCTGGGAAAAAGAGCGGCAAACGCACCGGCCCACGATCAGCGAGGAAGGCGTGGCGTTCATCGTGTCACGCTGGACGGGGATTCCGGTGACGCGCCTCCAGGAGGCCGAGACGGCCCGGCTGCTCCGCATGGAAGAGGAAATGCACCAGACCGTGGTGGGCCAGGACGAGGCGATCGCGGTGATCTCGCGGGCCATCCGCCGCAGTCGTGCCGGGCTGAAAGATCCCAAGCGGCCGATCGGGTCGTTCATCTTTTCCGGTCCGACCGGCGTCGGCAAGACCGAGCTCGCCCGCGGGCTGGCGCGGTTCCTGTTCGCGGACGCGAGCGCGCTCATCCGCGTCGACATGTCGGAGTACATGGAGAAGTTCTCGGTCAGTCGGCTGATCGGGGCGCCTCCCGGCTACGTGGGCTACGAGGACTCCGGCACGCTCACGAAGGCGGTGCGGCGCAAGCCCTATTCGGTGGTGCTGCTCGACGAGATCGAGAAGGCGCACCCCGACGTCTTCAATATCCTGCTCCAGGTGCTGGACGAAGGGCACCTCACCGACAACTACGGCCGGGTGATCGACTTCAAGAACACGGTCGTGATCATGACGTCGAACGTGGGCGCCCGCGACATGGTGAAGGGCAAGGCGCTCGGCTTCGCGCAGCCCGACAGTCGCGCGAGCTTCGAGAAGATGGCGGAGAAGGTCAAGGAGGAGATCAACAAGACCTTCAACCCCGAGTTCCTGAACCGGCTGGACGACATCATCGTGTTCCACCCGCTCACGCGGGAGCACATCGCGCAGATCGTCTCGATTCTGCTCAAGGAAGTGCAGCGGCGGTTGGGCGAGGAAGAGCTCACGCTGCGGCTGACGCCGGCGGCCTCGGATTTCCTGGTGGACCACGGGTACGACGAGCACTTCGGCGCGCGTCCCCTGAAGCGCGCCATTCAGAAGTACGTGGAAGATCCGCTGTCGGAGAAAATCCTGGTCGGCGAGTTCGCACGGGGCGACGAAATCGAGGTCGACGTGGCCCCGGACAAGGAACGGCTGGCGTTCCGCGCGCTCTCCGGCTCGAAGGCGTGATCCGCAAAGCTTCGCTCGTCATCTTTTCGGGTGGTCTGGCGCTCTTCGCCCCGCGCGTCGCGCGGGCGCAGGGCGAGGCTCCCGCGCAGGCGCCCCCGGCCGTCGCCCCCGATTCCATCGTGGTGCTCGGCCTCCGTCGCGTCGACCGCAAGCAGGTCCTCGACCAGGGCGGGCTCGCGCCCGGCCGGGCCCTCGGCTACCGCGACGTGCAGCGCGCCATTCAGGCGCTCTACGCCACCGGCCAGTTCGACGACGTCCGGGCCGAGCAGGACACGGCCCGCGGCCGCCAGCTCCTCATCGTGCACGTGCGGGAGCGCCCCATCCTCGTCAAGTGGGCGGTGCGCGGCGTGGCCCGCGTCTCGGAAGGCAGCGTGCGCGACAAGGCGCAGCTCGCGGAGGGCCGCCCGCTCGACCCCGCGGCCCTGGCGCGGGCGCGCGGCCGCATCGACTCGCTGTACCACGCCGAAGGCTACTACCTGGCTCACGTGAGCGTGATCAAGGTGTACGAGGCCGACTCGGCGCGCGTCCGAGTCGTGTTCGACGTGGACGAGGGGCGGCGCGTCGCGGTCGCGCGCGTCGCCATCGAAGGCAATACCCACCTCCCTACGGACCAGCTGGTGGGGTCTATGAAGACCCGGCCCGAGGGCTTCTGGTGGTTCCGCTCCGGCGAATACGACGACGAAAAGCTGCGGTCCGACCTCCAGGAGCACTTGCCCAAGCTGTATGGGGACAAGGGCTTCGTGGACTTCCAGGTGCTGGGCGACACGCTGCTCGTGGACGACTCGACCGGCAAGGCGACGCTCGTCGTGCGCGTCAGCGAAGGCGAGCCATACCGCGTCGGCACCTTCGAGATCGTCGGCAACCGGCGCTTCTCCACCGACGAGCTGCAGCAGCTGTTCCCCTTCAAGCAGGAGGGTCGCAGCGGGTTCCTCGGCTTCGGTGGGGCGCAGCAGGGGCCGGTCTACTTCGATCAGGAGAAGTGGAACGCGGCCACGCAGCAGGTCCAGACACTCTACTACAACAACGGCTACATCTACATGCACGTCGACCCGCAGGTGATCCGGCGGACCGCCCCCGACGGCAAGCCGGTGGTGGATCTGCGCTGGGCCCTCAACGAAGGGCAGCCTGCGATCGTCAACAAGATCGAGATCTCGGGGAACGACGTCACGCACGAGCGCGTGATCCGCGACGTGATCGTGCTCTTACCCGGAGACGTGTTCCGGCAGGATGCGCTCATTCGGTCCTACCAGAACATCTCGAATCTCGGCTTTTTCCAGCAGCCCCTCCCGTTCCCGGACACCCGGCCCGCCAACGACCAGGGCGACGTCGACGTGATCTTCCGGGTGACCGAGAAACACACGGGCAACATCAACTTCGGTGCGTCGGTTGGACAGGGCACGGGCGTGGGCGGGTTCCTGGGACTGGACGAGCCGAACCTGTTCGGGCAGGGCAAGAAGGGCCATTTCCAGTGGCAATTCGGCCAGAACATCAGCGACTTCTCCGTCACGTTCACCGATCCCGCCATCCGCGAGTCGCGCATTTCCGGGACGTTCGACGTGCACAACACGCGGTTGCGCTACACGATCGCGGATCTCGGCACGCTGCGCCGCCGCGGCGCCAGCGTCCAGTTCGGATTCCCGCTGTTCAGCGACCGCTACACCCGGCTGTTCGTCTCCTACGGAATCGACGACCAGTCGTTCACCGGTGCGAGTACCGGGCTCGCGGCGCTGCGCTGCAACAACTGCATCCGATCCACCTTCGGCGTGTCGGTGCTGCGCGACACCCGTATCGACCTGCCGTTCCCCACCGCGGGCACCATGCACTCGATCGGGCTCTCGCAGTCCGGCGGGCCCCTGGGCGGCTCGGGGAATTTCCAGCGCCTCGATCTCGAAGGGCGGTGGTACGCCCCCCTGGGCCAGCTGGGCGGCGCGGCCAGTGCGTCGCCGGTCAGGTTCGTGATGGGTCTGTCGACGCGCTCGGGGCTGGTGTTCGGGAATTCCCCCTTCTTCGACCAGCTGTTCACGATGGGCGGCGTGCAGTACGGGATTCCGCTGCGCGGCTACGACGAGTTCTCGGTGACGCCCCGTGGGTACGACCCGACCGCCGCGAACGGCCAGGCGACGGCCGCCTCGTTCGGGAAGGCGTATTTCGCCATGACGGGCGAGATCGGCGCCCGGCTATCGCAGATGTTCTATGTCAACATGTTCGTGGACGCCGGCAACGTGTGGGCGCGCGCCGGCGAGTTCGATCCGACGCGCCTGTTCCGCGGTGCCGGCCTGGGCTTGAGCATCATCTCGCCCCTGGGGCCGATCGGGATCGACTGGGCATACGGCTTCGACCGCACGGATCCCCTCGGCCGCCCGGCACCGGGGTTCAAGCTGCACTTCAAGCTGGGCAACTTCTTCTGATCGGACTCCCGCGCTACGGCGGGGCAACAGACACCCGTTTCTCTCTCGGGGAGACAGTTATGAGGTGTGTGGTGACGATGTGGACGTGGGTCGGGCTGGTGGCGGCCGCGCCGGCCGTTCTGGGAGCGCAAGCCCAGAGCACGCTCAAGATCGCGTTCGTCCACTCGCAGACGATCCTCGAGCAGACACCGGGGTACGCCGCAGCGGAGTCGACGTTGAGCAAGGAGGGTCAGAGCATCCGAGACACGCTGCAGCGGATGCAAGCGCAGTGGGACTCCGCAATGAAGGCCTTCGAGCAGCAATCGCTGGCGCTTTCCTCGGCGGGGAAACAGGCGAAGCAGCGCGACCTGCAGGCCATGCAGCAGCGTCTGCAGCAGCGCCAGACCGACATGCAGAACCGCTACCAGCAGCGGGAGCAGGAGCTGCTCCAGCCGATCCAGGCCCGGGTCATCGGGATCGTCGCGGGCATCCGCGCCGAGGCCAACTACGCGCTGATCTTCGATATGGACGGTCAAAACAGCAGCGTGTTCCTGGCGGTCGACCCGAGCCTCGATATCACCAACAAGGTGATCGAGCGGCTGAAGCAGTCCAAATAGAGCGCGCCCAGCCCGTGCGCGACCGGCAACAGTCGGAGGGCGGCGGGGAGAGCGGGGCCGGGCCCGGCGCCGCGCGGCGCCTGAGCGCGCGCGAGATCGCGGCCCTCACGAACGGTCAACTGGTCGGCCCGCCGGACGCGACCGTGTCGGGCGTCGCGCCGCTGGACCGCGCCGGTCCGAACGATCTGTCGTTTCTTGCCGCCAGACGCTATCTCCAGTATTTTCAACGGTCTAGCGCGGCCGTCGTGCTCTGCAAGCCGGATCTCGTTCAGGAGGCGCCGGAAGGTCCCGCGTGCCGCGTGCTGGTGCGCGATCCGCACCTGGCGCTGCTGTCGGTCATTCCGGTGCTTTATCCCGAGCCCGCGTGGGAGCCCGGGATCCACCGGACCGCGGTGATCGGCGCCGGGGTCGTGTGGCAGGAGCCGGTGGCGATCGGCCCGTACGCGGTGCTGGGTCGCGGCGTGCGGCTCGGGCGGAACGTGCGCATCGGCGCCGGGTGCGTGCTGGGGGACGGCGTCCAGCTGGGTGACGACGTGCAGCTCCTGCCTCACGTCGTGTGCTACGGCGGGACGGTCGTGGGAAGTCGGGTCATCCTGCACGCCGGCGTGCGGCTTGGGGCGGATGGGTTCGGCTACGTGCCCGGCAAGAGCGGGGAGCTGCCGCGCAAGATCCCGCAGGTAGGGCGCTGCATCATCGGCGACGACGTCGAGATCGGCGCGAATACCACCATCGACCGCGGCAGCGTGGACGACACCGTGGTCGGCGCGGGGACGAAGATCGACAACCTCGTGCAGATCGGCCACAACTGCCGGATCGGCGCCCGCTGTCTCATCGCCGGCCAGGCGGGCATCGCGGGCAGCACACACGTCGAGGACGACGTGTTCCTGGCGGGCCAAGCGGGCCTCGCCGACCATGTGACGATCGGGCGCGGGGCACGCGTGACGGTGCAGGGAGGGGTGATCGGGGACATCGACGCGGGCGCGACGGTGTCGGGGTACCCGGCGCGCAAGCACCGCGAGTTCCTGCGGGCGCAGGGCGCCCTGTACCGGCTGGCGCAGATCGTGGACGACCTCGAGGCACTCGTGCGGCGGACCGATGGCTCCCAGCGCTAGGCGCAGCATCAGGAAAAAGGCCGCGGTTTCGGGCACCGGGTTGCACACGGGAGCCCGGACCGAGGCCACGTTCCTGCCCGCGCCGGCGGGGCAGGGGATCGTGTTCCGCCGCCTCGATCTTGCGGGGAAACCCGAGGTGCCGGCCCGGCTGTCCGAGGTCGAGGCGGTCGAGCGGCGCACCGCGATCGGTAAGGGCGAGACGACCATCCACACGGTCGAGCACCTGCTCGCCGCAGTCGCGGCCCACGAGATCGACGATCTGACGGTCGAGCTCACGGGTCCCGAGCCGCCGATTCTCGACGGCAGCTTCCAGCCCTACTTCGAGGCGCTGGCGAACGCCGGCCCGACGGAGACGAGCGGCGAGCCCGTGATCCTGACCGTGCCGGCGCCGTTCACGGTCACCGACGGGGACTCGACCTATGTGGTCGCTCCCGCCAAGGAGCTGCGGCTCACCGTCACGATCGAGTGGCCACACCCTCTCATCGGGCGCCAGTCGGGGAGCTACACGGTGACGGCGCAGGCATTCGCCACGGAGCTCGCGCCGGCGCGCACGTTCGGGTTCGTGAGCGAGGTCGAGTCGCTCAAGGCGCGGGGGCTGATCAAAGGGGCGTCCCAGGCCAACGCCATCCTGCTGGACGAGCGCGGGCTCGCCAATGGGGCCCAACTGCGCTGGCCGGACGAATTCCTGCGCCACAAGGCCGCGGACATCGTCGGTGATCTCGCGCTCACGGGCGCGCGCATCCGGGCGCACGTCGTGGCCGAGCGGCCGAGCCACAGTGGCAACATCGCCGTGGCGCGGGCGTTGGCGCGGGCGTCGCGGGCGAGCGGTGCGGCGCCCAAGATGGACATCGGGCGGATCATGGACGTGCTGCCGCACCGCTATCCCTTCCTGCTGGTGGACCGCATCGTCGAGGTCGAGGGCCAGCAGCGGATCGTCGGCATCAAGAACGTCACGATCAACGAGCCGTTCTTCCAGGGGCACTTCCCGGGCCACCCGATCATGCCGGGGGTGCTCATCATCGAAGCCATGGCGCAGGTGGGGGGCATGCTGCTGATGGGCTACTTCGAGGGGCAGAACGTCGAAGACAAAGTGGTCTATTTCATGTCGCTCGACAACGTCAAGTTCCGCCGTCCCGTGGTGCCGGGCGACCAGATCCGGTTCGAGCTAGAGATGGTGCAGTTCCGCGGCAAGACGTGCAAGATGAAAGGCGTCGGGTACGTGGACGGGCAGGTGGTGGCGGAGGCGGACATGATGGCGACGGTGGTCGATCGGTGATCCACCGGACCGCCCTGGTCGATCCCACCGCCCACATCGGGAGCGACGTCACCGTCGGGCCGTACGCGATCATCGGACCGCGGGTGACGATCGGGGAGCGCTGCCACGTCGCCGCGCACGCCGTGCTCGAGCGCAACGTCAAGATCGGCATCGCCGTGAGGATCGGGTACGGCAGCGTGCTCGGCAACGACCCGCAGGATCTCAAGTACCGAGGCGAGGACACTTGGGTCGAAGTGGGCGACGGGACGGTGATCCGGGAGTACTGCACGATCAACCGTGGGACTCAGGCGACAGGGAAGACAGCCATCGGCCAGCGCTGCTTCCTCATGTCGTACGTACACCTGGCGCACGACTGCTACATCGGGAACGACGTGATCATCGCCAACGCGGTCCAGATGGCGGGGCACGTGATCATCGAGGACCGGGCGGTCATCTCGGGTCTGGTGCCGATTCATCAGTTCGTGCGCATCGGGACGTTCTCGTTCGTCGGCGGCGGCTCGCGCGTCAACCAGGACGTGCCGCCCTACACCAAAGCGGTCGGTAATCCGGTGCATCTCTACGGGCTCAACTCGGTGGGGCTGCAGCGAGCCGGCTTCTCGCCCGAAGTGAAACTCGCCCTGAAGCGCGCCTACCGCCTGCTGTTCAACTCCGACATGACGGTGAGCCAGGGCATCGCCAAGGCGCGCACCGAGCTGCCGCAGATCCCCGAGGTGGAGAGCTTCCTGAAGTTCATCGAAGGGTCGCAGCGGGGAGTGCTGGTGTGAGCGGCCGGCCGATCCGGGTCGGGGTGGTCGGCACGGGGGCGCTCGGGTTCCACCACGCACGGCTGCTCTCCCGGATGCCGGGCGTGGGGTTTGCCGGCATCTACGACAAGAACCCGGTGCGCGCCGCCGAGGTGGCCCAACAGCTCGGCACGGTGGCGCATCCCACGCTGGCGGCACTGCTCGATCGTGTGGAGGCGGTGACGGTGGCCGTTCCGACGCCCGCTCACGCGGACGTGGGACGCTCCGTGCTCGAGCGCGGCATCGCCTTGCTCATGGAGAAGCCGCTGGCCGACACGCTCGGCGGCGCGGAGGACCTGGTGCGGGATGCGGCCGAGCACGGCGTCGTGTTGCAGGTGGGCCACGTGGAGCGCTTCAACCGCGCGGTGCGCGCCGCCGCGCCGTACCTCGAGGAGCCCCGCTTCCTCCAGATCGATCGGCTCGCCCCGTTCCAGCCGCGCGGCACCGATGTCGCCGTGATCCTCGACCTGATGATCCACGATCTGGATCTGGTGCTGGAGCTGGTGCGCGCGCCGGTCACGGACGTCCGCGCCACGGGAGTCGCGATCCTCACGCCCCACGTGGACATCGCCAACGCGCGCCTCGAGTTCGCCAACGGCGCCATCGCCAACGTCACGGCGAGCCGGGTGTCGCGGGAGCGCACGCGCAAGCTGCGTGTGTTCCAGCCTACCGGCTACTGCTCGCTCGACCTGGCGCAGGGCAGCGGCGATTTTTTCCGCTTGAAGCCCGGGTGGCAAGGTCTGGGCGCCACCAAACTCGAGCAGATCGTGGAGCACGTGCGCCTCGAGGCTCCCGAGGCGGAGCCGCTCCAGCTCGAGCTCGAGAGCTTCGTGCGCGCCGTGCGGCGCGAAGAGGAGGTCGTGGTGTCGGGCGCCGCCGGAGCGCAGGCCCTGGCCCTGGCGTTCCGCGTCGCCGCTGCCGTTCAGGCTTCGCCGCTCGCGCCGCTCGCCCCACCACTCGCTCCACCCCTCCCCCACGCCGCCACGCGGCCGTGAGCCGCGCGCCGCGGATTTACATCTCCGCCGGCGAGCCGTCGGGGGACGCGCACGCCGCGGCGGTCGTGAGCGCGCTCAAGCGCCGCCTCCCCGCCGCCACCGTCGAGGCGTTCGGCGGGCCGGACCTCGAGGCCGCGGGGGCCGTTGTGCTCGACCGCATGGAGCAGTTTTCCGTGGTCGGGTTTGTCGAGGCGCTGTGGAAGCTCCCGGCGCACCTCCGGCTGCTCGGCCGCGTGCGCGACGCCTTCCGGGCGAAGCGCTACGATGTCGTGATCCTCGTGGACTATCCGGGCTACCATCTCCGGGCCGCGGCGGCGGCCCGTGCGGCGGGAATCCCCGTGCTGTATTACATCGCCCCGCAGATGTGGGCCTGGGCCCCGGGTCGCGTGCGCCGGCTGGCGGCGGTGCGACGCCTGGCCGTGATCCTGCCGTTCGAAGAGCGGTTCTTTCGTGAGCGCGGAGTCGCGGCGACCTTCGTGGGCCATCCGCTGCGGGACCGGCCGCCGCCGCCGCCGCGCGCGGAGGCCCGGCGCACCCTCGGCCTCGACGCCGCTCGGCCGGTGCTGGGATTGTTCCCGGGAAGTCGCGCGCAGGAGGTGAAGCGCCTCTGGCCTGCGTTCCGTAGCGCCGCCGCGCGGATCCTCGCCGTGCGTCCCGAGGTGCAGGTCGTCGTCGCCGCGACGGGCCGCGCGCGCTACCCCGGCGCCGGCGCCATCCGCCTTCACGGGGGCGATCCGCTCGCCGTGTTCGCCGCCGCCGACGCCGGGCTGTGCAAGTCCGGCACCACGACGCTCGAAGCCGCGCTTGCCGACGTCCCGATGGCGATCGCGTATCGGCTCAATCCCGTGTCGTTCGCCATCGCGATCCGGGTGCTGCAGGTGCCTCACGTGGGCCTGGTGAACCTGATCGCGGAGCGCGAGGTGGCACCCGAGTTCCTGCAGGGCGCGGTCACGCCGGCGGCGCTGGCGGACGCCGTGCTCCCACTGCTGGACCCCGCGAGCGAGGCGGCCCGCCGCCAGCGGGAGGGGCTCGCGCTCGTGCGCGAGCGGCTCGGGCCGCCCGGCGCCGCGGAGCGCGTCGCGGCGCTCGCCGCGGAGCTCGCGGGGTGACGACGCTCCTGGCGGGGCTCGTGCGCTTGCTCGCGGCGACGTGGCGCTACCGGGTGCGGGGTTGGGAGCACGTGACGACGGCGCGCGCCAGCGGGCGCCCGGTGATCTACGTCCTGTGGCACAGTCGCATCCTGCCCTTGCTCTACCACCGCCGCGACGAAGGGATGGCCCTCCTCATCAGTCGCCACCGCGACGGGGGGTACCTCGCGGAGCTGTCGGAGCGCTGGGGGTACCGCGTGGTGCGCGGGTCGTCGCAGCGCGGCGGCGACGTGGGGCTGCTGGGCCTGGTGCGGCATCTGCGGCAGGGCGGCGAGGTGGCGCTGACCCCCGACGGGCCGCGTGGCCCGGCGGAGCGCATGAAGCCGGGCGCCCTGGCCGCCGCGCAGCACGCGAACGCGCTGGTGATCGCCGCCGGCGCGCGCGCCTCCTCCGCCTGGTGGATCCGGTCGTGGGAACGGTTCTGCCTCCCGCGGCCGTTCGCGGCCGTGGACATCGTGTACAGCCCGCCGTTCGCCGTCGAGCAGGGCAAACTCGCGCTGCGGCGGGCGCGCGCGGAGGAGGAGCTGGAGCGCGCGACATATGGGGACGGGGACGAGGGAAGGGGGAAGAGGGACGGGTGACGCCGGCTCGCCTCGTGCGTTGGCTCTGGGGTGGCTCGCTGGGCGCGCGCGTGGCGCGTCTGCCGCTCGTGCCGCTCGCCGGCGTGTACTGGGCCGGCATGCGGATACGCACCGCCCGCTACGCGAGCCGCGGCGTCCTGCGTCTGCCCCTCCCGACGATCGCGGTCGGCAACCTGTCGGTGGGAGGCACCGGGAAAACTCCCCTCGCGGCCTGGATCGCGACCTACTGCGCGCGCCGGGGGTGGAAGCCGGGGATTCTACTGCGCGGATACGGGGGCGACGAGCCGCTGGTCCACCGCCGGCTCGTCCCCGAGGCGGTCGTCGTGGCGAACCCCGACCGCGTAGCGGGCGCGGCGGCGGCGCGGGCCGCGGGAGCCCGCGTGCTCGTACTGGACGACGCGTACCAGCTGCTGGGCGTGGCGCGCGACTTGAACGTCGCGGTGGTCAGCGTCGAGAGCTGGGCGGGATCGCCCTGGCCACTGCCGGCGGGTCCCTGGCGCGAGCGCTGGGAGGCGCTCGAGCGCGCGGACCTGATTGTCGTCACACGGAAACACGCGCCGGCGCCCGCTGCAGTCGACGTCGCGGCGCGGCTCGCCCGCCGTCGGCCCGGGACGCCGATCGCGGTCGCGTGGCTCGGGCTCGCGCACCTCGAGGGGATACAGTCTGGAACGCGCTCGGGCCTGGAGATGCTCGCGGGGAAGGACATCGTGGCCGCCGCCGGGATCGCGGACCCGGCGAGCTTCGAGGCGCAGCTCTCCGACACCGGAGCACGGGTGCAACTGCTGGCGTATCAAGATCATCACGCCTACGGCCCGAACGAGCTGGAGCGGCTCGTGCGGGCCGCGGCGACGGGCGGTTATGTTGTAGTCACTGAAAAAGATGCCGTGAAGCTCCGCGCCCGCTGGCCGGAAGGGATCCCGGAACCGCTGGTCGCGGTGCTCGGCGTCCGCTGGGAGCGCGACGGCCGGGCGCTCGAGCAAGCGCTGGACGCCGTGCTGACCCCGGCCGGACGTCCCTGAGACTCTCTGGTGCGCGAGTGACATGAGCGAACCTGCGATCAAGCCGCCTGCCCCGCCGGCGATCATTCGGCCGGACAAGGACACGTTCCTGGCGGAGGAGAATCCCTTCGAGGCCATGATGGAGCGGTTCGACCACGCCGCGCAGCTCCTGAACCTCGATCCCGGCCTTTACAAGGTGCTCCGCAATCCCGAAAAGCAGATCATCGTGTCCATGCCCGTGCTGCGCGACTCGGGCGAGCTCGACGTCTACACCGGGTACCGCGTGCTCTACAACACTTCACGCGGGCCCGCGAAGGGCGGCATCCGGTTCGATCTCAACGTGACCCTGGAGGAGGTCAAGGCGCTCGCCGCCTGGATGACCTGGAAGTGCGCGCTCGTGAACATCCCGTTCGGAGGGTCGAAGGGCGGGGTGGTGTGCGATCCGAGCACGATGTCGCTGGCGGAGCTGGAGCGCGTCACGCGCCGCTACACCGCGAGCATCATCGAGACGCTCGGGCCCGACTCGGACGTACCGGCCCCGGACGTGAACACCAACGAGCGGGTGATGGCGTGGATCATGGACACCTACTCCATGCATCACCGCCACACCGTGACGGCGGTGGTGACGGGCAAACCGATCGAGATGGGGGGCTCGCTCGGGCGGCGCGAGGCGACAGGGCGGGGGTGCATGATCGTGACGCGCGAGGCGCTCGGCAAGCTGGGGATGACGCTCAAAGGCGCGCGTGTGGCCGTGCAGGGATTCGGCAACGTGGGGTCGGTCGCGGCGGACCTGATGGCCAAGGAGGGGGCCGTGATCGTCGGTGTCTCGGACAAGTCCGGGGCCCTGTACAGCGCCAAGGGGCTCGACGTGCCCGAGCTTCTCAAGTGGGTGCCGGAGCACCGCCAGCTGGCCGGGTACCCTCAGGCGGATGCGATCGCCAAGGATCAGCTCCTCACGGTCGACTGCGACGTGCTGGTGCCGGCCGCCACCGAGAACGTCATCACGCGCAAGAACGCCCCGCAGATCAAGGCGAAGGTGATCTGCGAGGGCGCGAACGGTCCCACCACGGCGGCGGCGGACGAGATCCTCGAGAAGAAGGGCATCTTCGTGATTCCCGACATCCTCGCGAACGCGGGCGGCGTGACCGTCAGCTACTTCGAGTGGGTGCAGGATCGCGGCGGCTATTTCTGGGACGAAGACACGGTGAACCGGCGACTCGAGTCGATCATGACCCGCTCGTTCCACGAAGTGATGGCCCTGGTCGAGAAGCACAAGGTCTCGACTCGCATCGCCTGCTACATGCTCGCCGTCGACCGCGTGGCGGCGATGCACCGGCTGCGTGGGATGTATGCCTGATGCAGTATCGCGTCGTCGCGGTGGGTCGCCTGCGGGACGCGGGCGTCCGCGCGGCCTGCGATGACTACCTGGCGCGGCTGAAGCACTACGCGCGAGTGGAGGAGCGAGAGGCGAAAGACGAGGCGCGACTCCTCGAGGCGCTGTCCGAGGACTCGCGCCTCGTCGTCTTGTCGGAGCGGGGCGAGCAATGGACGTCCGAGCAGCTGGCCGCGTGGACGGCCCGCTGGGAGATGGACGGCCGGGACGTGGCCTTCGCCATCGGCGGCGCCGAGGGCGTCCCGGAGCCCGTGCTCGGGCGCGCGGAGCGCGTCTGGAGCCTGTCCCGGCTGACGTTTCCGCACGAGCTCGCGCGGCTGCTCGTGTACGAGCAGCTGTACCGCGCCTACACCATCCGCCGGGGGGAGCCATACCATCGCGGATCGTGAGCTGACGGCCGAGGACCGCGCGGCGCTGCTGGGGCTCGCGCGGGCCACGCTCACGGCGCATCTGGCGCGGCGGCCGCTGCCGCCGGCGCCCGCCGTGTCCGGAGCGCTGCTCAAGCGGGGCGCCTTCGTCACCATCACCGCGCGCGGAGCGCTGCGGGGCTGCATCGGGCACATCGCGGCCGACCGCGAGCTCGGCACCGTGGTGCCCGAGATGACCGTTGCGGCGGCGCAGGACGATCCGCGCTTCCCGCCGGTGGAGCCGGACGAGCTGCCGGACCTGGCGCTCGAGATCTCGGTGCTCTCGGAGGCGGCGCCGGTCGATGCGTCGCGCATCGTCGCCGGGCGCGACGGCGTGATCGTACGCCGCGGTCGCAACGTCGGCCTGCTCTTGCCCCAGGTGGCCCGAGACCATCATTGGGGACCGGAGGCACTGCTCGCCGCCACCTGCCGCAAGGCGGGCCTGCCACCCGAGGCGTGGCGGGAACCGGGAACTGAGCTGTTCACGTTTCAAGCGGACGTGTTCGGAGAACCCAGGGAAGAGGGAAGGGGGAAGAGGGACGAGTGATTCCGCGCATCGTCGCGACTCCGATCGCTCCACTCGTGCTGCCGGGGCTGACGCTCGCGCCGCGGCGGGTGGACGCGGACGTCATCGCGGCCGCGCTGCCCGGGCCGGGGCGCGATGGGCTCGCGGCCGGCGAGGTGCTCGTCGTCACGACCGGCCAGCAGCCGGGGCTCTTCACCGGCCCGCTGTACACCCTCTACAAGGCCCTCTCGGCGATGGCGCTCGCCCGGCGGCTCGAGCGCGAGCGGCGCACGCCGGTCGTGCCTGTGTTCTGGGTCGCGGGAGACGATCACGACTTCGCCGAGGCGAACCACGCGTGGTTTCTCGACAAGAACGGCGAGCTGGCCCAGGCCGTGTTGCGCGAGCGTGCCGCCGAGGCGCCGCTCCTGCCGCTGGCGCGCGAGCCGTGCGGCCCGGAGATCGCCGGCGTGCTGCGGCAGCTGGACGAGGGTACGCCCGAGACCGAATTCAAACCGGGCGTGCTCGCATGGCTCGGGCGGTGGTATCGCCCCGAGGCCACGCTCGCCGACGCCTTCGCGCAGGCGCTCGACGCCCTGCTCGGCCCGCGCGGGCTGGTGGTGCTGCGCGTACACGACCCCCGAGCCAAGCGCGCGGCCGCTCCCTGGGTCTTGAAAGGGCTCGACGTCACGCTCCCCGACGGATACACGCCGGTCTTCGTCGAAGCGAGCCAGGGCCGCGATCGCCTGCAGAAGGACGGCGACGGCTTCGTCACGCGTCGCAGCGGCGAGCGCTTCAGCCGCGCGGACCTGACTCGCCTGACGCGCGACGCACCCGAGCGGCTCTCCCCCAACGTGCTGTTGCGGCCCGCCGTCGAAGCGGCGCTGCTCCCCACGCTCGCGTATGCGGGCGGTCCGGCGGAGCTCAAGTACCTCCCCGACGCGGCGCCGCTGTACGAGACGCTGGGCGTGATGCGCCAGGCCCCCGTGCCGCGCTGGTCCGGCGTGCTCGTGGAGAGCCGGGTGGAGAAGCTGATGGAGCGCCACGGCCTGGACCTGGCGGCGTTCGACGGCAAGCCGGGCGAGCTGGAGGCGCGCCTGGTCCGCGATGAGCTGCCGGCGGAAACCGTCGCGACCCTCGCCGCCCTGCGACGCGGGATCGAGGAGCATTACGCCGCGCTGCGCGAGTCGACGGTGCGCATCGATCCCACGCTCGAGCGGACCGTGGAGTCGGCGCGCAACGCGGCCCTCTCGGGCGCGCAGACGATCGAGAAGAAGCTGGTGGCGAGCCTGAAGCGCAGCGAGGGCGAGACGCTGATCCGTCAGATCGCCCGGGCGCGCGCCGCCGTGTACCCGCAGGGCCAGCCGCAGGAGCGCGTGCTCACCTTCCCCTCGTTCGCGATCCGCTACGGGCCCACGCTCGTGGACGCGCTCGAGCAGGAGGTGGCGCGGTGGGCGGGCGCTTCGTAGAATGCTCTCATGTGGCTCCTGGTGGTCGTGCTGCTCGTCGCCCTCATGATTCCCATCACCGCGATCCTCGTCGATTCGCCCCTGGGGCGCTCGATCGCCCACCGGCTCGAGGGACAGGGTGACGGGGCGGCGGGAGGGACGGGCGCCGGCGTGCGCCAGCTCGAGCGCCGGGTGGAGGTGCTCGAGACCGACCTCGAAGAGCTGAACCGCTCGATTACCGGGATGCGCGAGGAGCTGCAGTTCGTGCAGCGCCTGCTGGAAGACCCCCGCAAGAAGCAGCCCGGCTCCTGACCGAGCCCGGGTCGGCCACGAGCGGCGGGCGCCAGGCGGCCCGGGTGGCCGCCGGGATCCTCGTGACCCGCATCCTCGGCTACGTGCGCGAGCGCGTGTTCGCGTACTACTTCGGAAACGACAGCATCCCGGCCGATGCATTCCGGGCCGCGCTGCGCATTCCCAACACGATCCGCAATCTGCTCAGCGAGGGCACACTCGCCGGGTCATTCATTCCCGTATACGCCGCCCTCAACGAGCGGCCGGACAAGGCTGCCGCACGGGCTCTGGCGGGCGCGATTCTCGGCTTGCTGGTGCTCGCGTCGGGCGTGCTCGCGCTGATCGGCATCGCCCTGGCGCCCGCGATCACCACGGTGATTGCGCAGGGCTTCGACGAGCCGCGCCGGCAGCTCACCATCACGCTGGTGCGCATCCTGTTTCCAATGGCCGGGCTGATGGTGATCTCGGCCTGGTGCCTCGGGATTCTCAACACGCACCGGCGCTTCTTCCTGCCGTACGCCGCGCCGGCGTTGTGGAATGTCGCCGGCATCGTGGCCATGCTCGCGGCGGGGACCTGGTTTACGAACCGGGCGTTGCCGCTCGATGCCCAGTTGCATCGCGTGGCGCTAGCGCTCGCCTGGGGCACCGTGGCGGGGAGCCTGCTCCAGATCGCCGTGCAGCTGCCGGCGTGCTGGAAATTGCTCCGCGGTATCGCACTCCGGCTCTCCCTGAGTCCGGAGGGAGTGCGGAACGTGCTGCTCGCCTGGGTGCCCCTGGTGTTCGGCGCCGGCGTGGCCCAGCTCTCCGGGCTGATCGACACGCTGCTCGGCTCGTTCACAGGACCGGGGGGCGTCTCGGCCCTCGGGTATGCCCAGCTGATCCAGATCCTGCCGATCAGCCTGTTCGGTGTATCCGTCGCCGCGGTGTCGCTCCCCGAGCTGTCGCGCGAGGCAGCCGGCGGCGCGCGCGGAGGCCCCGCGCCCAACGAGCAGCTGCGCATGCGGATCGCGGTCGGGTTCCGACGGATCGTGTTCTTCATCGTGCCCTCGTCCGTCGCCTGCATCGCCCTGGCCCGGGAGATCGTCGCCGCGCTGTATCAGACGGGGCGCTTCACCGCCGACGCCACCGCCCTCGTCGGCAGCGTCCTCGCCGCGTATGGGATCGGGTTGCTGGGGCAGGCGACGGTGAAGCTGTTCGCGTCGGGTTTTTATGCGATGCGCGACACGCGCACGCCGGTGAAGATCGCGGCGTTCTCGCTCGTCGTCTCGACGGGCCTCGCCTGGCTCCTCATGCGCTGGCTGGGCGCGCCCGGGATCGCGCTGGGATCGTCGATCGGGGCGTTCCTCAACACCACCCTCCACCTGCGCGACCTGAGCCGGCGCATTGGGAGCGTGCTGCGGGGCCCGGACTGGCGGGCCTTCGGGATCGCGCTCGCGGCCGGGCTCGTCGCGGGCGCGGGTGCGGTCGGGGCGGGGCACCTCACGAGCGGCCTGGCCCCGGTGCCGCGCGGGCTGCTCGTGCTCGTTATCTTTGGGATGGTGTACGGCGCGCTGACGCTGCTGCTCAAGCATCCCGACGCCATCCGCACATGGCACTCCCTGACCGCCTCGCACGCAAGCTAGACGCCCTTCCCGACAAGCCCGGCGTGTACCTCTGGAAGGGCGCCGGCGGCGACACACTCTACGTGGGCAAGGCGAAGAGCCTGCGCGCCCGCGTGCCGAGCTACTTCGGTCCCGACGGCGGCGCCACGCCCGAGCGGGCGGCGCTGGTGGGTCAGATCGCGGATCTCGAGACCATCATCGTGCCGAGCGAGGCGCAGGCCCTGTTGCTCGAGAACAATCTCATCAAGGAGCACAAGCCGCGTTTCAACATCCGCCTCACCGACGACAAGAGCTACCCGCGCATCGCCGTGACGCTGGGAGAGCCGTTTCCGCGGGTGCTGGTGGTGCGCCGCGTGGCCATGTCGGGCGCGCGCTTCTTCGGGCCCTACACCGACGTGGCCACCCTGCGCCAGACGCTCAGGATCATCCGTCGCATCTTCACGGTGCGGTCGTGTCACTGGGATCTGCCGCGCGACGCGCCCGCCCGCCCCTGTCTCGACTACCACATCGAGCGGTGCCGGGCCCCGTGCGTGGGTTATCAGAGCGAGGCCGATTACCGCCGCATGATCGACGACGTGGTGTTGTTTCTCGAGGGCAAGACCGTGGACGTCCGCATCCGGCTGCGCGAGCGCATGCAGCAGGCCTCGCAACAGCTCGATTTCGAGCGCGCCGCTCAGGTGCGCGACGCGCTGAAGTGGCTCGACCAGCTGGAGCAGCCCCAGGCGGTCGAGCTGATCGGACGCGGGGATGCGGACGCGGTGGGGCTGGCCCGGGACGGCGACGACGTGTGCGGCGTGGTGCTGCGCGTGCGCGACGGCAAACTGATCGCGCGCGACCATTGGTTCCTCGAGAACGCGGAGCACGAGACCGAAGGCGCGATCCTCGCCGTGTTTCTGGTCCGCTGTTACCTGCCGCTGGAAGTGCGCGCGAAGCGAGTGCTGCTGCCGTTCTCCCCCGACGATCTCGACTCCCTCGCCGAGCTGGCGCCCGCAGTCGATTGGCACGTGCCGCAGCGCGGCAGCGACGCGAAGCTCGCCGAGCTGGCGGACCAGAACGCGCGCTACCTGCTCGACGGCCTGAAGATCGAGAGCTTCGACATCGACGAGCGATCGGCCGACCCGGTGTTCGCGCTGGGGCGCGACCTCGGGCTCGCGGCTGTGCCGCGCGCGTTCGTGTGCATCGACATTTCGACCAACCAGGGGCGCGACACGGTGGGCTCGCTGGTGTGGTTCGAAGCGGGTCGTCCCAAGAAGGCCGAGTACCGGCGCTTCAGGATCAGGGGCGCCCCGCAAGACGATTTCGCGGCCGTGCACGAGGTCGTGACACGCTACCTCACCCGGCGCCGCGCCGAAGGGAAGCCGCTCCCCGATCTCATGGTCATCGACGGCGGCAAGGGGCAGCTGGGCGCGGCGCTCGACGCGGCGCGGGGCGCCGGCCTGGAGCAGCTGCCGATCGTGAGTCTCGCCAAGCGCGAGGAGGAGATCTACCAGCCTGGTCAGGGGGAGCCGCTCCGCCTGTCGCGCCGCAGCCCGTCGCTCAAGCTGCTGCAGCGCGCCCGCGACGAGGCGCATCGCTTCGCCGTGACCTACAGCCGGCAGCGGCGCTCGCGGCGCACCATCACCTCCGAGCTGCTCGCCATTCCCGGGATCGGGCCGGGTCGCCGGCGGGCATTACTCGAGCGGTTCGGCTCGCTCGCGGGAGTGAAAACCGCGACACCGGCGGAGATTGCGGCCCTTCCCGGGTTCTCGACCAAGCTGGCGGAGCGGATCCTGGATCGATTGCATGCCGGTGTGTGAGTATGAAGCTTGGTGCTGCTGTCACGTAGGGGCGCAGCATGCTGCGCCCCTACATCGTCCTCAGTCCCGTGCGGAGGGGGGTTGAAGACGGCTCCGCTTCCCTGGTCGCTCGAGTGCTCTGCGTGCGGCAAGACCCGTGCGGCCCAAGGCCTGGCCGGCGTGTGCGAGTGCGGCCAGCCCTATCTCGTGCGCTACGCCGCCGTGCCGCCGCCCGGCGCCAGGTCGGCGCTCGCGGAGCGAGACTGGACCATGTGGCGCTACCGCGAATGGCTGCCGCTCGCGGAGGGCGAGCAACCG
>Ga0209156_10001033_pt1 | contig 23078 bp, 15 predicted proteins | sample GraSoiAngelo_124_FD_185881 | JGI IMG/M metagenome (GOLD analysis project Ga0209156, IMG submission 185881) | Grasslands soil microbial communities from the Angelo Coastal Reserve, California, USA - 14_0927_05_20cm (SPAdes) (version 2) | ecosystem: Environmental > Terrestrial > Soil > Grasslands... | reverse complement strand
TGATCAAGAACACGTTCAAGCCCGACGCGCCCGGCACGCTGATCTCCACTTTCGCCGACGATGACGGACGGATGGCGAAGGGGATTACGTCGGTCGGCGACCTGTCGCTGCTGACGCTCCGCGGGCCGGGGATGGTCGGCGTACCCGGCGTGGCCGAACGGCTGTTCCGCGCGCTCGCGGCGCGCCGCGTCAGCGTCGTCCTGATTTCTCAGGCGTCATCCGAGCACACGATCTGCTTCGGCGTCCGGACCGCCGACGCCGACCGCGCGGTCGCGGCGATCAACGAGGACTTCAGGTTCGAGGTGCACGAGCAGCTGATGCGCGTCGATCGGAAGGAGGATCAGGCGATCCTCGCCGTCGTCGGCGAAGGGATGAAAGGGCGGCCCGGCGTCGCCGGAAAGGTGTTCGACTCGCTCGGACGCCAGAACATCAACATCAGCGCGATCGCACAGGGGGCGTCGGAGCGGAACATCTCCTGCGTCATCGACGCGCCGCAGCAGGGGCGTGCGCTGAACGCGATTCATCAGGCCTTCTTCGAGACGCGGACGAAGCTCGCCCTCGCGTTCGTCGGCGTCGGCAACGTCGGCAGCGCGGTGCTGCGGCAGCTGCATCAGCAGCGCGAGTACCTGCTGTCGCGCGGCTTCGACGTCACCGTCGTCGGGCTCGCGAACAGCACGCGCTACCTCGCCGACGCAAACGGCGTGAACCTCGCGTCGTGGAAGGAGCTGCTCCGCGAGTCGTCTCACCGCATGGAGCCGACGACGCTGGCGAAGCGGATCGCCGCGATGGAGCTGACCAACGGCGCGCTCGTCGACTGCACGGTCGGCCCGGCGGTGGTCGACGCGTATCCCGCCTTCATCGACGCGAACCTGCACATCATCACGCCGAACAAGTGGGCGAACGCGCTGCCGTGGAACCGCTACACGGCGCTGATGGCGCTGCTCGAGCGGCGGAAGAAGCATTTCCTGTTCGAGGCGAACGTGGGCGCCGGTCTGCCGATCGTGTCGACGCTGCGCGACCTGATCGCGAGCGGCGACGAGATCGTCCGCATCGACGGCATCCTGTCGGGCACGCTCAGCTACCTGTTCAACACATTCGAAGGCGAGACGGCGTTCAGCACGCTGGTCGCAGAGGCGCACCGCAACGGGTTCACCGAGCCGGATCCGCGCGAGGATCTGTCGGGCAACGACGTCGCGCGCAAGCTGCTGATCCTCGCGCGGATGATCGGTCTGAAGATGGACCTGAAAGACGTGGAGGTGGACAGCCTCGTGCCGGCGCCGCTCACGCGCGGCGCGTATTCGGACCGGTTTCTCACCGCGTACGCGGCGTACGACAAGCAGATGGCGAAGCGGTTCGCCGCCGCGGCGGCGCGCGGCAACGTCCTGCGCTACGTCGGCACGCTCGAGAACGGCCGCGCGCGCGCAGGGCTGAAGGAATTCCCGCGCAACCACCCGGTCGCGTCGGCGAAGGGGAGCGACAACGTCATCGCGTTCACCACGAAGCGCTATTCACGCACGCCGCTCGTCGTGCAGGGGCCCGGCGCCGGCGCCGACGTCACCGCGATGGGGGTGTTCTCGGACATCTTGAAGCTGCTGCATTATCTGCCGCGGTAACTGGATTGAAAGGAGACGATATGACGCGCCCCGGGCGCAGAGAATTCATCGGCTTGACGGGCGCCGGCGTGGCGGGCGCAATCGCCGCGCCGTGGCTGGGCGGCGGGACGCCGGCCGCGGCGCAGACGGTCGATGCGCACGACGTGGATCTCGTGGTGCTCAACGCGACGGTTCACACCGTCGATCCCGGCGCGCCGCGGGCGGAGGCGTTCGCGGTGAAGGGCGGCCGGATCGTCGCTGTCGGGAGCAGCGCGGACATCAGGGGCCTCGTCGGCAAAGGGACACAGACGTTCGACGCGAAGCAGATGACCGTGGTGCCCGGGTTCACCGATTGCCACAATCACGCGCCGGGCAGCACGCTGCTCTACGAAGTGCTCGTCGGCAATCCGTACGAAGTCGAGTTCGTGACGATCCGCAGCATCGTCGACAAGCTCCGCGCGAGAGCGCGCGAGACGCCTGCGGGGACGTGGGTCGAAGGGTTCTTCTTCGACGACACGAAGGTGAAGGACCAGCGTCTGCTCAACGTCCACGATCTCGACGAGGTCTCGAAGGAGCACCCCGTCGTCGTGCACCATCGCGGCGGGCACACCTCGTTCTACAACAGCAAGGCGCTCGAGCTCGCGGGCGTGACGAAGAACACGAAGGATCCCGCCGGCGGCACGTTCGACCGCGACGAGATCGGCGATTTGAACGGCCGCGTCACCGACCGGGCGCGGGGCGTGTTCAACAACGTCGGCAGACGCCGGACGTTCACGCCGGAGCAGACGGCGCAACGAGACCGCGACGGGCTGGCGTACATCTCGAAGCAGTTCGTACGCTATGGCCTGACGAGCGTTCACCACGAAGGCGGCAATCTCCTCGCGCTGCAGCAGGTGCGCGAGCGCGGCGAGCTGCTGCACCGCGTGAGCTACGAGATGAGCGGCCGGGTGCTCGAAGGAATGATCACGAGCGGCATCGCGACCGGATTCGGCGACGAGTGGATCAGATTCGGCGCGACCTCCGAGCACACGGTCGACGGCTCCTTCTCCGAGCGGACGATGGCGCTGAGCACGCCGTATCCGGGCGTGACGCCGCCGTACAAAGGGAACGTCACCGAGACGCAGGACGACCTCAACGCGTGGATCGAGCGCGTGCACCGCGCCGGCATCCAGGTCAACTGCCACGCGAACGGCGACGTCGCGATCGACATGGTGCTCACCGCCGTCGAACGCGCGCAGAAGCTGTTCCCGCGACCCGACTCGCGCCCGAAGATCACGCACTGCACGATGATCAACGACGATCTGCTGCGGCGGATCAAAGCGACCGGCACGATTCCGGCGTGCTTCACCTCCTACGCGTACTACAACACCGACAAGTTCCACTTCTACGGCGAAGAGTTCATGAAGCATGCGATGGCGTTTCGCTCGTTCCTCGACGCCGGCGTGCCGGCATGCGCGGGCTCGGACTTCAGCCCCGGTCCCTTCGCGCCGCTGATGGGCATGCAGGGGATGGTGACGCGCACCGGCTGGAACGGCGAGACCTGGGGCGCCAATCAACGCGTCAGCATGGACGAAGCGCTGCGCATCAACACGCTCAACGGCGCCTACGCCTCACGCGAGGAAAAGATCAAGGGATCGATCACACCGGGCAAGCTCGCGGACTTCGTCGTGCTGGCGGAGGATCCGCACACGGTCGACCAGGCGAAGATCAAGGACATCCAGGTCGTGCGCACCGTGGTCGGCGGGTCGACGGTGTATCAGGCCTGATGATGATACGAAACCGGATAGTACGGAACCGGAGATCGCCTTTGCACGTTCTCGACCGTGCCCGGCTGCGTGACGCCCCGACCTCAGGATGGTCTATCTCCCGCGCGAACCAGCGCGTACTCGAGGCTGTCGACCAGCGCTTCGAGGCTCGCTTCGATGATGTTCTCGCTGACGCCGATCGTGCCCCACTCGGCGGCGCCGTCGGTCGACTCGATGAGCACGCGCGTCACAGCCGCGGTGCCTGACCTCGAATCGATGATGCGGACTTTGTAGTCGGTCAGCCGTACCGACTGCAGCGCCGGGTAGAACGTCACGAGCGCCGAGCGCAGCGCCGCGTCCAGCGCGTTGACCGGTCCGTCCCCGTCGGCGACGGTATGCGCCGTCCCGCCGCCCACGCTGACCTTGACCGTCGCCTCGCACACCGACGCCTTGCCGTCCGACCGCATCGACACGTGATACGCGTCGACGGTGAACGGCGGCGCCGCGTTCCTCAGCGCACGCCGGATCAGCAGCGACAGCGATCCGTCCGCGGCCTCGAACTCGTATCCCCGGTGCTCGAGCTCCTTGATCCGCTTCAGCATCGTCCTCAGGTGCGGCGTGTCGCTCGTGAGATCGATGCCGAGCTCGCGCGCCTTCATCACGATGTTGCTGCGGCCGGCGAGATCGCTGACGAGCACGTGGCGCGTGTTGCCGACGGCCGAGGGATCGATGTGCTCGTAGCTGCGGAGCACCTTCTGCACGGCGTTCACGTGCGTCCCGCCTTTGTGCGAGAACGCCGCCGCGCCGACCCAGGGGAGCCGCGGGTTGGGCCGCAGGTTCGCGGTCTCGTCGACGAACTGCGAGAGCTCGGTGAGCGTCGGCAGCGATTCCACCGGCACGCACGGCTTCTTCAGCTTGAAGTGCAGGTTCGGAATGACAGAGATCAGGTTGCAGTTGCCGGTGCGTTCGCCGAACCCGTTGATCGTCCCCTGCACGTGCGTCGCGCCGGCCTCGACCGCCGCCAGCGCGTTGGCGACGCCGAGGCCGATGTCGTCGTGCGTGTGAATCCCGACGCGCACGCGCAGCGCTTCGCAGGCGAGCCGCGTAATCGCCGCCACGTCGCCCGGCAGCGATCCGCCGTTCGTATCGCACAGCGTCACCACGTCGGCGCCCGCATCCTCGGCCGCGCGCAGCGTCGCCATCGCGTACTCGCGATCCTCCGTGAAGCCGTCGAAGCAGTGTTCGGCGTCGTAGACGACGAAGCGGCCGTGCGATTTGAGGAAGCGGACCGTGTCCGCAATCATCGCGAGATTCTCCTCGCGCGACGTCTGCAGCACTTCGCGGACGTGCAGCAGCGACGTCTTGCCGAAGATCGTCACGACCGCCGTGGCGGCGTCGATGAGCAGGCGCACCTGGTCGTCGTCTTCGGCGCGGACGCCTTTGCGCCGCGTCGATCCGAACGCCGCGAGCTTCGCGCGCGCGAACGTGCGCCGCTTCGCCTCGTCGAAGAACTCGATGTCGCGCGGATTCGATCCGGGCCATCCGCCTTCGACGTACGCGACGCCGAACGCGTCGAGCCGCTCGGCAATCCGCAGCTTGTCCGCGACGGAGAACGTGATGCCGTGTCCCTGCGTCCCGTCGCGAAGCGTGGTGTCGTAGATCTCGATCGTCGGGCTCATCTGTTACGAGCTGGTCATTATATCGGGCAGCCCGCTTGCACATGGCGACCCCCGCCGATGCGTGCTCGACTGCAGATTGCGGGGCTCGCGGCGGTTCTCGCCGCGCTCATCCATGCCGCCTGCGGCTCGACTTCCATTTCTGTTACCGCGCCCTCCACACCCAAATGCCAGGTCAGCGTCGAGAGCTCGATGGCGTCGGCGCCCGCGGCGGGCGCAACCGGTGCGCTGACAATCACGACGACGCGCGACTGCACGTGGACGGCGTCGAGCGGCGCGGCGTGGATCGCGATCACGTCGGCGAAGAGCGGTCAGGGCAGCGGGTCGGTTGACTATCGCGTCGACGCGAACGCACAGCCAGCCTCGCGCCGCGCGACCCTCGATGTGAACGGCACCCAGATCGCCGTGTCGCAAGAGGCGGCACCATGCAAATTCACTGTCTCGCCGCCGAACTCGACTGTTTCCGCAAGCGGCGGGACGGTGACGCTCAACGTCGAGACGCTCGCGGGCTGCTCGTGGACCGCCACGGTCAGCGACGCGTGGGTGCATCTGGCCGCCGGCGCGACCGGCAACGGCCCTAGCGCGATCCGCCTGTCGGTCGACGCGAACGGCGGCAGCGCGCGGACGTGCAGCGCGCGCGTGGCGGACCAGACCGTCAGCATCACGCAGGCCGAACTGCCGCCGCCGACGGCGCCTGCGCCGGCGCCAGCTCCGACTCCGACTCCAACTCCCACTCCGACACCGACTCCTACACCGGCTCCGACGCCGACTCCGACACCCGCTCCGGCACCGATTCCGACACCGCCGGCGCCGTGTCACTTCTCGCTCGCGGCGAGCAGTCAATCGGTGCCGCCGGCCGGTGGCAGCAACACGGTGCAGGTGACCGCGGACGGTGCGAGCTGCGCGTGGACCGCGTCGTCGAACGCGTCGTGGATCACGATCGCGTCGGGCGGAACCGGATCCGGCAACGGGACGGTGTCATACACGGCGGCAGCGAATCCCGGCGCAGCCCGAAGCGGCACGCTGACGATTGCGGGCCAGACGTTGACGGTCACGCAGGCGGCGGCGCCGACGCCATGCACCTTCGCGATCTCGCCGAGCAGTCAGTCGGTCGATGCGAACGCCGGCGGCGGCTCGGTCGCTGTGACCGCCGCAGCGGGCTGTTCGTGGACTGCGTCGGCGAACGCGCCATGGATGTCGATCGCGAGCGGCGGATCCGGAAGCGGCAACGGTACCGTCGCGTTCACGGTTGCGGCGAACAGCGGCGCCGCGCGCAGCGGTACGCTGACGATCGCCGGCCAGACGTTCACCGTCTCGCAGGCCGCGCCGGTGCCGCCACCCCCGCCCCCGCCGCCGCAGTGCACATATTCGATCGCGCCGAACAGCCAGGCGGTCGACGCGGCGGGCGGCAGCGGAAGCGTGGCGGTGACAGCCGGCGCCGGCTGCGCGTGGACCGCGACGGCGAACGATGCCTGGATCACGCTGACGAATGCGAAGTCGGGGAGCGGCAACGGGACCGTCGCGTTCACGGCTGCGGCGAACAGCAGCGGCGCCGCGCGCAGCGGAACGCTGACGGTCGCCGGCCAGACGTTCACCGTGTCGCAGGCCGCAGCGCCGCTGCCGCCACCTCCGCCGCCGCCACCGCCGTGCAGCTACGCGATCGCGCCGGCCAGCCAGGCGGTCGACGCGGCGGGCGGCAGCGGAAGCGTCGGGGTGACAGCCGGCGCCGGCTGCGCATGGACCGCGACGGCGAACGATGCCTGGATCACGCTGACGAACGGGGCCTCGGGGAGCGGCAACGGGACCGTCGCGTTCACGGCTGCGGCAAACAGCGGCGCCGCGCGCAGCGGAACGCTGACGGTCGCCGGTCAGACGTTCACCGTGTCGCAGGCCGCAGCGCCGCCGCCGCCACCTCCGCCGCCGCCACCGCCGCCGTGCAGCTATTCGATTTCGCCGAACAGCCAGGCGGTCGACTCGTTGGGCGGCAGCGGAAGCGTCGCCGTGACGGCCGGCGCCGGCTGCGCATGGACTGCGACAGCGAACGATGCCTGGATCACGCTGACGAGCGGAGCGTCGGGGAGCGGCAACGGGCCAGTGACGTTCAGCGTCGCATCGAACGGCGGCGCAGCGCGCACCGGCACGCTGACGATTGCCGGCCAGGCCTTCACCGTATCGCAGGCGGCAGCGCCTCCGCCGCCACCGCCGCCGCCGCCGTGCAGCTACTCCATCTCGCCCACAAGCCAGGCGGTCGGAGGCGACGGAGGCAACGGCGGCACCGTCTCGGTGACGGCCGGCGCCACCTGTTCGTGGACCGCTACATCGGCCGTCGATTGGATCTCGGTGACGAGCGGTGCATCGGGCACGGGCAACGGATCGGTGTCGTTCAGGGTCGCGTCGAATAACGGGCCGGAGCGAATTGGAACGCTCACGATCGCCGGCCAGACGTTCACGGTGACTCAGAAGAAGAAAGACTGAACCTTACTTCATCCACTCGTTCAGTTTCTGCGCGTACCAGCGGACGTCCTCCGGATAGCGGTCGGCGACGTTGCGCGTCTCACCGGGATCGGCGCGCAGATCGAAGAGCTGCGATCGTCCCGAGTCGAGCTCGCGGATGTACTTCATCGCGCCGTCGCGCAGGCCGAGCAGGCGAAGTGAGTAGTCGGCGAAGAACGTCGCCATGCGGCGGTTGTCGTCGATGGCCGACGTGCCTTGATACGAGTTCGGTGCGGCGATGCCGGCGATATCGAGGAGCGTCGGCGCGATGTCGATCGAGCTGACAACGCGATCGCTGCGCTGCCGGCGCGCGACGCGGCCAGGCACGGCGACGATGAGCGGCACGTGAACGTTCTCTTCGTACACCTGAAATGTGTGACCGTAGTTGCCCTCGTGCTGCCCGAAGGCCTCGCCGTGATCGCCGAACACGATCCACGCCGTTCGGTCGTACAGGCCGCGATCGCGGATGCCCGCCATCAGCGCGCCGAGCGCCGAGTCGCCATAGCGCAGCGCGTTCAGATACCGATCGAATTCGGTTGTGAATCGACTTCGCTCGCCTGAAAGGCTCGCGCTACGCGCGCCTGAAAGGCTCGCGCTACCTGACTTCTGTAGCGCGAGGCTTTCAGCCGAGCGGAGCCCTTCAGCCGAGCGTGGCACCTCGTACGGGTGATGTCCCGCTATCGGCAGATACGTGACGAAGAACCGCGCGTCCGGCGGCACGCGATCGATCCATTCGAGGATCCGCGCCACTGTCGACTCCTCGTCGACGCCGAAGCTCGACTCGCGGCGGCCGCCGATGTCGCCCGCATCGGCCAGCACCTGGAATCCGCGGTTGCCGACGACGGCGTCCATCCCGAGGTATCCGAAGCGTCCCGAATGGAACAGAGCCGTGCGGTACCCATGCTCGCGCAGCGCCGACGCCAGCGATTCGCAAGGCGCGCCGGCATAAATCTCAGCTTGTGTCCCGAGCGCGGGATACGTGGAGCATAGAACCGATAAGAGTCCCTTGATGCTCTCCGGATAGACGGCGTACGCGTTCTCGAACACGACGCCGTCGCGCGCCAGCGCCGAGACGTTCGGCGTCACGTCTGGATTCATGCCGTAGATACCGAGGTACTGCGCGGCGGTCGATTCGAGGCTGACGAGCACGAGGTGTCGTCCCGCCGCGGCGCCGCGCAGCCACGTGAGGTCGTCAGAGGCGCGGCGCTGACCGCGCGGCGCGCGCCAGTTCCGGTCCACGGGCGCGGGCGCAACGCGCGGAGCGGCGGTGAGCGCGAGCGCCGTCCACGCGTTCCGCTCGAGCCCGCGCGTCGCCACGTGCGCCGATGCGATCGGTCCTGCGGCGGCGATCAGCAGCAGCGATGCGATCAGCGCAGACGCCGGCGTGCCGCGGAACACGATCGGCGCGGCCGCACCGGCAGCGACGACCGCCATCATCCACGCGATGTTGGAAAGCGTCGCGTAGTGCCGGATCGAATCGACGAGCGGTCCGCGCGCGGCCTGCCACATCGGCCACGTCATAGGCGTGGAGAGCACGCGCGTCACCGGCACGTTGATGGCGACGTACGCGACGGCGACCGCATAGATGGCCCACATCGCCCGCGGCCGGCGAACGAGCATGCGATCGCAGAGCCCGAACACCGCCGCGACCGCGGCGTCGTGCCACAGATACGCGATCGGCGTCCACCACGACCAGTCGAGCCGATGTCCATACAGCGCTCCCACGCGTGCGAGGAGCAAGACAACGAGCACGCTCGCGGCTTTCATCGGTGGACGAGATTGATGCGCTTCAACAGCGCGAGCGACACGACGCGGCCGGCGCCGCGCCGCCGCCAGATCCAGTCGTGCACGATCGTCAGCGGCGCCGGCGGATGCGCATAGATCGCCTCGCGATCGCCGTGGAACGCAAGGGGGAACACGATCGCATCGAACGGCGCGACGCCGCCGCGGTCGTATCGACCGTGCACGAACGCGAACGTGTCATCGTCGAGAAACGCGCGTGCGACGTCGAGGTGCTCGCGGCGCTCGTCGATGATCGTGATCCTCGCCCGCGGCAGCAGCTCACGAACGATCAGCGCGGTGCGGGGAAACAATCCGCCGCCGATGATTGCCACAGCGAGATCAGCGGTCCCTGGATTCAACATGCCGCGAAACGCGCGTTCGTGCGCCCGCACCACGAACCGCTGCAGCATCCGCGAGCGCAGGACGATGCGTTCGAGGACGTTCAGCGCGGCCGGAACGAGCCCTTCGATCCATCGCAGCGGCGCCGGCCACCTGCTCGGACGCGCATCCGGCGCGCGCAGCGCAGGCAGCCGCGTCCACCCGACGCCGGGATATCGATGATGCTCGACGTGGTAGCCGTCATTGAGGCAGAGCACGTTGTAGATCCGGCCGTAATGACTCGTCGTCCCACCGGCGTGCTCGTAATGTCCATGCGCCGCGCACAGCAGCAGCCCTGCGAGGTAGCCGGGCAGGTACGCCGTGGCGAAGAACCACGGCGCGCCGACGGCGAGCGCGCTCCAGAATGCCAGCACGAAGGCGACGTGGACCGCGAGATCGACCGAGGGACGCAGCGCGTGCGGCACGCCCGCATGGTGCGCGAGGTGACGGCCGCGCCACAGCGGCAGCGGCACGCCCATCACGAGCGTCAGGCACGCGCCGGTGCAGGCGTTCGCCGCGCGGCAGCGGAAGAACGGTCGATGGATGAACGCGTGCGAAACGGTGTTGGCGGTCCACCACACACCGATCGCGATCGCGACCGCCCACGCCACGATTACCGCCTTGCCTCGGCCAGCGCGCGCACCGGCGCGTAGTCGGTGCGTCCGTCGACTTTCGTCAGCCCGGTGTTGATCGTGTACTCGTCCGGATTTGCCGGCGGATCGTTCGCCTCGCGCACGCGCGGCGTGCCGTCCCAGCGGCTGCCGAAGGCGACGATCTGTCCCGTGCCGGCCACCGCCGCGAGGTCGGCCCACTCGCGTCGTGCGGCGTCGCGCTTGGCCGGCAGTCGGTAATAGAGATAGCCGCGCGCCGCCGGGCGATAGTCGTTCGGGTTGTTGCGCTCGGCAATCGAGAAGGTGCCGAAGACCTGAATCGTGTCCGGCGCGCTGGCGTTCGGCTGCAGCACGACGCGGTCGACCCTCGCGTACACCGCGACGCGATCGCTGGCCTGCGCCAGTCGCGCAGCCGCGCCGATCGCTGCCACCAGAGCTGCTACAACGGCGATCCTGACCATGAGCGCCTCCCTGGGTGGGAGGACGGCCGCCGGGGGCGAGATGTTAACGAGCCGCGGCCGCGGCGATGATTCGTCGCTGTGCTTCGGCGAGCAGTCGGCGCATGTCGTCGTACGGCACGGCCGAGATCGCCTCATCGAACGCGAACCACCGCTTCTCGCGTCCGTCGGTCTCCGCGGTTTCGGTCACGGCGTGAATGAGGAAGTACTGGACCCGCACGAGGGCGCGGCCGTTGTGGAATTCGTTCGGCGCGCCGACCGGGCCGACGAGGCGCCCCGATACGCCCGCTTCCTCGCGCGTCTCGCGCAGCGCCGCGTCGGCTTCCGTTTCACCCGGTTCGATGTGGCCCTTGGGAAAGATCCAGATGGTGGGGTCGCGCTTCGCGCGGACGAGCAGGATCGAGATGGCGCCGTCCTTGCGGCGAAACACGATCCCGCCCGCCTGCGGGACAGGTGAGTGGCTACCGATTCTGTCCCCCGCCGGTCGTCGATGTGCGCCCCTTGCGCTCTTCGACCAGCCGCTGGAACTCGGCGTCGTCGAGATAGACAATGTCGAGCCACACCTGCAGCATGTCGTCCACGCTGCGTTCCCCGAAGCCGACCCACATGTTGGGATCCGGGTTGCGGCGATTCGCCTGGGTGTTGTCGTGCACCCCGATCAGGTGCAGCACCGTGCCCGCCGGCAGCAGCGGCGCCTCGTCGTCCGCGTACACGTAGTTGATGTGCCAGTTGAAGTCGAAGTGATCGACCGAGCTGAGGACCGTCGATCGGTTCGTCGCCGGATCGATCGCTTCCACCGTCAGGCCGCGGCCGCGCATGTGCATGTGCGGCTGGAAGGAATCGATGCGCGCGTTCTTCGGCAGCTTGAAGAAGCCGTCGGTCCGGACCATCGTGTTGGGCGGCACTTCGAGATCGTCGTTCGGGATGTTGCGGATGGCGAACGACCGCACCTGGTACTTCGGAACCACGCCCTTCGGATAGAACTTGAACGCGATCGTCGTCTTGTTGTGCTGCTCCGATCCGATCGCGAAGTAGTGCATGTCGTAGCGGAGCTTCGTCCCCTTCTTGAGCAGGCGTCCGGTGTTCTCGCCGAAGATGTCGCCGTACTTGCCGACCGCATATTCGTGGAGCTGGACGCCGCTCTCCGGCGTTCCTTCCGGCGCATCCGGCTCGATGACGTACACGACGACGTGATGGACGATCTTCGGGTTGCTCGGCTTGATCTCCATCGCCTTGATCCAGCGATCCTCGTCGAGCTTCACTTCCGCGAACTGATCGATCCACCAGTCGGGACCGTTCGCGTACATCGTGAAGTCGTTCGGCGTCGTCACCTTCAGATCCGGCTCGCCGATGAACCAGTCGGTGTCGGGCGCGAACGTCAGCGGCGTCGGCATGTCGGCGGGATTGCCCTGCGGCGCGCCGGCCTCGACCCACCGCGCGATCGTCGCGATCTCGTCGTCTCTGAGCGATCGATCGTTCTTGTAATGACGGATCCCGACGGTCTTGTCGAGATGCCACGGCGGCATGTCGCGGTTGACGACGCGCTGCTGGATCGAGCGCGCCCACGGCCGAACCTCGTCGTACGTCGTCAGCGACATCGGGACCGACGTGCCGGCATGGTGGCACGTCTGACACGCCTTCTGAAAGATCGGCGCGATGTCTTTGCTGAACGTTGGCGGAGTCGAGGCCGCCACCGTGCGCGCCGCCGGTTCACCCTTGACCGTGACCTTCACCTGCGCGTTGGTCCAGCAGCAGTGATACCCGAACTGTCCCGCCGATTCGCCCGATCCGTCATCGACGACGGCCTGCAGGATGTACTCGCCCGGTTCGGAGAACGTCGCCGTCGTCGCTGCCTTGCCGTTCACCAGCTTCGCCTGCGCCGCGCTGAACGTGACGTCGCCGGGACCGCGGTACTTCGCCCAGAGCACGGTCATGCCCGCGGGCTGTCCGCGGCGGATCGGAAGTCCGTCATCGGTTGCCGACACCGTCAGCGTGGTCGTGCCGCGCGGCGCGGCCACCGATGCCGTCGCCGGCTGCAGCTCGACGGACGGCGGCGTGTTCGAGTTGATGCGTTCGCTGTTGCCGCCGCGCGTCGCGCGGATCCGATCGATCTGCCACACGGGGTTGAGCGTGCCGGCGACGCGCAGCGTCTGCCCGTGAGACGTCAGCGTCCAGACAAGCTTGCCGTCCTTCGGAAAATCGTTCGGCACCGTCACCTTGAAGACGTCCTTGTGGCGGCGCGGTACGAAGTGCGTCGGCTGCCCGCGATCGCCGCCCGGTTCGAAGGCGTTCGCCGCGCCGGTTGGAATGTCGATCGACTCTTCCTCGTTGCGGTTCATGTAGCCGAACCACATGTTGTAGGAGCCGTCGGCGTTGATATCGAAGCCCTCGTACACGGGCGCGACGCTCTGTCCGTTCCAGTGGCGCACCTGCATCATCTGCGAGACGCTGGTGGATTGCGCGAGCAGCGAGGCGCTCGCGATTGCGATGAAGAGCCCGACGAGTCGAACAGCCTTCATATCCAGCCTCTTCTTCCTATGCGGCCAGGCCCAGAGAAAGTTTAGCCGACTGTGACGCTCTCGCGCCCATTTGTTCTCTTGTTTTCCGTCCATTCCTGCCCGTGTCGCTCGTCAACATTTCTTACTTTCTCGCGGGACCCCACCCCGCTCGCTGATGCGTTACCCGCAACGCATGGCCACCCCCGCAGAAAGCGCGTTGCGGGCGCGCATCGCCTCCAGCGACGCGTGCGCGAGCGAAGCCCCGCCCTTACCTGCCCTCTCCTGCCGTTCCCGGCTTGCCTGCTCTCTCCGGCAGCGCGAATACGTACAGCGCGTTGCCGCTCTGCGGATGGCGGACGTCTGGAGTGATCGTTCGCGGGACGTTGCGCGGGCTGCCGCCGCCCAGGCCCGACGTGACGGCGATGTACTGGCGGCCGCCGGCCGTGAACGTCACCGGCGAGCCCTGCGCCGATGTCGCGAGCCGCGTCTGCCAGAGCGTCTCGCCGGTCTTCACATCGAACGCGCGGAAGTTGCGATCGAGATCGCCGACCAGGCCGATGCCGCCGGCCGTCGTCAGCACCGACGTGAGCAGCGACGCGCGCTGCTCGCGGCTCCACACTTCCTTCATCGTCTTCACGTCGTACGCCGCGAGCTTGCCGACGTTGCCGTCGGTGCCCGGCATCTCGAAGAAGCGGCGGTCGGCGGCGGTGCCGCCCGATCCATCCTTGTAGTCGACGACGCGGCCCGACATCTCCATGCACGATTGGCTGAGCGGGATGAGGAGCAGTCCGGTCGGCGGGTGATAGCTCATCGCCTGCCAGTTGTGTCCGCCCTCGGTGCTCGGACACGACTGGATCCACTTCTGCGTCTCCTGCTCGATGATGTCGGCGCGGTACTGCGGCGCACCGCTCTTGGGATCGATCGACTCGAAGACGTTCTGGAACACCGTCTCCTTGTAGCCGATGAATTTTCCGTTCCGGCGATCCAGCTTCCACAGGATGCCGGGCTTCCCGATCGTGAAGACGACTTTCTGATCGCCGATGTCGACGAGCACGCGCTCGAACACTTCGTCGAGGTCGAGCGATTCGCCCGGCGCGTGCTGGTAATGCCACACGAGGCTGCCGTCCGACGGTTTCAGCGCGACCGTGGAGCTCGTGTAGAGCACGTTGTCGAACGCCGTCGTGCCGCGGCTCGCGCGCATCCAGGGCTTCGCCTGCGCGACGCCCCAGAAGGTGAGGTCGAGCTCAGGATCGTAGCTGCCCGCAATCCACGTTTCGCCGCCGACGCGCAGGTTGTCCGGCAGCTTGCCCCACGTGTCGCCGCCCGGCTGGCCCGTGCGCGCGACGGTGTTGAACTTCCACAGCTGCTTGCCGCTGGTCACGTCGTAGCCGCTGATATAACAGCCGTCGTTGCCGTAGCGATCGCATCCCGTGAGGCCCTGCACGACGACGCCGTGGATGACCATCGGGCCGCTCGTGGCGGTGTAGCCTTTCGACCGATCGGCAATCGGCGTCTCCCACACTTTCTTCCCAGTCCGCGCGTCGAGCGCGACGAGGCGCGCATCGTTGGTCGCGAACAACACCTTGTCCTGGTAGATCGCGATGTTGCGCATCGCGCCCATCCCGACCTGCGCGTTCGGCCCGACGTGGTTCTCCCAGATCAGCTCGCCGGTGCGCGCGTCGAGCGCCTGCAGGATGTTCGTGGTGTTGATCAAATAGATGATGCCGTTGTGCACGAGCGGCATCGGCTCGCTCGCGCCGCCGCCTTCGTTCATCGCCCACATCCACGCGAGCTGCAGATCCTTGACGTTGTCGCGGGTGATCTGCGTCAGCGGGCTGTAGCTCCAGCCCTGGTAGTTGCGCCGCGCCATCAGCCAGTCGCCGGGATCCGGATTGCGCAGCATCTCGTCGGTCACCGGAACGTAGTTCTTCACCTCGCCTTCGGCGGTGATCCCGACGATGGCGTTCGCGCCGCCGCGGCCACCGCGTCCGCCCCGGCCGCCAGCGATGTCATCGTCGACGGCGCCGCGTCCACCCGCTTGCCCTGAGCCTGTCGAAGGGCCGCGGCCTTGCGCGCCGCCGGCGCCTCCGGCAGCCCTCGAAGGCTGCGCCACGTTTCCCGGGTTGCTTATTCCCGTGGCGATCGATCCGATGGCAACACCAGTAGTCGGAGTGAAAGCCTGCGCGCCGGGCGTGGCGCCGTTCGATTGCAGGATGAATGCGGTGATCGCGAGGTACTGATCGGCAGCGAGGCTCGGCGCGTCGGGCGGCATCGTCGCGGACATGTACTCGAACAGATCGCGCGTCGATCGAGCGCGCCACGTGTTCATGAAATTTGCGCCGGCGAGCGGCGGCGCCTCGTTCCGGCCGGTCAGGTCCGGCATGTGGCAGCCGGCGCAGCTCGCCTGATACGCGGCACGTCCGGCGTCGGCTTGCGCGGCCGTGAACACAGACGTTGGCGGTTGTTGACCGGCAAGAACAGCGCCGAGGATCAACGCAGAGCACGCAGAGAACGCGGAGGCCGCAGAGATCAGTTTTCTCTGCGTTCTTTTCGGACTCTGCGTTTCAGCCGGCGTCGTCGGGATCGCGTTCATCTCTTCGTCTCCTGAGCCTGAGGCATCAGCCAGCCCCACAGATTCCCGTCCGGTGCTTTCTCGCTCTGAAGCTGGACGTAGAGCCGGCCTTTCTCGAGGTCGGTGATTTGCGCCGGAGTGAGATCGATTGAGCCGGTGATGTTGCCGCTCGTTCCTTTCGAGACGACGAGGTCGAAGACCGAAGGTCCGCGGACGCCGGCAACCGGCCCTTTGTGAACGTGCGCGGTCGTCGCCGGCGAACGAAGCCCTTCGAACGTGCCGGTCACCGAAAGCTTCGCGCCGACGAGCGTCGCTGTCAGCGATCCCTTGCCGGCGACGGTCGCCTGCATCGTCAGATCGATGGGAACGGGAGAGAGTCGCGCTTTGAACGTCTTCGGGCCCTGGCCCGAAACGGGGACGGCCGCCGCGAGCAGGGCGAGACACACCCAGCGTGAACGCATGAAACCTCCGGCTCCGCGCTCGCCTGAAAGGCTCGCGCTACACGTAGCCCTGGCTCGCGCTACACGTAGCCCTGGCTCGCGCTACACGTAGCCCTGCTCGCGCTACACGTAGCCCTGGCTCGCGCTACACATAGCCCTGGCTCGCGGCTACACGTAGGGCCTGTAGCGCGAGGCTTTCAGCCGAGCGACCCGCGGAAATGATAATGCAGCGCTTACGTCTTGGGCGAGCCGAGGCGCGGGAGCTCGGTTTGAGGCGAGTGCAGCTCGTAGAGCGATCCGGTTGCGTCCGTTTTGTACTTCGCGACCGCGTCGGTCACTTCGTTGCCGAACAGGTCAACCGTTCCCTCATTGTCGTCGGTACTGCTCTGGTCGTCGGCGCGGACAGCGCCGTCGGGAAGTGAGGAGCTCGCGGTTGGCAATTCGATGCCGTGAAGCAGCGCGCGATGGGGACGCAGAAGGATGGCGGGTGAAAAAAGTGCACACACCATCGCGACGGGAACAACGAGCGCCAGCGTCGTGCGTGCCGCGGTCCTCACAAATACCTCCGGTTCTGGTAACTGCAACCAAAATGCCACTGGCGCACCTGTTGCAGGGCTTGTCACAAAGTGGCAACGAAGCTCCCATCCGCATGGCGCCGCCGCCTTGATCAGGTCAGAGCGGATTGGGATCGCGCGCGACGAGAGCGTCCACGACTGATCTTGGGCATCTGGTCGACGACGGCCGCGACTGCGTGCCTTGCGATCTTCGCGAGCATCTGGTTCGTCGTCGATCTGCAGCGCGGTCTGCCCGATACCGAAGCCATTCAGCGCATCGGCGAGATGCGGCAGTCGACCGCCGTGTTCGACGCCGACGATCAGCTCGCCTTCACGATCTTCGAGGAGCAGCGGATTCCCGTCGCGCTCGACCACATCTCGCCGAATCTGATCCACGCGGTCCTCGCCGTCGAGGATCAGCGCTTCTACGATCATCACGGCTTCGATCTCGCGCGCATCGTCAAGGCGGCGCTGACCAACCTGCGGCACGGCCGCGTGGTGCAGGGCGGCAGCACGATCACGCAGCAGCTGGCGCGTCAGAGTTTTCTCACGCCGGACAAGACGATCCGCCGCAAGCTGCAGGAGTTGATTCTGGCGGCGCGCATCGAGAGCGAGTACTCGAAGGACCGCATCCTCGAGCTCTATTTGAACAAGGTGTACTTCGGCGACGGCTTGTACGGAGCCGAAGCCTCGGCGCGCGGGTACTTCGGGCGGCATGCATCCGAGGTCAGCGTCTCGGAAGCCGCGTTGCTCGCCGGGCTCGTGAAATCGCCGTCGACCTCCGCGCCAACGGTGAATCCGACGCGCGCGAAAGCGCGCCGCAACGTGGTGCTGCAGGCGATGCTCGACACGGGGGCGATCGACCCGGCGACCTGGACAACGGCGCGCCGTTCCGACGTGGTGCTGCACGACACGCTGCGCGCGCAGGAGCCGCACGGGCAGTACTTCAAGGAGCAGGTCCGCCGCGAGCTCGTCGACCGCTTCGGCTGGCAGCGCGTGTACCAAGGTGGTCTTCGCGTCTTTTCGACGATGGCGCTGCCAATGCAAATCGCAGCCGAAGAAGCGATTGCCGCGTCGCTCAAGTCGGTCGAGGAGCGCCGCAGAAAATTCAAGAAGCTCAATCAGGACGACGTCCTTCAGGCGGCGCTGATCGCGCTCGATCCGCAGAGCGGGCACGTGTGGGCGATGGTCGGCGGGCGCGACTTCAACGAGAGCCGCTTCAATCGCGCCGTGCAGGCGCGCCGGCAGCCCGGCTCCGCGTTCAAGCCCTTCGTGTACGCCACGGCGCTCGAAGCCGGCTACACGCCGGTCACGGTCATCGATCACCTCAACGATCCGGTCTCGACCGTGCAGGGCGCGTGGACGCCCGAAGACGAGCATTCGTCGGCCGGCGCCATGACGATGCGGACGGCGCTGCGGACGTCGAGCAACCGCGCGGCCGTCCGGATGCTGCAGCAGGTCGGCATCGCGCGCACGGTGCAGTACGCGAAGCAGCTCGGCGTCGGCGACGTCCCGAGCGTGCCGTCGCTGGCGCTCGGATCGGGCGAAGTGACGCTCGACTCGATGACCGCCGCGTACGCGGCGTTCGCGAACCACGGCCTCGTGCCGAAGCCGCTGCTGATCCGTCGAGTCGAGGATCAGGACGGCCGCCTGCTCTTCGAGAATCACGAGACGACGACGCGCGCCATCAGCGACGTCACGGCTTTTCTGATGTCGACGATGATGGCCGACGTCATCAATGCGGGAACGGGCGCGCGTGCGCGGCGCCTCGGATTCACGCTTCCTGCCGCGGGCAAGACGGGCACGACGAACGATTTCAACGACGCCTGGTTCGTCGGCTATACGCCGCATCTCGCGGCCGGCGTCTGGGTCGGCTTCGATCAGCCGCACACAATCGTGCCCAACGGGTTCGCCGCCGACATCGCGGTGCCCGCCTGGGCGACGTTCATGAAGGCGGCGACCAAGAACGACAAGCCCGAATGGCTGCTGCCGCCGCCCGGCATCACGACCGCGACGGTGTGCCGCATTTCAGGGAAGCTCGCGACCGAAGGGTGTCAGGACGTCGAGGTCGTGACCAAGGACGATCGGATCGAGCATCGCTCGATGATTTATACCGAGTACTTCGCCCGCGGCACCGAACCGACGTCGTACTGCGATTTGCACCCGACCCGCGGCATGCTGACGAAAATCACCGCCGCTCTCGGCGGCGAAACGCCGTCGCCGTCGCCGGCGCGCGTCGACGAGACCGGTACGCCGACGCCGACCGCGACGAGCGGGGCGTCTGCGCCGACCGGCGCCGTCGTGAGCGAGGCGCCCGAGATGACGCCGTCCCCGCCCGTCAAGAAGAAGCGCGGGTTCTGGTCCCGGGTATTCGGCCTCGGGAAGGACAGCGAGGACGGGAAGCCCGAAGCCGAGACCAAAGCCCCAAAAAAGAAGCCCGGCGGTTAGCGTGGTAGCATCTCTCAAGTGCTTTGAGAGATGCCGTTTCACGACATTCAGGGCCATCGGCGAATCATCGATCTGCTGTCGCGATCGGTCCAGCGTGGCACGCTGCCGCCCAGCCTGATCTTTGCGGGGTCATCGGCGAGCGGCGCGCGGCCGACGGCCATCGCCGTCGCGCAGGCGTTTAACTGTCTTGAACCCCGAACCCGGAACTCCGAACCCGTTCTCGACGCCTGCGGCGTCTGTCCCGCGTGCGTCCGCATCGCGCGGGGCGTGCACCCCGACGTTCCCATCGTCGAACCTGCCGAGACCGGTCTGATCAGGCTCGACCCGGTCCGCGACGTCATCGATCGCGCGGCGTACCGGCCGTTCGAGGGCAGGCGGCGCGTCGTCATCATCGACGACGCCGACGCTCTGCTGCCACAGGCACAGAACGCGCTGCTCAAGACGCTCGAGGAGCCGACGTCGTCTTCCGTGTTCATCCTGGTCACGTCGAAACCCGATCTGCTGCTTCCGACGGTGCGCTCGCGATGCATCCGGCTGTCGTTCGCCCAGGGCGCCGGCGATGACGTCGACGCCGACGCGCGCGACGTAGCGGGACGCGTCCTGAGCCACGCCGCCACGACGCGGGATGCGGCCCGGCGGCTCGACGCCGCCAGAGACCTGCTGACGCGAACCGGCGCGGGCGGCGCGATCGATCGCGAGCAGCTCGCATCGCACCTGCGTGCGATGGGCGCACTGCTGCGCGACATCGAAGTGGTCGGCACGGGCGCCGACGCGGCGCTGCTGTCGAATCCGGATCTGAAACCCGAGCTGACGCATCTCGCCGGCTCGTACCGGGGCGAGCGCGCGTCGGCCGCGTATGCCGCCGTCGATCGCGCACTGGCCGCGCTCGATCGCAACGCCGGCGTCAAAGCGGTCGCAGACTGGGTGGTGCTGCAGCTGTGAGCACGCCGCGTGTGCCGCTCGTCTCGGTGAAGCTGACGCGCGTCGGCCGGGCGCAGACGTTTCTGCTCGGCGACGCGCCGCCGGATACGCCGACGCGCGAGGGCGAGAAGGTCGTCGTCCAGACGGACGGCGGACCGGCCGTCGGCACCATCGTTCGCCACAACCCGCACACCGACGAGAAGCGGCGGCCGCCGATCGATTCGCCGCAGCGCGTCGTCCGGCTCGCGACGCGCGACGACATCGTCGCGCGGCTGAAGCAGGAACACCGGGAGCAGGAAGCGGGACGCATCGCGATGCTCAAAATCCGCGAGCGCGGTCTCGGCATGAAGCTCGCGCGCGTCGAGCAGGCGTTCGACGGGTCGAAGCTGATTTTCTATTTCACCGCCGACGGCCGCGTCGACTTCCGCGAGCTCGTGCGCGAGCTGGCGTCCGAGTTCCGCACGCGAATCGAGATGCGGCAGATCGGCGTGCGCGACGAAGCGAAGATGCTCGGCGGCTACGGCACCTGCGGGCGGCCGCTGTGCTGCACGACGTTCCTCAACACGTTCGAGCCCGTGTCGATCAAGATGGCGAAGCAGCAGGACCTGAGCCTCAATCCCTCGAAGCTCTCGGGGCTCTGCGGGCGGCTGAAATGCTGTCTGCGCTACGAGCTGCCGAACGCGAAAGGGGCGCAGCACGGAGGGTGCGGCAGCGAGGGCGGCTGCGACAACCCGTCGGGTTGCGGCGCCGGCGGCTGCGGCGCGGGCGGCTGCGGGAGCTGCGGGTCGGGCGCGTGCGGCAGCTGCCACGCGTGACGTCGCACGTCACAAGTCGCAAGTCACAAGTCGATGAAGCCGCGTGTTGCCATCACTGTCGGTGATCCGGCGGGGATCGGTCCGGAGGTTGCGGCGAAAGCCGCGGCCGACCCGCGCGTCCTCGAGGTCTGCGAGCCCGTCGTGTACGGCCCGCCGAATGGATCCACGTTTGCGCCGGGCGTGTTGAGCGGCGAGGCGGGGCGCGCCGCGCACGACGTCATCGTGCGCGCCGTATCCGATGCGATGGACGGAACGGTTCAGGCGGTGGCCACCGCGCCAATCAACAAAGAGGCGTTCCGGCTCGCCGGTCTGAAGTGGTCCGGTCACACAGATCTGCTGGCGCACCTCACGGGCGCCAAGCGCGTCGCGATGATGTTCTATTCCGAGCGCCTCGTCGTGGTGCTCGCGACTGTTCACATCCCGCTCGCCGAGGTGCCCGAGGCCCTGACGAAGGAGCGCGTCCAGGCGACGATCGCGTTGACGGCGGACAGTGTCCCGCGCTTCACGAAGGTTCCGCCGCGGATCGCGGTCGCCGGCCTCAACCCGCACGCGGGCGAACATGGACTGTTCGGCACCGAGGAGGATCGAGTCATTGCGCCGGCGATTGCCGAATGCCGCACGCGCGGCATCGACGTGTCGGGTCCGTATCCGGCGGACACGGTATTTGTCCGCGCCACCCGCGGGGAGTTCGACGTCGTGGTCGCCTGCTATCACGATCAGGGGTTGATTCCCGTGAAGCTGCTCGCGTTCGGCCAGGCGGTCAACGTGACGCTCGGCCTGCCGATCGTGCGCACTTCAGTCGATCATGGAACGGCGTTCGACATCGCCGGCAGAGACGTGGCGGATCCGGAGAGCATGATCGCGGCCGTCTTACTGGCCGCGCGGCTCGCGAGGCAATCATGATCGCCACGAAAATCACGAGAGCACGAAATCCACGAAAAGTACAAAAAGTTTTGGTCTCCTGACCACATAGTGGACAAGACAGAACGCGAGAAGGCGCAGACCTCGATCGCCGAGAACCGCAAGGCATTCCACGATTTCCACCTGCTGGAAACGTTCGAGGCCGGCATCGTGCTGCTCGGCACCGAGGTGAAGGCGATCCGCGAAGGTCGCGTCAACCTCCGCGACAGCTTCGCGCGCCTGGAAGACGGCGAGGTATTTCTCTACAACGTCAACATCAGCCCGTACAGCCATCGCGGCTACGCCGATCACGAGCCGCTGCGCCGCCGGAAGCTCCTGCTGCACCGCGACGAAATCAGGAAACTGATCGGCAAGACGGTCGAGAAGGGAATGACGCTCGTCCCGGTGCGGCTCTACTACAAGAAGGGTCGCGTGAAGGTGGCGGTCAGCCTGGCGAAAGGGAAGAAGGAGTACGACAAACGCGAGACGATCAAGCGCCGCGAGGCCGACCGCGAGACACGCGCGGCGATCAAATCTTGGCGCCGCTAGAATAGGTCGAGTGAAATCAACGATCCCATTACTCGATCTCCAGGCGCAGTACCGGCCGCTGCGCGACCAGATCCTCGCTGCCATGACGCGCGTCGCCGACAGCCAGCGGTTCATCATGGGGCCCGAAATCGACGCGCTCGAGCAGGAGCTGGCGCGGATGCTCGGGATCAGGCACGCGATCGCCGTGTCGTCCGGCACCGATGCCGTGCTGCTGGCCCTGATGGCGCTCGGGATTGGCGCCGACGACGAAGTCATCACGCCGACCTACTCGTTTTTCGCGACCGCCGGCGCCGTCGTTCGTCTCGGCGCGCGGCCGATTCTGGTCGACATCGATCCGGTCACGTTCAACGTCGATCCCGATCAGATCGCTCGCGCCGTGACGCCGCGGACGAAAGCCATCGTGCCGGTGCATCTGTTCGGTCAGAGCGCGGAGCTCGATCCGATCGTGCGGACCGCCGAGCGTGCGGGAATCCCGATCGTCGAAGACGCGGCGCAGGCGATCGGCGCCACCTACAGGACGCGTCCGGTCGGCGGCATCGGCGCGCTCGGCTGTTTTTCGTTCTTCCCGAGCAAGAACCTCGGCGCGTTCGGCGACGCGGGACTCGTGACGACCAACGACGATGGTCTGGCGAAGCGCGCCCGGCTG
>Ga0209156_10001032_pt1 | contig 23106 bp, 26 predicted proteins | sample GraSoiAngelo_124_FD_185881 | JGI IMG/M metagenome (GOLD analysis project Ga0209156, IMG submission 185881) | Grasslands soil microbial communities from the Angelo Coastal Reserve, California, USA - 14_0927_05_20cm (SPAdes) (version 2) | ecosystem: Environmental > Terrestrial > Soil > Grasslands... | reverse complement strand
GAATGGCCACTCGTGGATCAACCAGCTTTACCGCATCGGCCGCACGCTTCGGCCCCATTGTGAAATGATCGCCAATGCATACCAGCATGACGTCGATCTCGTTATATCGCGGCACCAGCGCCATATCAGAAAACAAATCCGTATCTCCCGTGTGATAAAAGGTGGGCCCGCCGCGAATGGCGATGATCAAGCCGCTAGGGTTTCCGCCGTAATGAGGCGGCGAATTTTCGTCTTTCTCTACTCCAGCGCCGTGCCACGCAGGTACAAACGTTACCGCGACCTCATGATCTAGCAGATTGAGCGTGCCACCGAAATGTCCTGTCGTCTCCGTGCTGGCTAACTCGGTCGGATAACCGAGCACCGCCGTCATGGCTGCTGAAAGATCATACGTCGCTACTAGTTTCGCTCGCGTTCGTTTTCCGATCTCGACCGCGTTTCCGATGTGATCGGAATGTCCATGCGTGACCAAAATCAGATCGACGCGCTTCAGGGCTGCGACGTCATCTTTGCCTTTCGCAAAAACTGGATTCGTCAGCCACGGATCGACCAGCAGGACATTGCCCCCGGGCGTGATGATTTTGAATGCAGCCTGCCCGTACCAAGTGAGTTGTGTTCGCGGCATGCCTTTCACGAAATCGAAAACACGGATCGGAGCAAATATTTGTGGTAGCACGAGACTCTGTCATGCCGACGAATACACACGCATCGATGACTTCGACGGCTCCGGCGAGCGTCTCCGTTTACCAGCAAAAGATTGCTTGCTCTTCGCGGCACGTTCGTAACATCGACATGTGAATCACAACCATGCGCATCAACACATCGCTGCGACCGATCCCCGCATCGCGGCGCTTATCGCGCGATCACTTCGATACAATATCAAAGCGGCTCCATTGATTCGCCCGTTTGACGCGCTGGCCGAATCAATCGCTTATCAGCAATTGAGCGGTAAAGCAGCGGCGACCATCTTTGGTCGCGTGCGCGCACTCTACCCGCGACGGAAATATCTAGATCCGGAAAAAATTCTAGCGACGCCCGACGAAAGTTTTCGTGCGGCTGGTCTTTCCCGCAGCAAGATTGCGGCAGTCAAGGATCTGGCCGCGAAAACGATCGACGGTACGGTGCCATCCGCTCGCGCGATCGCTCGAATGAGCGATGAGGAGATCATCCTGCGTCTGACAGAGGTTCGCGGCATTGGCCGGTGGACCGCCGAGATGCTTCTGCTTTTTGATCTTGGTCGGCCCGATGTTTGGCCGGTCGATGATTACGGCGTTCGCAAAGGTTTTGCGAAAATTTTTGGTCGCAGGAAACTTCCCACCCCAAAAGAGCTTATGAAGCTTGGCGAGAAATGGCGGCCGTATCGCTCGGTTGCCGCCTGGTATTTCTGGCGTGCATTGGACGCGCCCAAGAAGACGAGTCGTTTTGACCAACGGTAGTGTTGCGGCCGGTCTGAATTCAGGTGGCGCACAGCGTCGTGGCTACAGCGGAGCAGATGAGGGGCGAAGGACGCATTGACTTTCCTGCCGCGGCTAACTAAAACGCGAACATTATGGCAACCATCCACGTTAATCGCGGCGGCACGAGTCTCGGCACATTTTCCGAAGAGGATGTGCGCGCGGGGCTTCGCTCAGGACGTTTTGCAGGAACCGATCTCGGCTGGCGCGAAGGGATGGCCAGCTGGCAGGCGCTCTCACAATTTTCTGAATTCGCGGCGGATATTCCGAGCGGCGCGCCAACGCCACCGCCATCAGCCCCACCGCCACCCGCGATATTGACAACCACACCTGCGCCCGCTGGACCGACATCGGAAACTGCCCCAACGCGTAGCGGACTACCGTGGGACGAGCGACAAACCAAAGGATTGTTGAACGCGTTTATTGAAACGTTGCAGATGGTATTGAGGAAACCGGTTGCCGCGTTCACCGCGATGAAACGCGAGGGAGGTCTGGGCGAGCCGCTTCTCTACGCGGTCATTGGTGGAACTTTCGGCGGGGTATTTGCAGTCACTTACAATTTTGCTCTTCGATTATTCACACCATTTGGGGACAGGCAAGGCGCCATGGCACATGTTTTCGGCGGCCTCGGCTGGATTTTTCTGTTGATCCTGACACCGCTCTTTGTGGCGATTGGAATGTTTGTTGCCTCGGCAATTCTTCACGTCTGCCTGATGATTGTCGGCGGCGCAAAACAGTCATTTGAGACCACGTTCCGGGTAGTTTGCTTCGCGGAAGGATCGGCCAGCCCGCTTCTTGTGATTCCGTTTTGTGGCGGACTGATCACTGGAATTTGGAAAATTGTCCTTTACTGCATTGGACTGGCGCGCGCTCATGAAACCGACACCGGCCGCGCCGTGATCGCCGTGCTGTTGCCCTTGATTGTCTGCTTTGGCGGCATGATTTTTTTGATCGCGATGATGTTCGGTGCATTCGGCGCTTGGAATGCATCACAGCACTGATTAACGGGAAGATGCAGCTTCGCTCTCGGAGGCTTGCTCCCGGTGAGATCGATCACGAACTTATCTGGCTGAGCGTGTCGCTAGGTTCGGTGGCTATGGCGGCAATTTGGCTGGCACTTGGTTTGCCGTGGCCGCGTTGTCTGTTTCACGATCTTACCGGTCGTCCCTGTGTAACGTGCGGCATGACGCGATCAGCCATTCAATTCTTTCACGGACATTTTCTCGCGGCTCTGCAATGGAATCCGCTCGTCTTTGCCGCTCTGTGCGGGTTGTCGATCTTTAATCTCTATGGATTCGTCGTTCTCGTAACACGCGTTCCACGCTTGCGGCTGGCAAATTTGACGCGGAGGGAAAAAAGTGTCGCGCGTTATCTGACGGTTGCGTTGCTCGCGCTCAATTGGATTTACTTGCTGGCGCATTGGCGCGATTTTTAGAGGTGGATCGCGTTATTCACGCGGCGGAAATTCAAGCGGCGAAGCCGCGTTTATTGTTGCCTCGTCTTCGGAGAAGCCGATCCACCTAACGCTTCGTCGTTAATTCGTCATTCGCCGTAGCACGCCGTAGCTTCGGCAAGCCAGATCATTCCGATTTCGTCATTCTATCTGTTGGGTGTTTATTCGTGGTTAATGAGAGTTCTTGTCACAGGCGGGGCCGGTTTCATCGGCTCGCATCTTGTCGAAAAACTACTAGCGGCTGGGCACGAGGTCGCCATCCTCGATGACTTCAACGACTTTTACGACCCGCAAATCAAACGTGATAACATCGCCGCGGTTTCAAAAGATACTGCCATTCACCATGTCGATCTTCGGGACAGTGCCGCGCTACGAAATGTATTTCACCGTGAAAAATTTGAAACGATTGTGCATCTGGCCGCGCGGGCCGGTGTTCGCCCATCGATTCAGTACCCACAGCTTTATTACGACACAAACGTCACCGGGACGTTGCATCTGCTCGACGCCGCTCGCGTAACTGAGGTTGAACGATTCATCTTTGCGTCGAGTTCATCCGTTTACGGCATTTCGAAAACCGTTCCGTTCTCGGAAGATCAGCATCTCACTCAGACGCTCAGCCCCTACGCCGCGACAAAAATTGCGGGCGAATTTCTGTGTTCTACATTCTCGCATCTTTATCAAATGCGCGTGGTCGCGCTGCGTTATTTCACCGTTTACGGTCCACGGCAACGGCCCGATCTGGCGATCCATCAGTTCACCCGACGCATTTACGCTGGCCAGCCGATCGATCAATTCGGCGACGGCACGACGCGGCGCGACTACACTTACATAGACGATGTGATTCAAGGCACGATGGCTGCGTTGAACTACGACGAGTCGCCTTTCGACATCTTCAATCTCGGCGAGAGCGAGACCATTCAGCTCAAGGACCTGATCTCTGCGATCGAGAAGGCGCTTGGGAAAAAAGCAAAGGTCAATCGTTCACCCGAGCAACCGGGAGACATGCCGCTGACTTGCGCGGACATTTCGAAGGCAAGAAGATTACTCGGTTACAATCCGGCAACGCCATTCACAGATGGATTGCCGCGATTCGCCGATTGGTTTTTGCGGATGAAACATCAACAATTGTAGGATCGACAATTGCCATGCCTGCAACGCCAGAGAGCTTGCCGTTCGATCAACGCGCCTGTTTCGTAGCGGGTCAGGCGAAATCCGGTACGACGCTTCTGGTGGCGCTACTCGATAATCATCCCGAACTTCTCGTGCTGCCGGAGGAGACTGCGTATTTTCCCACCGTCCTGACAAAGTATGCGCCGCGCGGCCGCCGGGCGCAGTTTGATTACCTGACAAAACAGTCGCTTTCCAACGTGCTGTTCGGCGGGTCGTGCAAATGGGGCAAGCGGAGTTACTCAGGGTTCCCACGCCAGAAATTTCTCGATACGTTTGAGCGTGCGGCCTTCGATCCTGCAAACGCCGAGGAAGATTTGCTTGTGCTGATGGTGAAAGCATACGCAGAAACGCTTCAACGCCCGCTCGACACAGTCCGGCGCTGGGTGGAAAAAACACCGGCCAATCGCAATCACATTCCCGCGATTCATGGCCGATTTCCGCAGGCGAAAATTCTGGTCACGATCCGCGATCCGCGTGCAATTCTTGCGGCGCAAATTGCGCTGGAGAAGACAAGAAAAACGGGACGGTTTTCGACTTACTACGTGATCGCCCACTGGCGCGTCGCGGCCAGGCTCGCGAAGCGTGTGCGCGACGGTGATATTCCCGGTCTGGTGGTGCCATACGAGCAGTTGGTCTGCGAACCCGCCAGCATGATGGAGAAAGTTTGTGGTTATCTGGAAATCACATTTGATCCGCAAACGGTTCTGACGCCCACAAAGGTGGGACGTTTCTGGAGCGGTAATTCAGCGGCCCGGATTGATTTCTCCCAGATTAGCGCGGAACCGGCGACGCGTTGGCAGCGTGAACTTTCGGACGATGAAATCGGCTGGGTGGAATGGCATTGCCGCGATCTTATGCCGGCATTTGGGTATGAGCCGAAGCTGAATCGGCGGCGCGAGTTGCGATATTTTATCCGGCCAATTCGGGGCGAACGCCCGCGCGAGTATTTGAAATCACGCCTCTATTCTTTTCGCGACGATTGGATTCGAGGATAGGATCGATAAGATAGGGGCAGCGCCTTCCCCGTCCTAGACGCAGCAGCGCGGCATCGCTGCCTCGGGATGTTGGTTCTACTTGCAATCCCCTAGAGCGCGAGCCATAATCCCAACGAGATGTCGGGAATCTTCTTCGATCTTCCGGGCCTCCGTTTTCTGCGACGATTCAGATTTTTTGAAACCATGATGCGACCTTTCGCATCTTCACTGCTTCGTTGGTTGAGCGCGCGGGCTTGCGGTTCGAGACAATTACATTTCCGGCTTCGCGAGGCGGAGTTTCCGTCGGCGTTGCAAAGTGCTTGCAAACTGTTTGAATGGACCCTGGGTGATTCGCACGCCGCGGACGGTGCATCGATCGATGCGCTCCGCCCATCTAACAATTGGGTCAACCTTAAGGATCAACATGAACTCTTACTCATCCGGGAGACGCTCGCGCCGTTCGCGTGGCGGGTCCCGACGCCGGAGCAATGGCCGCGCGCGCTTTCGACAGGAAGAAACGAAAGCTCAGAAGAAAACATTCTGGCAGCGAGTCGCAGCATTTTTTGGAAATGGCAGCGCCAAAAAACCGGCAATGACAGCGCGCAATGGTGCGCAGCCATCTCGATCGTCGCGAAAACCTGAAGCGGTCGAAGTCACTTCGCCGCGGCTGTACGTCGGCAATTTGTCGTTCGACGCTACCGAGAGCGATCTCTTCGAATTGTTCAACGGGGTTGGACAGGTTCAAAACGCCGAGATCGTAAGTTACCGGCATAATCAACGCTCGAAAGGTTTTGCCTTCGTGCAAATGCAAACGATCGAGGAAGCAAAACGCGCCGTGCAGGAATTGCACGATAAGGAATTCCTCGGTCGAAGGCTCGTTGTCAGCGGCGCAAAATCCAGCGAACATCAGGTGCGAAGTTAACGAGATCGATGGTTGCAATCGGGAGACGTGGCGCAAATGCGCACGCCTCCCGATTTTTCTTTCGGAACATGGGTATTCTGTCCGCACGGGACGGACTCGCTGCGGCGAGCCTGTGCAGCGAGCGGACATCCTATCCGCTTCTTGAATTCAGCGGAGCATAACTCTCCTGGACGCAACGGCTGGAAGTCAATGTGCCGATCCGCTTACAATTTTGTTTTGTGAAAGCCGCTTTTTTTATCGTCGGTCCGACCGGGACCGGAAAATCCAAGCTAACGGCCGATGTCGCACAGGAAATCGGCGCGGAGATTGTCAGTGCGGATGCGTTTCAAATTTATGACGGGCTCGATCTCCTGACGGCGAAGCCGGATGCTACAACGTTCGCGAAAGTGCCGCATCATTTGATCGGCATGGTCCCGCTTCACGAAGAGATGAGCGCGGAAAAATTTCGGCGCGTCGCCGCGCGGACGATTGATGAGATTCATTCGCGACGAAAGTTGGCGATCCTTGTTGGCGGAAGTGGGCTTTACGTTAAGGCGCTTACGCACGGATTATCCTCAGTACCTGAGTCGGATCCGACATTGCGCGCGAAGCTGAACGCCACCAGCATTGAAGAATTGCGCTCTCAGCTGATCGCCTTGGATCCGCAATCCGCGCGCAAGATCGACATGCAGAATCGCCGCCGCCTCGTGCGTGCCGTGGAGATTTGTCTGCTGACCGGAAAAGCGGCATCGACGCAACGGACCCAATGGAGATCTGTAGCCGGGGTCGGGGGCACCGACCGGCCGCAGTCAATGACCCCCGGTTTCTTCGTGTTTCGGGACCGCGATGAGCTTTATGCGCGAATCAATGATCGGGTGAAAACAATGTTTGAAAACGGTGTGATCGAGGAAGTGCGCGCGATTAGGGCGATTAGCTCGACAGCATCGAAGATGATCGGTTTGTCTGAGGTTCGTGAATTGCTCGCAGGCCAAATGTCGATCCTGCAATGCGTCGCTACGATTCAGCAAGCGACCCGCCGTTATGCCAAAAGACAGTTGACCTGGTTTCGCCGCCAAACTAATTTTGAACCGCTGAACCTATCGCTTTTCAGTCACAACGAAGCTGTGAAATTGATTTTGCAGCGAGCGCGGCGCTCGTTCGAGCACAGCAATGATTGAAACGCGTCCGCAAAAAACTCAGGAGCGCGCGCTCCTGATTGGTCTCGAAAAGGAAGGCGTCTCGAAATGGGACTTGCAGGATTCGCTCGCAGAATTACGAGAGCTGGCAAATTCCGCCGGCGCGGAAGTTATTGATACGGTCACGCAAAAATTGCAGAAACCGACCGCGCCTTATTATATCGGCCGCGGCAAAGCCGAATCGATCAAAGACTCGTGTCAGGATCGACATGTTACGTCGGTCATCTTTGACGATGAACTATCGCCCGCGCAGGGCCGAAACCTGGAGAATTTGTTCGCACGCAAAGTTCTCGACCGCACACAGCTAATCCTCGATATTTTCGCGCAGCGCGCCCGCAGCCGCGAAGGCCGCTTGCAAATCGAGCTGGCCCAGTTGCAATATCTGTTGCCGCGTCTTACCCGGATGTGGCATCACTTGTCACGGCAGACTGGCGGTATCGGCACGCGCGGCCCGGGTGAAACGCAGTTGGAAGTTGATCGTCGCCGCGTCCAGGAACGAATCGCGCGACTCGAGCGCGAACTGGAGGCCGTTCGCAGAACTCGAGCGGTGCAGAGGCGGGGACGTAAACGCCATCAATGGCCAGTAGCCGCAGTTGTAGGCTACACAAACGCAGGCAAATCGACGCTCCTGAATCTGCTCACCGGCGCAGATGTCGCGACCGAGAACAAACTTTTTGCGACACTTGATCCCACCACGCGTAGTTTTGTTTTGCCTAACAAACAGCGGGTGCTGCTTACCGATACGGTCGGTTTTTTACGAAAACTTCCGCATACACTAATCGAGTCCTTCAAGGCCACGCTCGAAGAGGTAAGCGAGGCCGATTTGCTCATTCACATTGTCGATCTTAGCCATCCGCGTGTGGATGAACAGATGGAAGCGGTCGATGCTGTCATTAAAGAACTCGATGCTTTCGGGAAGCAGACGCTGATTGTTTTTAACAAGATCGACAATCTTGAGAACCAGGACTTGGCGGAAACTTACGTGGAAAGATTTCCGGGCAGCGTGGCGATCTCCGCGCGCACTGGTGAAGGCGTGAACAATCTCGTGCAAGCGCTGGAAACCGCGCTCAGCTCATGGCGGTTGCGCTCACGTTTTCGAATTCCGTCCGATCAATCGGCGCTCATTGCGGAAATCCATCGCGTTGGTCACGTGCTCGACCTGCGTTATGACCGCGACGACGCATTGATCATCGCGCATGTCCCGCCGCATTTGGAAGCCAAGCTCGCTCGATATTCTCCATAGACAATACCGCGGCATTGCGGATTGCCGTGACATTGGCATCTTGCCGCCATGAAGCGCATCTCGCGGATTTTGGCGGGGACTGGGCTGAGCACGAGATCAAGCGCAACCTGGAAGGTCGATTCGGAATGAAAATCCCTGAGCGTGTCGAGCAATTGGTGGAGGCTTTTCCGGTAATTTATCCCGGCGCGCACTGTGAGTTAAATTTTCGAAATCCGCTGGAGCTGCTCGTGGCAACGATCCTCTCGGCCCAATGCACCGACAAACGCGTCAATATGGTTACTCCCGGGTTGTTTAAGAAATACCGGAGAGCAGCTGATTATGCTAATGCGCCGCAAACCGAGCTTGAAAACGCGATTAAATCGACAGGATTTTTTCGAAGCAAAGCGAAGAGCATTCGCGGGGCAATGCGCGCGATTGCGAAAGAACACAACGGCAAAGTCCCGGATACCATGGAAGAATTGCGGGCGCTGCCCGGCGTAGGCCGGAAAACAGCAAACGTTGTTCTCGGAAACGCGTTTGGGAAAAACGAAGGCATCGTCGTGGATACACACGTGGTGCGCCTTTCAAAACGCTTGCGTCTGACACGGCATTCCGAGCCAGAAAAAATCGAGCGCGATTTAATGAAGCTTGTGCCGCGCGAACATTGGACAGACTGGAGTCATTGGCTCATCTGGCACGGACGCCGGCGTTGCTTTGCGCGAAAGCCGGATTGCTCCAATTGCGAAGTATTTCGGCTTTGCCCGAGCGGGAGAATTTTTCTGCGAACTGGCGAAGCTCGGAAACCTGAAGCGGCCGCCAATTGAACCAGCCGCTCAACGCGATTCGGCGGGTGTCACGTCGCGAGAGCCGGTTCCATCGTGCTCGGCTTTTTCGCGGAGGCGCTGGAATTGTTTCTCGAGTTTCTTCAGATCTTCGTCGGATAAATTCTCAAGATCGACAAGCTGGTTCCGTGCGCCTTTAAGTGCGCGAATCACTTCATCAAGTTTGAGGTGCACGGCCTTGGCATCGCGGTTTTGCGTGTTTTGGATCAGGAACACCATAAGGAAGGTGATGACGGTCGTGGCGGTGTTGATGATTAATTGCCAGGTATCGGAAAAATGAAACGTAGGTCCGGTGAGAACCCACACGAGGATGACGAGCAGAGCTCCGGCAAAAGCCCAAGCGCTTCCGAGGACGATCGAGGAACGGCGGGCGATAATGCGAAATGCGTCGCTCACTACGCAAAAGAAATCCTGCTCCTTCTCCTGCTGCTTTAGCTTTTCAACTTGAGTTTCCATCAGGATGTCACTTTAGCTTTCGCGCGTGGGTTTGAAATCGGGCGCATAAAACCGACAATCAGCACCAGTGGATTGCCAGCAAAGCCAGCATTGATTTCCCCGCCGGTTTAAGCAAAACTTAGCCCCGGAATTCATGCAGCACGTCCCCGCGTTTTCACGTCCGCAAACTGTCTCGGCTGCGCCTGCCATCGCGCGGAAGGCTAGGAAAAACTTGTGTATCGCCAAGGCAAGCGACGCTCAGTTTCTTTCACAATCGCCCAAGTAGAATCTTTGATCGGCCGCGCTCTTCATCTCAATTTGGATGACGCATGGCGAGATCAGCCGTTTGATCTGCCCCTTGTCGATGCGCGCAATTGGGGGCCGAAACTGCGTTTCTCCGCGCCGCCACGGTTGGTCGCCGAGTTTTACCGCGAATATGAGACACAGCTTGCGTCCCCGTTTCTGCTCTACGGCTCCGGTGATTTTCATTATCTGACTGCGCTCTGGATTCGGCGTCTCGCCCAGCCCGTCACTATTCTCTCCTTCGACAATCACCCGGACTGGGACGTGCGCCCGCCGAAATGGGGCTGCGGCGGTTGGGTGAATCGCGCTTTGGAACTTCCTCAGGTAAAGCACGTCGCAGTTTGGGGCTGTGGAAATTTTGAATGCTGGTGGCCGCATCAACTTTTCGGAAATCGCCGCGCGGAACGGGCGGGTGTTCTTGAAGTCCATCCCTGGGCGGACGAACGTCCGGCGAAAGATCGACAACGTCGCGGCGCCATTTTGCGCGAGAATTGGCGGGAGCACCTTGACCAATTCGTAAAAAACCTCCGCGAAGAAAGTGTTTATGTCACGATCGATCTCGATTGCCTTCGCGCAGAAGAGGCGGTAACAAACTGGGAAAGCGGCCGATTTACGATTTTCGATCTTGAGTGGGCTCTGAGAAGATTGCGCGAATCTTCGCAGATCGTCGCCGGCGACATTTGCGGCGCATATTCGTCCCCACATTACGCGCGCTCCAAACAAAGTTTTGCTGCGGAGTTCGATCACCCCAAAATTCAATTGCCGCCCATCGATCAGATTCGCAGGATCAATTCGGCTACGCTGGCAAAACTTTGGCCTCTCTTAGCTCAGTGAAACCAGCACGATTCCGGCACTAATTAGCAGCGTGCCGATCGTTAGTTGCAAAGTCAACCTCTCCTTCAGCATCACCGCGGCCATTAAGGTGATGATGATCACGCTCAACCCCTGAAACGGGTAGAGATAACTAAGGTCGAATCGTTGCAGCAACCCGAGCGTCAGGAAAAATGAAATCGTCATCAGAAAGACACCGACGGTAACGAGTGAAATAAAGCGCAGATTGCGGAAGCCGCTCTCTGTTATAGAGACCATCGCTCTTTTCAAAACGAGCTGAGCCATTACAAAGCTCAGCAGAGAAGCGAGAATGAAGAAGAAGGCGAGGAAACTCACAAACGTTCCTCTATCTGCGCGATCGGTTTCGCAACCAGCGCCAGACCTATGACAACTAGAGCAATACCGCACCAACGGAGAGTCGAGATAAATTCGCCCAGAAATATCCAGCAACCGAGCGGAACCAGGATATCGACCGCGCGCGAAAGAGGAAAAGCGATCGTGAGCGGAATGTGTCTAAGAACGTAAAGCCAGCTGACGAAGCTGGCGATGATCAGAAGAATTGCCCACCACACCAATGGTGAAGCCAGACCGTTAACTCCCGTCCAGGACCATGCGCTGTTTGGTTCTGCAACGTCTGCCGCGCCACGCTTCAAGAGAAACTCCGACGCGAGCACACACACCACGCTGAGAGCGAGTTGCAGCCACGGATTACCAAAACCAGAAGGTCGAATCTGCATTTGCTTTTTTAGCTCGCCATCATCTCATCGCAACCGATTTTGATTCGTCGAGGAGTGGCCGCTTTCAAAGCTGATCGGCGTTTGGAAATCGTCGCAAGAACCGACTATGGCGCGTGGGTCCAAGATATTTGACCATCCTACGGAAAATTGGATTCAAACTGCTGTTCGTGTGCATCACGTACAAGTCGAGCGGCACGAGCTCGCAACGGAGGTGCAGTTTGGGTCCGTAATTCAATGGATTGCTGTAGTAATATTTCAATCCTTGTTGCAGCGACCACGAGATGATGTCGCGGAGCGTGTAGAAATACAGGTGTAGATCGAGTGCGACGCGGTAATCGAGCCCGATGCATTCATCGTAAATCGCGTCTTCGCAGACGAGGCAAAAGCTGAAAGCAGCGATTTTGCCGCTTTGCCGCCAGATGAAGAAACGCGCCCGTTCCGGCACCCGTTGCCCAATGGCGCCAAAATAGTTTTTGGTCAGCGTTTCAAATTTAAGGAGCGAACGTTCGTGTACCTGAAGATAAAGAGGATAGATTTCATCGATGTAAGGAGTGATATCGTTCACGATCTCCAAGTCGATTTTTGGCGCGCGCTCCGCTTTGCGGAATTTCCGGCGCAGATCTTTCCTGGTCGCCTTGCTGAGCGTGCGAAAATATTCATCCCAATCGTGGTAAGGAAGGGCAAGGCGGGTCATCGGCATGCTCGGCACGCGCGCATAGCCGTTTGCGGGAAAAGTTTCGAGCGTCGGGCGATATTTTGCGGGAAAATCTTTTAAAACAACCAGGGAAGTTTTGTTTTGCCGGGCATACCTTCGAAGGATGGCACGCAACGCTTTGGCCGCCCATGCTTCATCCTCCTCAGCGCAAGCGCCGAGGTCGCCCGCGCCGGCCGCGCAACCAACCATCAATACGCGCATGGTCAGGAAACGCGGGAATTTTTTTCGAACACGATTGACAACAGAACGAATTTTGCCGCGCATGCCTTCGATAAGGTTTTGCCGAACAAAGAACACAGGCTGGACTCCCCGGACATTACCTGAATCATCCTCGAGGACGAGGTAATGATGTTCAAAATTCCCCTCTAACGTCTCGTCGACGATTTCGTAGTAACGATGGTCCTTGCATTTATTCCGAAACGCTAGTTCCCATGCATCAAAATTCTGTAGCTCGGTGCGCGTAACGACTTTCGCCACGCCCTGCGCGAATGGAACGGTGTTGCCAGTTGGCATAGCAAAAAATAAATGGTGACTGAATAAACCCGCCGACAAGGGAGAATCTGAATTTACAGGCGCCGAACTTTTCTCAAGCGGATGCGCGTACCGAAGTCATGCCGGCTGTTGTCTGACATGTCGATGCTGCGGCGCTGGAACGGTGCTCACGCCGGAAACAAACCGAACCATGAACGAAACTCCGAACCGTCTTGTCAAAGTTTGCAGCACTAAGTTCCAGGTGAATCCAAGGGGAGAGTTTTTTGTGCGATCTAAGGTGGTCGCGACTGCCGCAGCTGTGACGCTGGCAATTGTTCTCGGTCTTGTGGATTATCTTACGGGTCGTGAGTGGGCAATATCGGCTCTTTACTTGCTGCCGACGTGCTTCGCGGGATGGGTGGCCGGGCGCTCGGCCGGATTGGCAGTGGGAGCGCTGTGTACGGGCGTTTGGTTCCTCAGCGACATACTCAGTGGGCCAATGTATCAACATCCGCTGATTCCCGTCTGGAACGCCATCATGCTTTTTGTGTTCTTTTTCGTCGTCGTTTGGTTGTTGACGGCGTTTCACAGTTCTCACTACCATCTGGAGCAAACAGTGGAGCGCCGAACCGCCGCGCTGCGGGCGGAAATGGAAGAACGCAAGCGGCTGGAGCACGCTAAGCTCCAAGCGGAGCGTCTCGCGGTAGTCGGCTCGATGGCCGCCCAGGTTGCCCACGAAATTCGTAACCCGCTCGGCTCGATCTTCCTTAACCTTGACTTGATCGGGCAGGAACTTAACGTTTTCGCAAATTCCAACGGCCGTTCAGCTGCCGAATGCCAGGCGCTCCTGCGCGAGATGCGTTCGCAGGTGTTGCGAATCCGCCAAGTGCTACAGGAGTATCTCCGATTCGCGCGAATGCCGAAGTCCGACCGCGCTGTTGTTTCGCTCAAGGGCTTTCTTGAGGAGAAGCTTAATTTCGTGCAGCCGTTGCTCGATCAAAGGCACGTGGACTTGAGCAGGACGCTTGATCCGAGCCTGCCACCGGTTTACGTCGATGCCGAGCAACTCTGGGAAGCCTTATTAAATCTGATCCGTAATGCATTGGATGCGATGCCCGATGGAGGAAATTTGACAGTGAGCGCCAAAGGGAATGGTGCGGAAGCCTTGGTATCTATCAGCGATAACGGTCGGGGCATGACCGAGGAAGAAGGTCGAAATCTTTTCGTCCCGTTCTTCACCACCAAGAGCGATGGCACCGGCCTCGGTCTCGCATATGCCCAGCGCGTCATCAATGAACATGGCGGGAAGATCGATTGCATTACGGCGTGGGGGAAAGGCAGCACTTTTACCATTCAACTTCCGGTGGCTGTCGGCGCATGACATGACGATTTACTTCTCGCAACTGTCGGATTCCCGCGATCCGTCGGTAATCAGCGCGATTCGGCTGAATTGGTTCGCGCGAGGACCCACTGCACCTGGGCGATGTGCCGTTTCTCGCGGTGCTATTCTTTGAAAAGATTATGGACGAGTTGCACGATAAATCTGTTTTGGTGGTAGACGACGATCCGGGAATGCTCCGGGCAATGACTAAGGTGCTTGCCAGTGAAGGCATGCAAGTCACTGGCGTATCTGATCCAGTTGCAGTAGTGAAGAAACTTGCGGACTCTGAAAAACGATTCGACGTGGTTATCAGTGACCTGCGGATGCCGATGTTCAGTGGGCGCGGGGTTTTGGCGCTTGCCGGTGCCCTGCCGGAATTGCCGGTTATCATCATCACGGCATTTGGCGGGCCTGATGTCGAAGCTCAGGCGCTGCGCCTGGGTGCGTTCGCCTTTCTCGAGAAGCCCGTTGCCGCTGCCCAATTGATTGAAGTGGTAAAGCGCGCCTTGGTACGGTCGCCCAATCCGAGACGCATAGGCTAGATAACGTCGAATATAGGGTTAGGTCTTGGTTTGGCCTCGTCGAGAATCGTCATGGTCCTCGACGAACCTTGCTAAGCGGCAAGCCTAGCACGCCGCCTGAAAAGAATTGTTCGGCGTCCTTAAAGCGCAATAATTCGATCTAATCCGCGCTTCGCAGATCGGAAGGAGTGTTCGCCGATTCGCGTCGTTTTGTTGTTTCATGCTCTGTGACATTTTTCACCTTGAGGACGCCGCTGCGGATATGAAGGTCGCGTTGTGGAAACGGCAGTTCGATCCCGGCCTCGCGAAATTTCTGCTCGATCGCAAAATTGAGATCGCTGCGATAGCGGCTTGGTCGGGCGCTCATCTCGCTGCTCCAGACGACGAGCTCGAATTCGATCGAGTTGTCGCCGAATTTCTGGAGAAAAACGCTCGGTGCCGGGTCCTTTAAAGTGTTAGGATTTTCACGTCCGGCGGCGAGCAGCGCCTCGCGTGCTTTGGCGATATCGCTGCCGTAGGCGACGCCGACCGGGATGCGAAACCGCACCCGCGGATCGCCATAAGTCCAGTTGGTCACCGGCGAGTCGATGAATTTCGTGTTTGGGACAATCATCGTGATGTTGTCGTTCGTGCGAATGACCGTGCTGCGAGCGCGAATTTGCTGCACTTGACCGGTAATGCCCGCGACTTCGACGCGGTCACCGATAGTGATTGGTCTTTCGGCCAGAATCACCAGACCGCTGATGAAATTGCTGGCGATATTTTGCAGGCCGAAGCCGACCCCCACGCCAACCGCGCCGGCGAAAACCGCCAGTGCGCCCAGGTGAATGCCGGTATTTTCCAGAACAATCAAAACACCAACTACCAGCACGACATTGCTGATGATTTGGGCAATGGCGTACTGGAGGGCACGATCCAATCCGCTATTGACGAGAAACCGATTGAAAAGAAAGCGTTTCGTCCGCGAGGAGATCCAAAAAACCGCGATTAAAAGCGCGATTAGCAGAAAAATCTGGACAAGACTCAGCGAAACGGCGGGGAGAGGCGCATTCCAAGCGAGCGGGATGCCGGCCGCATTAATTGCGCTGATGGTAAAAAAGACGAGCGCAGCCAGACTTAAGATCGTCGTGACGATCGCGACAAAGTTCGTGTCGATCTTGAATCGGCTGAAGAAGCGGCGGACAAAATGGCTTTGCAACATCCGCGCGATGATGAGTCCGGCCGCAAAAAGACCGACAAAGGCGATTAGCCCCAAAAACGTGACGTAATGGCCTCCGACTTGAAATAACGGTCTCTCAAAAACCGGGAAGCTCATTGCAATCTAGTCTGGGCGTGTTGCATTTCTCCGCAACCTTAAACACGAAAACACGGCCCAAGCCGTGTTTTCATCTCCCGAACGTCTCGCGCCGCGCGCGCTATTGCGGTTTCGCTCGTTCTTCGATGTACTTCACCACGTCTCCGACGGTTTGCAGTTTCTCGGCGTCTTCGTCTGGCACTTCAACAGAAAATTCCTCTTCAAACGCCATCACCAGCTCGACGATATCCAGCGAGTCCGCACCCAAATCTTCAATGAAAGATGCCTGTGGCGTGACCTGCTCCGGGTTCACACCCAGTTGCTCCACGATGATGTCCTTGACCTTCTCTTCGATTGATTTTTCCGCCATAAAATTTGTTTCGTTCGGGTTGGTTGCGCGCGGAAAAGCTTAAAGCAGTCCGAGCACAGGATGGCAAGTAAATGAATTAGAGAGCTTGTCAATCAATTTCAGGCGCGCTGCGCGAACCGCTTTCGATTTACTTCCTGCGTCATCCGAGTAGATGGAAACGATGTCCTCTTTGCCTGTCGAGCCAGTTGATTTGCTCGATCTCAAATTACTGCCCGCGTGGGTGAAAGAACCCGCTGAGGAGAGGATCTACGAGTACGCCGGCGGCGAGGAAGAGGGCCGGCGATCACGCCCTTCAAATCGTTCGCGGCGCGATCGCGCTTCACGGTCGCACGAGTCAAAAAACGGACGCGACCGCCGAGCTCGCGGTCGAAATCGTGAAGATCGGCGCAAGGTTTTTCGGGCAATCGCTCTGCCAGACATTACGGTTCGTTTTCTGCCGCACTCCCCGGCGTTTGATAATGTGGTCGCGCAAATCAAGTCGGCTTCGGTTGCATATTCAATTTTTGCTCTGGCGCGTCTGTTCCTGGAAAAACCGGAACGCTATGACGTCCGGTTGACGGCCAAAGCGGAATCGCCGGTTTATCGACTGGGCGAAAATGGCGCGATGTCTTTGGATCGAGACTTCCTTGAGCGAAATGCATTTCGATTCGCTCGCGAAGATTTTTACAAGATCGAGACCACGCAATCAGAACCGATCAAAGGAAATTTCTCCAACGTCGCCCGCTGCAGACTGAGCGGGACACTTCTTGGCCCGACCAATCATCATAATTATCAGCCGCACCTCCGCAGCCTTTACGAACAGCGCTTCAGCCGTCGCATGAGTTTCGGGGAGTATCAGCGGCAAATCGAGATCGTGAACGATCCGGCGTTAATCGAGCGCTGGAAAGAAGAAGCGCGAACCGTGACCACATATACGACATCGCGCGATGAAACCCCCTCAACGTTCGCATCTGCAGCGGAAGCAGAACGGCACTTCCAGTCCAATTACTTAACGGGTCTAGTTCGCAGTGTGGAGGAAGTAACCATCGGCGGAGTCTTAAGTCGGTGTTTGTCCGATCGAGCGCTCAATCGCGCGATTGAGGATGCCTGGGCACGCGAGACTCGCTCGCCATCGAACATGATGCAGGAGTTAGCGGCCCGATTTCGACAACGCGGCCTCAACGTTTTTCGGCATCGACGCGGCATGCTGTTCGTCTCGCCTATCCGGATGCGCGCGTTTGTCCATGAACAAGGTGGCGTATCTCCTTCGGTGAACGCAATTCTTGAAGCGGTGGCAGCCACACCGGGTATCAATCGCAAAGACCTTGCCGAAAAATTGGTTTCAACTCTTTCGACCGAAGACGCGGAATCGCGGAAGCTCGCGCTCGCTTCCGACCTGCGCTGGCTTATCAGCGAAGGTCATGTGATTGAATTCAACGATGGCTCGCTGGATCTGCCGCGCGCAAAACCGAAGCCGAAAGAAACTGCGGATTCGGCCATAACGGCTGAAAATTCCACCAAAGAAGTTGTAGCGGCCGTCTCGGCGGCAGAAGTCGGCTCGACAGAGTCTCGCCCCAGCGAAGAAGAAATCGAAATTGGCCGGAGCTGAAGAGGAAGCTTTGGCGACGTAGGTCGAGCGAGTCCGTTGGTTACCAAGTTAGTGGTGAGGCCGATTTCGTGAAGCGCTCAAGCTTCGCCCGGCACGAATTTGAGAAGGGAAGCATGCTCTATGAAAATAAAAATCATCATCTATTGGATGACTACGGTCCTCATCGCGCTCGAAACCTTGGCGGGAGGCGTGACGGATCTCGCGCATGGCCGAACGTCGGTCGTTTCCGGTCCGTTCGTGGCCGATGTAATTACCCACCTTGGCTATCCTGTGTACCTTCTCACGATCCTCGGAGTGTGGAAGCTGGCTGGAGGTGTGACCTTGCTGGTTCCGGGGTTTCCGCGGCTCAAGGAATGGGCGTATGCTGGAATTTTCTTCGAACTAACCGGTGCCGTTGCATCGTTCGTGGCGCGCGGCGAGATCACCGGCGATCTGATTGCGCCGCTCATTCTAACTGGTCTGGCGGTCGCTTCGTGGGCGCTTCGACCGCAAAGTCGCACGCTCGGCGTTCCTTTCCCTGCCAATAAGCCGGCGTGATTAGCAGCGCGCGATCCACCGTTTAAACTACGCCGGCTTTTTTCAGCGCAGCGTAGGCGCCATTTTTATTGATCGTCTTCAAGCCGCGCGCAGTCACGCGAATCCGCACGAACTTTTTCAGCTCCGGCACCCAAATGCGATGCGCATGCAAGTTTGGTCCGAAAATGCGCGGTACATTTTTCGTCACGTGTCGGCCGACTCCGCCCTTTTTTTTGGCCATACCGCGGCGGTGAATGACGCTGCCGCGCGTGGCTCGAGAACCTGTGATCGTGCAAACCTTTGACATAGCTCGCGAAAAAGCTGCGCAACTTGCCGTGCTCCCCTTGTTAGGTCAAGCGAATCTTGAACAATGACCATGCGAAATGGTCAAAATTGACTCGCGCCAAGCGCGGCCCGGCCCCAAGATCGAAAACTGCATTTGAGGCGCGATGCAAAAAAATAATCATAAATTACGGATCGGGATGGTGGGAGCAGGCAGCATCGTTCGCGCCCGGCACCTGCCGGCGCTGAAAAAACATCCTGAAGTCGAAATCGTGGCGGTTTCGAATTTGACTTATGAGAGCTCGGAAAAGTTTTGTCGCGAAAATCTCCCGCACGCCACGCCAATGCAGAATTGGGCCGATCTGCTCGCCCTTCCTGAGCTGAACATCATTTGGATCGGCACGCCGCCTTATATGCATTCGGCGGTGACCATCTCCGCGCTTGAAGCGGGCAAACATGTTTTTTGTCAGGCACGGATGTCGATGGATTTGGCCGAAGCCGAGGAAATGCTCGCGGCATCCAAGCGTTATCCGGAATTGGTCACGATGCTTTGTCCGCCGCCGATGGGAATGCGCGCGGATCTGCTCGTGAAAAAGCTCCTGGCCGAGAATTACATCGGCCACCCGCACCATGTGCGACTGCAAAGTTTCACAAGCAGCTACTTGAATCCCGACGCGCCCGCGCATTGGCGACAAAGGATCGAGATCAGCGGATTGAACGTGCTCACGCTCGGCATTTACGTCGAGGTATTGCAGCGTTGGCTCGGGGATATCACGGGCGTCTTCGCGCGCGGAAAAATCATTCATTCGGTGCGACAGGGCTACGAAGTGATCATTCCCGATTTGCTCACAATCCTTTGCCAGTTTGAGAACGGCGCCGAAGGCGTCCTGGAGTTCAGCGGCATCGATGCGCTGGCGCCTGGTGACCGGCTGGAAATTTACGGCAACGCTGGCACTCTTACGTACGATTTTGGTTCCGACGTGGTGCAAGCAGGCAAGCTTGGCGATCGCGCCCTGCACGTTGTCGATCTTGCGCCGGAGTTGGAAGGCGAATGGCGCGTTGAAGAAGATTTTCTGGCCGCGGTGAAATCGAAGGGGCGGGTTCGGCCGCGTCCGAATTTCGAAGAAGGCGTTCGCTACATGCGGGTTGTCCAGGCAGTCGCCGATTCGCGCGCGCGCAACGAGTGGGTCCAGATCAAGAAGTAATCGGTATCCGTCTATAATTCAGAAAGGCCGAATAATTCAGTATAAACCTCGTTAGGCACAAAATTATGAAACGCAACCTTATACTGCCTCTGATTCTTATAGCGTTGGCTAGCCAGCAATTGACCGCCGAAACGCCGAGATCGGTTGCTCAATCGTCACCCGAAGGCCTTGTTTCCGATCTTTATAAACTGGATGAAAAAAAACAGAGCCCTTTTTCACAAACCAAAGATCATGGCTTGGTGACCAAATATTTTTCGGAACGCTTGGCGCAACTTATCTGGAAGGACGCGGTGAAATCAAAAGGCGAAGTGGGTGCTCTCGACGCCGATCCTCTTTACGACGCGCAAGACTTTGACATCAAAAAGTTCTCGCTTCGAAAATCCAAGTCCGAAAAAGACTCTGCCGAAGTGATCGCTTCGTTTGAAAACATGGGTCAAAAAACCGAAATCACCTTTACTCTTGTAGTTACAAAAACGGGTTGGAAAATTTCGGACATCAAGTATGCGGACGGCAGGCATTTGGTTGGTCTCTTAAGTGGAAAGTAATTTTGTCCCTAACCAATCGCTGGAGCCAACTCCGAAAGCTTTCGCGAGCAAGCGCGCTGGCCGTTGTTAGTAAGAAAGTTGAGGCTTGAAAGATGATAGTTGAGAGTAAAGCAAAGCTCGCCTCCGCCAGCGGTGGCTCAGCTCGGTCTCGTTAGGCGACTCAGAACGCGCACACTGAAATGAAGGGTGCGATCAAATACTTTCTTTGGTTTCTCGCGTTCGCATTGCTTCACTCAACAGCTCTCTATGTCTTTACCGTTCTCGCTTTCGTTAACTCTTTTGGAACGCCCCGAGGAGGCAACGTGGGAATTTTGGCGACTGTGGTTTCGATTCTCTCTTGGCCTGGCAGCGCATTCGGCGACCTACCCGTTCCTTTTTCAGGGCCATGGCTACTAAGCAGTCTTTGTTGGGGAATCTTCTTTCTGCTTGCTGTTCTTACCGCCGCTAAACTTATGCGGTATGGTTAGAGACACCAAACCGTCGCCTAGCGCGCTCCGTGAAAGAAAGAGCATATAAGTCCACCGACCTGGCAAGTGTCATCGAGATTTACACCGTTTCGATTCGCTCTTTGGCAGCGTCCTACTACTCGCCGGAGCAGATTGCCGCGTGGGCACCAATTCCGCCCGACACCGCACGCTGGCAGGAGCGCCTTTCTCATCTTCACACCATCGTCGCCGAGTCTGACGGGGTTCTTGCCGGCTTTGCTTCCTATACACACGACGGCTACCTCGACTTTCTTTTTACTCATCCCGCTTTCGCCCGTCGCGGCGTTGCCACCAAGCTCTACCAGCACGTCGAGTCGGCATTGCGCGCGGTCAGCGCCCCAAGAGTTACCACCCATGCCAGTCTTGTCGCCCGGCCATTTTTCGACCGCCATGGCTTCCAACTCGACGCAGAGGAGTGCGTCGAGTGCCGAGGCGCTTATCTCTGCCGGTTTGCCATGCACAAACAACTCCGCAGTGAACGAAACGCCTAACTAGGCGATACTTCCGCCAGCGGTAACTTGTCATATGTCGGTATCACCTCCTGCGATTTTGCTCGTTTTTCTCCTGATGCTTGTCGGGTGCTCCCAGCGCGGTTTCGATCCGGCGACGGAACAGGCAAAGCTGTTGCATCGGGACGCCGAATGGGCTGACCTTGCCTCGGCTGGGAAGGATGTTGAAAAGATCGTCTCATATTGGACCGACGACGCGGTGCTTATTTTCCCCGGACAGCCTGTGCTTGACGGAAAGGCCGCTATTCGCGCTTATGTCGCGGAGAGTCTCAATACTCCCGGATTTAAAATCCATTGGGTATCGGAAAAACCTGCTTTCTCACCGGACGGCAAGCTGGCCTATATGCGGGGCAAGGACGAATTGACCGTGCCCGGCCCAAGTGGTGCGCCAGCGACGGTTCATCTCAGAGGAATATCGATCTGGCGCTTGGATGCTGACGGGCAGTGGCGCTGCGTAGTAGACATCTCGAATGAGGAGCCAGCGGCCGCTCCCATGGCGAAGTAAGGCTGCGTCGTCGACACGAATTTCCATACCCTGCCAGTGGAACAGCGACTGATACGTTCGGCGCCTCACACGTGGAACCAATCGTAGGCGCTGGCAAAGGCGATGCTGTTCGCGAAACCGTGAACATACGCGATTGGCCTGGAGCGTGTCACTGGCTGCTAAGGGGATTTTACAGTCATTAGTCCGCTTCGCGGCTCCGCAGGAGCAGCGGCGCGATAGTGTTGAAGTGACGTGCGACGTAGATGAGATAGCCAACGAACGAAACGAGCTGCGCGCTGATCAGCCAAACGTGACCGGCGTGTGCGACAAAGAAATCGGGTCGGCTGCAAATGGCAAATGTGCACCCGAGATTGAGAAGGAAAAGTAAGGGAACAAGCGCCCAAATGTTCAGTAATTGATCGGCCCTGACACGAGTGTAAAGGGTTCGTTCGGCCTCGTTGCTCGATTCTGCGCCACGCGCACGAATCAGTCGCATATCGTAGACAAAAAGCAGCCAAACGACTGCCGCGTAACCGGCGCTAAGCTGAAACCACGCCAGCGGACGATCGAGTCGGCTGAAAAGAATCGCCTCGCCCAGCGCGCAAGCGATGTAGAAAAAGTTATGCCCAAACTCGAGCGGCCATTTAATCAAGGTGAGCGTGTGAATGATTGACCGTGACCAAAAAATAAAGATCACGCACAGCCCGGCGGCGATATAGAGAAAGGCGCCCCAGTTTCGCGCTGACATCATGGCGCGGGCATTATCCGTTAAGAAAAAGAGCGCAACGCCTTGGATGATGCTGACGAGCGTGAGCTCAATGTTTATCACCGTCGAATCGAGTTCACGGCGGCTCTCGCTCGGTGGATTCACGGATGCGAGTCGTAATCGTTCGGCAACTGGAATGTCAAGCTGCGGCGGGGATTTCCCTTGCAACCGGGGTAACAATTCCGACCGCGCCTGCAACTCTAACTTGGGGGTGCAACAAGGAGTTCGGAGTCGCAGGGTCCGGACAAAGACGTTGACTTGATTCCGCCAAGGATTAAGTAAAAGGGCCTTGATTACGTCACCGGGCGTTTGAACGCATCTTCAGCCGGGCCGAAGAGGGTCGATTGGCTGGACCTACGCTAGGACGGCCGCTTTACGCGATTGCCAGGTCCAACTGGAAACTCGGAGTACTTAAAGAAGTTCGGCCCGCGCGGCGTACGCAACGGTTGAAAAGCAAAA
>Ga0209156_10001031_pt1 | contig 23112 bp, 19 predicted proteins | sample GraSoiAngelo_124_FD_185881 | JGI IMG/M metagenome (GOLD analysis project Ga0209156, IMG submission 185881) | Grasslands soil microbial communities from the Angelo Coastal Reserve, California, USA - 14_0927_05_20cm (SPAdes) (version 2) | ecosystem: Environmental > Terrestrial > Soil > Grasslands... | reverse complement strand
CGGTGCGCGCCGTGACGGCGAAGATTTCGCCCACGCCCGCGTGCGTGATGAAGATCTTGGAGCCGTTCAGCACGAAGTGGTCGCCCTTGTCCACCGCGACCGTTCGGGTGCCGCCCGCATCCGACCCGGCCCCGGGCTCGGTCAGCCCGAATCCGCCCAACACCTTCCCCGTCGCGAGCAGCGGCACGAATCGTTTCTTCTGCTCGTCCGTCCCGAAGTCGACGATGGGCGACGTGCCGAGCGTCGTGTGGGCGCTGACGGTGATGGCGTGACTGGCGTCGACCTTGGCGAGCTCGTGGATGACGATGATGTAGGAGAGATAGTCCATGCCGGAGCCGCCCAGTTCCTCCGGCCAGGGGATACCGAACAATCCCAGGTCGGCCATGCGCCGCACGTTGTCCCACGGGAACGCGCTGTCGCGGTCGTACTGGGGCGCGCTCGGCTTCACGACCCGTTGCGCGAAGTCGCGCACCATGTCGCGGACCTGGAGATGGTGGTCGGAGAAGTAGAGGGAGTCGTGCATACTGAAAACTAGTCATACGACGCTACGACGCTACGTCATACGAGTTCGCAACGCAGACGCGCTGTCGTACAACGTAACGTCGTAGCGTCGTACAACTAGCCGGTAGTCCCAAACCCCGCCGCGATGCAGTTGATCGACAAGAGCAGCGCCGGCCGGGCGTCTTCCTGCCCGGCGCGGTAACACCGCAGCAGCTCGACCTGCTGCCGGCTCACCTGGTTGAGAATGGGCAGGCGGCTCTCGAGGCGGCGGCGGAACTGTGGGAACCGGCGGGCGAGGTCGCCGGGCCCCACCAGGCGCCGGATCACGTCCGCGGTGCGGTGATACTCGTCCGCCACCAGCGAGAAGATCTCGGCCCGCACCCAGTCGTCCGGGAGCAACGCGGCGTATTCGCGCGCGATGTCCAGGTCGACGTACGCGAGGGTCTTCTCCACTTCGTCCACGATCAGGCGGAACAGCCGCGAGTCGTTGAACATGCGCTGCAGCAGCGCTTCGCCCCGGCTGCCGCGAACCTCGAGGAACGTCGCGAGCCCCGTGCCCACGCCGTACCAGCCCGGGATGAAGTGGCGGTTCTGGGTCCACGCGAACACCCACGGGATGGCCCGGAGGTCGGCGAGCGTGCGCGCGCCGGAGCGCCGCGCCGGGCGCGACCCGATGTTCAAGAGGGCGATCTCTTCCAGCGGACTCGCGGCCTGGAAGTACGCCACCAGACCGGGATGGTCCACCAAGCGGCGATACGCGGCGTGGGCGGCGCCCGACAGCGCCTCCATCGCTTCATCGAACTCCGTGGTGGGCACCAGGGCCTGCTCCCGCTCCGATTTGAGCGAGTGCTCGAGCACGCTCGCCGCGAGCAGCTCGGCCTGATACGCGGCCGTGCCGCGGTTGGCGTACTTGAACGACACCACCTCGCCCTGCTCGGTGAGGCGCAGCCGACCCCGAATCGAGCCCGCCGGCTGCGCCGCGATCGCCCGCCCGGTCGGGGCGCCACCCCGGCTCACCGAGCCGCCGCGACCGTGGAAGAAGGCGACGGGAACGCCGCACTCGCGACCCAGCCGCGTGAGCTTGAGCTGAGCCTTGGCCAGCTCCCAGTTGGAAGAGAGAAACCCGCCGTCCTTGTTGGAGTCGGAGTAGCCGATCATCACCTCGAACACCCCCCCTTGTCCCCGGACGCTGCGCCGCACGAGGGGGATCTGGAGCAGCTCGCGCACGATGTCCGGGGCGCGCCGCAAGTCGTCGATGGACTCGAACAGGGGCACGATGGGGAGGGTGCAGCTCTCGGTGCCGGCGGCGTCGGCGAAGAGGCCGGCCTGCTTGGCGAGGAAGTAGACGCCGAGCACGTCGGCCACACTGTGGGTCATGCTCAGCACGAAGCTGCCGATGGCCTCGCGATCGAGCCGGTCGCGCGTGTCGCGGATCAGGCGGAACATGCCCGCCGTCTCGGCCGCCCCTCCCGCTGCCGGCAGGTCGAGTGGCGCGGCGGCGTCGAGCGGGCGTACCAGCTCCGCCTGCAGCCAGGCGCGCCATTCCGGCGACTCGGGCGCCGGCGGCTCGGAAGAGCTGCCGGTGTGCCACAGCCCGCGCAGCGCCTCGTTCACGCGCGTGGAATTCTCGCGGATGTCCAAGCGGAAGGTGCTGAACCGGAACGCTTCCACCTCGCGGCGCACGGGCCGGACGAGCTGCCCGGCGGCCGTCGCGCACTGGGCGTCGGCGAGCCCCGCCTCCAGCGCGCGCAGGTCGGCGATGAGGTCGTCCGCCGTCCGGTAACACGCGGCCTCGGGGGGCGCGGCGGTCTCTCCCCGCTCGGCGCAGACCAGAGTGGCGTCGAGACGGCGGAGCACGCAGGTGAGGAACTGCCGGAACACCTCGCCCGGATTGCGGCGCGCGATGGCGTCGCCCTGGCCGGATCGCTCGAGCTGGCGCGCGAGCGCCTCCCGAAACGCCGGGGAGATCACGGCCGCTCGCTCGGTGATGCTCAGCGCCCCCAGCAGCTCGGCGAGGCGCACGCGATAGCGGCGCAGGCTGGCGACGCGTGTCTCGCACAGCGTGCGTCGCGTCGCATCGTTCGTGACGAAGGGATTGCCGTCCCGGTCTCCCCCGATCCAGCAGCCCAGCTGGAAGAAGGGCGGCACCTCGAACGACGCGCCGGGGTAGGCGCGACCCAGCGCCTGCTCGAGCTTGTCCACGAGCTCGGGAACGACGCCGAACAGGTTCTCATTGACGAAGTACAAACCCCAGGCCAGCTCCTGCTCGACCGTCGGCTTCTCGAGACGCAGCTCGCCGGAGAGCCACAACAGCTCGATCTCGGCCCGGACGGTGTCGATCAGCGCGCTGCGCTCCCGCGGCGTCCAGCGTGGCGCTTCCAGATCTACCAGGCGCCGGTAGATGCGGCGGTGCTTTTCGAGCACGGTCACGCGCTTGGCTTCGGTGGGGTGCGCCGTGATCACCGGCCGGACGCGCAGCCCCGCCACCAGGGCGCGGACTTCGTCGGCCGGCACGCCGGCCGCCGCCGCCGCCGCGACCACGTGGGCGAAGGTCCCGCGCACCTGCTCCGGGCCGCGCTCCACCTCGCTCTGGCGCCGCTGGCGCATGGCGGCGTTCTGCTCGGCGATGGAGAGGAGCTGGAACCACGTGCCCTGCGCCTGGATGGCCCGGCCGACGAGGTCCGCGGGTGCGCCTGCCGGGAGCGGCTCGCCCCGGAGCACGCGCTCGACGTCGGGCGCATGGGCGCGGATGACGTCGAGCAGGCAGTCGTACAGCAGGTCGGCCGTGCGCTGCAGATAGTCGGGCGGGCTCACACCACCCGGTCGCGCGGGGCGGCGCCTGAGAAGAAGGCCTTGAGATTCTCGAGCGCGCGCAGGCCCATCGCGACGCGCGTCTCCTGTGTGGCGCTGCCCAGGTGGGGGAGCAACACGACGTTTTCCATGGTCAGGAGCTCGGGCGACACCTGAGGCTCGCGCTCGAACACGTCGAGGGCGGCGCCGGCGATCCGCCGGGTCTTGAGCGCGGCGACGAGCGCCGCTTCGTCCACGATATCGCCCCGGGCGGTGTTGATCAGGAACGCGGTGGGCTTCATGAGCGCGAGCCGCGCCGCATCGATCAGGTGATGGGTCTCGGGCGTCGCCGGCGAGTGGAGCGATACGAAGTCCGCTTCCCGCAGCACCTCATCGACCGTGCGCCTGGCCTCGGCGCCGAGCTCGGCGACGACCTCGGCGGGCGGCGGGTAGGGGTCGTGAAAGATCACGCGCATGCCGAACCCGTGGTGCGCCCGGCGCGCCACCGCCCGTCCGATGCGTCCGATCCCGATCAAGCCCAGCGTCTTTCCGGTGACCTTGGTGCCCAGCATGTGGGTCGGGCGCCACCCGGTCCAGACGCCGGCGCGCACGTACCGCTCCCCTTCCCCGGCTCGCCGGGCCACCATCAGCATCAGCATGACCGCGTCGTCGGCCGTGTCGTCGGTGAGGACGTCGGGCGTGTTGGTGACGACCAGGCCGCGCGCCTTGGCGGCGGCGACATCGATGTGATTGAACCCCACGCCGAAGTTCGCGAGGATCTTCGTGCGGAGCGGCTCGACCTGCAGCACCTGGGCGGTGAGGCGGTCGGTCACGGTGGGCAACATCGCGTCGGCGCTGGTGAGCGCGGTCTGCAGCTCGGCCGCGCTGAGCGGGTGGTCGTCGGGATTGAGGCGGGCGTCGAAGTCGCGTGCCAGCTGCTGCTCCACCGCGGCCGGGAGCCGCCGCGTCACGACCAGGCTCGGCCGGCCGGCGCGCGCCGCGGTCACTGCTGGACCATGACGCGCGGCGCGGCCGTCCGCTGCAGCGCCCGCGCGGCCGTGGCCCCGAGCTCGGCGGGGCTGGGCGCCACGATGAGCCCCGCCGAGCGCATGATCTCCGCCTTCTCGGCGGCCGTGTCGCCGAAGGCGGAGATGATCGCGCCGGCGTGACCCATGCGCCGGCCCTTGGGCGCCGTCAGGCCGGCGACGTACCCCACCACCGGTTTGGTCATGTGCTCCTTCACGAACACGGCGGCGTCCGCTTCCTGCGGGCCGCCGATCTCGCCGATCATCATGACCGCTTCGGTCTCGGAATCGGCCTCGAACAGCGCCAGGATATCCACGAAGGAGCTGCCGTTGATCGGATCGCCGCCGATGCCGACGCTCGTCGTCACGCCCACACCCAGCGCTTTCATCTGCGCGGCCGCTTCGTAGCCGAGGGTCCCGGACCGGGTCACGACGCCGACGGCGCCGCGCGCGTAGATGTGGCCGGGCATGATGCCCATCATCGCCTTGCCGGCGCTGATCAGGCCGGCGCAGTTCGGTCCGATCAGCCGGGTGCGCCGGTCTTTCGCATAGCGCCACAGATAGCGCTTGACGGTCATCATGTCCTGGGCGGGCACGCCGTCGGTGATGGTGACGACGAGCCGGATGCCGGCGTCGGCGGCTTCCATGATGGCGTCGGCGCAGAACGGTGCGGGCACGAGAATGAGGGTCGCGCCGGCTCCCGTATTCGCCACCGCTTCCTTCACGGTGTTGAACACGGGCCGGCCGAGGTGCGTGGTGCCGCCTTTGCCCGGCGTGACGCCGCCCACGACGTTGGTGCCGTAGGCGATCATCTCCTTCGCGTGGAACGTCCCCTTGTCGCCCGTGAAGCCCTGCACGATGACGCGCGTCTGTTCGTCGAGCAGGATGCTCATGCCGCCGCTCCGGCGTGGCGCGCCGCCACCACGCGCTCCGCCGCCTCGGCCAGCGTGGCCGCTGTGACGATGGACAGACCGCTCTCCTGCAGGATGCGGCGGCCCTCGTCCACGTTCGTGCCGGCGAGCCGGACCACGAGGGGCACTGCGACCCGGACCTCGCGGATGGCCTGGACCACGCCCTCGGCCACCCAGTCGCAGCGGTTGATGCCCGCGAACACGTTCACCAGGATCGCTTTGACCTTGCGGTCGGAGAGCACCAGCCGGAACGCCGCCGCCACTCGATCGGGACTGGCGCCGCCGCCGATGTCCAGGAAATTGGCCGGCTCGCCGCCGGCGTGCTGGATCATGTCCATGGTGGCCATGGCGAGACCCGCGCCGTTGATGATGCACCCGATGTCGCCGTCCAGCGCGACGTAGTTGAGCCCGTGCTCCGCCGCTTCGGCCTCGCGCGGATCCTCCTGGGCGTAGTCGCGCAGCTCCGCCACGTTGGGCCGGCGGAACATCGCATTGTCGTCGAAGCTCATCTTCACGTCGAGGGCGACGACGTGGCCGTCGCCCGTGACCACGAGCGGATTGAACTCCACCATCGTGGCGTCCAGGTCGCGGAACGCCCGATAGGCGCCCAGGACGGCGGCCATCGCCTCGTTCACCTGTTGCGGGCCGAGGGCGAGCCCGAACGCCAGCTCGCGGGCCTGGAACGACCGCATGCCCACCGCGGGCTCGACGACCTCCCGCAGGATCGCCGCGGGCTCCCGCTGCGCGATCTCCTCGATCTCGATGCCGCCGTGCGGATGCGCCACGACGACGATCCGCTCGTGCTTGCGGTCCAGCACCAGGCCGACGTACAGCTCGCGGGCGATCGGGAGCGCCTGCTCCACGAGCACGCGATGTACCGGCAATCCCTCGGGGCCGGTCTGCCGGGTCACGAGCACCTTGCCGAGCAGCTCCTTGGCGGCCTGGCGCACGTCGGCGTCGGTGGGGCACAGTCGCACGCCCCCCGCCTTGCCGCGAGCGCCCGAGTGGATCTGCGCCTTCACGACCCAGCGACCGCCGCCGATTTCGGTGGTGCGGTACACGGCCTGCTCCGCGCTGTACGCGACACCGCCCTTGGGCACCGGCACTCCGAAGCCCGACAGCAGCTCTTTTGCCTGGTACTCGTGGATGTCCACGGTCAGGTCCGCGTCGCGGCCAGGGGGGCCGCGATGGCGGCCGCAATGTCGACGATGTTGCGTGCCATGCGGGCGGATGCGGCGTCGATCATCCGGCCGTCGAGCTGGGCGGCGCCGCGCCCCGCCCGGGCCGCCTCGTCGAGCGCGCTCAGGATGCGGCGCGCGCGCTCGACCTCCGCCGGCGGCGGCGTGAACACGTCGTTCGCGAGCGCGACTTGCGACGGATGGATCGCCCACTTCCCCTCGTAGCCGAGCGCGGCCGCGCGCCGGGCCGCCGCGAGGTATCCCGCGGAGTCCTTGAAGTCCCCATACGGTCCGTCGATCGCGCGGAGCCCGTACGCCCGGCACGCGGTCAGCATGCGCGCCAGCGCCGCGTGCCACTGATCGCCCGGGTAATCGGGATTCAAGCCTCCGATGCCGACGGTGCGGGCCCGCAGGCTCGCGGCCAGATCCGCGACGCCGAAATGCATCGCCTCGAGCCGGCGGCTCGCCTGCGCGATCGCCTCCACGTTCGCGAGTCCCAGCGCCGTCTCGATCAGGACCTCGATCCCGATACGGTGCGGGATGTGGCGGGCCGCCTCGATCTGGGTGAGCAGGGCGTCCACCAGGTACACATCGGCGGGAACCCCGACCTTGGGGACGAGCAGCACGTCGAGCCGGTGCCCCGCCTGCTCCATGACGTCCACCACGTCGCGATACATGTAGTGCGTGTCGATGCCGTTGACACGCACGGACACGCTCTTGCCCCGCGCCTTCCAGTCGTGCTCGAGCAGTCCCGCGATCACGTTCTTGCGGGCCTGTTCTTTGTCGGCCGGGGCAACCGCGTCCTCGAGGTCGAGAAACACGCAGTCCGCTTCGCTGTCCAGCGCCTTCCGGAACAGCGCGGGCTGCGAGCCGGGCACCGCGAGCTGGCTCCGTTGCAGCCGCGAGTTGACCGGCTCGTACCGGGTGAGACTCATGCCCGGACGGCGGTGCGGGCCGACGACCTCCCTGGGGGCGGTTGGACGGCATCGGCCGCCGGGGGAGCGGCGGGCCGCGGCGGCAACGGCGCGGCCGTGCCGCGGTAGTGCTCGGCGGCCGCCGCGACCCCGGAGCCCGGCGTGACCTGGATCCCGACGTCGCGCAGCGCCATTTCGGCGCCGGCGATCGCGCCCAGGAGCATCAGCTCGTTCAGGTCGCCCAGATGGCCGATGCGGAACAGCTTGCCCGCCAGGCGGGCGAGGCCCGCGCCCAGGGCGAGGTTGTACCGGCGGAAGGCCACGTCGATCACGTCGGCGGCGTTCTTGCCTTCGGGCACCATGACGGCGCTGACCGTGTTGGAGTACCACTTGGGCGCCTTGGCGCAGAGCTTGAGACCCCAGGCGCGCGCCGCGGCGCGCACGCCCTCCGCGAGACGCGCATGGCGTGCGTAGACGGCGTCCAGGCCCTCTTCCATGATGATGGCGAGCGATTCGCGCAGGCCGTACAGCATCGGAATGGACGGCGTGTACGGGAAGTATCCCGTCGCGTTCGCCCGGAGCATGTCGCCGAAATCGAAGAATGCGCGCGGGCACTTGGCCTGCTCCCGGGCGGCGAGCGCCTTGGGGCTCGCGCACACGATGCCCAGACCCGCGGGGAGCATCAGGCCTTTCTGGGAGCCGGTGACGGCGAGATCCACCTTCCACTCGTCCATCCGGAAATCGATCGATCCGATCGAGCTGACGCCATCGACGTAGAGCAGCGCGGGGTGTTGTGCGGCATCGATGGCGCGGCGCACCGCGCCGAGATCGCTGGTCACGCCGGTCGCGGTTTCGTTGTGGACGATCAACACGCCCTTGATCTCGTGCTGGCGGTCCTGGGACAGGATCGCCTCGATGCGGTCGACGGGCGCTCCCTCGCCCCACTCCACGTCGATGATGTCCACCCGCATCCCGTGCCGCTGCGCCAGCTCGATCCACAGGTGGCTGAACTGCCCGTAGCGGGGCGCGAGCAGGCGGTCGCCGGGCGACAGCGTGTTCACGAGGGCCGCTTCCCACCCGCCCGTCCCCGTCGCGGGAAAAATGAACGGCTGGCCGGTGGTCGTCTTGAACACCTGCTTCAGGTCGCGGAGCAGTCCGGTCGCGAGCTCGGGGAACGCGGAGGAGCGATGATCTTCCATGGCGCGGTGCATCGCGCGCAGGATCCGCTCCGGGACGTTGGTCGGCCCTGGGACGAACAGGAAGTTGCGGCCGGGCATAAAAACCATCCTCGACGAGAGGGGAAAAACAAAGCGAGAACCGGCGGCTCTCGCTTCACCTGTACGGCTAAGCTACGCGGCCACCCCAGCACCGCAACCATACGGATGGGTAGGGCGCGGACCCCCTAGGGTGAGGGGCGATCACGTGGTACGCCGCAGACGTCACACCCCGAGCAGGTCGCCGCCCGCTCTCCAAAATACGTGAGCAGCGCGCCGCGGCGGCAGCGGGGTGCCTCCACGTAGCGTCGCACCTCCGGTCCGGCATCGGTCCACGCGCAGTCGGATGGATGCCACATCAGCACGCACTCGGAGCGGCGCCCGTCCCGGCCGGCGCGCCCCGCTTCCTGGTAATAGCCTTCCAGCGCGCGGGGCGGCCCCCAATGCACCACGCGCCGTACGTCCGGCTTGTCGATCCCCATTCCGAACGCGCTGGTCGCGACGACGATCGGCGCGTGACCGCTGAGGAACGCACGCAGCACCCGCCGGCGCATGTCCGCGGGCAGCCCGGCGTGATACGGGACCGCGCGGACTCCCATGCGCAACAGCGCCCGCGTCACGAGCTCCGTGAGTCGGCGCGTCGGCGCATACACGATGCTCGACCCCTCGGACACGCGCACCAGCTCGCGCAGTCGCGCGAACCGCTCGCGATCGTCGTGCACCCGCTCCACCCGAAACACGAGGTTGGGCCGGTCGAACGACGTGAGCACCGTCTCCGCGTGCGGGATGCGCAGCACTCGGAGGATCTCGGCGCGGGTGCCCGGCGTCGCGCTGCCCGTGAGCGCGATGGTCACCGGATCGCCCAGCAGGTAGCGAAAGCGATCGAGGCGACGGTACACCGGCCGGAACTCATTACCCCACTCGACGATGCAGTGAGCCTCATCGACGGCCAGGAGCGACACCTCACGTCCGGCGCCGGACAACGGCCGCACCAGGGCCGCGAGACGTTCGGGCGCACAATAAAGGATACCGAGGCGACCGCTCACAGCCTGGTTCAGGATGAGGCGCCGCTGGTCCGTCGTGAGCAGGCTGTTCAGGAACGCCGCGGCGATGCCGCGGCGCCGCAGCGCCCCCACCTGATCTTGCATCAGCGAGATGAGCGGCGACACGACCAGCGTCAGCCCCGCGGTCATCAGTGCGGGGAGCTGGTAACAGAGCGACTTCCCCGCCCCGGTCGGGAGCACGGCCAGGACGCTTCGCCCCGCGAGCAGGGGCCCCAGCACTTTCAGCTGGTGGATGCGCAGCGCCGGATGACCGAACCGTTCGCGCGACAGCTCGCGGGCGATGGCCAGCCCGCCGTGAAACGGAGAGATCGGGGGAGACATGGCGACAAGTAAAGCGGGCCCTGCACGACGTGCGGGGCCCGAAGCATGCGAGCGGCTGCGAAACTATGCGCCGACGGCGGGGGCGGGGGCGCTCAGGCCTTGTCGCTCCAATCGACACCGTAGTTCCGGCCGCACTCCTGGCAGCTCACTTCCCCGGGACGCCCGGTTACGTGCTGGCGCTTATGGCACCCCGGGCACACGAGATGGGGCTCGTGCACGACGCTCCACGCCTTGGGCCGCTCGGTGCGGATCTCCAGCGTATCTTTGGGCACGCGTATCTCGACCCGGTTAACGTCGAGTACTACCCAGGACTTGCCTGGCTCTTCCACCACCCGATACCACGCCCCGCGCCGCAGGCCTTCCTTCTCGGCGCGATCTCCCCGGCTGCGAGCCCACCCCATGTCGGCCATGCGTATCACTCCGGTTCCTCGCTCGTCCGGTCCCGCACCAGCACGAGGATTGCTGCCTGCGGGACGACCAGATATTTGGATCCCTCGAACGTGATCTCCACCGCCGCCTTCCGGAAGAACAGCGCGTAATCGCCGACGCCGGCCTGCATCGGCAGGTATTTCACGTCGGGTCCGCGAATCTTCCACGGCTCGTCGTCCATGCTCGCCGGCTCGGTCATCGGTGTGCCCGGCCCGGTCGCGATGATACGGCCCCCCTGCACCTGGCGGGAGTCGACCGCCGTGGGCGGCAGGTACAGCCCGACGTTGGTGCGCTCCTCCCCTTCCTCGGGGGTGATCAGGACGCGGTCCCCGACGACGATCAAGCGCTTGGGCACCTTGTCCGGCATGGCGCTCAGTATACCACTTCCCCGGGCTTGCCGGGGACCCCCGCCGGCGGTCTCGGGTCGACGTGAGGGAAACGTGATGTGGATCACGCGCACCGCTTGACAGGACAGGGCGCCGCACTATTAATGCGCGCCTGTATCGCACCGGCCGCGGCGTCGCCGCGGCGCCATCCACGGCGGAGCCACAGTGGGCGACCGCACTTCCGATTCCGCATCCCAGTGAGGGGGCACAGCCATGCAAGGCCCACTAGGCACCGGCCAGACCGAGCAGTGGAGCTTGATCCTGCAGACCGTCTGGGGTTGGGTCTGGGGGGGCCTGTCCTGGATCGTCGATTGGCAGGCGCTCGTGTTCCGATCGGTGCTGTACGGTGACTCCTTCTGGCAGGTCTTCGGGAAGTCCTTGTTGCTCTTCTTCCCGGCGATGGTGCTCGTGGCGGGCGTGTGGGGCACGATGGTCTCGCTCTACACCATTCCGTTCCGTTCCGGCCGCGGCCGCTTTCTCGCGGCCCTGCTCATGTCCTGGTGGGACGCGGTCCGCATGGCGTGGTTCTACTGGTTCGGCCTGGCGCGCTTCCTCCTGGTATTCGTCGGATGGATCTGGGGTCTGCTCCGGCTCGGCGTGGGGCTGTTTTGGCGCACTCTGAAGAACCTGGTCACGTCGCCCTTCGCGATGCTCGATTCGAGCTCGCGCCAGCCGGGCGTGCCGTGGATCGCGTTTATCTTGCTGTTGTTCTGGTCCGCCATCGAGGCCACGATCTTCACGTTCACGCTGCGTCCCACGATGAGCGAGCTGCTCTCGGACTTGACGGGCTACCAGGTGAACGCGCTGGCCCTCGTCGTACTTCTGTGGTTCTTTCTGTTCATCATCATCGGGGGCAGCTTCGCCTGCATCCAGGTGCTGAACGAGGCGATCATCACTCGCGCCGTGGGGCAGATCGTCTCGATGGTGCTGGTCGAGTTGGCGGTCGCCCTGTTCGAGGTGCTCTTCTTGTACCGCGAGCTGATCGACGCCATCACGCCGTGGCTGGCCCAGCAGGGGTTCCAGTTGGGCATCGTCGGGACCCTGGGGCTGGCCATGCTGGGGTGGGTGGGCGTGCGCGGCATGACGTGGTTCCTGTTCGGCCGGTTCGGGACGCCGGCGCTGCTTGCCATCCTGGGCCGGAAGGCGATGGAAGGCCTGGGCGCCGTGCGGGCGGCCGCGACCGCGGACGTGGAGTTCTGGCGCGGGCCGATCAACGCGCTCAAGGCCGAGCACGAGTGGTTCAAGAAGGAGGCCCAGCACCTGATGGAGCTGCTCACCCTGCCGGTGCTGCAGCTGGTCGCGAGCGGGTTCAACTTCCTGGTCGTCGTCATCATGGGCAAGCCGCACTTCAACCTGCCGTTCCGGTCGCTGGACCAGGTGCTGCACAGCACGCCGATCTTCCAGACCGGCAAGACCAGCACGGTCGAGGGAGGTGCCTGATGAGGGGTCGCGTAACGACACTCGTCCTGGCGCTCGGCGTCATAGCGTGCTCGCCGTCGGAAAAGGCGCAGACGCCCCGGTCGACGCTCGTGATCGGGCTGGACATCAGCGGCTCGTTCCGGCGCAATCCCAATTTCAACGGGGCGATCGAGTTTGCGGCGCTCTACATCTACGGTCATCTGAACGGGATCGGCGGACTGCAGACTAACACGGCGATCTTCGTGGGGGAGCTGGGCGGGGAGCGTACCGGCCAGGCCAAGGTGTTCCACCCGATCCAGGATCTGTCGGGGAAGTCGCCCGCGCAGATCGCATCGGACCTGCGGGCGTGGTTCCCGCAAGAAGACCCGATCACCGACTTCAACGCGTTCTTCCAGCGCGCCGCCCTGCACGTGAAGCGCAACAACCTGGTGCTGGCGCCGCTCAACGTCGTGCTGTTCTCCGACGGCGAGCCGGACTTTCCGGGCGCCGGCCGGATCTCGCTCGACGACCGCTACAAACGCGTGGACATGAGCCCGCTCGAGTACCTGTCGCGCAATGTGACCGTGCGCCTGCTGTACGCCGACCCGCCCATCGCGCAGTTGTGGGAGAACAAGGTGCCGCGAAAGCGGGTGCGCCTGTGGACGCAGGACTCGGAAGTAATGAAAGGATGGCGGCGCCACATGGTCGACGGCGCGGCGATGGAGCGGCAGGATTCGCTCTGGTCCTGGGTGGACAAGGTGGTGGACGTGCGGGTGCGGCGGGAGCGGGTGATCTGAGCTAAAGCAGGTTGTGGAGGTTGGTGGAGGTGGGTGGAGGTGGGGGGCGGTCCTCCACCAACCTCCAAAACCTCCCCCAACCTCCACGAACCTCCTTTAGGCGCAGTACGTGTCGAACGCCGCCGTCAGATCCGCGGCGATGTCCTGTGCCGGCCGACCCTCGATGTTCTTCCGCTCGAGCATGAAGACGAGCTTGCCATCCTTGAACAGCGCCATCTGGGGTGACGACGGGGCGTACCCGGTGAAATAGCTCCGCGCGCGCGCCGTGGCGTCGCCGTCCTGGCCGGCGAACACGGTCAGCAGCCGCTCTGGTCGGCGCGCGTGCCGGAGGGCCAGCGTCGCGGCGGGGCGCGCGTTGCGGGCGGCGCAGCCGCACACCGAGTTCACGACGACGAGCGTGGTCTCCTTCGACGTCGCGAGCGTCGCGTCCACCTCGGCGGGTGTGCGCAGCTCCTGGAAGCCGATCCGCGTCAGCTCCTCGCGCATCGGCTGCACGAGGCGGGGGTCGTAGAGGGGGACGTTCAAGCTTGCCATGGGCTCCTCGAATCGCAAAGTGGCCTTCCAGGAATCATAATTAGGTGGAGCGGGAATCGCCCACGTCCCCGTCCCGATCTGGAGCGTGGCCCATGCGGGTGTTGATCGTCGAGGACGATCCCGAGCTCGCCGCGCTGCTGCGCGACGGCCTCCGCGTGCAGCGTATCGATCCGACCCTGGCCACGACGTTCGCCGAGGGGCGGGAGCGCGCCGGGCTGTCCACGTTCGATGTGATCATTCTCGACGTGCGCCTTCCCGGCGGCACCGGCTTCGAGCTGTGCGGGGAGCTGCGGCGCCGGGGCGTGACCACGCCCGTCCTCATGCTGACGGCGCTCGATGCCGTGGACGATCGGGTCCGCGGGCTCGAGGTCGGGGCGGACGACTACCTCACCAAGCCGTTCGCCTTCCGCGAGCTGCTGGCGCGGCTCAAGGCGCTGGCCCGACGGCGTCCCGCGCTCACCCCGGCGGTGCACCGCATCTCGGACCTGGAGGTCGACCTCGCCGCCCGCCGGGTGCGGCGCGGCGACAGTGTGCTCACCCTCAGCGCGAAGGAGTTCGCCCTGCTGGAGCTGTTCGTCACGCACCCGGGACAGGTGCTCGATCGCGCGACGATCACGGCGCACGTGTGGGACGACAATCACGACCCCTTCACCAACGTGCTCGAGGTGTTGGTGCGCCGCCTGCGCCGCAAGATCGACGACGGGTTCGAGCCCAAGCTGATCACGACGCAGCGGGGCGCGGGCTACCGGTTCGGCCCGTGAGCGCCGGCTGATGGACCCGCTCGCCCGTCTCCGGCTGCAGCTGACGGCGTGGTACGCGGGCGTGCTGGTGCTGGTGCTCGCGCTCCTCGGGACCGGGCTGTTCCTGACCGTGCGCCGTCAGATGTCGCGTCACCTGGACGTGTCGCTGCGCGCCGCGGCGGGCGCGTTGGAGCAGGCGGCCCGCATCCGGGAGAGCGAGCGCGCCGGCGCGCGCGGGGCCGTGGTCGACGCCGTCGACGAGCTCCACATTCCCGACCGGGTGCTTTACCTCCTCGACGGCGACTTTCATCCGATCAAGCCGGCCGTCGTCCCCGATTGGATCCGCGACGCCGTCCTCCGGGCCGCCGAGACGAAGCACGGCGACCGGGTGTACGTCGAGCGCTTCACGGGCAGCACCGGCACGCCGTACGTGGCGGTCGTGGCGGCGGACCGGCTGGAGCTCGAGGACGAGTACGCGTCGCTGATCGAAGCCTTCGCCGCGGCCGCGCTCGCGGCGATGCTGCTGGTGGCCGGTGGCGGCTCGCTGCTGGTGCGCAAGTCGACCGCGCCGGTCCGGCGCTCCATGGAGCAGATGCGCCGCTTCATGGCCGACGCGGCGCACGAGCTGCGCACGCCCATCACGCTGCTCAGAACCCGCGCCGAAGTCGCGGCCGGGCAGGAGCGGGAGGCGTCCCGCGATGGCGCCGCGTTTCAGGCGATCGAGCGCGAGGCCGCGCGCCTGGGTGACATCACGGGCGATCTCCTCACGCTGGCGCGTGCCGACGCCGGCGAGTGGCCGGTCGTACGGGAGACGCTGTACCTGGACGACGCCGTCGCCGGCGCCGTGGATGCGGCGCGCGCCCGGGCCGATCAGCGACGGGTGTTCGTGGAGGTGGGCGCGTTCGAGGAGGCGAGGATCAGCGGCGATGCGGCCCTGGTGCGCCAGTTACTGCTCATCGTGCTCGACAACGCGCTCAAATTCACCCCGGCGGGCGGTCGCGTACGGCTCGACGTCTCCGCCCGCAACGGACGCGCCGCAGTCGTCGTCACCGACACGGGACTCGGCATCCCGGCCGAGCAGCTGCCCCATGTGTTCGAGCGGTTCTACCGGGGCGACCGGGTGCGGCACGAGGCGGAGGGAGCCGGGCTGGGCCTCGCGATCGCCCGGTGGATCGCCGACGTCCACGGGGCGGACATCGCCATCACGTCGCAACCGGCACACGGCACCCGGGTCGCGATCAGTTTTCCGCTCGCCCCAGCGTGAACGTCCGGCCCCGGATAGCCACGAGCAGGATCGGGACCGCGAACAGGGTGATCGGGGTCGACAGCGCCAGGCCCCCGATCACGGCGAGGGCGAGCGGGCGCTGCATCTCGCTCCCCGCGCCGATCCCGAGCGCGAGCGGCAGCAGGCCGAACAGCGTGCACAGCGTCGTCATCAGGATCGGTCGGAGCCGCACCCGGGCGGCTTCGCGGATCGCCGCTTCGAGGCCCGTGCCGTCCGCCAGCATCCGCAGCCGGGTGAAGTCCAGCAGGATGATGCCGTTCTTGACGATCAGCCCGACGAGCAGGATCAAGCCCATGAACGACGAGACGTTGAGCGGCGTGCCCGTCAGGAACAGGAGCGCGAGGGCTCCGACGAACGAGACCGGTGCCACGAGCAAGACGACCAGGGGTTCCACGAACGACTCGAACTGCACCACCATCACTGCGCACACGCTGACCGCCGCGAGCGCGAGCACGAGCAGCAACGCCCGGAACGCCTCCTGCTGGCCGGCGTACTGGCCGCCCAGCGCCACGCGCACGCCCGGCGGCGCGGGCTGCGCCGCCAGCACGCGCCGCACGTCCGTCGTGACGCCGCCCAGCGACCGGCCGCTCACGTCCGCCGTCATTACGATCATCTGCTGCTGATTCTCCCGCTCGAGGCTGAGGCGCGACTCGGTGGCCTCGAACGTGGCCACGCTGCCGAGCGGGGTCGCGCGGCGTGCCGGGCCGCCCAGCAGCGGCAGGGCGCGCAGCCGCAGCGGATCGAAGCGCACGGAGTCGGGGGCCCGCACCCGCACGGCGACGGGTCGGTCGCCGGTGCGGATCTCGCCGGCGGGCACGCCCAGCAGGGCGCCGCTCACGGCGCTTCCCACGTCCACCGGCGTCATGCCGATACGCCCGGCCTCCGTTTCGTTCACGCGCATCAGCAGCTCCGCCGACGGCTCGCTGACGCCGTTGTAGAGGTCCTCGAGCCCGCCGATCCGCTCCAGCTCCGGAGCGAGCCGGCGGGCGTACGCTTCCAGCGTGTCGAGCGACTCGCCGAACAGCTTGACTTCCACGGGGCGCGCCGCGCCGGCGAGGTCGTTGATCACGTCCGCCAGGATCTGCATGAACTCGATGTGCAGGCGCGGGACCGCGGTGCCGATCTCCTCTCGGACCTGGTCCATGACCGCGAAGACATCGCGGGAGCGGCGGCTGCGGGGTGTGAGCCGCACCACGATGTCGCCCGAGTTCTGTGCCGTGGCGAAAAACCCCAGCTCCGCCCCGGTGCGCCGCGCGGTCCCCGTGACTTCGGGGGTCGCCGAGAGAATGCTTTCGGCGATGCCCACCTCGCGATTGGTCTCCGCCAGGGCGGTGCCGCCCGGCGTGAAGTAGTCGAGCACGAACGCGCCCTCGTCGATCTCCGGCAGGAACCCGGTGCCCACGAGCTGCCACAGACCGACGCCGGCGGCGACGAGCAGCAGCAGCGCCGCCCCCAGCTGCCGGGGATGATCCAGCGCCGCCGCCAGGGCGCGCTCGTAGCGCGGGCCGAGCTGCTCGAGCGCGCGCTGCGCGCGCGCCAGCGTGCCGGTGACGCTCGGGTCGACCTCGTGCGCGGTGACGAACTGCTCGGCGAGCAGGGGAACGAGTGTGAGCGCGAGGGCGAGCGAGACCAGCACCGCGACGGTGAGGGTGGTGGCGAGCGCGGCGAAGAACTGCCCCACGACGCCCTGGAGCAGGCCGAGCGGGAGGAACACGACCACGGTGGTGACGGTCGACGTGGTCACGGGCCAGATCAGCTCCTGGACCGCCGCGCGGATCGCCTGGACCCGGCCGCCGCCGAGCAGCAGGTGGCGCGCGATGTTCTCCGTGATGACGACCGCGTCGTCGATCACCAGGCCGATCGCGATCGCCATCGCGCCCAGGGTCATCAGGTTGAACGTCTGGCCGATCACGCGCATGACGAATACGGTCACGGCGAGCGTGACCGGGATGGACGTCGCGCTGACGGCCGTGATCCGGCCGTGCCGCAGAAACACGAGGAGGACGACCACCGCGAGCGCGGCGCCGACCAGCATGGCGTCGCGCACGGAGCGGACGGCGTCGCGCACCAGCGCGGCCTGGTCGTACACGGGCTTGAGCCGCACGCCCGGCGGCAGGGCGCTCGCGAGCCCCGCCATGACGCGGGCGACGCTGTCCGCGATCGCGACCGTGTTGCCGCCGATCTGGCGGGCGACGTTGATCAGCGCGGCGGGCTTGCCGTCGCCCGCCACGATCCGGACGTGATCCTCGGTGCCCACCTGCACCGTCGCCACGTCGCGCACGTGCAGGCCGCTCCCCAGCACCACGGCGCCGACGTCGGCGGCGCTGTGCGCTTCCTGGTCGGTCACGATGAGGTACTGGCGGTAGTTCTGGGCCACCCGGCCCACGGCCTGCACGGTCACGGCGCGCCGGATGGCGTCGGCCAGATCCGCGTACGACATCCCGGCGGCCGCGAGCCGCCCGGGGTCGACCAGGACTTCGATCTCCCGCACGTCGGACCCCTGCACCTCCACGCGCCCGACGCCCGGGACCCGGGAGAGGAGCGGCTTGATCTCGTAGCGCGCGAGGTCGTACAGCGTGGCGGGGTCGCCGCCCTCGAGGTTGTACGAGAGGATGGGAAAGAGCGAAGGCGTGAGGCGCTCGATCTCGATGTCCAGATCGGGAGGCAGCGCCCCCTGCACCTGGCTCACGCGGGCGCGCACCAGTTGGAGCGCGTACGCCATGTCCGTCGCGGGCGAGAAGTTGATCGACAACTCGCTCGCCCCCCGGATCGAATGCGACTGCACCCGCGTCACCCCCGGCACCACGCTCACCGCTTCTTCCAGCGGGCGCGTGACGCTGAATACGACCTGGCGCGCGCCCAGGCTCGATCCCTGGGCGACGATCTTGATGCGGGAGAAGTTCAGCTCGGGATAGATAGCGGACGGGAGCGCGAAGCCGGCCCAGATGCCGGCGACGCCGAGGAGCCCCACCAGCAGCAGCACCAGCCGCCGCTGGCGACTGACGACGTCGAACAGCGTCACTCTTGGGTCGGCGCGGTCCGCGCGATCCTGGCGCCGTCCTCGATGCCGTAGGCCCCGGCGGTCACGACGGTCTCGCCGGGCGCGAGCCCCGACACGATCTCGGCGACGGAATCGCTCCGGGCGCCGACCTGCACGGCGCGCGCGCGCGCCACCCCGCCCGAGTCGACGACGAAGACCTGGAACCCGTCCCCGTTCGGGACCAGGGCGGCGAGCGGCACGGTGACCGCCCGCGGGCGCTCGGCCGTCACGATTCGGCCGACCACCGACTCGCCGATCCGGAGCGGGCGTGTCGGGCGGCGCAGCTCGGCGCGGACGGTCACGGCGCGCGACGCCGAATCGAGGGCGGCGGCGACCCCGGTCACACGCCCCTGCCCCAACCGGCCGCCGCCACCGTCCGCCACGACGGAAACGGTGTCGCCGTCGTGAATCTGCGCCGCGTCGGCGGGAGACACGCCGAACAGGATGTCGAGCGCCGCTGGATCGGCCACCTCGACCAGCGGCTGGGTCTGATCGGCGGAGGCACTGAGCACGGCGCTCATGCGCGTGACCACGCCCGCGATGGGGGTGCGTAGCGTGGCGAGCTCCTGGGCCCGGCGGGCCGTGACGGCCGCCGCCTGCGCTTGTGCGAGGTCGGCGGCCGCCTGGTCCGCGTCCTTCTGCGGCAGTATGCCGGCCTGCACCAGTCGGACGGCGCGGGCGTGAGCATGTTGGGCATTCTCGAGGGCCGTCGCCGCGCTCTGCGCCGCCGCGTCGAACGGTTCGCGCTCGAACTCGAGCAGCGTGTCGCCTTGCGCCACGCGGTCGCCCACGGCGACGCGAATGCGGGCCACGCGGGTGGGCGCGGGCGCGGCCAGCTCCGCGAAGTGACCGGGCCGCGGGGTCACGGTCCCGATCGCGGTCACCACCTGGGAGAAGCCCTGCGACGCGACCCGTGCGGTCCCGACCCGGGCGCCGCCCCCGCCGGAAGGCGCTTCGGCGGCCGCGCTTTCCTGGCGCTGCCCGCGACACCCCGCGAGCGCCGCCACGACGGCGAGGAACGCCAGCGTGCGGGTCATGAGGGCTCGGTGGCCGTCAACAGGCGCACCGCCCCCGCGGCGTTGTTGGCGGCGGCGACGTCGTCGATGTAGCGGCCCAGCGCGTCGCGGGCGTTGCGTTGCGCTTCGAGCACGCTGGCGAGGGCGACGGCGCCCTCGGCGTACGCTTGCAGCGACAGCGCCGCCACTCGGTCGGCGCTGGCGAGGAGCAGGCGGTCGCGCTCGAGCCGGGCCACCGCCAGCGCGAGCCCGCGCCGCGCCCGCGCGAGCTCGGCCGCCGTCTCTCGCTGGACCAGGTCCAGATTGGTCTGTGCCCGGTCGCGCGCCGCCGCCGCCTGCGCGACCTCGCCGCCGTTCCAATTGAAGAGCGGGATCGGCAGCGACACACCGATCGTGGGCAGGTTCTCTCTCGGCCCGGCCGGATCGCCCCGTTCCACGCCCAGCTGCAGGCTGGACGCGGCGAAAACGCTGCGATGCGCCAGGGCAAGGGTGCGCTCGGCCGAGCGCAGGTTCGCCGTCGCCGCCGCTACGGGGAGCGGCACGGCCGCGGGAGCGGTCCCGCCTTCGGCGGGCGGCGGCGCGAGCGAGTCGGCGAGGGCGATCGACACCTCGTCCCCGGGCAGGCCCATCGCCAGCTGCACGGCGAGCAGTGCCTCCACGGCGGCGACCGAATCGTCCGCCGCGGCGTTCTCGATCTGTCCCGCGTTCACCGCCGCCAGGTGCACGTCGAGCTCGCTCACGTCGCCCACTTCGCGCCGCAGCTGCGCCATGTTGCGCAGGCTGTCGGCGGCGAGCGCGTTACGTCGCGAGAGCCGCGCCCGGGCGGCGGCCGCGAGGGCGCGGGTGTAGGCGGTATCGATGTCGAAGCGAATCGCGGCGCGCTCGAACGCCACGCCGTAGTGCACCGCGTCCCGCGCCGACGCCGCGGCGCCGATGCGGGCCGCGCGGATCCACGGCAGCTCGAGCGCCAGGTCCGCGATCACGTGGTAGTGGGGGACGTCCTTGGTGTAGGTCGCCCCCAGCGTCGGGTTGGGATAGAGCCGCGCCCCGTGGAGCGCGCCGGTCGCCGCCGCAAGGTCGGCACGCCCGAACGCGGCGCGCGCGCCGCGCTCCAGAGCGGCCTCTACTGCCTGGGCGCGCGTGATGGACCGTTGCGCGGCGAGGGCAGGCGCTCCAACCGCGCCGCACAGCGCGACGCAGAAAGGCAGAGATCCTCGCAGAGACATGTTGTCGTGCGGAAACCTACGTATCCAACCTGTCAGGAAGCTGACACGGTCAGCTCCATCCGCCCGCCGCCCGCTCCACAGAGCCCAACTGGCTCTCGGTAGGCTCCGCTCAGCAAAACCACGGCTCGGTGAGCCGTGGCGCGACGGGCCGCTCGGGCGGCGGTCGCCGGAGCCGCGCCGCCGAGGCGGGGCGGCCGGCGCGCCGGCCGGCGAGCTCGCGCAGGCGGTCAAACGTCACCGCGGGGGCTTCCCCGGCACGGGTCGCATCGAGCACGAGCGCGCTGGCCTCGCGTTGCAGCTCGTCCATCCGCGGGTCGCGATGGGTCCAGCGATGGCTGAGGCCGGGTGCATCGAGCTCGCCGAACGCGGCGCGCAGCGCGGGTCGGGTGAGCAGCAGCGAGCCGGGGGGGACCAGCAGCCGAATCGTGAGCTGGACCGGGTCGACGTGATCGACCAGGTCCTGCGCCTCGAGGAAATCGAGCAGCTCGGTGTAGTCGTCGAGCGTGCTCCAGGGGGTGAACGGCACGAAGGTCGGTCGGGGCGCGATGCCGGCCCGGCGCAGGATGTCGATCGCCGCCGCGACGTCGGCCTTGGTGTGCCCCTTCTCGAGGTGGGCAAGCACCACGTCGGACAGCGTCTCCACCGCGGAGACCACGAAGGCGCAACCGGTGGCCGCGAACTCGGGGAACAGCTCGCGGTGACGCAGCACGTGCTCGATCTTGGTGGTGAAGTCGTAGCTCACACCGGGGAACGCGGCGTGCAGCTCGCGCACCAGTTTGAGCGCGTGGCCCGGCCCGTTGAGAAAGTCGGGATCACCGAAGGTGATATGACCCGCCCCTGCCGCGACCAACTGACGGATGTCCTCCAGAACCACCGTGCGAGGCACCGCGAAGAAACGGCCGTCGTACACCGGCGGGATGGGGCAATGCAGACAGGTGTGCAGGCACCCGCGACTGGCTTCGACATATCCCGCCGGAACGAGCCGGTCATGGCGCTCGAGCCGCACGTATCGCGCCAGCGGCGGCAGCGACGCGCGGCTGGGCAGCGGGAATGCGAGCCGCTCGAGTGCGGCGCCGCGGGGTTGCGGCTCCTGGCCGGCCTCGAGACGCTGCGCCAGCGCCACAAGCTCCCCTTCGAATTCCCCACCCAGCACGCCGTCGGCGACGCCATCGAGCAGGAACCCGGCGCACAGCACTGCGTACAAGCCGCAGAACACAATGCGGCAGTCGGGGTTGAGGCGCCGGATGCGGCGCGCCGCGGGCACGCCCAGCCGTAAGGCCGTGTGCATCGGCGCCATGATGGCGGCGAGGCGCGCTCCGCGCGCTACCTCGTCGTGGAGCGGCTCGAGCGCGAGATCGAGCGCGCGCGGAGCGTATCCCGCACGCTCGAGAAACGCCATGGGCCACGCGAGCCCCAGCGGCTGGTGACCGAGCTCGTAGCAGGATACGACGAGGATGGCGCCCGGCGTCCGCAAGCTCGTAGGAACCGATGATTCACTCATGATGTTGGTACAAGCAAACTACACCGAGGCGAGCGGGAACATGGATACCCCTATCACCATTCTCGGCATCGCGGGCAGCTTGCGGCGGGGTTCGTACAACCGCGCCGCCTTGCGCGTGGCGCAACAGCTCGTTCCGGCGGGCGCGCGACTCGAGGCCGTCGAGATCGGCGAGCTGCCGCCGTACAACCAGGACCTCGAGACCGCGGCTCCGCCCGTGGTCGCCGACTTGAAACGTCGCATCCGCGGGGCGGACGCCGTGCTGTTCGCGACGCCGGAGTACAACTACTCGGTTCCCGGGGTGCTCAAGAATGCGATCGACTGGGCGTCGCGTCCGTACGGCGACAGCGCGTGGGACGGGAAACCCGCGGGGATCATGGGCGCGTCCGGCGGCGCGGTGGCGACCGCCCGGGCCCAGTACCATCTCCGCCAGATACTGGTCTATCTCAACATGCCCGCGCTCCCGCAACCCGAGGTGCTGATCGGGAGCGCCCATGAAAAGTTCGACCAGAACGGCAACCTGACCGACGATCCCACCCGCGAGCGGATCCGCCAGATGCTCGAAGCGCTGGTGCGATGGACGCTGCAGCTGCGGCGCGATCTGCCGGACTAGGCGCTACTTCTTCAGGAACGCCTGGAGGGCGGCTCGAAAGTCGGGCGTCGTGCGGCTCACGGCGTTCACGTCCGCCCCGAGGCGGACGCCCTCTTCGAACGGCATGCCATCGAGCTGGTAGAACTGCTGCTTGGTGAGGGCCAGCGCGGACGGGCTCGCGGCGGCGAGCGCACGCAACACCTCACCTGCCTGATCGTCGAAGTCGGAGTCCTCGTAGACGCGCGACACCAGT
>Ga0209156_10001030_pt1 | contig 23115 bp, 14 predicted proteins | sample GraSoiAngelo_124_FD_185881 | JGI IMG/M metagenome (GOLD analysis project Ga0209156, IMG submission 185881) | Grasslands soil microbial communities from the Angelo Coastal Reserve, California, USA - 14_0927_05_20cm (SPAdes) (version 2) | ecosystem: Environmental > Terrestrial > Soil > Grasslands... | reverse complement strand
GATCTGGCGGATCCCCCGCTGCTCCATGTCCTCGCCGCTGACGACCGTGATGGGATTGGGCACGGCCTTCTGCTCGGTCGGCGTAATCGTGCCCGTCACCACCACCGCGTCGAGCGGACTCGCGCTGACCTCGAGACGGACCGCCACCGCAACCTCCTGGTCCGCCGCGACCGTGATCGCTTGTGTTCCCTGCACGTACCCGATCCGGCGAACGGTCAGCGTGTAGCTGCCTGCCGGCACGTTCGCGATCCGGAACCCGCCGCTGTCGTTCGTGACCGTTCCCAGACTCGCCCCCTGGAGGCTCACGCGCGCGCCGGGCACGCCGTGCCCCGTCCGCGCGTCCGTGACCCTGCCGACCACCGTGCCCGCGGGAGGCGGGAGCTTCTTGGGGACGAGCGTCACGCCGCCCGTTCTCGACAACACGACATCCACACCCGCGCCGAGCAACAGGTCGGTGAGGGCACCCGCGACCGTGATGTCTTCGGCCTTGAGCCGCACGATGCGGTTGAGATCGACTACGTCACGACTGTAGACCAGCCGGAGATCCGCGTCGCGCTCCACGATGGCCAGCGCTTGCCCGAGCGTCGCGTGCTCGAGCGTGAGCGAGATACGCCGCTGGAAGGTCGGAACGGTCGCGGCATCGATCTCGACCACGCGTTCGGGACCATCGCCCGCGCGCCAGAACCGGGGCGCCCGGTCGGCCAGGGCCACTTGTTGCGCCGCGACGCGCGCGGTCGAGAGGCTGACACTCGCGAGCGCCATGACGGCGTAAGGGACGAACCCACTCCGTAGCAGTCGAGGCATCCCAGCTCCTCCTTCATGTTCCGAACTCATGCCGCGCGATGAGTCGCGGCTGAAGCGGCGTCGCGTCGGTCAGTTCACTGACAGGGCCGAGCCGCGAGTTCACTCGCGACTCCTCCGACGACACGGTTCAATTCCGAGTCAGCTCGTATCCGCCCTCATGCCGCTCGAGTCGGAGATCGAGCGACCGCGCCACCGCGTCGAGCACCGCGCCGACGGGCTCATCGCGGAACGACCCCGTCACGCGCAGCGTGCCGAGGCTCCGGCTGCCGAGCCGCACGTCGACGTCGTACCAGCGCGTGAGCCGCGTCGCGACGTCGGCGAGCGGCGTGTCTCGGAACACCAGCCGGCCGTCGGTCCACGCCAGCACCTGATCGATCGACACGCCGGGTGTACGGGCGAGCGTGCCGTTCTGGATGTCGCCGGCGTCACCCGCTCCCAGCACGAGGCTCGAGGCCGCGCCGCTCGGCTGACGCAGTCCCACGGCCACCTGCCCTTCGGCCACCACGACGGCCGTCCCCGAGTCGTCGGCATAGGCGCGCACGTTGAAGCGCGTTCCCAGGTCGCGTGCGACGAGCCGCGTGGTCGCGACCGTGAAGGGCCTCGTGCTGTCGTGAGTCACGATGAAGTACGCCTCACCCTCGAGCTCGAGACGGCGCTCGTGACGCCCGTAGTCCGACGGGCGGCGCAGCACGGTCCCGGGCGCGAGCGTGACCTGCGTGCCGTCGCCCAGCCGGAGCGTCAGCCGCTGGCCGCGCGCGGCGCGGTACTCGGTGAGGGTGGCGGGCGCGCGCACACGCGAGGCGATGGCGGTGACGCCGAGCACGAGCAGCACGCCAGCCACTGCCGCGAGCGCCATCGCCGCCCAGGGGCGTCCTACGCGGGAGCGCCCGATCCTGTCGCCCCCGAGCCGGCCGATCACTCGAGCGTCCTCGGCCGCGGCCTCGCGGATCCGACTCAGTGCGCGAGCCGGGTCCCAGCCTTCCGCCCGCTCGCCGGCGACGGTCCACGCTTCGCGCAACGCGGCCACCAAGGCCGCACGCTCGGGATCCGCGCTGACCCAGGCCTCGAGTCGGGTGGCTTCTTCAGAACCCAGCTCGCCGGCGAACCAGCGGGCAACCGCAGCCCATGGGAAATCGGGAGTCGGAGTCACACCTAGGTACACGCGGAGAAAGCCGGGTACCCTTACAGAGCCGTAAGAGGTAAGAGGTGAGAGGTGAACCCCGCTCACCTCTCACCTCTCACGTCTCACGTCTTTATTTCAGGAGCGCTATCGTGAGCACGAGGAACGGCGCCGTGCGCAGGCGGATGGCCTTAAGAGCTCTTCCCATCTGCACTTCGACCGTCTTGATGGAGATCCCGAGCAGCGAGGCGATCTGGGCGTAGGTGAGGCCTTGCTCGCGCTGCATCCGGAATATTTCTCGACGGCGCTCGGGCAGGGCGGCGACGGTCTGCTCGACGGCGTGCGCCAAGTCGCTCAGCTCGACCTTGTGCTGCGCGTCGGGGCGCGGGTCCGACTGCGCCGCCGCGTCGACCGCGCCGGCGGCGCGTTGCTGCACCAGGCCCTCCCGCCGGCGCCACGACGTCGCCTCGTTGCGCACGGCCTGGTACAAGTAGGGAAGCGCGGTGTCGAAACTGAAGCCCGCGCGGCGGCGCCACACCCGCAGCAGCACTTCGTGCACGACGTCCTCGGCCGCCGGGCGCGAGCCCACGAGGCGATAAGCGAACGCACCCAGTCGGGCGTAATGGGCGTGGACCATGGCTTCGAATCGGGCCTCGGGATCGAGGCTCGGTGACGCGAGGGTGCTAGCCCCAAGACTCCGCACAGGCCGGGGGGATGACATGGGGGCTGAACGTACGGCGCGCGAGGAGAAGTGTCCAGGAAGGCCCCCGTCCTCACCCCCTGTCCCCCTCTCCGCCATGGGGAGAGGGGGAACGACGGACGGGCCCTACCACTGATTATCGAGCAGGTTCGTGACCTTGGTATTCCCCGGCCCCGGCGTCGTTGCGTAGGCCGTGCTCAGCACGATGAAGGTCCTGACTTCTCCCTTGGCGAGGGTCACCGTGCCGCTGTAGAGCACCAGTGTGTCGCTCGCGGTCAGCGTGAGCGTGTACGTGCCCGCCTGTGGATTGATGTAGCCGCTCGAGCTGCGATAGGAGGCCGTGACGGTGTCCGACACGCTCCCCCCGGCGAAGATCGCCGTGATGTCGGCCCCTCCCCCGGACGGGTCGGCCATCGGGGCGGCATTGATCACCTGGACGCGCGCGGTCAGGCCGCCCGCCGGGTCTGCCGGCGGCGGGAACGGGTCGTCGGCGATCATGGCCCAGGGCACGGCCCCGGGGTCGGGAGGGTTGGTGGTGTCGACGCCGGCCAGGACGAACGTATACGGCAGCGGGAACATGAACTGCTTCGGAACATACTCACCCGCGCCCGTGCGAAAGAAACTCGACGTCGTGCCGCTCACCCGCGCAACGAACCCGTGGACGCCACTGGGCAGGTCGCGGTAACCGGCGGCGGTGAACAGTGCCGCGGCTCCGGCGTGAGCGCCGGCCCCCTGGCCCGACGCCGCGCCCGGACTCAAGGCCGGCCCCGGGAGGCCCGCCAAGCCGGCACCGTCCATCGCAGAGTCAACGAGCACGTCGACGGCCCCCGGTAGCGCGCCGGCGGCGTGCGTGCCTTGAAACACGCTGTTCACCACCCGCAGGCGGCCGATACCGACCGTGACACTTGTGGTGTCCTGGCACGCGCTGAGCGTCGCGCCCAGCGCCATCACGAATGCGAACTCTCGACGCACCATGTTCATCACGACCTCAACGAGAAGAAGATGAAAGGGCGCTGGAATCGCGCTGCGCGCGCAGCGTGTGCCAGCGCGCGTACTGATCAGCCTTGGCCGGATCGGGATCCTCGTACCCCTGCAACCAGAAGCGCCACCAGTCCACTACACCCTGCTGGGACGTGAGGCGCTCCCATGGCTTCACCAGCACGTGCGCGCCGTCGGGGATGTACACCAGCTCCGTCGGCTTGTCTTGCAGCAACAGCCCCGCGTACGGCTCCCATTCGGAGAGCAACGAAAACGGTTGGAGAGCCGTCACGCGGAGTGGCGCCGTGACCCGGTCGAGCCGGAACCCCGACGCCCGCTCGAGCCACGCCGCCTGCGTCGCACCCCACGGCCGGCCGCCGTTGACCTTGTCCTCGTTCATGACGAACGCCAGCGACTGGACGTAGCTGTAGTCGACCCCGTCCGCGATGTCCGCGGCGGCGAGTGGATACGAGGAGTGCGTGAGGAAGTACAGCGTGTAGAAGCACGTGCGGCTGAAGCCCTGCAGACCGATCCTGCCGCGGTCGATCAGACCGCGACCGTCCAGGGCATCGATCGCGCCCTCGTATACCTCTTGATAGAATGGGCCCTCGGCAGGCGTCTCCATCGCTTCAAAACCCGCCGCCTTGTCGCCTCCCACCTGCCGTTCGGTTTGGAGCACCAGGATACCGGCGGCGGCCAGGGGCTGCGCCGCCTGGTCCGTCGTGAACACGCCACCGGGAGCGAAGTGCGTCGAGTCGAACCCGTGCGTCTGAATCACGAGCGGATAGCGGCGGCCCGGCACACGGTCGGGCGGATAGTACAGCCCACCCACGAACGTATTTCCCTGCTTGGTCGTCCAATGGAACACCTCGACCCGCCCGAAACGGCGCGCCGCGAGCAGCGCCGGATTCGGGTCGAGCAGCAGGTGGATGGCGTGCGTCTTGGGATCGACCAGAGCGAGCCGCGGGGGCGTGTTCGCGCCCTGATCGATGATGAATCGCGGCCCCGCTGCCGCGGCGGCCTCCGACGCCGGGACGTCGGTCCAGCCCCGCCCGGCCTTGCGATAGTACAGGCGGGGCGTCGTGCCACTCACCATCCATGACTCCGGGGCGATGGCGAGCTCCACGATCCCGCTGCGCCCGTCCCACCCCTGCACCACGAGCGAGTCGCGCGGCGCGACGACGGTGATCGCCCCAGTGCCGACGTCGATCTCCGCGGCCATCCGCTGCGTGGCCCGGCGGGCGGAGTCGGCGTCCATCAGGGGCAACAAAGCGTTCGCGACGAGCAGCGACCGGCCGTCCGGCGCCCACGCGAAACTCGCGTCGTCGGGCAGCGGGGCGCCCCACACCACCCGTGCCTCGCCCGTCGTGAGGTCCAGCCGGACCAGCTCACGCCCGTAGTCGCCGAACTTGTCCACCCAGCGCCGGTAGCTCGCGTTGCGATACGCGTCCCAAGCGACGGGCCGCGGGTGGGGCCGGCACACGATCAGCAGCGCGCCGCCGCGCGGGCTCACCGGCAGGCCATAGTCGGAGCCGACCTCACATTGCCGGTGCCCCGTCGTCGAGTCGGGCAGAGTCAGCGGTGCGTCGCTGCCACCGCGCGCGAGGCGATAGCTCGTGGGATGCAGGACATGCCACTTGGCTGTCTGGTCGACCCAGTCGCCCGCGATGAGGTCGGATACCCATACGTTCGACGGGACGGTGAAGCCATGGGCGCGCATGGCGGCGTACCTGCTGGTGTCGATCGCGCCCCGCTGTTGGTAGATCACCGGCTCGCCGACGGGCGCGATCTCGAACCACGTGACCCCGGTGGCGGAGTGCGTCAGGCGAGCCAGCGTGTGGTTCGTGATGTCCACCGTGTAGACCTGGGCCGGCTCGCGCGGGGGCCCGCCCAAGAACGCGAGCGTGCGGTTGTCGGCGAGCCAGCGCACGCCGGATATGGCGGGATCGTTCGACGCCGATGCAAGCGAAGCCACGGTGTCGGGGCGTGGGGCGCGCCGCGCGTCGGCGGTCCGGAAGACCACGAGCGTGTAGTCCACGGTATTCCGGGCCAGATTGCCCCGCTGGAGCAGCACCGCCAGGTGCGCGCCGTCCGGCGAGCGCAGCTGGGTGTCGGTCTCAATGCCTCCGTTGTGCGGGTCACTCCCGAACAGCGTCATGCCGATCAGGTCTCGGACGGTGACCGGGGGGGCCGAGGCGGGGCCGCTCGCCTGGGCGGTTGCGAGCTGAGCGACGGCCACGCTGAGGACGAACGTGCCTCTCATCGTCAACGCAGCCGCACCCCGAAAAACGTGGTGCGACCGAGCAGGTCGGTGGGAATGAACCCCTGGTCGTAGACCCGCTGATTCGTCAGGTTCTCGCCGCGTGCCACCAGGGTGATGCGCGGCGTGAGCTCGTACGATGCCCGCAGGCCCACTCGGTACGCCGCGGGCAGCGTCGTCAGCGCGAAGTCGTAGTTCGGCGCGCCCAGGCGTGGGAAGAACGCCTGGAACGACCCTCCTTGGTCGTAGTTCACGGAGGTGCCGACGTACGAGAGACCGGTCTCGACGGACAGCCGCGACGTCCGCTCCGTGAGGGTCAGGGCGCCGGTGTGGTGCGGGACTCCGGGGAGCGATTGGCCGACGTGATACCCAGTCTGATCGTTCGGCCCCAGTGAATCGACCATGCTCTCCACGGTCGAGTAGGTGATCCGGGCCGTGAGCGCAGGGAGCAGCCGCACCGATCCCTCCAGCTCCCACCCGCTGTTGCGGGCGCGCGCGACGTTCAGAAACTGCACGGTGCTCACGCCTGCATTGAAGCCATACGTGTCGACGATCAGGTCCCGCGCGATCTGGCGGTATCGTGTGATGGAGAGCGACGCTCGATCTCCGGCGTACACCTCGACCCCCGCGTCCCAACCCGTCTGCCGCACCGGCAACAGGTTCGGCGACGCCAACTGGACGTAGTCCGGGGCGTACTGGTGGAACTCCTTGTAGCTCGGGCTCGCGGGCTTGAGCGAACTGCCGTACCCCGCTCGCAGCTTGGCGCGCACCGGGCCAGCGTCGAATACGTAGCTCGCGCCCACGCGCGGCGACGTGGAGCGATGATGCTGGTCGTCCGGCAGGTCGGGGCCGTGATCGACCCTCACGCCGGCGGTGAGAAACAGGGCGTCCGCAAACCCGATCCGCGCCTGGCTGAAGACACCCGTGTTGTGATCGCGTCGGTCGGTGTCGGTCAGGGCGCCGGGGTGCCCCGTGCTCGACTTGTGGCGGTAGTCGAAGTAGTCGGCCCCGACGATGAGGTTGGCGGACACGCGCTCCGCCACACGCAGATCGAGCGCGCTGTTGTACGCAGCCGTCGCCCGCGTGGTTCGCGTCGAATACACCGTACTGAGGGAGTCGCCGGGCCCCTGGTACGAGGGGGGATTCACCGCGTCGTTCCCTTCCGCCCCGCGGTCGAGACCGAGCGTCAGCGTGTGCTGCCAGGCAGGTCGCGCGGTGTACCGCGCGCTGACGCCGAAGGTCTCCTGCGGCAACGAGTACATATTGTCGATCGGGACCGCGAAAGTCGCCGCCTGCGGGTTGAGCGTTCCGTCCATCACGGCACGGGAAAGGGCTTCATTGCCGCGGGGTCGACCGCGCACCCGGCCCAGGCGAGACATGACATCTACCTGGAAGGGACTCTGCGGGGGACGAATCGAGAGAGTCCCGTAACCGCTGTAGGTGTCGAAGTAGCGCCCGGGCGTCCATGCCCCTTCGTGCTCAAAGGTCGCTCCCATGTTGTACGACACCCCGGTCGTTCCTCCGGCGAGCGTGACGTTGTCCTCGTGTCGAACGCCCGTGGCGTACCTGCCTTCCAACGTCCCAACACCCAGCGAGGTCGTCAGGTGCGGCGGGGTCGCGAGGCTGCCCTTCTTGGTGAACACCTGCATCACGCCGTTGATCGCCTGCGCCCCATACAAGGTCGATGCCTCGGGGCCGCGGATGATCTCGACGTGATCGATCATCGCCGGATCGATCTCGTTCAAGTACTGCGAGTTCGCGAGCTCGATCCCATCGACATACGTCTTCAGGGCGGGCGCATTGAACAGCTCCGTCGTGCCGCGCACATAGACCGGCGCACCGTAGTAGTGGTTCGACGCCCCGTAGTCAGCCGCGAACACTCCGGGGATCTCCCCTCGGAAGAGGTCATTGACCTTCTCGATCCCCCGCCGCTCGATGTCCGCAGCGGTCACCACGGTAATCGGACTGGATAGCTCCTTCTGTTCCGCTGCCGAAACCGTCCCTGTCACCACCACCGCGTCGAGCGGACTGGCGCTTACCTCGAGACGGACATCCACCACGACCTCCTGATCCGCGGTCACGGTCGTCGTGCGTACGCCCTGTGCGTACCCGATCCGGCGCACGGTCAGCGTGTAGGTGCCCGCCGGCACGTTCGCGATCCGGAACCCGCCGCTGTCGTTCGTGACCGCTCCCAGACTCGCCCCCTGGAGGCTCACGCGCGCGCCGGGTACGCCGTGCCCCGTCCGCGCGTCCGTCACATGTCCCGCCACGCTCCCGCCGGCCCACGTCCCTCGCTTGATGAGCACGACGCTGCCGCCCGGCAGCAGCACCACGTCCACCCGCGCGTCGAGCAGCACGTCGGTCAACGCGGCCGCGACAGTGATCTCCTCGGCCCGCAAGTGCACGCGCGCGGTGGCGGGCACCACGCCGTCGGCGAACACGATCTGGAGCCCCGCGGCGCGCGCGATCTCGGCCAGCGCATCCGCCAGTTGCACGCCGTCGAGGCTCAGGCTCACGCGCCGGCGCAACGCGGCGACGCTTCCGGCCTCGACCACGACCGGCGCCCTGGTCGGGCTCGCCGAAGCCAGCATGAACAGGGGCCCGCGCGACGCGCTGTTCTCCTGTGCCCCGGAGGTCGCGGCGGTTGTCAACAAGAGAGCGAATGCCGCACACACACAGCGCATAGCCGACCTCCCCGAGAAATTCATGGCGCAGGACTCAGCGTGACCACTCGCCCGCCCTCCCCCGACCGGGTGACACGGGCACCGACTGCGACCGCCAACGCCTGAAGCATCTCGTCCGGCGACCGGGTCGCGAGGTCGGCGGTAATCGAGCGCGCAGCAAGCGTGCGCCCGTCGACTCGCACGTCCAGATCGTACCAGCGCCCGATGGCACGCAGCACCACGGGAAGCGGCACGTTGGCGAAATGGAGGCGGCCGTCCGCCCAGCTGAGATAGCCGGCGAGGGCGCCCGCGGGCCCCGTGCCCACGAGTCCAGCGGGCGAGAGCGTGGCCACTTCACCGCTGCGAACCACGACGCCCTCCGCCGCGATGCGGCCGAGGGCCACGGCACCCTCCGCCACCGCGACGGCGACGAGCGAGTCCTCCGCGTACGCACGGACGTCGAACCGCGTGCCGATGTCCTCGGCCACAGCGTGCCGGGCGTGCACGCGGAACGGCCGCTTGGCGTCGTGCACGACCGTGAACAGCGCCTCACCCTCGAGGAACAGCTCGCGCGTGCCGTGCCCGAAGCGGTCGGGAATACGGAGCCGGCTCTCAGGGGCGAGAACGAGCGTCGTGCTGTCGGGGAGTTCCAGAGTAATGCGCTGCCCGCGCGCCGTGGCATACTCGCGCATGGAAGGGGTGCGTGCTTTGACGCGGATGACGGCGAGGGACGCGCCGGCGATGAGGACAAGCACCGCGGCCGCGGCGAGGCCGACCGTTAGTCCGTAGCGCTCGCGCTCCCGGCCTAAGTGACGCCCGAACGCCGGCCGATGTCGGTCGGCCGCCATGGCGCGCCGCACCCGCTGCCACATTCCCTCGACATCCCACGCCTTCGGGGGGCGGCGCGCGACCCAGATCGCGCGCGCGCAATCGAGCCGGGCGCGGTGCACGGGGCTGGCATCGCGCCATTGCTCGATGGCGCGGATCTCGGGTGGGGAGCACTCGCCCGCCAGGTAGCGGCCGAGCAGCGTCTCAGAGGGGGCGTCCATGCCCCTGAGACACCGGAGGGCCGAGCCACCCCTAAGACAAACGGCGTGAGAAGTGAGAGGTGAGAGGGTAACCCGCGGATTTCGGAACCCGGCCGCAGCGATTGGGTTACGGCTTGGCCTCGGCGGGAGCTAGAGTCCTCGCATGCGCGACCACAAGAGCCTGCTCGCATGGCAGGAGGCCCGCAAGGTCGTCCAGGCTGTTTTCGAGGGCTCTCGAACCTGCTGGAAGCCGTACGCGGCGGCAGTGTTTGCGCAGCTGCAGAGAGCTTGTCTGTCTGTCCAGCTCAACATCGCGGAAGGATACGCGCTCCGATCCCAGCGACGCTTTCGCAATCATCTGGAAATTGCGTACGGATCGGCCGTCGAATCCTGCGAACTGCTGGAGCTACTTGTCGAGAACGATCTTCTGCCGGAACGATTGTCGAAGCCCGCCCTCGAGAGCTGTTCCCGAGCCCAAGGGCTGCTCCTCGGGCTCATCAAACGCTATCGGGACCCGGAAGGCGGTTGAGGCGACCCCTCTCACCTCTCACCTCTCACGCCTTTGGGCTATTCGAGCCAGTCTGCCAGGTGCTGTCGCAGCAGCGCGAGCGCGCGTCCGACGTGGATCTCCACAGTCTTGCGCGAAATGCCGAGGACCTCCGCCGCCTCGGCGTAGCTCAGATGCCGATCCCGGGTGAGGGTAAAGACTTCGCGGCAGCGCGGCGGCAGCTCGGTCACCGCGCGCTCCACCGCCACGGCCAGCGCGCCGGCATGGAGATCCTCCTCGGGCGGCACGGGTCGGGGAGCGGTGGCCTGCGCCGCCTCCAAGCGCAGGACTCGATGTCGGAACGCGGCCTCGACACGGGCGTGGCGCCGCTCGTTCAGCACGCGATTGCGCGTCGCACCGTAGAGATACGCCCGCACGCTGCGCGGCCGCTCGAGCGTCCCGCGCCGCTCCCACAACCGCGCGAACAGATCCTGCACGATTTCTTGCGCCTGGGATTCAGACTCGACGTAGGAGTAGGCGAAGGAGCAGAGGGGGTCTACATACGCCCGAAACAGTGCCTCGAAGGCCTGCGCGTCGCCCGTACGGACGCGCGCGAACCACTCGAGCTCGCGCGCGTCCCGGGTGGCAGGGTCGAGCGCCGCGAGCTCGCCGAGACTCCGCACAGGCTCGGGCGAGGACATGGTGCGCAACGATACGGGCCACCGGGCACTTTGTCCAGGAAAACACAGAAGCGCGATGCGTCATGGGCGCGACCAACCCGCCCCCGCCGTTTACCTCACCCGCACTCCGAAAACCCGCACACGTGGCACTTGGCGCAGCCCTCGGCGAACGCGAGCTGCGAGCCGCAGTCAGGGCAGGCCCCAATGAAGTCCTGTCCCTCGGCCGTGCGCTCGCTCACCGCCCCTTCCGCTGCCGAGACACGTACCGCCGCCGGCGCGACCGCGCCGCCCAGCAGATCCTGCTGCACGCCCTGCTTCTCCTGCATCCACTTCTCGATCGCGATGCCGATGGCGTCGGGCACCGAGAGCACTTTGTTGGGTCCCAGCCCGACGACGCGATCGGAAGAAATGCCGCGCAGCTGGCGGTACACCTCGCGCAGCGGGATGCCCGAACGCAGCGCCAGCGAGATGAGGCGCCCGATCGCCTCGACGTCCGCCATGAGGGCGCCGCCCGCCTTGCCGAGCGAGATGAACACCTCGAAGGGCTGGCCCTTGTCGTCTTCGGTGATGTTCACGTACATCGTGCCGAGCGGGGTTTCGACCCGCCGCGTGGCGCCCTTGAGCAGGTCGGGGCGCGACCGCTTGGCGCGGCGCTGCAGGTTCTCGGCCTCGGCGTCGTGCAGTTTGGCGCGGGTGCGCTCCAGCTCCGCCTCGAGCTCGGCGAGCCGGCCGAGCGCTTCGGCCAGTGCGTCCTTGCCCGCCCCAGCGGCCTGCTCCTGCACCTTCTTGGCCGTCGACCCGGTGGACAACACCTGCATCTCGCGCGCGCCGTCGCGGTACACCGTCACGCCCTTGCAGCCGAGCTTGTAGGCGTAGCGGTAGATCTTCTCGACGTACTCCTCGGTCGCGTCGTGCGAGAAGTTGCAGGTCTTGGAGATCGCCGAGTCGGTGAAGTCCTGAAACGCGGCCTGCATCTGGATGTGCCATTCGGGCGTGACGTCGTGCGCCGTGACGAACACCCGCTGCCGCTGGGCCGGCACCTCGTCGAAGTGGATATGGCCCGCCTCGGCGATCCGCTGCACCAGAGCGTCCGAGTACCACCCTTCCTGCTTCGCGATCGCCACGAAATCTTCATTCACGTCGGGCATCAGGACGCCCGCCTGGTTGCGCATGAACGCGACCGCGAACAGCGGCTCGATCCCGGAGGAGCACCCCGCGATGATCGAGATCGTGCCGGTGGGCGCCACGGTGGTGAGGTTGCAGTTGCGCAGCCGCCGCATCGGCCGGATGCGCTCGCCCCGGGGTCCGCGCGCGCAGCTCGCGTCCGGTCCCCAGATCGACCGCTCCCACTCCGGGAACACGCCGCGCTGTTCCGCCAGCTTCTCCGACGCGGCCTTCGACTCCTCGTCCACGAACTCCATCACCTGGCGCCCGAGCGCCACGCCCTCATCGGAATCGTACGGGATGCCAAGACGCACCAGCAGGTCGGCCCAGCCCATCACGCCCAGGCCGATACGGCGGATCCGCTGGGCCAGCTGATCGATCTCCGGCAGCGGATACTTGTTGGCATCGATCACGTTGTCGAGGAAGTGGGTGCACAGGTGCACCACCGTGCGCAGCCGCTCCCAGTCGACCTCGCCGTCTTTCACGAACAACCCGAGATTCACCGAGCCGAGGTTGCACACGTCGTAGGGCAGCAGCGGCTGCTCGCCGCACGGGTTGGTGGCCTCGTAGCTGCCCAGGTGCGGCACCGGGTTGTAGTGGTTGGCCCGATCGATGAAGTACACGCCCGGCTCGCCCGTCTTCCACGCGCCGTGCACCACCTTGCGGAACACCTCGCGGGCGTCGAGCTGCCCCACCGCCTTGCCGCTGCGGGGATGGATCAGATCGTAGGCCGTCCCCTCTTCCATGGCCCGCATGAAGGGGTCGGTGACCGCGACCGAGATGTTGAAGTTGGTGACCTGCGTGAGATCGTCCTTGCAGGCGATGAATTCGAGAATGTCCGGGTGATCGACGCGCAGGATGCCCATGTTGGCGCCGCGGCGCGTCCCTCCCTGCTTCACTACGTCGGTGGACGCGTCGTACAGCTTCATGAACGACACCGGGCCCGACGCCACCCCCATGGTGGAGCGCACCACGTCGTTGCTGGGACGCAGCCGCGAGAACGAGAACCCCGTCCCTCCGCCCGACTGGTGCACCAGGGCCATCGCCCGCAGCGTGTCGTAGATGCCACTCTGTCCGTTCGACAGGCAGTCGTCCACGGGCAGCACGAAGCACGCCGACAGCTGACCCAGGGGGCGCCCCGCGTTCATTAAGGTGGGGGAGTTGGGCATCCAGGCGCGCGTCGCCATCAGCTCGAAGAAGGTCTCGGCCAGGCCCTCGACCGCTTTGTCCGAGGCGCCGTAGCGCCGGTCCGGATCCGCGATGGTGCGTGCCACGCGCCAGAACAGGTCCTCGGGCCGCTCGGCCGGCCGACCTTGTTCATCCTTGACCAGGTAGCGGCGCTCCAGCACGGTAATGGCATTGGGGCTCAAATCGAGCGTACCAACACGGGTCGAAGCAGTCATGCGGGCTCGTCCCTTTCGGTGAGAGCGTCCGAGAGCGTGGCGTTGTATTGAAATTTAACCGGCCTGCTCGAACAAGCGCGGAGGGTCAAGGTAGGCGCGGGGACCGGGTCGGGCAAGACTCGCACACGGCTTCACACCTGCGCGGGGTTTCGCGAATTCACATCACAAACTTGGCCTGGCCGCCGGGTAGGTCCCCGCCCGATGCCGCTCGGCCTGCACCACGTAGTGCTCCCACGTCTGCCGGATCCGCTCCCGCAGCGCGTCGTCCACCGCCCGCGTCACCCGGGCGGGCACGCCAACCACCAGGGACCCGGGCGGCACGCGCGTCCCTTCCGGGACGACTGCGCCGGCCGCGACCACGCTGCCCGCGCCGATGTGTGCCCCATTGAGCAACACACTCCCCATGCCGATCAGGCAGTCGTCCTCCACCGTGCAGCCATGCAGAATCGCACGGTGTCCGACGCCCACCCGGGCGCCGACGCGCACCGGGGCTCCCTCGTCCACGTGCACGATCGTGCCATCCTGCAGGTTGGTGGCTTCGCCGATCACGATCGTGTCCATGTCGCCGCGCAGCACCGCGCCGTACCACACGCTGGCGCGCGCGGCGAGCGTCACGTCCCCCAGCACGACCGCGCCCGGGGCGATGAACGCCGTCGGATGGATGTGGATTACTGCCTCACCGGCTGAAACGGCCACTTCACCCATGCATCGACCGGCTCGCCGTTCTTCTGGGCGGGGTTCCAGCGCAGCGTCTTCGCCATGTCCAGCGCTTCGTTGTTGAACGTGTCCAGGTTGGAGGGATCCCACACCCGGGCCTCGAGCGTCGAGCCCTCCTTGGAGACGTGAATGAGCAGGATGGTCTGGCGCGGAAACACCGTCGCGTCGGCCGGCACCGGGATGCGCGTGGCGGACAGGGGCAGGGGGCGTGTGTCGAAACAGAGGTTGTCCTGGTTGTACGCCGGGCCCGGTTGATCGCAGGGGCCGGCGTTGGCGTCGTCGCCACCCACCGCTTGGAGCTCTACGCGCACCGTGGACGGAGCACCGGGCGTGATGACCACCTGACGCGTGAACAGCTCGAACCCAGGAGCCCGAACTGCGAGCTGGTGGGTCCCCGGCGGCACATCGACCTGCGTGCCGCGCAGCAGCTGCCCGTTGAGGGTCACCTGAGCACCTCGCGGTAGGCCCTGGAGCGTGAGATGTCCGGGCGTGCCGGGGGCGACTGTTTGGGGGACCTTGGCGGCGACCCGCGTCGTCGTGTCGACCCGGGCAGGAGGCGCTCCTGTGTCGCCGAGCAGGCGCTGCGCGAGGGTGTCTTGCTGCAGTACGGCCGTCGAATCGTGCGGCGCGGCCCGCGCGAAGAACAACAGCCCCTTCTTGTAGGCGTACAGTCCCGGGCCGCCCAGGCCGATGGCCAGGACCATCACCCACAGGGCGATCCCCGCCCCCACGGACCGCTTGTGGTGCTCCGCGGGCTTACCCGGCACGCGCGGCAGCGGGGTGGTGGGCGCGCCCGCGAGGCGCGCGCCGGCGAGTGAGGGGATGGCTTTCGTGGCCGCGCTGGCGAGGCCCACCGCCGCAAACCCGCCGCCCGCCTCGAGCGCCTGTACCAGATCATCGGCCGTCTGAAACCGGTCGTCGGGGGACTTCGACATCATCCGTTTGGTGATCTCGAACAGCGTGCGCTGATCGTAGGTCTCGAGCGGTGGTGTCGGGATCTCCTCCATGATGTGCTTGTAGCCGATCGAGAAGGAGTCTTCGCCGTCGAACGGGACGTGGCCCACGAGGCACTGGAAGGCGACGACGCCGAGCGAATACAGATCGGAGCGCCCGTCGAGCGATTGGGCGCGGGCCTGCTCCGGGCTCATGTAGTGGGGCGTGCCGATCGACATCCCCGTCCCGGTCAGCTTGCCGCCCGACGCGGCCTTGGCGATTCCGAAATCGGTGACCACGGCCTGGCCGTGCTCGTCGAACATGATGTTGTCGGGCTTGATATCGCGGTGCACGATGCCGCCCTTGTGCGCGTAGGCGAGGGCGCGGGCGACCTGCAGCAGCGTCATGCGGATTTCGGAGGGGGGGAGCGTGCCGCGCGCGGCGAGCACGCTTGAGAGCGGCTTGCCGCGCAGGAATTTCATCACGAAGTAGATCACGCGGCCGGACTTGCCGACGCGATAGATCGGGATGATTCCCGGGTGCTCGAGCTTGGCGGACGTCCGGGCCTCGCGCTGGAAGCGCTCGACGAACTCCTTGTCGAACGCGAGCGAGAAGGGCAGCACCTTGATGGCGACGTCGCGCTCGAGCTGCTTCTCCCGCGCCTTGAACACGATCGCCATGCCGCCCCGCCCGAGCTCCTCGAGAATTTCGTACTCGTCCTTCAGCTGGTCGCGGACCATCTCGAGCTCGGTCATCTCGGGCGCCGGCTCGCGCCCGCCGGCGATGGGAGTGGCCGCCTGGTCCAGGCCGCAGGACCGGCAGAACTTGCTGGCGTCGTCGTTTTGGGTGCCGCAGCGGGGACAGTACATCAATGCTCCGAGGAGTCGGGGAAACTTAGGGATTCGTCGGAGCGGGTGTCAACTCGACACAGGCGATGGCCATTCAAAAGTCCGAGCCCAGCGCGGCGTAGAACTGCGGTCTGCGAGCCGCGCCCGACGGCGCGGTGGCGAGCGGCTGCGCGACGCCGAGCCGCGCCGCGAGCCGGAAGTCGTAGCTCAGCGCGACGTCGCCCGCCAGCTCGACACCGGCGGAGCGCAGGCGCGTGAGCCGGGGCGCGGTGCCCGGCGTCCACGCGTCGCCGGCGTCGGCGAACGCGTTGACCCACAGCTTGTCGATGCCGACCGGGAGATGCCCCAGCGCCCGGCCCACCAATGCCAGCGGGACGCGATACTCGATGCTGCCCACGGCCGCGCGCTCCCCGGCGAGCTCGCCCGAGCGATACCCGCGGATCGGAAAGGCGCGCGTCGCGGAGAGCGACGGCGCGAAGTAGACGCTCACACCCTGCGGCGCGACGCCGCCCACGCGGAACAGCGTCCCGAGCGGCCCGTCCGAGCCCCCGGCCGCGACCCGGAACGCGAGCACCGAGTGAGCGAAGCTGCCGGGGCCCGGCGCGCGCAGGTACCAGGCGAGCCGGGAGCGCAGCTCGTTCGACCAGCGCGCGGAGCTCGACTCATCGCGCCGCCGGTACGTCAGGGACCACGAGACGCCCTGCTCCGGCGACACCGTCAGCGCCCCCAGCACGAGGTGCGCCAGCGTGAGCGTGGCCGAGCCGCCGACGAGATTGCGCGTGGCGCACGCCGGGCACAGCGAGGCGAGCGCCGTGTCGGGAATCGCGGCGTAGCTGGTGCGCTCGAGCTCCGCCGCCAGCCGCAGGCTCGCGAGGGTGCGCCAGCGACGCCCGACGAACGACGCGCCGACCGCCGCGTACTCGTCCAGCTCGGAGAGCGTGACGCCCGACGCGCCCGCGGGCGGGAGCAGGTCGGCCCATGAGGCCCAGGTCGAGAGGTCGAGCGTCGGGTTGCCCAGCGCGGTGGAGACCAGCGCGAAATCGCCCGCGGCCCGGAACGGTCGCCCTGAGACGTACACGTCGGCGCCATACACGAAGCGACCCAGCGCATCCGTTCCCGCCGTGAAGGCGCCATAGAACCGCCCTGTCGGTCCCGCGTCGGCGTACACGGGAATCCAGAAATGCGGACGCAGCGACGGCCACGACGTGTAGCCCGTTTCGCGCACCGTCACCGCGGGCGCGCCATCGAACGGCAGCGGCGCGGGAAAGGCGACCGGCGCGGCCGCGAGCGGTGCCGCGTGTCGCAGGTCCCAGCCGTGAGCCCCGAGGGTAACGTAGACGAGGCTGCCGTCCGGCAGGGGCGCCGGCGCGCGGGCTCCGAGTGGCTCCGCGGTGAGCGGCTCCGCCCGCCCCCCGCCCCCCGCGTCGCTCCAGCGATACACCTGGGGGAATCCCGTCGGCTCGGCCACGAACCACAGCTCGCCGCGCGACGTCCAAACGGGGTCCGCGATGCTGCCGCGGGTCTCCAGGAGCACCGCGCCCGCGGCGGGCGAGTCGGCCGGCCAGCGCACCAGCGCCCAACCTGCGCCGGCGCTGCGACTGCCGGCGACCCACCGGCCGTCGGGCGAGAGGGCGATGTCGTCCCACACGGCGCCGGGGGGGCCGGGCGGCACGGGAATGGTCGGCGTGCCGGCCGCGGGACCGAGCGCGACGGCCGCGAACCGCCCGCCCCCGCCCGCGGGCGCCACCAGCCGGGCACCCCGCGTCGTACGACGCCACGATCCGCCGGGCACCCACTGGTACAGATCGCTGCGGATGCGCCAGCGGGTGACGTAGTCGAGCTGCGTCACGACCAGCGTGTCTCCCACCCAGTCGTAGTCGGCCCCACCGGTGACGCGATGGCGCGCGACGACACGAAACGTGGTCGCCTCCCGCACCCGCAGCTCGCTTGCGCCCTTGCCGTCATCCCGCACGTAGGCGATGCGGCGCCCGTCGGGCGAGACGCGCGGGACGGGCTCGGTGCGGAGCAGGCTGTCGAGTACGGCCGCGGGACGCTGCTTGCGTTCGGGGCCGGGCGCCGGCCGCGTGCCGCGGATCCACTCGGCCGCGAGCGTATGCCCGGGGGCGACGCGGGCCACCTGCCGCCCCACGCGGAACGGGATCAGCTGGCCCGCCGTCGCCTCGACGAAGCGCGGTACCACCGAGTCTCCCGCGGCGCCCGCGAGAGAATGAAGGAAGCGGCTGCCGTACGCGTACGGGACGATCCCGTCGGCCCAGCGCGTGAACAGCAGAGCGTCCCACGGCGAGCGCGAGGCGGCGGCCGCGCGATCCGCGGCGAGCACCTGGGTGTGGAAGCTGCTTCGCACCCGGCCGCCGTTCGTGAACCGCGACTCGTAGTAGGTCGCGAGCCCCTCGATCGCCCAACTCGGCTGATACTCGTTGGGGAACAGACCGGGGGCCCGGCCGAACACGTGCTGCAGCCCGCTCCAGATCCCCCGCGTGCGGTCGAGGTGAAACACGTGCGCGAGCTCGTGCGTGGTCACGAGCCGCAACCAGCTGTCGAAGAACAGCAGGCCGTGGTCGCCCACGGGCGGCGCGGCGAAGATCGTGATGCGGCTCGTGGGAAGCACCGTGGTGAAGCCGTTCGCCGCGTCGATGTCGTCGCCCAGCGTCAGATCCACGAGGCCGCGCGGCGGGTGCAGCTCCCCCGCGAGCAGCCCGTACGACCGCTCCGCCTCGCGGGCCTCCAACAGGGCCACATCGCGATACACGGGCCGGAAGTGGATGCGGAAGTGGGCGGTGTGGAGGGTGCGCCAACTGCCGGACGGATCCACCTGGGCCTCCGCACGCCCGGCCAGCAGCAGAAGAAAGAGAACGCGGAACGCGGAAGTCGGAACGCGGAACAGCAACGCGAGCTCCGCACCGCGGCTCGATCTTTCCCTGCTGTTCCGAGTTCCGCGTTCCGCGTTCCGCGTTTTCACGGCTCCCTCGCCCTCTCCCGCAAGAAGCTCTCGATCCCGCGCACAACCCCCCTGGCGTACCGCAGCTGCCCCTCCTCGCTCGCCAGCATCGCCTCCTGGTCCGGCAGCATGATGAACAGCCCCTCGGTGAGCGCCGCCGGCATCCAGCTCGGCCGCACCAGCGCGTAGTCGCCCCGGCCCATGCCGAGGTCGCGGACGCCGAGCTCCGCCACGAGCGCGCGGTCGAGCTCACGCGCCAGCAAGGCGCTGCGCGGCTGGAAGTAGTACACGCTGGTGCCACTATTGGTGAAGGGGTTCACGCCGTCGGGGAGCGCGTTGGCATGGATCGACACCAGCACGTCGGCGTCGTGCTGCTCCGCGAAGCGCGTACGCGGATACAGCTCCAACGGCGTCGAGTCCGTGCGCGTCAGCAGCACCGTGGCACCCGCGTGCTCGAGCAGCGCCCTGGTCTTGAGGGCGACCGCGAGCGTCGCCACCGGCTCCCACAGTCCCGTCGGCCCCTTCGCGCCGAGGGGTGGGTGACCCGGGTCGAGCACGATGGTCCGTCCCGCGAGCGGCCGGGCGGGGTCGATCCGAGGGGGTCGGCGGATCTCGAGCAGCAGATCGCGACCGTCCCACCGGGTGCGATAGCCCCACACGCGCCGCGACAACTCGAGCGTGATCGTCACTTCGTCGGCGGCCGGCTGCGCGTAGCGCATGCGTGTGACCAACGGGTCGGTGCGGCCGTACTGCATCCAATTGATGTCGGACGCGGCGCCGTACAGCCGCAAGGTCACGCTCCGATCCCGCTCGGTGACCTGGAACGGGACGCGCGTCGGCAGCGGCACCCGCAGGGTCACCGACTTCGGTCCGGACGCGAGGCGCACGGAGCCCACCGCTCCGCGAGGCGGTGGCGTCCCCGGCGCGAGCCCCACGACGTCGGTCGCGCTCACCCATGCGACGGCGGCGCGCGACAGCTGCAGTCGCACCTGATCGTTCCAGCGGCCGGACTCGACCGCCACCGTCCCGGTCGGGAAGAACCAGTTGTACGTGCCACGGGGCACGGCCCGCCCGGGGGTTACGCTGTCGGTCGTACCGGTATGGGCCGTGTCGTCGTTCAGGACCACGACCTGCGGGAACGTCATGTCGACCGTCGTGATCGTCAGCGGCCAACGCGCGGTGGCGGTGTCGCCCCCAGCCGCCACGACGAGCGCGGCGCAGGCCGTGCGGCCGTCGGCGCACAGCGCGCCTGCCGGCAGCCACCCCGTGTAACGCCCCACGCCGGGGGGCAGACGGTACGCCGCCGTGTCGGCGACGAACGCCCGTACGCCCCACGCGGGTTCCGCAGGCAGGGTGTCGGGCACCAGCGGCACGCTCGATCCCCAGGGCAACACGAGGTGCACCGACGCGCCCGGCGCCGCCTGCACGCTGAGCAGGATTCCCTCGCCCGCCGGCAACGCCAAGCTGCCCACCGGCGCGTAGCTGGTCGTGTCGATCCACGCGGCGCGGCCGGGCGGTGGATGGAAGCGCGGCGCGATGCGGGCGGTAAAGATCGTGCGACTCGAATCGGGCCCAGCGGTCGCGGCGAGCAGGAACGGCGCCACCGAGTCGTCGGGCAGGGGGACCCAGGCGATCCAGCCGCCATCGGGCTGCACGGGCACCGCTTGCCCGTTGACGCCCAGCGCGACCGGGCCACGCGCGCCACGCACCGCTCCGAAGAGGAACGCGGAGTCGTGCGATTGCAGCACATCGGTGGGCGCGGGGTAGACGACGGTGACGCGCAGCGACTCGGGTCGCACCGCGGTCGGCGCGGCCGGGACGGGCGCGAGGCCGGCGCGCGCGACGGCGCATCCGGCCACGACGCTCGCGAGCACCACGCCGACCGATCGCACAGGCGCGACTAAGGTAGCATCGGCCCTTTCGACCCGCCAATTTGCCGAATAGATTGGCATTCCGTAACTTGAGCGCCCTGTGGGGTACCTCGCCCTGTGACCGCTTGCACCTACTGCGGCCGCGACAATGAGCCCGGCGCTCGAGTTTGCATGGATTGCGGCAAACCGATGGGCCAGTCCACGGGATTGAAGGGGGAGGGGGCGACCTTGATTCCGGGGACGCGCCCCCTTGCGGCGGCGGTGGGGGTGGCCGCGGGCGAGTCGCTCACCTGCCCGTTCTGCGGCGCCCGCGCCGGCGCCGCGCGGCCGTTCTGCCCGCACTGCGGCCGTCGTCTCAGCGCGCCCGGGTCCGGTCCGACCTGCGGGCGCTGCGGCTCCCCGGTCGGAACCGCCACCCGCTTCTGCGCCACCTGCGGCGCCCCCGTGGGCGATCCGATGCCGGGGCGCCGCGTCTCTCCCGGGGCGCCGCGCTCCGGAGGGAGCATCACCCTCGTGCTGCTCGACGACGCAGGGGCTCCTGCACAGCGCTTCGAGCGCACCGCACGCGACACGACCATCGGCCGCCAGGACGGCGACATCCGGTTTCCCGACGATGTGTTCCTGTCCCCGCTGCACGCCAAGATCTCCTGGGAGCAGGACACGCTCGTGGTCCGCGACCTGGGCAGCCGCAACGGCACCTGGGTGTTTCTCGAGGCCCCCCACCGGCTGCTGGACGGCGACCTGCTGCTCATCGGGTCGCAGGTGATCCGGTTCCGGCGGCTGGGCTATCCGGGCCCGCATCCCCCCGACGCCGACGCCACCCGGCGGATGGGCAGCCTGATCCCGAGCGCCGACATCGCGAGCCTGACGCAGCTGCGCTCCGACGGCAGTGTGCGCGACGTGATCCAGCTCTCCCCCGGCCGCGACGTGATGATCGGTCGCGAGCAGGGGGACTGGATCTTCCCGTACGACCCGTCGATGAGCGCGCGGCACGCCATGGTCCGCTCCGAGGACGCGGACTTCGTGGTGGTGGACGCCGACAGTCGCAACGGCGTCGCCCTGGCGGCGCGCGGCGACATGCCGCTGCGCCACAACTCGCGCGTCCTGGTGGGCGACAAGCTCCTCCGGGTCGAGCTCCCCACGTGAAGATCTGTCCCGTCTGCTCGACCGAATACGGCGACGAGGTGCGCTTCTGTCCCAACGACGGCCAGACGCTGCGGTCGTCCGCGCCCGGGACCGACCTCGTCGGACAGGTGCTGGCCGACCGCTATCACGTCGTCCGCAAGCTCGGCGAGGGGGGCATGGGGCAGGTGTACCTGGCCGAGCACGTGAAGATGGGGCGCAAGAGCGCCATCAAGGTGATGAGCCCGTCGATGGTGCACGACCCCGACGCCGTGGCGCGCTTCAATCGGGAGGCCGCCAACGCCAGCCGCATCAGCCATCCCAATGTCTGCGCGGTCTACGATTTCGGCGAGACGCCCGAGGGCGTGATCTACCTCGCGATGGAGTTCATCGAGGGCGAGCCGCTCACCGAGCTGCTGGCACGCGAGGGCGAGCTGCCGGTCGCGCGGGCGGGGGCGATCTTCCTCCAGGTGGCGGACGCCCTCCAGGCGGCGCACGACCTCGGCATCGTGCACCGCGACCTGAAGCCCGACAACGTGATGCTGTCGCGGGGTCGCGACGGCATGGACATCGTCAAGGTGGTCGATTTCGGCATCGCCAAGGCGGTGGGTGGCCGCGACACGCAGAAAGTCACGAAGACGGGCCTGGTGGTCGGGACCCCGGAGTTCATGAGTCCCGAGCAGCTGGCGGGGGACCCGGTCGACGGCCGCAGCGACCTGTACGCGCTCGCTCTCGTGTTCTTCAAGATGCTCACCGGCGAGCTGCCGTTCGCGGGAACCACGGCGCAGGACACCATGGTGCAACGCCTCACCGACGAGCCCGCCACGCTCGCCGAGGTGCGCCCCGAGCTGCGCTTCCCGCCGGGCCTCCAGGCGACGCTCGATACCGCCCTCGCGCGCAACCCCGCCGACCGCTATCAGTCCACCACCAAGTTCGCGAACGACGTGGCGGGCGTGCTGGGTCTGCAGCGGGGAGCCCGTTTGAGTCCGGTCCCGCCGACCCGCCGCGACTCGGAGCTCGACCCCAAGACCGAGCTGTTGCGCCGGTCCGCGGCTATGCCCTCCGCCCGGAGGCCGACGCCGCGGCGCAACCGCCGGCTGGTGCCGATCCTGGCCGGCACCGTCGTGATCCTCGGAGGGGTGGGGACGGCGCTGGCGTTGCGCGGCGGCGGGAGGGCGGTCGGCACCGCCGTTCGGGCCGACACGACCCCCCACGTCGCGGTCGTTCCGGCACGAGACACGACGGCTGCGCTCGCACCCGCACCCGTGTCCACGAGCTCCCCGCCACGCCCCGTGGCGAAGCCACCCGTCGCGGCGAAGCCGCATGTCGACGTGAGGCGCGCCCGCGAGCTGCTCGACAACCTGTTCTTTTATCAGCT
>Ga0209156_10001027_pt1 | contig 23133 bp, 24 predicted proteins | sample GraSoiAngelo_124_FD_185881 | JGI IMG/M metagenome (GOLD analysis project Ga0209156, IMG submission 185881) | Grasslands soil microbial communities from the Angelo Coastal Reserve, California, USA - 14_0927_05_20cm (SPAdes) (version 2) | ecosystem: Environmental > Terrestrial > Soil > Grasslands... | reverse complement strand
GAGACAATCGCTCCGGTTTGAGATGGAGGAGCCCGCGTGGTTCCGCTGATTTATCGTCCGTCTCGTAACATGGGGCCCTTGTATCGAATCATCATAGGAGAAGGCGAGAAATCCCCAGAAAGGCCGTCGCATTGAACCGTAGGTCTGACTTGGTTCGAACCGGATATCGCGCATCATTGCTCCGCCCTCCGCGAAAAACGCTCAGGCAATTCATCGGCGTCGATTGGCGTTGTTGCCGACACAAACGGAAAATGATTGCCGTCTCGCGTTCACCGAGATCGGCTGCGATCGAACACACCGCTATTTGGAGGTCTTCTCGCCAATTACAATCCCGGCGCTTCGCGCCACCCGCGTCGATCCAATGAACGTGCTGAGCCGCAATGTTAGTTATGACTGACTGCGCAACGCGAATACCTTCTAGACGAACCTAATTGTCGCCGCGTCTGGGATCATGCCCCAGTGAAATACTGGGAGATCGTCGCTGAAAAGCTCAATGCTGCTGGCTAATGACGGGATTATTGCAGCGCCGTCACACGGAATGGCTGGCATTGGATCGTCGATGCCCACCGGAACGACGGTCGGCGCTACATTGTTCATTTTGATGAACTGTTGAGCGCCTTCTTGGAGTTAGGGAAAGTTTCGAAGCGAAGTTTAGGAGCGCGCGCCGGTCATATTTTTGGTGTACGACTCCTAACCGCGGGACTTTACTTCTTTCGTCTCCACACGAATCGCGTGTTCATCGGGCGCTATCCCGCGCCCAGCTTGGCTAGCGTAGACCTGAGTAAATTCAGCGCCGAAGAGCAGTATCTGCGAAGAATAATAAACCCATAGTAGGAGTGTAATCAAAGAACTGGCTGCTCCGTAGGCGGACGCAGCACTCCCACTGCCAAGATATAGACCGAGCGCCCATTTTCCGATCGCGAAAAATATTGCTGTCATAGCCGCGCCAATCCACACATCGCGCCACTGAATTTTTGCGTCTGGCAGGAACTTAAAGATGATGGCGAAGAGGAGGATGACTATGGCCAAGTCAAAAATCCAATAGACCGCCATAGCGATCACAATTCCGCCCGGCAACGCCCTCTGAATATAATGGCTGAAGCCTTTCAGCATGCTTTCCAATGTGAGCGAGACGAGAAGCAGAAAACAAACGCCGGCCACCATCGCGAACGACAGGAAACGAGAGCGCAAAAAACTCAAAACGCCTCCGCCGGGCTTGGCCTTCACGCCCCAGATGGTGTTAAGCGCATCCTGCAATTGCCCGAAGACGCCGCTTGCACCGAAAAGGGCGAGAAGGATCCCGATAATCGTGGCCAGCAAGCTCTTATTCGGCTGGGCCGCTTTTTGGGCGATGTTTTGCACAACCTCGACTGCGCTCTTATCGAGAAAATAGCTCATTTGCTCGGTAATTTTGTTCCATACGCCGCCGGGATCGTTGTGAAAGATCAGGCCGACTATCGCAAGCAACACGAGAACGAGCGGTGCCAGCGAGAAGACAGTGTAATAGGCGAGAGCAGCGCCTAGTTGTGGCGCTTTGTCCTCAAGCCACTCCGAAAATGTTTGTTTAAGCAGACCGAATGAATTGCTGAAAACTGATGCACGTTTAGCCATCGATATCCTCCTCGCGTTACATTCGCTTCATCGAAGCTGCCGGGATGGATTGGACACGCTGCTGCAGACTGGAAGCAACCATCGCGCGCCCCGCAAAAAGACTTCAAGCAACCGACTGGAATAAGTGCTTTGTAACGTAGCGGGGGTCCGTACCGCCTCCTCCACACGGTCTCGACTGAAGTGTTATCGATAAGGATTTTTCCTAGTGATCTTTCGGGCGCCCCGCCGATTGTTTCGCCTCCTTGTTTTCACAAAATTGGGGCGATGAAAATTGCGGCGTCCCTCCGATTGGATTCCGCGGGGCGTCTAATCCTTTTGCGCCAACTGGATCCGTTACGAAAATGGGAATCGCTGGACGACCGCCGCTTTTGCCGCTGCTGTCACAAATTCATTAGCGGTCGCCAGATTGAAGTGACCTCCGCTTCCGGCAAACCGTTGCGCCTAGTTTGTCCGACGACCGATTGTTTCTCTAGCGTTCGAGATTGGGTTTATCCAAACGAAATCGCGCAATCGCCCGACGCGTGGGGACGCCGTGTTCTTCGGGTTATCGATAAGAGCGGAGAAAGCTTTGTCGCCTGTGAAAAACCTTACTCTCGGCGGCGTACATCTGGTTCAACGAATGGCGCCTAATGCTTACGCCTCCAACATCCAAATGGTCAAGTTTCCCAAGCGAGCGATTTTATCGCTGTCCTGGATGCGATGAAACAGTAGACGGGCACGACCTGAGCGAAGTACTCCAGCATCATCAGCACGTTATAGACCCGTATCGGTTTATGATCTTGCGCACACAGGATAACGCGCGAGCGAAGTTCGAATCTAAGAGGAGTCCGGCAAAGGCGCGGCCCATGCGACATTAAATCGGCATCGGTACATCCGCAGGGCGTATTCGTCCAGGATCAAGGCACGGCCCGCCTCCGCCGCGTAAACCTGAATGAACTCCGCGCCCAAGAGACGGATTGGGATGAATAGTATCCAAAGTGGAACGTCAGCATCGGCGAACTTGCTACCGAATTGATCGATAACACTGATCGCGCAATCTATTCGCTCGCCGTTAGCCCCGCCGGGCGAAGATTTGCCTAGGGCGCAAGCGACGATGTCGTCGTAGCGCGCCCACCGTTGCTTCCTTGACTCCGAAAAGTCGATTCTTACCGACGATGAAATGAGATTGAGGCACGCACCGACCGTGCGTTGAGCACCACGATTGGCCCTAATGCATTATCGCAACGAAATATTGGGAAATCGTCGCCGATGGCTAACGTGGGCCGATCGCTTGCCGTAGATTTCGTTCTTCATGAGGTCACCGCTAATTTTTGCCCGGAAGATTACCCAAGCATTTTAACCTGGTGTAGCTAATCGCACGAGACGCGCTCAGCAGATTCGTGGGCACCAGGAAAATAAATAGCTGCCACTGTTGAAAGTAAATTAGGATCTTCGGGGCATTCCCGACGCTACTCCTCTGCGGCTGGCCCTTGTCGCGGTCAAACCCGATCTTTCACCAACGTCAGCTCAAGCTCGGGGTCGACGAATAGCGCGACGCCGCTCGCTTCGGGTTGGGCGCTGAAGATCAGCCGCGAGGAGCAACCAGCGTTATTCGGGTGCCATGGCCGGGCGCACTGTCGATCCGCAACGTACCTCCGAAACTGGCCATACGTTCGCGAATGTTGAAGAGACCAAGCCCGCCGAGTTGGATTCCCTGTCGATCTAACTTGGCGGGATCAAACCCCGGACCGCGATCGGAAACGACAACGCGGAGTTTGCCCAATCCGGTGCCCTTCATCGTAATGTGCACGGGACTGCCAGGAGCGTGCTTGACGGCATTGAGCAAAAGCTCGCGCACCGCCTGGAAGAGGAAAACGCCGACGTCGATGGCCTTTGGGTTTGCCGAAGAATCGGCATCGACGGAAGCTTTGGCGCCGTGGTCTTTTCGTGCTTGAGCGGCAAGCCATTCCAATGCTGCGGCGAGACCGTGGTCGTGCAGGACGGGCGGAGAAAGCTCAACGCTGAGCGACCGTGTTAAATTGAATGAGCGCTCCAGCATGTTCTGAATATTTCGTATAATCTCGGCGCGCTTGGCCGCGTTTTCAGTCTTGTCCAGGCTGCGAAGATGCAGCTGCGCCGCCATTAACATTTGCTGAAGATCATCATGTAACACTTGCGCGATACGCCGACGCTCCCGCTCCTCGGCGAGCGATAATTCAGCAGAGAGCAGACGGAGTTTTTGGGCGCGTTCGACCGCTTCGGTCGTGCGCTGGGCGACTCGCTGTTCGAGCGTTTGGTTTAGGCTCGCCAGCTGCCTAACGAGATCCCGCACCTGGTATTGCCGCCGGCGAGAACGTAATGCCACCTGCACCGAACGCATCAGCGTCCGGGTGCTGATGGGCCGCTCCAGCAAAGTCACGGTTCCGGCGGCGGCTGCCGCCAAGTCCAATAATCCTGCGCGGCGCGATTCGCCGCCGCTTGTCAGAATGATGAGGGGCAGTTCGGACCAGGGCGATTGCGCGCTAAGGACGTCTAAAAAGTGCGAAGCTTGCACTGACTCCAGTGCTTCCTCAGTAAGCAAAACTGCGCCCGCGCTATCCGCCATTTGTCGGGTACACTCATCCAACCGCTGGCAAATTTTTGTTTCAAAATCTTCGCTCTTGAGCGCCGCCGCCATGGCCTCGGCATCCTGGCCGACTGGCGCAATGATAATCACGCGCTCGTCTTTGTGCAGTTGCGACACGGTGCAAATTCGTCGCGAGCGTGACGTCTCAGCGGGACTTCATGATTTGCTTTTCGCTGCCACGGAAGACAGGCACGCCGGTGAGCACACTTTGAAACGCTCTTAGCGGCTCACCGACGCCGATGCCTTTTCCCGGCGTCAATTTGAATTCGCGGATGGTTCTTTCGTGATGCCCACTGCGCTTCTTAAACATCGCTATCGCCTGTTTCACTTCCCCATACGCTTCAAAGTAGCGCAAGCTTACGACCGTGTCCGAAAGATAACTAAGGTCAACCGGCGCTTCGGCGGCGGCGACCAATCCGTGCTGGGCCAGAACAAGCAGAGTGATGACGCCCTGCTGATTAAGATAGGAACTAAGTTCGTGCAGTTGGTTACTGAGATACTTCTCGCCAGGCATGGCGTTGAGATAACCATTGAGACTGTCAATCGCGACCAGTTTGCAGCCCGCCTCTACCCCGCGCAAAATACGAATGGCGAATTCACCGGGGGAAAGTTCAGCGGGATCAACCTGCTGCACTGTAATCGCGCCCCGTTCGATCGCTTTTTCTAAATTGAATCCCAGCGCTTTGGCCCGGCTCAACATTACGCTGCGCGTTTCGTCGAACATGAATATCATAGAGCGTTCACCCTTCTTCGCCATTTGCACAGCGTACTGCAAAACCAGCGTAGATTTGCCGGTGCCCGCCGGTCCGAGGATGAGTGTGGTTGTCCCTCGATCCAGTCCTCCACCGCACAAACGGTCCAGCTGCTTGATCCCGCTGCAAACAGGCTCGTGCCGAAACTTGCTGTGATGTTCGGCCGCGATCATGCGCGGAAAAACGCGCAGACCACCAGTGGCGATGATGTAGTCGTGATAGCCCTCGCGGAATTTCACCGCCCGCAATTTCGAAATGCGCAACCGGCGGCGTGATGTGCCGTAATCGGGCGAGAGTTGCTCCATCTCGAGGACACCGTGCGTAAGGCTAAGCACGTGCGGATCGATCACCGCTTGTTTGCCCATCCGATCGTCAAGTAAGAGAACCGTACTCTTCATTTTCGCGAACTGTTGTTTAAGCATCAGAAGTTGGCGCCGGTAGCGCAGAGGGGTGTCAGTCATTAATCGGAATTCGGAGAGCGAGTCGAAAGCCACTCGATTCGGCCGAACTTTGCGCACCTCGTTCAGCAGAAGCTGGCTCACTTTCGTCAACTCGACTTCCGATGGATGAAACACCGTCGTCTGCGCTTCCGGCCGGAGTAAATTCTCGACAGCCGATAAATCTAACAGCGGAATTTTATCAATCGACCAGCCGTGAGAGCGCGCCACGTGGAGCAATTCCTCCCTTGTCTCCGAAAGAGTGATATAGAAGACCTTTTCACCTCGGCGCACTCCTTCGAGAAGAAATTGCAGGGCTAGCGTGGTCTTGCCGGAGCCGGGATCGCCTTGCACCAAATAAAAACAATTGCGCGGCAATCCCCCGGCGAGAATATCGTCCAGCCCCTCAACGCCGCTCGCGCATCGCAGATCCCGCCGCTTGGCTGAGGCAGGAATTTTCCGCATTGGTTTTGCACTCATAGTAGTATCACCAAACAGCAATCGCTCGTGGGACCCGCTATGAGCTTCCCCTACGCTGCAATCTCACTGCGAACCTGCCCAACGGTCTCACGTCGTCGCCGCCGAAACCAGTGTTTAGTTAGGATCGACAACGAGGGAGGCATCCCAAATTCAAAGATTACTTCGACAGTGCGGAGTACCAACGGCAACCCGTGCAGCTAACGCCGCAATGTTTCATGTTTGATGTAATTGCGAAGCGCTGCATCGATTTAAGGCCTTAACGATTTAACGGATCCCCGTCCGCGAAGCACATGTTTCAACACATCACCGTCCTTTTTTCGTTCGTCTTTGCCATCCCGCTAACGCACATGCTTTTCTGCGTGTCGAAACTCATCCTGGCCCGAGACCGCGTGCGCTTCTCTGGCTTGCACGCGCTCTGGTGTAAGTTTCCGCGATAATTGTCCGATTTTTTGGAAGTTTGGAACCTACGAATCGGACAATTAGGTCGCGCACCTACACATCTCTGTAGCGAATCAGCGTCCCCGGCAGGAATCGAACCCAATTTAAGGTCTAGGAAGGTTAAGAATCATCCCTGCCTTCTCCATAGGATTAGCAATTAACAGTCCGAACGCTTCCGGAGATCGAACCGGAATTTCCGCCCTCATGGAACCCGTGACCTAGCTTTACGAAGCCTCGGGGTATTCCGCCTCATACAACAACCAAAAGTGCGCGCAGGAACTACTCCGTCTGTGGCTGGGTCTTGCCACCGATCTTCGCTTCTATCAAACCCGATCTTTCACCAAATGGCGGACCAGGATGACACTCCTTCTCGCCAGTGGAATTGCTCTCTTGAGACCCAGTAAGCGTGATTCGCTATGCGCCGTAGTTTGCGCCTTAAATCGTAAGGCGAACAGCTACGTGCACCCGCGCAATAGGAAAATCACGAGCAGAATAGGAATTGGAACATCAAGCAGCGAGGGAAGAATGTAACCTGTAGGATCCCGCTCGTAATTTTTGAGATACTAGCGCGCCCCGAGCAATTCCTGAATCGCGAACCAAAAAATCGTCGGATGTGGAATCGGATTTTTCCTGATTAGACAATCATCCGTCGTTCCGATTGTGGTTGTCATCAATCAAAGCAAGTTCCTGCGCACAACGAAGCGTTCCGAATCAATAACGTTAAGAAAGGATATTGAGATGCGTTTAACGAATAGAATCAAACAAGCGGGAGCGACTGGATACATTTTACTTTGGCTTCTCGGAATTCCGATTCCGATTTTGCTCCTAATCTTTTTACTCCGAGGTTGCACATAAAGGCGTAGCTACTTCAGACTACTTTGACGGAGGAATCAGATATAGACAAAAAGTTAACGAGGTTGGGAAAATCCGTGATCAACGTCGCGGCTAAATAAAATAAAACCTCTGGGGGTACCGGTTGCGATCAATCCCGACACCCCTTCAACCTCGAACGAAAGGACCCATGAAACGAACTTTATTAGCATTGGCTTGTCTCGGCGCACTTAGTTTAGATGCGTTTGCTACCGACAATGAGAAGGCGAAACCCGATAATACAGCAACAAACGAGCGCGATCGCTCCGGTGAAACCAAGACATCTGGCGACCAGTCAAACAGCTCTGCGGATTTAAAAGTCACGCAGGCTATCCGACGGGCACTATTGAAAGACCGCGAGCTTTCAACGACTGCGAAGAACATCAAAATCATTACCGCCAACGGCCAAGTCACACTGCGCGGACCCGTTAAGACTGCGCAAGAAAAAGCAAAAGTCGATCAGATTGCAAGATCAGCGGCTGGCGGTGCCCAGATCGACGATCAACTCGACGTTAAAGGATTAAAGTAACAAACAACCTCACACAAACGAAAGAAAATTATTATGTCTAAATCAGTGTTCGGTATTGCAACGACACACGGCCAAGCTGAGCGAATTGTCGGACAGCTCCAAGCAGAAGGTTTCGCAGCCTCGGAAATTTCAGTGCTCATGCCTGACACAGGCGGCACGCGGGACGTTGGTCACGTTAAAGCGACCAAGGCCCCGGAGGGCGTAACGACGGGTGCAACTACAGGCGGCGCCACCGGCGGCGTGATCGGATTGCTGGCAGGAATTGGCGCGTTGGCAATTCCCGGTGTCGGTCCGTTTATCGCCGCCGGTCCAATTATGGCGGCGCTAAGTGGCGCGGCCGTCGGTGCGGCGACGGGGGGTGTCGTCGGCGGTTTAATCGGTCTCGGCATCCCGGAGATCGAGGCAAAGCGCTACGAGGAGAAGTTGAAAAAGGGGAATTACCTGATCGCCGTGCACACCGATGAAAACGAAGACGTTGATCGGGCGAAGCACATTTTCAAAACTGCCGGCGCTGAGGATATCAGCACCGTCAGTGAAGCATCGGCACCGAAAGTGTAAACAAATTATCAATAACGGAAATATATGGCTGACGAAAACCAAATGGACCAAGGCGCTGCGGCTCCGCCGGAGGCCGGAGAGAAAGCAGAGCGTGACGCGACGCACGCCCACAAAGCGGCGGAAGATGTACGCGCGGCCGCGGGCGCAATGACCGATGAATATCTGGGCCGCGCGGAAGGGATATGGGATGATGCGCGCGATCGCGTCCGCAGTTTTCAAGGCGACAGCGAGCAATACGTCCGCGAGAACCCGACGAAAGCGGTCTTTGCCGCGCTCGGCGCCGGTTTCCTACTCGGTTTCACTTTCCGTCGTTAGGGACATTCGGTCGCAGGGCGCCGGATGTGCGGCGCAGCCCTCGCGCGGCACGTATAAGCGCTGCTTCCGACCTGCGCCTGGCCGACCAGAATATTATGTCGATGGAAACGCAGAAGGAAACCCTTAAGCACCACGAAGAATCGCAAGAATTCCTTTGCATAGCCAGCGATGCCTTTCGGATTTTTGCAAGGCATGCGTCGATGGTGCTGGGTAGCGCTTGGACTTTTGCAAGCGCTATTCTCATTATCATCATTTGGGGACTAACCGGCCCCATGTTTCGTTATTCGGATACGTGGCAGCTCATTATTAATACGGGAACGACAATTGTTACCTTCCTGATGGTCTTTCTCATTCAGAATACGCAGAACCGCGATGCTAAAGCGGCTCACTTAAAACTCGACGAATTAATTCGAGCGCTGAAAGGCGCTCGAAATGAACTTATCGATTTAGAAAAGCTTGCCGACGAGGATCTAGCCAATCTTGAGAAACAGTTCGAGCGAGTTCGCAAAAAAGCAGAGCTGAACGGAAACAATCCTGGCGGCAAGAGCCGAGTGAACCGTGCTGAGCCGGCGTCCAGCGCCAAGGGAATTTAGCCGCGCCACCAAAACTTTGTCCTCCACGCAGTCGTGATTTGTGCCTAACACTCTCCCTTTATTAGAATTGAAAGTGGGGCCATAATCAACACCTCAAGCGGAGGCTGCGATTTGGAAGCTAAAGGAGAAGATGCTCAGTATTTCTCAAACGCGCGGGCATTGTTGAGCCGAGCGCCTGGTGTGGCGAGGCAACCAGAAATGGAGCGTTTCAGCTTTTCACGTTTCAGCTGTGCTCGAGGAAACATGATCGCTGGCCTTGACCCATGTTCAGGTCTGATCAGACGCTTACCGTCAAGGCACTCATGCCTGAGTCTCCTCACAGCCGCATATGATCAACGATCTTTGGTACAAGGACGCGGTAATCTACTGCCTCTCAGTCGGGACCTACATGGACGCTAGCGGCGATGGGACTGGTGATTTCCAGGGACTGATGCGCCGCCTCGATTATCTGCATGGACTGGGCGTGACTGCGATTTGGCTGATGCCTTGTCAGACTTCGCCTTGTCGAGACGATGGTTACGACGTCGCCGACTATTATAATGTCGATCCGCGCTATGGTACGCTCGGCGATTTCATCGAGTTTACGCACGGCGCCAAACAACGCGGCATTCGTGTTTTGATCGATCTCGTAGTCAACCACACCTCCGACCAGCACCCATGGTTCAAGCAGGCGCGCTCCGATGCAAATTCCAAATATCGCAATTGGTACGTCTGGTCCAAGAAGAAGCCGCCGCATTCGAATGAAAGGAATGGTGTTTCCGGTGCTTCGTCTTGCGCAGTTTAAGCTCGATCGTAAAGATAGCGCCAGTTTCGCTTCCTTTACTCGACGCATAAATTTTTGCCGCCATGGCTCTCGATGATTGCTTTAGAAATCGCCAATCCCAGACCAAGACCTCCCAGTGGCCCCCCGCACCCTTGTTGAAACATTTCAAAGGCTTTCGGCAGAAGCTCAGGTTCAATTCCTTTCCCGCTGTCTGTGATCTCAAACGACACCTTTTCTTTGCCCTCATTAAAGGACCGCACGGAAATTGTCCCGCCTTCGGGTGTAAACTTCTGAGCATTCTTTAACACGTTCCAAAATACCTGCTCAATACGCGCGCGATCGTCCCTTTTTCCAATCTGCGACCTGCGCTGCCGAACAGAGGAGAACCAAAATCGAATTTTCCACCTTTGCCTTTCTTTCGTGAAGAACGCTCTTATCACGCCGAGGCTGCGAAGGGCCATTAACCGAATTTCCCACAGTCTACTAGATCAGCTTATCGCCTCCTTTAGGCTCGCGGCTAACGTATAACTAATTTGAATGGGTCCTTCCTAGCGAACCATGGCGTGGGTCGGCGAGACTGTCGTCAAAAACTAGATAAATTACACCCCATTGCTCCACAGCTGGTCAGCAAAGCCGTTCATTATGAGTGACTAACGCAAGATGACCTGAGCATTCAGTCGTACATAGAGACTGGGATCTGCTTCAGCCAATGTAGTCGTCAGATTTTTCCTAGCATTTTCCGGTTTGACGAAGTAACATAGTAACAAAATGCTATAAGTTGTTGTAGTTATGCAGTTTGTGACTTTCACCAGGACGTAACAAGAACACTTCTTGTTACGTTGTTTTTAATATTTATAAATACCTTGTAGTGTTTGGCTTGCGATACAATGTTACAATGTTACGTCCTTTTTTGGGAAAAGGCAGGCTAACCACATAAATAACGTTCCCAGACCGGCTCGAACTCGGCGCGCATATAGCCCCTTGCAGTCGCTTCGTCGGGCATCCTGATGGTCTTCGAAGAAAGATCGAACTGTTTTAGCCGACGCCGTAGTTTCTGCGCCGGTCCGCGCAAATTATCGTGCTGAAGATCGCTGCCCCACCAAGACGGCCATGGCGCATCGGTATCTAGCGCAACAAGGGCGTGCAAGAGATCATCAGTCGAAATCCGGTCAGCAGCTCTTTCTTCGAAAACGATTCTGATGTCGGCCAATAAGCGGATGTTAACATTCTCTTCTTCCTCTGCCGTGCACAACTCGATCACGCTGCGACGGGCCTTGGCCGGCCAATCGCCGCCGGCTATGTCAGCGATCACGATCAGCGGTTCAGCAATGTCGTTTTGCCGATCACTTATTTCATTCAGTTCCGCGCGGCCGTTGCGCAAGGTTTCGATTACTTCGCCCTTTTGCGCATGCCAGCGCAGATTCGCGACCAGCAACTCAACGTTAACTTCCCGTTTCCTGAAGCGCTGGACGCGTTCGGCCTTTTTCTTGCGAACCAGGTGAATCGGGATGCAGCGGTCGCTTACCGTGTCGGGCACTTTGCCGATGCCAGCCAGCGCCTTAGGGCAAAAGACGGCAAAGTCTTTCACGTCGAAATTTGGTCCAACACAGCGCCTGACTTTCGATCCACGTTCAAAGCCAGCGTTAAGCATTGCACGAAGGTCTTCATTCCCGTCGTCGTTGCCTTTTATGAAGACAGCGTCGACTTCATCCATCAAAAGAGTTGGCTGATCCTTTTCGATAGTGCGGAAGAGGGCCGCGACCGACATTGAGACCGCACGCCACACGTTGCGCACTAACAGGGCGAGACAATCTAGTAAGCGCGACTTCCCGCACTGCTTCGTAGGCGAGAGAATGTGCAGGTAAGGTGTGAACTCAAACGCTTCAATGAACCACGTGTGCACCACCCACAGGGCGATCACGACCGGCTGCGTATCGGATGTAAACGAGATAAACCGTCGTAGGAATGCATGTATCTCATCAAGGATAGTTGCCAGCGGGATCTCGACCGCCGGTTGTGCAACCGCGCTCTGCTCCGTCGGTGGTCCCACGTCCGGCACATCTCGAATTTCAGGCAACTCAACGAGGGTGTTCATCGTATTGCCTCTAACGAGCTGAAATTCAAAAAAAAGACCGTCTGCCGCTTGCCGTCGTCTCGGACTCCGTCCGGCATTCGTACGAACTGGCTACGGGTCCACGTTGCCGGATCGGCACCGAGTGATACGGCGTATCGGAAGAAGCGCAGGATCTTTTCGTCGAGTTGGCCATGAACGTAAAACCACCCGTGCAAACTCTTGCCGCCACTATGGACGGCACACACAAGTGGCGCATAGCCGCCGAGGTGAATTAGCAATGCAGCGTGATCGTCAACCTCACCGTTATCAAATTCGCACACGAGGAATCGCCGCCGGGCGGTGTTATCAAGTGCGTGTTTGGATTCTCGACCGTCCTTGGTCTTGCCTGTAACTGCAGACATGGCAGATGGAACAATGAATTGCAGCCCCGACAACTCACCGCGCCAATCTTCGCGCGGCCTAGTGTCGAAGTCCGAGTTCAATTTGCCGCAACACAGCAGCGGACCGTCCGGGAAAAGCCGATCAATAATTTGCTCTGTGTGGGCTTCGCCGTCTTTGATTCGTGGTTTGGAAAATTCCCACAAGTCTGCAAGTTCTCCGCTGCCGCGAATGATTGCTTCGCGCTGTTTCTGATTCACGCTTGGCCATTTGGGGGCGAAATGGATCGGCTGTGATTGGCTGCCGTGCTGCCAAGCGAACGGAAGTGCGTTTTGAACCGCTGAAACAATTTCCTGTCGCGGCACGAACCGCCCGCAGTTTGCGACACGGCCTTCAAGCAAATTCACAATTTCGCCAGTGAGTAGGTGGGCGTGAAGCTGGCGTGCAACTTGGAAGAGCCAACGGTGAACACCTTCACCGGCTCGCGGCGGGGCACTGAGCATGTCTTGAACGAATGGAGGAAGTTGATCAGTCATGAGCGGCAAGCGTTACTTCGCCTCGCAAACACCGTTGTTCAGAGACTCAAAAAGCGATCCAACTCAGCTTTCGAAATGAGGATGTGGCGCAACGCTCGATTCGGTTTGATGAGCCCTCTCTCGATTAGTCGTCGAACGGTGATTTGACTGATTCCCCCGAGATAAGCAGCCGCTTCTTTGATTTTAAGAGCGCCAGGTGTGATCCCCGGCGGCATGGTGGATTTATGTCTAACTCTCTCATTCATATTTGTGCGCTGCTGAAATGCTCTCTAGCTGCGCACCGCGCAATACCCCTGAGCTCTCAACCTCGGGGGTACCTGGCAGGGGATTATGTGCCGGAAGACGGTTTCCTAATTCCTAACCGCCTAACAACTTTGCCGACGTCTTTGGCCGTTAGAGTTGTTTTGAACTTCAGGTTAACCAATTTCCGTAATTGGCTAACTGTGAATGTTGGCGACCCATCTTCCAGCAAGGTCGTTAAGATCATAAATACGTTCCTTCGATTCGCTGCCATGAGCAAAGGCTCACCATTTTCTAAGCAGTTGCGCCAATGTTCGACAGCTTGCCGGAAGTCCGGGAAGAACCTTGAGTCGTTGGACGCGATTGCACCTATCGAAACGCGGAAGAAGCGGTCAACGACCGCACGGTCGAATTGAATCTTTTTACCTTTTCCCGCCCGCGCTTCAGCTAACGAATCGAAAACTCCAGCGGTATACATGTCCAAAAAAGCAACGTGTCCCTTGCCGATGTCTTTTCGTTGCTTTCCTTGTGCGGTGGGGCCATAGCCAAGTTTGATCCAACCGTCAGGGACAGCGGCGAGCACAAATTCACTACAGAACTTCTCGTAATCTAATCCGCCTGGGCACTGCCAGTTGTCTTTCAAATGGCGTACATAACGAAACCAACCTAATGCGTCGCAGACTTTAACCGGCGGTGCGACGTGAGCGAGGGTCATACTATCCCCGGCATTTTCAGCGCCATCTGCACAACATTCGTCGGTATCAGTCATGAGTTGCGCCATCCGTTGCGAATGGATGCGATTAACGTGGCTGTAAGTGTCGAGGATCAATTTCCCGCCGTCTCTATGACCTTGCCATTCGGCAATGACCTTCACGTCCACGCCGCGCTCGATTGCGCGCGTCACGAACATTCGGCGGAATGAGCGATGGCTGTACCGAGGCAAGTTTAGTCGCTGACACGCGTGAGCAATTGCCTTCTTGGCGTTCCCGATCCTGAACACATGCGCATCAGGATGCGCGTTAGCTAGCGCACGGCGCCGGCACAACAGTTCGCGCAGCTGTGGATAAAGAGGCATAGCAAAGCCGGATTTTGTTTTGTGGCGGAACGTCGTAATTGTTTCGCGCTCCCAATCTATGTCACTGTACTGAAGGGCCGCCGCTTCCGCTTGCCCGAGTCCCGCCAACCCGATGAACTCGACAAAATCTGCGCTCTCCTCGGCATCCGCATTGAACTGTTGAGAGCGGATGCTGGCAACGATCATCTTGAACTCTTCAAAGGTCGGAGTTTTCCGGATCGGTTTGTCGAGCTTGATAGAACGCAGATGATCAACCGGCGAGCGACAGATCGCATTGTCGCGCGTGGCCATCGCAAAAAGGTCCTTCGCTGTTGCGACGTGCAGATTGCGCGAGGCGGGTCCGAATTGGTATCGCGCAAGCCATAGATCCACGTCAGACGGTCTGATCTTCCCGACCTGCGTTTGCGCTCCAGTGGGCCAATCACGCTTGATGCGTCGAACAATGAGCGTCTTACGCTCGATGGTCTTCGGCTTCTGATGCTGGATGGTTTTGAGAAAACGATCGCACAGTTCTGCCAGTGTGAGTTTGCCTTGCGATCGATCGATCTGTCGTTGCTCATCTTTGAAGCGCGCGAGCTCGCGCTTTGCCAACTCCCGATCGGTCGTTTCCAGGCTGCGGCGGATCTCCTTGCCGCCGCTCTTGATACGGGCATAATAAACGCCGTTCGATGAATATCGGTACAGACACTCGCCGACTTTCTGAAATGATCCGATTTGGCGCTTTAGCGTCCTCAAGTGGACTTGAGGCTACAGCGTACAAAACCGGTGGACAAGCAGAATTTTTGCGGTTTCCAACCGCACCGGTTTTCATAGGTGAAACGGGGTCTTAGCTCAGTTGGTAGAGCGCCTCAATGGCATTGAGGAGGTCAGGGGTTCGAATCCCCTAGGCTCCAGGCCGCTAAAGTTTTCGAGCTGTTGCGCCGAAGTTTTGGCGAAGGGGGACGTAATTCAGCTCGCCACAAGCTCGCAGCGACCTACGACTCGGCAGACAAGTGGGATATAGATTTGTTTTCGATTATTAGTTTGGAACGTTAAGCGATCGACTCAGCTCGATTATTTTTCTGCGCGATTTTTGCAGTCGCCGCACCATCACTTCGCTCATTCTCTTAAATAACTCGTGGCCGAGAGTGAGATCCTCTTTGCAGGCTTGATGCAGAATTGTTCCGTCGAAAAAAAGAGCAGTGGTTGGCTCGATGACGCGCGCGTCATAATGCCAGAGATAGGGCGGGAAGAGCCACGACCATCCGAGCGGTTCTCCGGCGGACACGGAATCAGTCGAGATCGCACTGTGCTCGAAAACCGATCCTTGAATCGCGACCGAGCCGCTTTCAATCAAATAGAAACCGTTGGCTGGTTGACCGGCGCGGAAAATAACTTCGTCTTTCTGGAACTGTTTGATCGCGGCGGAAGTAGCCAAAACTTCGACATGATGAGGGCTCATTCCTGTCAGGAATGGATGAGCCGTCAGACGGGATTTAAGCTCAATATTCCGTTCCACATCATGAATTTGCCGGGCATTTTCTCCTTTGCTCTCCCATTTTTGGGAAAGATTAACCCTTAATTGTCAAGCTGGCGTTTGTGATTGCTTCAGCTGTTGTGGATGAGATTCTAATCAGTACTCATTACCGGGACCGATGAAAGATCACGTCTTCACGCTTGGTATCGAGGAAGAATTTCAGATTGTCGATCCGGAGACGCGCGAGCTGCGCTCGCATATCCAGGAAATCATTGCCGGCGGGAAAATCATTCTGAAAGAGCGGGTCAAGCCAGAGATGCATCAGTCCGTTGTCGAGTTAGGCACAGAGGTCTGCAGCGATGCCTCGTGCGCGCGTCAGCAAGTGATCGAGCTGCGCAGTGAGCTGGCCACGCTGGCAGCGCGCGATGGGCTCAAGATCGCTTCGGCCGGGACCCATCCGTTTTCACATTGGATGGACCAGCTCATCACAGTCGATGAGCGATACGCCACCATCGTCAAAGACATGCAGCAGATTGCGCGCGCCAATCTCATCTTCGGTTTGCATGTGCACGTGGGAATTCCCGACCGTGAAGAAGCCATCGATATCATGAACCAGGCGCGCTACTTCCTGCCGCACCTTTACGCATTGTCGGTTAACTCGCCCTTTTGGCTGGGACAAAACACCGGCCTGAAAGCTTACCGGCAAATGATCTTCGAGCGTTTTCCCCGAACCGGCATTCCGGACGCTTTCGAAAGCCTATCCGAATACGAGGATTACCTGAAGTTGCTCGTCGCCACCAATTGCATCGACAACGCCAAGAAGATTTGGTGGGACATCCGGCTCCATCCTTTTTTCGACACCATCGAGTTCCGGATTTGCGATGCGCAAACGCGGGTCGATGACACCATCGCGCTGGCAGCGTTAATGCAAGCCATCGTCCTTAAATTGCAGAAGCTCCGCCGCTACAACGTCACTTTTCGCAGTTATCCCCGTCGTTTGATCGACGAGAATCGGTGGCGCGCTTCGCGCTATGGTATTGATGGGAAACTGATTGATTTCGGCCGCAAATGCGAAATGGACGAACGGGAATTACTGCATGAGATGCTCGAGTTCGTTGCCCCGGAAATAGATGAATTAGGCAATCATGCCGAGATTGCGCACATCGAAAAAATCATGCACGAAGGTACGGGCGCGGATCGGCAATTGGCAGTCTGGGAGCAGACGCATGAGATCAAAGCAGTCGTTGATCACATCGTCAGGGAAACCTACGAAGGACTGAACGTGGAAGTCAGGGACTGCGCCTGAATCAGGACACGACCTCGGCCGGACCTTGAGACGTAATCCTGCACTGATTGCGACAGCGTGCTATTCGAAATACTTAGCGATTTCCGGTTTGCCGTGCGCTTATTAACTTCTGGCGCGCGGCTTGGAGCCTTCGCAGCATGACAACGCTCATTCGTTTAAAGAGCTCGAAGCCGAGAGAGTGATCTTTCTCGCAGTATTCACGCAAGATTGTGCCATAAAAGAAAATGGCGTCGGTCTCTTCCAAGGCCCGCGCCGTGAAATGCCAGGCGTAAGGGGGAAAAAGCCATGACCACCCGAGCAGATCTCCATCGTGTATTTCCTCGATTCGAATGGGCTCGCCCAAGGTTGACGATTCTAGGCCGACCTTGCCATGAACAATGAGATAGAAGCGGTTGGCGGCCTCACCTTCGCGAAAGATAACGCCGCTGGCGTGGAAATGGGAACGCATCGCGCAGTCGGCGAGCAATCGAACATGCCGGTCGCCCATACCAATGAGAAATGGGTGTGCGGCGACTTCTTTTTCAAGCTGAACGCGTTCTGGAGCAATCCTTTGTTCTTCGTCTTCGTTCATGCCGCGATTCCTGCTTTCTTCGATGACATGGTGACTCAAACTCACAAGTGCGTGATGTCCAAATGCCAATCCGTCCCATCGGTAACATGGACGTCGCCATTGGGCCGATGAGTATAGGTGATTTGGTCAATCCGAACGCGCGAGGGTAGAACGTTTATGATGACCGCATCGTTTAACGAGACAATGCGTGTGCGTAGTTGTTCTCGCCGGACAAATTGACTGTTGGTCGAATCCATGGCGAAAAGATAGCCCTTCACCCGGATGATTGTGCCCTCATGACTTTCCACTGTCCCGACGAAATGACGCTGAGCGTCCTCTCGGAAAAGTTGCCGATGAATAATGTGAACGTACTCGCCAGTATTAATAATCATAAGGTATCAAGTCATGCTTGGCATAGTGGGTGCGAAATTCCAGGTTTGGTCCGAGTGGAATCTGGGTCGATAAATTATTTGTCCGACGCTCAGGTTCCAGCCTTCAGGAACGCAAGAATCTTCTTGTGCTCCTCCGGCGTAAGGTTGGCCCGGACGCGCATGTGCATCATCACGACATCCCATTGCGCCGGGCTGTAGTTGCTCGGTGATCTGATATTGTGGCAGCGGATGCAATTTTCGGCCCAGAGCTGCGCGCCGCTTTTTTCCGCGGCTGATGGAGTTGTTCCGCCAGCAAGCTCTCCCGATTTCTTATTGCTGGCGCAACCGATCAACCAGGTCAGGGCAGCACATGAAATAATTATGACCGCTCCGGGCAAGTCGATCCACTTGCAGATTCGCGAAATAATTCCTTTCATGGCTAAAAGCCAACCGCTACCTGCATCATGAAGGCATCTTGATCCCGGGCGCCTCCGTTCTTATCGTCGAATTCGTAAGCCGCCTTGATCACTGTGCTCGGCGTAAGCCAGTAGTTTAGACCGAGGGTCCACCGCTGTTCATCAAAGCCGACCGGCGTGTGCAGTTGATTGAGCCGATCGTAACGGAATACACCCTCGAAGTTTTTGATAATGTCGTTGTCGATGTGAGTCGGCCTGTAGGAGAGTTGCGCGTAACCACCGTTGCGGTTGTTGTTGAATTCGAGCGGGCCGAAGCCTTGGCTTCCATCCGGATCATATACGAAATCGCCGACGTGCGACCACCCCCATTGCGCGCGAAGATTGATCAAGCCCTTGAGCAACGCTGAATCGCTCACGTAATTAAAATCGACGGACTGCAAGACATTCACGACAGCTTGGTCCCGCGGGCCGACTTTTGAGCGTTGAATCCCGTACCCGACCTCCAACTGCGGAATCGGAATGAATCCAAGGTGGCCGCCAACCGCGACGTGTCCGCCGAAGTTGCCGGTGTTGGGAAAATCAAGCATGCCCAACTCGCTGAAATCTTCCGGAGCAGTGATGAGACCGGGAGCATTTGCGACGAAACCGACATACTCAAGCTTGGTCGGGCCAATGGGAATGACACCCCGCAGCTGCGCGCCTAACTGCGATTCGGGAAACAGACCGTCGTAGACGGCCAGTGGCTTGTCGGGAAGCTTGTTTACCCAGTTCATGTGTTGCCGCTCGACAAAGAAATCCATCGGGTTTAGAAACCGGCCGACACCTATCGTCATGTAGTCATTCAAGAGGTAGGAAGCTTGCGCGACCTCCAAGTTGATCGTCGTAGCATTGTCCTCGAACTCGAGCTCCATCTCACCTTCGAAGAAAAGCCGGTCGCTCAGCTTCCAGAGAAAAAGAGCATTAAAGGAGGCATCGAAAAATGGATCTTCACCACTGCGCGCGGTGAACCCGGCTGTGCCATAACCAGCAAGCAGAAACTTCGTCGATCCAGGAAATGTCTCCTTCACTTGGGTCTTCAGCGTGTCGACTTCTTGGCGCAATTCGTCCGTCGCGGCTTGCGACGGAACGCTCGTGACAACTTGCTTCCCCTCACTTGCAGCTGTCTTTGCCGCAGGTCCCTCGGCGGGAGCCGCTGGCGCTGTGCCATTGGCCATCGCGTGCACGGCGGTCTTCAACGCCTCCAGCTCCTGCTTCATCGCTTCGTGTTCGGCCCTAAGCTTGTCGTACTCGGCGCGAGAGACGTAATCGGGAGGAGGAGAAGTAGCGACATCTTGCGCGACCATCGTGTACGGGATGGCCAGCAAAGCCACGGTAACCATCGCGCATGGGATTGATGGGTTGGCAACAGAGAAAATTGCGCGCTTCACTTGCCGGCTAAAGTTTTGATGTAGTCAACGATTTCCCAACGTTGCGTCTCAGTGAGCGATCCCTTCCACGAAAGCATCGGCGAGCGGCCTTCCGTGATTTTCCAAAACAACTCGCCATCGGTTTCGCCAGCTTTGATCCGCGCACCCAAGTCTGCCGGCTTTTTCTCCAAGGCGGCCGCGCCTGGACCATCACCTCTTCCAGTTTGGCCGTGGCAAATCATGCAGTTTGAAACGTAAAGTTTTTGTCCGAGGGCGATCGTGTTTGCGTTTGCCGGCACCGGGTTCGGCCGGTTCACTGCCGTGGGCGGAGCTTTCCAATCCGAAGTCTGTGCAAAAACGAGGGTGGTCGCGAAAATAAACGAAAATCCGAGGCCTCTTGCAATCCGCCCACTCCAAATCGATGAACGAGTTGCACGCCCTAAGCTCGATTCCCACACGAACCGGAGTGTGATCAGAAACTCAGTTCACCGACTACGCATTTTTACGGAAAAAATTTCGGTGCTCTCCCGCGTGGCCAAATTGCAGGCCGTGTCATTAGCTTGACACGAAAGATTGACGTTCTCAACGTTGCCGCATGAGCTCTCTGAATCGATTTGCAGATCCAGTGTACTGTGTCGTGCGACTCATTATTGGATTGACCTACGCCTGTCATGGCGGGCAAAAGCTTTTCGGCTTTCCCGGCGGCGGTCACGGCACGTCGGGCCTCTTTTTGACCGCCGGGGCCATCGAGCTCGTCTGTGGGCTTTTTATCGCGTTTGGATTGCTCACGCGGATCGCGGCATTCTTAGCGAGTGGCGAAATGGCGGTCGGCTATTTCATGTTTTACGTGGGAAATGAAAATTTACCCACTTTCGAATCCAAGTTCTTCCCGATCATGAATGGAGGCGAATTGGGCCTCGTGCTTTGCTGGATCTTCTTTTTCTTTATCTTCTACGGCCCCGGACGTTGGAGCGTCGATGCTCTGTGGGGCAGAGGCAGAAGCAGCGCATCGTCCACACAGTCTGACGTGAAGATCGCCCCGGTATAAACTGCTTCGTTAAATGGAATGGTCAGCGTCGCTAACACCTAGATGAAGTAATCCGAAACTGTGTTGGCGATTTCCGCGTGAACTTTTGAAAGCGCGATTGAACTGCGACGATGATTGAATAGCCGACCGCAAACGCGACCTCGCTTACACGTAGATTTCGATCTCGCAAGAGATCGCGGGCTTTCGCGATTCGCATTTGGCTAACGTAATCGACAAAGTTTACGCCGGTTACTCTCTTGACCTTCTCGTTCAGATAGTTCGTGCTTAGATTGACCGACTTCGCGATTTGGTCAGCGAAAGCGAAAGCGCTCCGCTAAATCCTGAGATTGGCTGGTGTTATTTCCGCGAGATCAGTTTGCCTCGTGCGGCCTGGAGACGCCGCACTATTACTTCGGTTGTGCGTTTAAAAAGTTCGTTGCTAAGGGTGAGGTCCTCGTCCCGATGCTGCCGCAGCATTATCCCAGAAAGACAAATTGCAGTGCATGCCTCCGTGGCGCGCGCATCAAAATGCCAGAGATACGGCGGAAAAAGCCATGACCATCCCAGCGGTTCACCAGCCGAAACAGTATCGATAACGACCGGTTGCCCATCACTCGTTTTTCCCTCGAGCACAACGGTTCCAGTCTCGATAAGATAAAACCCATTGGCGGGATCGCCCTCGAGAAAGATGATCTGGCCCGCGTCGAACTCCGTTGGCATTGCGCAAAGAGCGAGGAGCTCAAGATGATGTCGACTCATGCCCTTGAGGAAGGGATGAGCAGCCAGTCGCCGCTCAATGTCTGGATAGCGGATAGAGAGCGGTTCTCCCCTTAGTTTACTTGCCTCACTCTCTTCAAGCCGCCATACCTTGGAGCCGTTCGGCAATACTTTGGTCGGCGGAGGACGAATCGAAATATAGGTTGGTCGGATCAGATCGAAGTTTACAAATCGTTGCGCCGGAAATTGGCGGAACTCTTCTTCTGATTTCAAATAATCGAGCGCAGCGGCCACGGCAATTTCACCAGCCAATTCCATTTTTTGAGAATCCGTCAACGCCGAAACCTTAACGTGTTTCTTATTACCGCACGACGTGAGCGTTGTGTCGTTGATCTCGATGATCAGATTTGCGGTTGCTTGCGGGCTAGCGTGGGCGCGAGCGTCGAGTGCAAAGGCGACATGGGCGAAAAAGCAGTAAGGTTTCATAATCGGTAAAGAAGTTCGTCAGCTTCTTCGCCACGTTTCATGTTCCCTTGCCTATGCACCGTTGAAGAGATGGCGTTGTTGACCTCGGCATCGCGGGACGATCTGACGCGTTTGGTCGCTATTCAAGAGCTTCAAACAAAGGAACGCGCCGAAAGTAACAGTATTACATTTTTAATGTTACAGTAAGCCTCGGGTGCAGCACGGCAGGAGGTGGCCAGAGCCCAACTCATCGACTACGCATTTTTACGGAAAATATTTTCCTTTAAATTTTGATATCGACCCCGCTTCGTCCCCGTGTTTTTGCGAGGGAATGGCGATATTGAGTCGGCGATGTGCGCGAGAGTTTCTTGAATGTGCGGTTGAATTGCGACAAGGATTGAAACCCGACCGCAAATGCGATTTCGCTGATGCGGCGGTCGCCGTTTTCCAGAAAATCGCATGCTTCTTCGAAGCGGATTTGCGCGATGTACTCGACAAAGTTTACCCCGGTTACATCTTTGAATTTCTCGCTCAGATAATTCCCGCTGATGTTAACTGCTTGCGCCACTCTGGTGAGCGAGAGCTCCTCGCTCGAATGTTCCTCGATGAATTTGCGCGCTTTCCAAATTTCAACCGGCTCGGCCCGATCGCTGTTTTGTAATCTTGCTTGTTTGGATTCATGTGTGGGCGACATCTTCATCACCCCCAAGCCAGTCAACGCTGGCTGGAGTGAGGACGCTCACCATCCCTTGTCGAGTACTAGTCTGATTTTGGGACTCCGGGAACTTTAGGGCCTTCTCGGCCGAGCAATTTTTGCAACGAGAAGGCCAAACGATGCAAAGCGAGTTGCGGCGCGATCGCTAGCCTTGGGGAAAGCCATGGAAACTTATGGAAGAAAATCTCCGAGGAGGTGAAGACGAATGCAATACCTAATCGCAGCTTGTGTCCTCTCGATGATGGCGCTGTATGCACTAATCATTGCGCGATGTTTCAAAGAGCCGGAATGGCTATAGCGCCACGCCTCCTCCAAAATGTGAAGTAGCTCTACGATGGCGAGCCCTGTTTTGCGCTCGCACGGCCTTCTCAGATTTCTCTCCGCCGACCCTGCCTTGCAGCCGACAGGCGAACACAGTCGAATACTAAACAGAATGCGTTGGTGAAAGTA
>Ga0209156_10001026_pt1 | contig 23137 bp, 23 predicted proteins | sample GraSoiAngelo_124_FD_185881 | JGI IMG/M metagenome (GOLD analysis project Ga0209156, IMG submission 185881) | Grasslands soil microbial communities from the Angelo Coastal Reserve, California, USA - 14_0927_05_20cm (SPAdes) (version 2) | ecosystem: Environmental > Terrestrial > Soil > Grasslands... | reverse complement strand
GCGAGCGCCTCATCGCTGAAGTCGAGGGCTTTGCGGTAATGCGTCTGCCAGAAGAGCAACCGCACGGCGGCGGCGTCCACCCCTTGCTCCCGCAGGTCGCGCGCCGTGAGAAAATTCCCGAAGCGTTTGGACATCTTGGTGCCGCCCACGTTGAGAAACTCGCCGTGCAGCCAGAAGCGCGCGAACGGCTTCCCGGTCGCCGCCTCCGACTGGGCGATCTCGTCTTCGTGGTGCGGAAAAATCAGGTCGACGCCCCCGGCGTGGATGTCGAGCGTTTCCGCGCGGCAGCATTTGCCGATCTGCTCGAGCGACATCGCCGAGCATTCGAGGTGCCAGCCCGGCCGCCCGCGGCCGAACGGGGCGTCCCACGCGGCGCCTACCTGCTCGTCGATCGGATCGGCCCGCTTCCACAGCGCGAAGTCGCGCGGGTCGTCCTTGGCGTATTCGTCGCTCGCCACGCGCGCGCCGATCTTGATCTCGCGGCGATCGAGCTGCGACAGGCGACCATAACCTGGGAACTTGGCGATCGCGAAGTACACCGAGCCGTCCTCGCCCCGGTAGGCCACGCCTCGGTCGAGCAGTCGCTCGACCAGTCGCACCATCCCGGGCACCGACTGCGTCGCCCGCGGGTAGACATGCGCCCTCCGGACGCGCAGATAGTCGCAATCGGCGAAGAACGCCTCCACGTACGGCGCCGTGTGCTCCTCGAGCCGCTTTCCCGCGGCCGCGGCTGCCTTGATCGTGCGGTCGTCCACGTCCGTCAGGTTCATGATGTGGAAGACGTCGTAGCCCGAGAACTCGAGATAGCGCCGCAGCAGGTCCTCGAACAGGAAGGTACGGAAATTCCCGATGTGCGCGTAGTTCCACACCGTGGGCCCGCAGGTGTAGAGCGTCACGCGCGGGGGCGCGAGCGGTTGGAACGGTTCGAGGCGGCGGGTGAGCGTGTTGTGGAGGGAGAGCGTCACGGCTGAAACGTAGGAACCGCCGCGGGGAGCGTCAACGCGCGCCGTCTCCCGGCGCGTCGAGCACCGCGTCCTCCAGCGTGCGCAGGCGCACACGCGACGCCCGCACGGCGAGTCGGTGCTCGCGGCACAGGGCCAGGGCCGCCTCCGCGCTGCGCGGGCCCAGGTCCGTCTGCAGCCCGTAGGAGGTGAGACGAAATCCCGGCGGCGGCGCGGCGGGCGGTGCATCGAGCAGGATCTCGAGCACCCGCTCGCGCAACAACGCAGCCGTAGGCACCTCCCGGACGAGGCGGCCGTCGCGCATAACGAGCACGCGCGCCGCAATCCGCTCGACCGCCGCGAGGTCGGAGGACGCGAGCAACACCGCCACGCCGCTCGCGGCGAGCTCGCGCACGCGCTCGCACATGGCGCGTCGTCCACCCGCGTCCACGCCGGAGAGGGTTTCGTCGAGCAGCAGCACGCGGCGGTGACCCAGCACGGCTTGGGCGAGCGCGAGCCGGCGCGCGAGCGGCAGCGCCAGCCCCGCGGCGCGGCGCTCCGCCGCGCCCTCGAGGCCGCCGCGCTCGAGCGCCGCCGCCACGAGCCCCCGGCGTGCGACGCCGCTGACGTGAAACCGGGCGAGGTAGGCGAGCACCTCTCGGACGTTCAGCGCCGGGGGGAAGACCGGTGACGCCGGGGCATAGCCGAGCAACACGCGGGCCGCGCGCGTGCCAGCCGCCACGCCGGCCACGGTCACCGCGCCCGCATCGGGCGCGAGCCGCGCGGCCGCGACCTCGAGCAGCGTCGTCTTGCCGGACCCCGGCGGTCCGACGAGGGCGACCACCTCGCCCGCCGCGAGCTCGACCGACGCATCCGCGACCGGCGCCGCCGCGCCGCGGCGGCGGCGGGTGACGCCGCTCACGAGCAGGACCGGCGTGTTCATAGCGTCCGCCGCGACAACAGCCACGCGGTGCCGGCGACGCCCCCCACCGCCCAACAGCCCGCGTGGATCCAGCCCACCGGATCGCCGTGCGCCAGCGCCGCGTAGCGCCACACGCCGGGCAGCAGCTCCAAGACCAGCGTGGCGGCGCGCGCGAGCGCGCCCGCGGCCGGACCCGCCCCGAGCGTATCCGCCGAGATGACGCTCGGTACCGCGATATAGAAGAAGAGCACTCCCGCCAGGGCATTCCCCCCGGCGGCGCCGGCGACGAGCGCACACCCGGCGGCCGCCGCAGCCGCACCGCACGCCGCGGCACCGGCGCGGGCCAGCAGGCCCGCCGGCCCGGACGACGCCGCACCCGAGACGAACAGCAACGCCAGCACCAGCATACCCGCGGCGGTCACGGCCGCGAGCCAGCGGCCCGCGGCGACGGCGAGGGGCGTCGTCGGATGGGTCAGGATGAGCGACAGGGCCGCCCGGTCGGCGTCCGAGGCGGCGGTGAACGCCACGCCGAGCACGGCGCCGAGCATGGCGACGTGGGGCGCGAGGACCGTGAGCGGCCCACCGCGGGCGGCGAGCCACACACCGGCCGCGCCGAGCAGCAGCAGCCAGATCCCGAGCCGCGAGCGCACGAGACGCGAGCGTAGCAGCTGCCATTCGGCGAGGACGCAGCGGAGCGGGTGCACGGCGGGAGCTTACAACCGAAGCCGGCGACGATCGGTATCCGATCGCCGCCGGCACTGCACCAAAAAACGCGTCGCGCTGTTCCCACACTGAAGCGTGGGCTCGGCCAGCACTGTCTTCAGTCTGGGAACTACCTCGCTGCCATCGCCTCTCGGGTGATTACCTCGACCAGGGGGCCCGCGCCGAACCGCACCGGATCGGTCGCCGGCAGGCCCGTGTCGGCCGCGGCCTGCGCCACCGCCGCCCGGGCGGCGGCCTCGGTCATATCGAACGTGTTGAGGCAGATGCCGATCACCTTGGTCGGCCGCACCGGGGCCGCCGCCCGCTCGTAGATCTCCACCAGCTCGGCGAGCGGCGGGATGCGGACCCAGGGCTCGCGGCCGTGGTAATCGCCGATGAAGTCGCGCGTGGCCTGGTGACACAGAATCAGCGCGTCGGGGCACGAGCCGTGGAGCAGCCCGAGCGTGACACCCGAGTACCCGGGGTGGATAAGGCTCCCCTGCCCTTCGACGAGGACGACGTCGGCATCTACGGCGCCCTGGAGCACGAGCTGCTCGGCGGCGCCGGCGACGAAGTCGGCCACGACCGCGTCGACCGCGATCCCCCAGCCTTCGATGAAGATCCCCGTCTGACCGGTGGCCACGAAGCGCGCGCGGACCCCGCGCCGCACCAGCTCATCGCGCAGCTCGAGCTGGGCCGTCATCTTCCCGACGTTGCAGTCCGAGCCCACCGTGAGGATCACATAGGGATCGACTTCGGCGGCCCGGCCGTCGGCGATGGGGAGCTCGGGCGGGGGTTTGCGCACGTCGAGGATGCGGACGCCCTGCGCGCGGGCCAGGCTCCCGAGCTCCGGATCGTCGCCGATGAACGTGTGCAAGCCGCTCCAGATTTCGAGCCCCCGCTCCAACGCCGTCTTGAGCCAACCGCGCCACTCGGGGGGCAGCTGGCCACCCATCGGCGCGATGCCGATGAGCACGGCGCTGGCCCCGAGCGCGAGCCCGCGCGCAAAATCTCCCGTCACTGGAATCGACCCGCCGAATCCCAGCACGTCCTGCACGGTCCGGCCCGCCGTGACACGGTCGAACACGGCGACGATACGCTCCGGGAAGTAGCGGATGCAGGAGTTCGCGGTCTTCGACGTGAGGGGGCCGAACTGCCCATCCGCGAGGATCAGGAAGCGGTGCTGGCGCGGGGCGAGCATCAGGCGGATGTCTTGGTTCTGACCGGCTTGACGCCCGGCTCGCGCCGGTCAGCGCCCAGTCGGCGCTCGGTAGAGCGGAGCACGGCGGGCTCGAGCGAGCCGGCGTCTCCGTACAACGCGCCCTGCACGACGTGGCGGACGAACACCGTGGTCACGGCGAGGACCGGCACGGCCACGACGAGCCCGGCGACGCCGATGAGGGTGCCCATGATGAGAACGCTGGCGATGGTGAGCACCGGAGGGAGCGAGACCCGGTGCTGCATGATGCGCGGCACGACGAGGTTCGCCTCGGCCACGTGCACGGCGACGCCGAGCAGGATGACGGCGACGACCCGGATCCAGTCACCCGACTCGATCACGAATAGGGCCGGCAGCAGCGTGGAGACGAGCGTGCCGAAGAAAGGCACGACGGCGACGAGCCCGGCGAAGATCCCGAAGGCGAGCCAGTAGGGGACGTCCAGCGTCCACAGCCCGAGCGCGGTGAGCGCGGCGAGGATCATCATGGCGAGCAGCTGAGCCACCACCCAGGCGCGCAAGGTGGCGCCGGCGTCGTCGAGCACGCGGGCCCCGAGTGGCCGGTATTTCGGAGGGAGGAGCGACAGCACCCCGTCACGGTACAGCTGCGGCTGGCGCGCCAGATAGAGCGCCATCACCACCACGCTCGCGCTCTCGATGAACAGCTTGCCGCCCGCCGTCGCGTACGGGAGGATCGAGCCGCGCAAGAAGCCGGCGGCCGCGTCGATCAGGCCGCCCACCAGACCGGACGCCGGATTGGCGAGCTCGGTGGGAAACAGCACGGGGTACTGGCGCGCCCACGCCGCCAGCACGTTCTGGATCTTGGTGAGGGTTTGCGGCAGCCCCGAGATCAGCGCCTGCGTCTGGTCGATGACCGGCGGGACGAGCAGCGCGCCGATGCCGACCACCGCCGCCACCGTCGCCACCACCGCGCTGGCGAGGCCGATCCAGCGCCTCACGCCGAAGCGGCGCTCCAAGAGGTCGGTGATGGCGGAGAGATACACGGCGCACAGGGCGGCGATGAACACGAGCAGCAGCACCTCGACCACCCGGACGATGAACCAGATGGCCAGGGCGGCAACGAAGAGCGCCACGAACGTGGCGCCCGACAACCGTGATGCGGACGGCTCGGTGTTCAGCGGTGGTGCTCGGTGTCGTCGTCCTCGACCAGCTCGGCCTCGGTCGCTCCCTTCCCGAGGCGCTTCGCCTCGGCCGGGGAGCCCGCCGGCAAGAGTCCCAGCTTGCGCTTCAAGTCGAGCAGCTGCTGATCCGCGTCGGCCTTCACTTCGATCGACTGGAACTGCTTCAGCAGCGTGTCGCCCGACAAGTCCTCATTCACCTCGGCGGCCGCGATGAGCTTACGCTCTTCGTGCTCGATCTGCTCCGCCATTTTCTCGAACGTCTCGAACGCGCTCTTGTCGCCGATCGACGACATCGTTTCCTGGATGCGCTTGTGCGCCTCGGCGCGCTTTTGGCGGGCGATCAGGATGTTCTTCTTGCGCTTGGCCTCTTCGATCCGATCGTTGAGCTGGCGCAGCGAGATCTTGAGCTTGTCCGTTTCCTCGCGGTGCTTGATCCACGTATCGTGCAGCTGCAGGGCGGCCTGCGCATGCTCGTTGTGGCGCAGCAGCGCCTGCTTCGCCAGGTCGTCGCGGGCTTCCTGCACCGCCAGCACGGCGCGCTTCTCCCAATCCTCGGCGGCCTTCTTCTCCTGGTCGACCTGGGCCGCCAGCCGCTTTTCGTCGGCGATCGCCGCGGCGACCTGCTGCTTCGCCTTCGCCAGCTGGCTCCGCATGTCGACGATCAGCTGGTTCAACATCTTCTCGGGGTTCTCAGCGCGGGAGATCAGGTCGCTGATGTTCGACCGGATGAGCGTCGAGAGACGGTCAAAGATTCCCATGATGACCCTCTAGGTGCTGGCGGGCCCTCATTGTCCCGCGCCCAACTTGCGCCCGCGCTGCTCGGCGAGCAGCCGCTCGGCGAAATCTAACCGCTCCGCGAGCTCGGAGACCTGCCCCTGCAACTGCGAGACCTGCTCCTCCAGCGCCGCCACGCGCTGCGGATCCTCGCCCATCCCCCCCGCGCCCACCCCCCAGCGTCCCCGCGCCCGCAGGCGAATCCGCTCGGCGAACGCCTCGCCCACGGGGGTGCGAAACAGCCAGCGCAGGCCCACAAACACCACGACCAGCCCCACGATCGGCATCAGCTGGTCGAGCAAGAAGTTCAAGTCCACGCCCGGCGGCGGCGTCGGCGGCAGCGGGGGCGAGGCTACTTGCAGCATGTGGACGCTGTACGCCTCCGGCGCGACCAGGGTTTCCCGCCACATTCAGCGCGGCGGCGCGAGCTTCTGGCCCTCGTGCTGCTTGGCCAGGAGCCGCTCCGTAAAATCCACCCGCTCCGCGAGTTCCGCCACTTCCCGGCGCAGCTCTTCCACCGTCGCGGTCAGCTCCTCGTGCCGCGCGTCGCCGCCGGGCGCCTGACCCTGCGCCTGCAGCTTGGCAGTGTACACTTTGCTCAAGGTCCGCACGATCATCAAGGAGAAAAACCCGCCGATCGCGAAGATGGGGATCAGGACAGCCACGGCTTCGGGGTTCATCAGCTCCTCGGTGGCGCGAGTCGTTCTGCCTCACGCTGCTTGGCGAGCAGGCGCTCGGTGAAGTCCATCCGCTCCCCCAACTCGGCGACCTCGCGTCGCATCTGCTGCAGCTCTTGCACCACGTCTTCACGCAGGGCCTGCAGCTCCTCCTTGCCCGTCTCAGGCCGGGGTCGCAGGCGCTCGGCCAGGGCCCGGACCAGTGGGTAGAGCAACACGAACCCTCCCACCATGGTGACGAACATGAGGAAGGCAACGGCTTCCCTCGGCATCACCGGCTCCCGGGCGGCGCCAGCCGCTCTACCTCGCGCTGCTTGGCGACCAGCCGCTCGGTGAAATCCACGCGCTCGACGAGCTCACCGAGCTCCTGGCGCACCTGCTGCATTTCGTCCAAAAACTCCGCCCGCAGCGCGGCAAGCTCGTCGGGCGTGGCGCGGCGCGCTTCCCCCGCGAGGCGTTTGGCGAGCGCGCCGACCAGGGGGCGGATCACCCATAAGGCGCCGCCGACCGCGAAGAAGGCGAACAAGGCTATGAAGAAGTCTTTATCGTCCATTATCCTGGTCCAATTACCCTCCGTTGGACTGGAACTTACCGAGCTAGTCCTCCGCCGCCAGCACCTTCCGCAGGAACTGCCCCGTGAACGACCCCCGCACCCGGGCGACCTGCTCCGGCGACCCTTGGGCGACCACCGCCCCGCCCGCCGCACCGCCCTCCGGCCCGAGATCGACGACCCAGTCGGCGGTCTTCACCACGTCGAGGTTGTGCTCGATCACCACCACGGTATTGCCCTTGTCCACCAGGCGATGCAGCACTTCGAGCAGCAGCCGCACGTCTTCGAAGTGCAGCCCCGTCGTCGGCTCGTCCAGGATGTAGAGGGTACGCCCCGTGTCGCGCTTCGCGAGCTCGGTCGCGAGCTTGACCCGTTGCGCTTCGCCCCCGGACAGCGTCGTGGCCGACTGACCGAGGTGGATATAGCCGAGCCCTACGTCGTTCAAGAGCTCCAGTTTCGCCCGGATGCGCGGCTGGGTCTCGAAGAAGTCGAGGGCCTCGCCCACCGAGAGGTCGAGCACGTCGGCGATCGACTTTCCTTTATAACGCACCTCGAGCGTCTCACGGTTGTAGCGCCGGCCCTTGCAGACCTCGCACGGGACATAGACGTCCGGGAGGAAGTGCATCTCGACCTTCACGAGGCCGTCACCCTGGCACGCCTCGCACCGGCCCCCCTTGACGTTGAACGAAAAGCGGCCCGGTCCATAGCCGCGGATCTTCGACTCCGGCAGGTAGGTGAACAGCTCGCGGATCGGGGTGAACAGCCCCGTGTACGTCGCCGGATTGGACCGCGGCGTGCGGCCGATGGGACTCTGATCGATGTCGATCACCTTGTCGACCTGGTCGAGTCCCTCGATCCGGTCGTGCGCCCCGGGCATCACCTTGGCGCGATAGAAGTGGCGCGCGAGGGCGCGATACAGGATGTCGGTGACCAGCGTCGACTTCCCCGAGCCCGAGACGCCCGTGATCGCGACGAACAGACCCAGCGGCAGCCCCACCGTGAGGTTCCGCAGGTTGTGCTGCCGGGCACCGACCACCCGCAACTCGCGCTCCGGGTCGGGGGTGCGCCGGCGCGGCGGGACCGGGATGCGCAACTCCCCGCGGAGATAGCGCGTGGTGAGCGAGTCGGGGTGTCCGAGGATATGCTCCAGCGTTCCCGTAACCACGACCTCGCCCCCGTAACGGCCGGCGCGGGGTCCGAGATCCACGACGTGGTCCGCCGCGCGGATCGTCTCCTCATCGTGCTCCACCACGAGCACCGTGTTGCCGAGGTCGCGCAGCTCCTTGAGCGTCTCGAGCAGGCGCGCGTTGTCGCGCTGATGGAGCCCGATCGAGGGTTCGTCGAGGATGTACAGCACGCCCACCAGCCGGCTGCCGATCTGGGTCGCGAGCCGGATGCGCTGGGCCTCGCCACCCGAGAGCGAGTCGGCCGACCGCCCGAGGGTCAGGTATTCCAGCCCCACGTTCTTGAGAAACCGGAGGCGGTCGTTCACTTCCTTCAGGATCGGGCGCGCGATGCCGGGGTCGAGCCCCCCTGCTCCCCGCCCGTCGCCGCGCAGCGGGACGCTCTCGAAAAACGCGAGCGCGTCGCTCACGGGCAGCTCGACCACGTCGCCGATGCTCTTGCCGTGCACCAGCACCGAGAGGCTCTCGGGCTTGAGCCGCTTGCCGCCGCACGTCGGGCACGGCTGCTCCAGCATGAACTCTCCCAGCTGCTCCCGCACGCTGTCCGACGCCGTCTCGCGGTAGCGACGCTCGACGTTTTTCAGGATTCCGTCCCATCCCGATTGGTACTCCCCGTGCCACTTCTCACTGTCGTACTGAAACGTGAGTTTCTTGCCGGGCGCTCCCTCGAGCAGCACTTTGCGCGCGGGCGCGGGCAGGTCCCTCCAGGCAGAGTTCAAGTCGAACTTGAACGCGCGCGCCAGACTCGGAAGGATCACCTTGCGGAGGTACCCTCCGGGCTCCCCCCACGGCAGCACCACCCCCTCGAGCAGCGAGAGACCCGGATCGCCGAGCACGAGATCGGCGTTCACCTCGCGCCGCGTGCCCAGCCCGGAGCATTCGGGACACGCGCCGAACGGCGAGTTGAAGGAGAACTGGCGCGGCTCGAGCTCGGGCAGCGACAGCCCGCACTTGGGGCAGGCGTAGCGCTCCGAGAACAGCGTCGCGCGCGCGCCCCTCGACCCCTGCGGCGCCACCTCCACCGTGCCGTCGGCGGCCTTGAGCGCCGTCTCGATCGAGTCCGCCAGGCGCGCGCGGTCCGCCTTCCGGACCACCAGGCGATCCACCACCACGGCGATGTCGTGGTTCTGGCGGCGATTCAACTTCGGCACCCGGGACAGATCGTACGTCTCACCGTCCACCCGCACCCGCACGAAGCCCTGTTTTGCCGCCGCCTCGAACACGTCGCGAAACTCACCCTTGCGACCGCGCACCAGCGGGGCCAACACCTCGATCTTGGTCCCCTCGGGCCACTCGAGCACCAGCGCGGTGATCTGCGAGGCGCTTTGCCGCTCGATCGGCGAGCCGTCCTTGGGGCAGTGGGGGATGCCGACGCGCGCCCACAAGAGCCGCAGGTAGTCGTACACCTCGGTGATGGTGCCGACCGTGGACCGGGGATTGTGCCCGGCCGACTTTTGCTCGATCGAGATCGCGGGCGAGAGGCCCTCGATTGCGTCCACGTCGGGCTTCTCCATGAGCCCGAGGAATTGGCGGGCGTAGGCGGAGAGCGACTCGACGTAGCGCCGTTGGCCTTCGGCGTAGATCGTGTCGAACGCGAGGGATGACTTCCCCGACCCCGACAGCCCCGTGATCACGGTGAGGCTGTTGCGGGGGATCTCGACGCTGATGTTCTTGAGGTTGTGCTCGCGGGCGCCGCGGACGATCAATGCGTCGCTGGACATAGACTTGGAGGCTAGCGGGGCACCGGTTCGCAGGTCAACTCTCCTGGTGACACGGAGCGGGGACCAGGGAGCGGTCGCCCGCGGTGCACCGGAAGGCACCGCTCCCCGCTCCCTGCTCCCAGCATTCTCTTGCTTAACCCCCGCCCTTTTCCTAGGTTAGCCCTCCCCATGGCTGCGACCGCGCTGCTGGTGCTGACGACCGTGGCGACCGAGGCTCAAGGCCGGACCCTCGTCACAGCCCTGGTGGCGGAGCGGTTGATAGCTTGCGGGACGCTGTTTCCCGGCGCGCGCTCGATCTACCGCTGGGAGGGCGAGGTGACCGAGGAGGGTGAGGTGGTCGTGCTGCTCAAGACCGACGTGTCGCGGTGGGAAGCGCTGAGCCGGGCGGTGCAGGAACGTCATCCGTACCAAGTGCCCGAGCTGCTCGCGCTGCCGGTGGACCGCGGGCTCGGGCCGTACCTGTCCTGGCTGGCGAGCGAGGTGGTCGGGTGATCAAGAAGCGGGAGCCGCGCTGGCAATCGGCCGCGGAGCGGGCCCGCGTGGCCGCGGAGCTGATCGACGAGGCCGAGTCGCTGACCGAGACGAGCACGATCGCGACGCCTGCCGACGTGCGGCGTGCGAGTCTGCCGCCGCCGATCCAGGCGGAGCTGCCCCAGGACCCGCCCGCCGTGCCGATCGCTCCGGCACCGGCGCCGCCCCCCGTGCCCCCCAGCCTGGACGGCGCGCTCGCGACCGATCCGGACAACGTGGGGCTGCTCGTGGAGCGGGCGACCCGGTTGACCGCCGCCAAGCACTACCGCGCCGCCCAGCGCGACTTGGAGCGCGCGCTGCGGAGCGATCCGGCCCACGCGGACGCCCTGGCGGCGCTGGGCGTCGTGCTGTCACGCAGGGGGTTGTTGAGCGAGGCCGTACCGCTGCTGCGACGCGTGGTGGACGCCGAACCGGGCCGCGCGATCGCCTGGTACCAGCTGGGCGAGGCCTTGAACAAGGTGGACGACCTGCTCGGTGCGCGCGCCGCGTACGAGCGCGCGATCGAGCTCGAGCCCCGCAGCGCGAAGGCGCTGTACGGACTCGGCATCGTGCTCGATCGGCTCCGGCGACCCGACGAGGCGACCCGGATGTACCGCCGCTCCCGGGAGGCCGCGGGCAGGTGATCCGCGTGGTCGTGGACGATCTCGCGTTCCTCGCTTCCGACGCGATCGTCCGCCCCGCCACGACCCGTCTCGATCCCACCACCCCGGCGGTGCGGCGGCTCGAGCAGGTGGGCGGGCCCGAGTTCACGGCGCACATGCACATCCAGAAGGAGCTGGCGGTGGGCGCCGCGGTAGTGACGGCGGGCGGCGGCGATCTCCCGGCCGAATTCGTGATCCACGCCGTGATCTCGAGCGACACCGAGCCCGTGACGCGAGAGGGAGTGGCCCGGGCCTGGCAGTCGGCGCTCGAGCAGGCGCAGGCCTGGGAGTTCGCGCGACTCACGGTGCCGCCGCTCGGCACCGGCGCCGGCAACCTGGCGGTCGAGGACGCGGCCGAGGTGATGGTGCGGGTGCTCAAAGTCCACGGCGGGAGCGCCGCATTCCCGGCCGACGTCGCGATCGTCGTGGAGACGCCGGAAGACCGGGAGGCGTTCGAGGCGGCGCTCCAGCGGCGGGGGGCCGCCGAGTCGTGACCCGCCGCGGCTGGGCGGCGCTGATCTTCGTGACGTGGGCCGCCTCGCTCGGCTGGCTCGCCCGGCGCGAGCTGTTCCGCTCCACCGGTGCCCGGCTCGCCGACGCGGCGCTGTCTGTCCCCCCCGGCGCCGTGTACTATCGCCTCGCGGTCGCCGGGCAGCAGATCGGGTTCGCGTCTTCCACGATCGACACCGCCGCGAGCACCATCCGCGTGGAGGATGTCCTGGTGCTCGACGTCCCGGCGCTCGGCGTGCTGCACCGCACCACCACCCTGAGCCGCGCCACGCTGTCGCGGACGCTCCGGCTGCAAGACCTGGACACGAGATTCGACGGGGACCTCGGCCGGTTTTCCGCGCACGCGACCGTGTCGGGCGACACGGCCCTGGCGATGTGGCTCGTCGCCGGGCCCGATTCGGAGTTCACCCGGGTGCCCCTGAACCGGCCGATCGTGCTGCCGACGCTGCTGCCGCTGCGCCTGGCGTTCGGCGAGGAGCTCAAGCCCGGCAAAACGTACTCGCTGCGGCTCTTCGACCCCGTCCTGCTCGCGGAGCGCGACGTGGCGGTCACGATCGCGCCGGAATCGACGCTCGTGGTCGCGGACAGCGCGGACTACGACTCCACCGCGATGGCGTGGGTCCCGGTCCACTTCGACACCGTGCGCGCATTCCGAATCGAGCAGGAGCGGGGCGGCGTGCGCGCGAGCGCGTGGATCGACGCGGCGGGCCACATCGTGCGCGCCACGAGCGGCGGGGACGGCGGGTTCACCATGGAGCGCTCGGCGTTCGAGATCGCCTACGAGAACTTCCGGCGCCGCGACACGGCGCGCGTCGCGCGGGCCAGCGCATCCCCCCACGTGGGAGACATCGTCGCGACGACGGCGCTCACGGCCGGCGCGCGACCGCAGGCCGCGCCGCTCGCCGAGCTACGCGTGCGGCTCAGCGGGGCCGACGGCCGCGTGCTCGCGCTCGCGGGGGGTCGCCAGCGTCTCGCGGGAGACACGATCGTGGTGCGTCGCGAAACCGCCGCGGAGCTGGTGGCCCGCTACACGCTCCCGGCGAGCGACACGGGCCTGCGGGCCTATCTCGAGGCAGAGCCGCTGATCCCGAGCGGCAATCCGCGGATCCGGGCGCAGGCACGGGCCATCCTCGGGCGCGAGCGCGACCCCGCGCGCGCCGCCGAGCTGTTGCTGCACTGGGTCGCGTCCCGGGTGGAGCCGACCGCCGCCGTGCGCCTGCCGTCCGCGGTGCAGGTGCTGGCGCGCCGGCGCGGCGACTGCAATGAGCACACGCTGCTGTACGTGGCGCTGGCGCGCGCCCTGGGGCTCCCGGCCCGCTCCGCCGCCGGACTGCTGCTGGCCGACGGTCGCTTCTACTATCACGCCTGGGCCGAGGTGTATCTGGGCGACTGGGTCGCGGTGGATCCGACGTTCGGTCAATTCCCCGCCGACGCCGCGCGCGTGCGGTTCACGAGCGGCGGCCTGGCCCGCCAGGTCGAGCTGACGCGCCTCATCGGGCGGCTCAAACTCGAGGTGCCATGATCCGGCTGGAGAATCTCACAAAGCACTACGGCAGTTTTGTGGCCGTGGACGACATCTCCCTGGAGGTGCCGCGCGGCGTGCTGTACGGCTTTCTCGGACCCAACGGCGCCGGCAAGACCACGACGTTGCGCATGATCGCCGGCATTCTCCGCCCCACCGACGGCCGGGTGCTGCTGGGCGGGGACAACGTCCACGAGCAGCCGCTCGCCGCCAAGATGCGCCTGGGCTTCATTCCCGACCGCCCCTTCGTCTACGACAAGCTCACGGGCGCCGAGTTCCTGCGGTTCGTGGCCGGCCTGTACGGGCAGGAGGGGGACGCGGTCGAGCGGCGCATCGCCGAGCTGCTGGAAGTGTTCGAGCTCGCGAGCTGGAAGGACGAGCTGGTGGAGGCGTACAGCCACGGCATGCGCCAGAAGCTGATCATCTCGAGCGCGTTGATCCACCGGCCGGAATGCATCGTGGTGGACGAGCCGATGGTCGGGCTCGATCCCAAAGCCGCGCGCCTCCTGAAGGACATCTTTCGGCAATTCGTCGCCCGCGGGGGCACCGTGCTGATGAGCACCCATACGCTCGAGGTCGCCGAGGCGATGTGCGACCGGGTCGCCATCATCCAGCACGGCAAGATCGTCGCGGACGGCGCGGTCGACGACCTGCGCCACCAGCACCGCGCCGGCGACGCCACGTTGGAAGAGCTGTTCCTCAAGCTCACCGGCGGCGCCCACGTCCGCGAGCTGGTGGAGGTGCTGGGCGGGGGGGGCGGGGCGGGCGGAGGAAACCCGTGAGACAGCCGTCGCTGTGGCACGTGCTGCAGCCGAAGTGGCGCACGGCACTGCAGCGGATTCGCGAGGAGCGCTCGCGCGGGGGCAGCGGGAAGCTGGTCCTGCTCGTCAGCGTGGGTCTCTTGTTCTGGGTGGGCGTGTACGGCGTGCTGTACGTGATCCTCAAGCACGTGCGCGGCGCGGAGGAGCTCGGGCCGTTTCTCGCCGCCAAGATCCTCGGGCTGGTGCTGCTCTCGTTCGTCACCATCCTGGTCCTGTCGAACCTCATCACCGCATTGTCGAGCTTTTTCCTGGCGAAGGATCTGGACCTGCTCGTGTCCGCCCCGGTCGACTGGCTGCGCCTCTATCTCGCGAAGCTGGGCGAGACGCTGCTGCACTCCTCGTGGATGGTGGCCCTGATGGCGGTGCCGATTCTGGCGGCGTACGGGGTGATCTACGGCGGCGGCGTGCTGTTCGTACCCTACGCCGTGCTGACGATCGTTCCGATGCTGGTGCTGCCGGCGGTGGTGGGCAGCGCCGTCACACTCATCCTGGTCAACGTGTTCCCGGCGCGGCGCACCCGGGACCTGTTGTCGATCATCGCGCTGGGCGCGGCCGCGGGCTTGATCCTCCTGCTCCGGGTCATCCGGCCCGAGCGGCTCGCCCGACCCGAAGGATTCCGCAACCTGCTCGACTTCCTCACGGTGCTGCGCACTCCGACCTCGCCATTCCTGCCAAGCGAGTGGGCGGCGAACGCGATCATGAGCTACCTCCGCCGGGCCCCCGACCCGCTGCCGTTGTTGCTGCTCTGGACCACGGCGGCGGCCCTGGTGACGCTCGGCGCGATGCTGCACCGTCAGCTGTTCGCACCCGGGTTCACCAAGGCACAGGAGGGGGCGGAGCGGTTCGTGCGCGGGCGGTTTTGGCGCCGCACCGCCGGCTGGGTGCTCAAGCCGCTCCCCGTCGCCAAGCGGGAATTCGTGCTCAAGGACATCCGCCTGTTCTTCCGGGACACGACGCAGTGGAGCCAGCTGATCCTGCTGGCCGCGCTCATCGTGGTGTACTTGTTCAACATCAACGCACTGCCGCTGCACCGTGGCGAGCCGGTTGGGTTCTTTTACGTCACGCTGGTCTCGTTTCTGAACCTCGGCCTGGCCGGCTTCGTGCTCGCGTCGATCGCAGCCCGGTTCATTTTCCCGGCGGTCTCGCTCGAAGGCCGACAGATGTGGCTGCTGCGCTCCAGCCCGCTCGATCTGCGCGCGCTGCTTTGGTCCAAGTACTGGGTCGGGACCGTGCCCCTGCTCGTGCTCGCCCTGATCCTCACCGGCCTCACCAACGTCCTGCTCGAGGTGCGGCCGTTCATGATGGTGATGGGGCTGGTCACGATTTGCGGCCTCACGTTCGCCATCGCCGCGCTGGCGCTCGGGTTCGGCGCCCTGTACCCGCAGTTCGAGACGGAGAACGCCGCCCAGATCCCCACGTCGTTCGGCGGGCTCGTCTACATGATGGCGACGATCGCTCTGCTCGCGGCGGTGATCGTGGCGCTGTGGCAGGCCGTGTATGCGTACGCCCGCGCCGTGTACGAGGGCGAACCCGTGGTCGTGGACGGCTGGATGATCTTCTGGTTCGCCGTCGCGGCGCTCATCTGCGCGGCGGCGACGGCGATCCCGTTGCGGATCGGCCTGCGGAAGATGGAGAGCTTCGAGTTTTAGAGCGGGAACATCAGGCCGCCCAGGACGTTGAACGAGGTGCGATTGGCGAACACGAACCGCGCCTCGAGGAACGGCTTCACCGGTGCGTAGCGGCGTCCCTCCCACCCTGCGAACGCGTTGACCCCCGTGTCGGTGCTCCCCGACGCGTGCAGGATGGCGAGCCCACCACCGAAGTAGAACAAACCGTACGCCGTGGGGGGACGGTACTTCACGTCCACGTTCAGCCGGTACGGGGTGCCGGTCTCGCCGAGGTAGAAGTCCGCGGACGGCGCGAGGGCCCAGCGACGCCCGACGGGGAAGTTGAGCTGGCCGCCGAGAAAGGCGTGTTCGGCGTCGAAGTCATATCCCACCCGAGCGCCGACGCCGGGGCGCTCGACCCGCACCGCGCGTCCGCCCCGCATGCGCCGCTGCGCGTCGGCGGAGGATGTCACGAGCGCGAGGCCGGCGACGATCCACGCGATTCGGAGTGTGCGGCTGCTCACGACGTGGCTCCTCGGGTGTAAGGGAGCACACAGATAGGGAAGCGGCTCTCCGAAATCAAGAGCGGCGGGGGACCGCGACGCTTCCAAACCGGGCCGGACCTTGGCAGATTGGCGGTTACACGCATGGTGCCCAAGCACGCTGGACCCGCGCCGCCGATCGGGCCACCCGCGGACCGCTCCTCCGACCCGGAGCGGCCCGTCGCCCCCGCACGCGTCGACGCCGCTCCTTCCACCCCTCGCTCACTCGTCGTGGTCTCGAACCGCCTCCCCTTCACCGTCGAACGGCGGCCCGAAGGCGTCCGCGTCCGGCGCTCGCCCGGAGGGCTCGTGGCCGCGCTGGAGCCGGCCCTCGCCCAACGCGGTGGCGTGTGGGTGGGATGGACGGGGGCCGCACGCGAGGATGGCGACGCCGCGGGTCGAGCGCCGCCCGCAGCGGCGGAGCAGGTCCAGTACCGCGCGGTCCCCCTCACGGCCCACGAGATCGCGTTGTACTACGCCGGCTTCGCCAACCGGACCATCTGGCCGTTGTTCCATTATTTCGTCGGCCAGACGCAGATCGACAGCGCCACGTGGCGTGCGTACGAGCGGGTCAACGAGCGCTTCGCGCAGGTGGCCGCCGAGGCGAGCGACGACGAGGCCCTGGTCTGGGTGCACGACTACCAGCTGCTGCGGGTCCCGCACCACCTGCGGCGTCTCGCGCCGCGACGACGCATTGCCTTCTTCCTCCACGTCCCGTTCCCCGCGGCCGATGTGCTGCGCGTGCTCCCCTGGTCACGCGATTTGATCCAGGGCATGCTCGCATCGGACCTGGTCGGGGTGCACATCCGGTCCTACGCCGATCACGTGCTGACCTGCGCCGAGCGGCTGCTCGGCTGCGAAGTGGACCGCGGCGCGGGGCTGGTGCGGTTCGAGGGACGTGAGGTATCGGTCGAGGTCCACCCCATCAGCATCGACGTCGCCGAGATCGAACGGCTCGCCGCGCGTGCCGCCCCCGGAGGCGACGCCACTGTCGCCGAGATCCTCGGGGTGGACCGGCTGGATTACACGAAGGGGATCCACGAGCGGCTGCTGGCGATCGAGCGCCTGCTGGAGCGACACCCCGGGTTGCGGCGCCGCATCGCGTTCACCCAGGTGCTGGTGCCGAGCCGGGAGCGCGTCGCCGAGTACGGCGAGCTGAAGCGCGAGATCGACGAGACCGTGGGCCGCATCAACGGTCGCTTCTCCGAGCGCGGCTGGAGCCCGATCCGCTATCTCGTGCGCTCGCTCCCACCCGCGGAGCTGGTGGCGCTGTACCGCCAGGCCGATGTGGCGCTGGTGACGCCGCTACGCGACGGCATGAACCTCGTCGCCAAGGAATACGTCGCGGCGCAGCTCGACGACGACGGCGTCCTGGTGCTCTCCGAGATGGCCGGGGCGGCCGACGAGCTCCAGGAAGCGCTGCTCGTGAACCCGTTCGACGTGGACGAGGTGGCCGACGCCCTGCACCGCGCCCTCCAGATGCCGCTGGACGAGCGCCGCGCCCGGATGTCGGCGCTGCGGCACCGCGTCCGCGCCAACGACGTGCGGGTCTGGGTCGAGCGGTTTCTCGACGCGAGCGAGCGGGCCGGGCTGCGGGCGCGCAACACCGTCGCGTCAGCCGCCGACGCCGTGCAGCGCATGCTGGCGCCGTGGCTGGCGCGGCGGTCCACGGTCGCGCTGTTCCTCGACTACGACGGGACGCTCACCCCGATCGTGCCCAGCCCGGAAGACGCCCAGCTGTCCGAGGCGGCCCGCCAGGCGCTCGAACAGGCGGCCCGCACTCCGAATCTCGACATCGTAATCGTCTCCGGCCGCGCGCTCGCGGACGTGCAGCAGCGCGTAGGGGTACCGGGCCTGACGTACGTGGGGAACCACGGCTTCGAGATCGAGGGTCCGGGGATCAGTTTCCGACACGCCGAGCTCGACCGGTGGCGTGCCGCCCTGGAAGCGGCGGCGGCCGAGCTCGACCCGCTGGCGGCGTCCGGGGCGCGCATCGAGCGCAAAGGCGCCAGCGTGGCGGTTCACCTGCGGACCGTGCCCGAGGGCGAGCGCCGCCGGCTCGAGCGGCAGGCCGAAGCGGTGCTACGGCGTCGCCGGCTCCGGGTCACGCCGGGCAAGGGCCTGATCGAGGGCCGGCCTCCCGTGCCGTGGGACAAGGGGCACGCCGTGCTGCACGTGCTGGTGCACCGCCACGGCGCCGACTGGCTGTCACGCGTGAGCGCCGTGTACGTCGGCGACGATCGCACCGACGAAGACGCGTTCCGCTCGCTCGAGGGGATCGGGCGCTCGATCCGCGTCGGGCCATCGGCGGGCGGCGCGAGCTACGCCGACTACCGGCTCCCCGACCCGGAGGCCGTCCTGGCGCTGCTGCGCTGGTTCGCCTCCGGGGCGTTCGCCGGGGCGAAGTCGTAGATGCGGCGCTACGCGGCGACCCGTGCGCCGCAGCGGTGGCAGTACTGCGCTTCCGTCTCGAGCGACGTGCCGCAGCGGGCGCAGTAGCCCGGGGCAGATCCGAGCCGGCGGCCGCATTCCGAGCAGAACTGGGCGTCGGGCTCCCGGCGAGGGCCGTGGGTCGGACAGGCGGGAAACGGGAAAGGGGAAACGGGAAACGTCGGTGCAGCCACCTTTCCCGTTTCCCCTTTCCCCTTTCCCGGCTGTTCGGCGCGCAACGCCGCCAGCGCTTCCGCCGTGTACTTCGCTTTCAGCGCGTCGTAGTCCGAGTCCGATAGCTTCCCCGTGGCGCGGTCGAACTCGATCTCCTTGAGGGCGCGCAGCGCGACGGCCCGCGGCGACAGGTCGTCGTCCGGATCCTCTCCTTCTTCCCACCCTGCCGCGCCTGCCTGCTCCCGCTCCAGCGGCTCCGCCGCCGGCCGCCACACGGGCTGGAGGACGAAGCTGACGAGTCCTGCGGCCAGGAGGACGCCGGCGACGAGCTCGAGCACGCCTGCTAGACCGACAGGCGCTCGAGCTCGCGCCGCAACCGCTCGAGCTCGTCCGGAGAGGCGGGGATCTCGGGGGCGGGGATCGCCGGCGCGGCGGGCGCCGCGGCGCGCGACCAGCGGCGCAGCACGAGGCTCAGCACGACGCCGGCGGCCAAGATGAGCACCGACGGAACGAAATAGCCCGCCAGGTTGAACCCGCGCTTGGGAGGAGCCATGAGAATGGCGACCCCGCTCTGCTGCACGAACGCGTCCAGGATCTGCTGCGCGCTCTTGCCTTGCTCGGCGAGCGCCACCACGCGCCGGTGCATCGCCGGACTCGTGCCGCAAGTGAAGTCCGTCGTGCGACAGGTGTAGATGTCGAGATTGCAGCCGCAGGTGCAATGGATCTGCTTCTCGATCGCCTGGATGGCAACATCGTTGTCTGCGGCGCGGACGGGTTCGAAGGGCCTGCCGGCGCGAGACGGGTCCCACAGCTTGCCGGAGGGTCCGGTGCCCGGCAGCGAATCGACGGACTGTCGGACTGTCGGACCGTCGGACAGTAAAACGCTACCCACGAGCCCGAAGAACGCCCGGCGGGAGCAGTCCGACCGTCCGACCGTCCGACTGTCCGTCATTGCTCCCCTACCAACCGCACCGCATACCCCGGCTGCGAGCGTTTGACCGCCGGCGAGCCGCCGCCCGGCCACATCACGATGAGGCCCCCGAGGGCCACGACCATGCCGCCGTACCACACCCACCACACCAAGGGATTGATGGTGAAACGGAACACGGCCTGCTCGGTCCCGTTGACGAGGCCGGCCAGTACGATGTACAAGTCCTCCCGCAGATCGCTGCGGATCCCGACCTCGGTGGAGGGTTGGAACGTGGGCCGGCCCAGGCCATCGACGTGCTGGCGCTTCTCGGTCGTGAGCACGCCGAGGCGCTTGCCATCGCGCGCGATTTCGAGCGTGGCCGCGGTGACCTGGCGGTTGAGCGCGTCGTACTGCGAGACCCCGAGATGAGTGAACGTGTAGGTCCACCCATACGGGCTCTTGAGCACCGCCGATTCGCCGGGACGGAGCGTGGCTTCGGTCTCGGTCTTGAACGCCATACCGGCGAACGCGATGAACAGGACGACCATACCGGTGTGCACGATGTAGCCGCCGTAGCGGCGGCGATTGCGCCCGAGCAGCCGGCCGAGGGCGAGCAGGTACGCCTCTCCGTACTGGCGATGCCGCGCCCGCGCGCCCCGGGCGAACTCCTGCACCACAGTCGCGGCCACGAACGCGCCCAGCGCGATCGCCATCAGGGCGTAGAGGTCGCGCATCCCGCCCACCAGCAGCACCAGCGCCGCGAACCCACCCACCGTCACCGGCACGGCGAACTGCCGCTGCAGGTTGGGGAGCGAGGCGCGGCGCCAGGCGATGAGCGGTCCGATCCCGGTGAGCGCGAGCAGGGCCAGGCCGAGCGGGATGTTCACCTGGTTGAAGAAGGGCGGCCCGACGGTGACCTTCGTCCCCTGCACCAGCTCCGAGAGGATCGGGAACAGCGTGCCCCACAGCACCGAGAACGCGATCCCCACAAACAGCAGGTTGTTGAACAGGAAGCTCGCCTCGCGGCTCACCATCGACTCGAGCCGCGTTTCAGCCGTGAGCAGCGGCAGGCGCCGGGCGTAGACCGTGAAGCTCGCGATCGCGGCGGCGATCAGGAAGAACAGGAAAAAGTATCCCACGTTCGACTGCGTGAACGAATGGACGCTCGAGATCACCCCGGAGCGCGTGATGAACGTTCCGAAGATCGAGAGCAGCCACGACCCGATGATGAGGGCGAGGTTCCACTTCTTCAGCATCCCGCGCTTCTCCTGGATCATCACCGAGTGGAGGAAGGCGGTCATGGTGAGCCACGGCAAGAGCGACGCGTTCTCGACGGGGTCCCAGGCCCAGTACCCACCCCACCCCAGCTCGACGTACGCCCACCACATCCCGAGACAGATTCCGACCGAGAGGAACAGCCAGGAGAGCAGCGTCCACTTGCGGATGGCGACCAGCCAGTCCACATCGAGGCGCTTCGAGAGCAGGGCCGCCATCGCGAACGCGAACGGGATCGTGATCGAGATGTACCCGAGGTAGAGCATCGGGGGGTGGAACACCATCCCCGGGTTCTGCAGCTGCGGGTTCAGACCGCTGCCGTCCAGCGGCGTATAGCCCAGCCGGTGGAAGGGATTGGCCTGCGCGAACAGCATCACCGAAACGAAGAATGTGGCGACCGTGCAAACGACCCCCGCCACGTACGGCAGCAGCGCGCGGTGCCGGCGCGCCGTCAGCACCATCGCAAGCGACCCGAACAGCGACAGCACGCTCGCCCAAAACAGCAGGCTCCCCTTCTGCCCGGCGTACAAGGCGGACCACGTATAGAAGATCGGGAGGTTGCGGCTGGTGTACGACGCGACGTATTCGACGTTGAAGTCGTGGTGGAACAGCGCCCACTCGAGCGCCGCGACGGCGACCCACAGCGCCGCGCACATCGCGAACACGGCGTGGCGCGCGCTCTGCTCCAGGTCCCGGCGCCCGGACCGCCCGCCCACGAAGCCCGCGAGCGCGCCCCACACGCCCAACAGGAAGGCGAGCCACAGACACAGGCCGCCCAGGACGGTCATCTACGCCTTCGGAACCGCTTCGTAGCGCGACCCGCACTTCGCGAGCACGTTGGTCGCGTAGATGATCCCGTCCTTCTGCAGACGACCCTCCACCACGACCTCGACCGAGTCGTTGAAGGTGTCGGGCGGGAGACCGCGGTACAGCACCGCGTAGTGGGCGCTGCCGTCGCTGACCTGGAAGCGCAGCGTCCGGGCCGCGAGGTCGCGGGTGACCGACCCGGGCACGACGTGCGCCCCGACCTTCATGCCCACGTTATAAAAGGAAGGATCCTGCGCGATTTTCTGTGACAGCTCGCTCGGAGTGAGAAAGTACTGCCCGGTCTGCTTGACCCCCGAGGCCATCAGGTAACCGACCGATCCGACGATCAGCGCAGCGCCGATGGCGAACTTCGTGCCGGCCTTCATGCTCAATTATACCTCCGGACGGGCCGCCTGCTCCAGCGCCCATGCGACGGCCGCTGCGGGGCTCGACACGCGCGGAATATCGATGGCCGACGGGAAGGCATCCTGCAGCCCCACGACGGGCGTCTTGATGCGTTGCGCCATGGCGATCTCCGACAGGGTCCCCCAGCCGCCTCCGATCGCGATGGCGGCCTGCGCCGCCCGCACGATCAGCGCGTTCCGCATCTCGCCCATCCCGGTCGCAAGTGGCACGTCGATGTAGGGGTTGGCCTCGGCCGCATCGGCGCCGGGCAGAATACCGACGGAGAGCCCGCCTCCCTGCCGCGCGCCGCGCGCGGCGGCTTCCATGACGCCGCCGAGTCCACCGCACAACAGCACGGCGCCGGATTCCGCCAGGAGGCGGCCGACGGTCTCGGCCACGGTGGCCACGTCGGCGCTGCACGAGCTGCTGCCGATCACGGCGACCAGGACGCGCTTCACCATCAGTCCGCGCCGAACGGCGGTTTGCGCAACCCGCGATCGGTGAGGTAGCCGGTCACGTAGCGCGCCGGGGTCACGTCGAAGGCCGGATTCAGGACCGCGATCGTCGGCGGCGCGACCGGCCGCCCCGCGACCGTCTTCACTTCGTCCGCTGAGCGCTGCTCGATCGGGATGCCGTCGCCGTCGCGCAGCGCGGGGTCGATGGTCGACGATGGGGCGGCGCAGTAGAACGGTACGCCATGGTGCAATGCCAGCACGGCGAGCGGGTACGTGCCGATCTTGTTCGCGAAGTCGCCGTTCACTGCGATCCGGTCGGCGCCCACGATGACGAGATCGACCTTGGCCTGCCGCATCAGCGACCCCGCCGCGGCGTCCGCGATCAGCGTACAGCGAACGCCCGCGTGGGCGAGCTCCCACGCCGTGAGCCGCGCTCCCTGCAGCACGGGCCGGGTCTCGTCCACGAACACGTGGAGGCGCCGGCCGGCCTCGTGGGCCAGGTAGATCGGGGCGAGCGCCGTGCCGATCCCCCCGGTCGCGAGCGCTCCGGCATTGCAGTGGGTGAGCACCGTGGTACCGTCGGGGACGAGCGGCAGCCCCGCCTCGCCGATGCGGCGACACATGGCGCGGTCTTCCTCCCAGATCGCCGTCGCCTCGGCCCGGAGCCGTTCCCACAGC
>Ga0209156_10001025_pt1 | contig 23144 bp, 26 predicted proteins | sample GraSoiAngelo_124_FD_185881 | JGI IMG/M metagenome (GOLD analysis project Ga0209156, IMG submission 185881) | Grasslands soil microbial communities from the Angelo Coastal Reserve, California, USA - 14_0927_05_20cm (SPAdes) (version 2) | ecosystem: Environmental > Terrestrial > Soil > Grasslands... | reverse complement strand
GCGAGCGGGGAGCTGCACGTCGTGTGGGACGAGGTCAGGCGCCGCTATCCCCGCCTCGACGCCGAGACGGGCGCGGCCATCGAGTCCCACCTCTGCGGCTTCGACGTCATCTAACTGAACATGGGGGCCCCGAGACGGCCCCCTCGATAACCCGACAGGCTCTTAGAACGGCGAGCGCCCGCGGCTCAGCCCACGCTGCGCACGCGACCGGTGACCGACGGGGCGCAGGTCGCGAACGAGACGACGGCCCCAGTCACCTCGTCCACCCGAGAGACGCGGCCACGCGTCACCCGCTTCCAGCGGGCCCGGGGAAAGCCCGGCGGTCGCAGCACCGCCCCGGGCGCCACGCAGTTCACCCTGATGCCGTGGGGCCGAAGCGCCGCGGCGAGGCTTCGGGTGAGCGCGGGGAGCGCCGCCTTCGACAGCGTGTAGGGGATGTAGCTCGGCCACGCGCGGTGAGCGCCCGCGTCGCCGATGTTGACGATCCACCCGCCGCGGCCGCGCATCACGCGCGCCGCGGCCTGGGAGCAGAAGAACGCGGCGCGTAGGTTGAGGTCGAGGTGGCGGTCGAAGGCCGCCTCCGTCGTGGTCGCGAAGGGCGTGCGCTCGAAGCGCGCCGCGTTGTTGACGAGCACGTCCAGACCGCCGAGCGCCCGCCGCGTCTGCGCGACGAGCCGCCGCGCCGCGGCGGGGTCGGCGAGGTCGGCGCGGAAGGCGACGCCGCGCGCGCCGAGCGCCCGCAGGCGGCGCACGACGACCCGCGCCGCGCGCGCGGACCGATGGTAGGCGATCGCGACGTCGAAGCCCGCGCGGCCCAGGGCGAGCGCGACCGCGCGCCCGACGCGCACGGCGCCACCCGTGACGAGCGCCCGCGGGCGGTCCGATGTTATGCTCGATCGCGTCATGGTTTCGCGCCTGCGGACCTGGTTCAAAGCACGGTTCATTGCAGGCTTCTTCTTCACGGTTCCCGTCTTCCTGACGGCCTGGCTCCTGTGGATCTTCTGGAGCCGCATCGACGACGTCTTCGCCCCGATGTACCAGAAGATCTTCGGCCGGTCCGTGCCGGGGCTCGGCTTTCTCACGGCGGTGGCGATCATCCTGCTCATGGGCACGATCGCGCGCAACGTCGTCGGCCGGCGCGTGCTCGCCTGGGGCGACAAGCTCCTGCTGCGGGTGCCGATCTATCGACGCCTCTACCCGTCGGTGAAGATGCTGATCGACTCCTTCTCGCCCGAGCGTCGGAGCGCCTTCCGGGCGGTCGTCCTCGTCCAGCACCCGCGCGCGGGCGAGTACGCCTTCGGCTTCGTCACGAGCCAGCTCCTGCTCGAGACGCCCGACGGCAAGCGCGAGATGGTGACGGTCTTCGTGCCGTCGAACAACCTCTACCTCGGCGACGTCGTGATGGTCCCCCGCGACGACGTGATGGCCACCGGGCTCACGGTCGAGGAGGGCATCCGGATCATCCTCTCGGCAGGCAACGCCACGCCCGCGCGCCTACCGCGCGTCTAGTTGAACATGGGGGCCGCGAGATGGCCCCCAAGCAGCCCCCAGGGTGCCCCTTGGTGGCTCGGGACGCCCGGGCGGGAGCAGCCCCTCGATAAACCCGACAGGTTCCTAACCCGCGCTGGGCGCGACGTGGCGCCGCGCCCAGGCGCCCACCGCCTCGCCCAGCGGATAGAGCTTGCCGAAGAAGAAGTGGTCGGCGCCGTCGATCACGGCCGGCGTCACCCAAGAAAAGCGCGCGGTGAAGCGCTGGAAGTCGGCGAGCGGGCAGTAGGGGTCGGCGGTGCCGCACACCGCGAGCGTCGGCGCACGCTTGCCCTCGACGGCGCCGAAGTCATATGCGCCGAGCGGCGGCGCGACGAGCGCGAGCGCGGCGACCCGCGCGTCGCGGCTCCCGACGAGGGCCGCGATCCACGCCCCGAACGAGTAGCCGACGATCGCGAGGCGCGACGTCCCCGCGGCCTTCGCGACCGCGTCGAGCGCGGTCTGCGCGTCCTCCTGCTCACCGACGCCCGCCCCGTGTGTGCCGCTCGAGGCGCCCACGCCGCGGAAGTTGAACCGCAGGGTGGCGAGCCCGAGCGCCGCGCACACGTCCTGAACCCGCACAACCACCGGGTTCTCCATGTCGCCACCGTACAACGGATGGGGGTGACAGATCACGACGCCCGCGGGGGCGCCCGGCGGGACGGCGAGCCGGGCCTCGAGGACGACGTCCGCGCCGACCGGGAGACTCAGAGGCTCTTCGGATATCATGCCGGCCATGAGAATACGGGCAGGGGGCCGCCCCGTCCAACATCCGTGCTGACCTGTTTCCGGACGCGCCGCCGCATCGGCGCCTATCTCGACGGCGCCCTGGAGGCAGACGCAGCGGCGTCCGCAGCGCGCCATCTGGCCGAGTGCGCCTCCTGCCGGCGCGAGGCCGAGGGCCTCCAGCGCATGAAGGCCCTCCTGCAACGGGCGCTGAGCCCGGAAACCGTTCCCGCCCCGCCAGACTGGACCGCCTTCTGGCCTCGCATCCTCCGGGGGATCGAGGCCGGACGGCGTGTTCCCGCGGCGAAGCCCCACGCGGGCTGGCGCCGCGCGCGCTGGGCGCTCGGCGGCGCGCTCGTCGCCGCGCTCGTGATCGGGGCGACGCTCTCGCAGTGGCAGGCCCCGAGGCAGGAGCAGACGCAGACGGCAGCCCCGCCGGTCCTCGAAAAGCCGGTGCTCGTCAGCACCACGGCGGGCGAGAACCCGGTCCCCCTCGGCACCACCGTCGAGGACCCGGTCCTCATCAGCTCCGCCGACACCGAACACCCCGACGGCAGCGTCATGATTTACCACACACCCGAGCGGGACATGTCGGTCGTGTGGGTCTTCGGCGTGAACGAGTAGCCGCGCGGCAGGCTACTTCTTCAGCGCGGCGAGCCGCTCCCGGGCGAGCGGCGCTTCCTCGGCCTGCGGGAAATTGTCCACGAGGTACTGCAGCCGCTGCTGCGCCGTCTCTGGCTGCTTCAGCTCGATGAGCGCGAGCGCTTCCTTGTACACCGCGGTCGGCACCTTCTCACCGCGCGGGTAATTCGCCAGCACCTTCCTGAACTCGAGCACGGCCTGGTTCAGGGACTCGGTCGCCTTGTCCTGGTCACTCGACCCGTAGCCGCGCGCGAGGCTCAGGTACGCCTCGCCGATCCAGTACTGCGCGTTGCCCGCGAGGTCGTGGTCGGGATAGCGCCGCAGGAACTCGCGGAACCCGGCGATCGCGAGCGAGTAGCTGCCCTTGCTGATGTCGATGTACGCGGCCTGGTAGACGTCCTGGGGCTGGAGCGCGCCTGTCGTGGGCCGCGCCGGCGGCGGGGGCGACGACGGCGCGCCCGGCGCGGGGACGGGCACGGGCACGGGGCGCGCGGGTGCCGCGGCCTGGCCCTGGCGGCGCAGCGTGTCGACGCTCGCCGCGAGCTCGTCCACCCGGGACTTGAGCGTGGCAAGGCTCGTCGCGAGCCCGTCGAGCCGGTCCGCCAGCGCCTTCGCGCGTTGCTCCGCCTCGCCCCCCGGCTCGCGCCCGCCGCGGCCGAGCTGCGTCGCGAGGTTGTCCACGTCGGCCTTCGCGCGCAGGGCCGTCTGCTGGGTCTGGGAGAGATCCGTGCGGAGCTGGAGGAGATCCTGCTGTGTCGCGACGCCGGTGACCTCGGCGGCGCTCTCGCAGCCCGCCGCCAGGACAAAAACGAGGAGGAGGACGCGGGTCCTCCTCCGGCCGGTGACGGGGCTCAGCGGGGCTTGACGAGGAAGTGCGCGCGCCGGTTCTTGGCCCAGCAAGCTTCGCTATGCTCCGTGCACTGCGGGCGCTCTTCGCCGTAGCTGATGATCGTGATGCGGCTCGCCTGCACACCCTGCGACACGAGGTAGTTCATCGCCGACTTGGCCCGCCGCTCGCCGAGCGCCAGGTTGTACTCGTTGGTGCCGCGCTCGTCGCAGTGGCCCTCGATGAGGACCAGGAGATTCAGGTTGGTCTTCAGCCATGACGCGTTGGAGTCGAGGACCTTCGCGTCCTCGGGCCGGATCTCGTACTTGTCGAAGTCGAAGAACGCGTCGCGCAGTGCCGCGATCGCCATGAACTCGGCCGGCGCCGGCCGCGCGGCCGCGGGACGCGACTCGCTGCCGCCACCCGGGGCGGCGGGTGCGGGAGCGGCGGGGCCGGCGCCGCTGGGCGAGCTGGGTTCCGGGCCGGGCGCGGCGACGGCAGGTGGCGTGGTTGGCGCTGGCGCTGAGACCGCGGTCGTGGCGGGCTGCTTCGCGCAGGCGGCGATGACCAGGGCCGACAGCACGAGCGACATCGTCAAAGTCAAACCACGCGTGACCATGACGCCTCCTTTGAGCTCGTTGAGAACGCGTTCAGACACTGAAAAGCATCCTATCACGGCAGGCGCGGGGACCACGAAGGACTTGTGTGCTCGGCGGGCGTTTGGGTGATCTGCACGGGCGCCGCGCCGTCGAGCGTCATCGCGAACACCTGCCATCGCCCGAGCCGGTTCGACTGGAACGCGAGGAGACGTCCGTTCGGCGCCCACGTCGGACCCTGGTTGTCGCCGGGCCCAGCGGTGAGGCGGCGAGGGTCCGAGCCGTCCGGGTTGACCGCCCAGAGATCGTGCGTGCCCTGGCGCTGCGTGTAGACGATCGCGTCCCCCTTGGGCGACCAGCGCGGCTGCGTGTGGAAGCCGCCCGACGTGACCTGGCGCACGTTGGAGCCGTCGAGATCCATCACGAAGATGTGGGGCGCGCCGGTCCGATCCGAGACGAACGCAATCTGCTGCCCCGTCGGCGACCAGGTGGGCTCGGTGTCGATGCCGGCGTGGCGCGTGAGCCGGCGCAGCGTCGCCGAGGCCACGGTGAGGACGTAGATCTCTGGGTTGCCGTCCTTCGACAGGGTGAGCGCGAGCGAGCGCCCGTCCGGGCTCCAGGCGGGCGACGAGTTGATGCCGATGAAGGCCGCGAGCGTCTGCGTGGGGCGGCGCTCGAAGGGGAAGAGGCGATAGAGGTCAGGGTAGCCCTGCATGAAGGACGTGATCGCCAGCGAGCGGCCGTCGGGGCTCCACACCGGCGAGAGGTTGATCGAGCCGTTGCGCGTCACCGCCGCGGGGCTCGCGCCGTCGTAGTCCGACATCCAGACCTCTTTCGCGCCCGACGGCCCCTGGACGTACGCGAGCTTCGTGTCGGCGATGCCGGGCTCGCCCGTGAACTGGAGCACGATCTCGTCGGCGATCTTGTGCGCGAGGCGCCGCGCCTGGGCGGCCGGCAGCTCGAACTTCTTCGTCGCGATGATCCGCTGCTCGGGCGCGGTGAGATCGTAGAGCCGCATCTCCGTCTCGAGGCGCTCGCCGCGCAGGGTCAGGAGGCCGTGGACGCCCGCGTGGGCGCCCGCCGAGGCGAATTCCGCCCACGACCGGCGGAGCGCGTCGGGGTTGTTCGCGGGGATCGAGCCCGTCCCGGCGACGACGCTGAAGAGCCCGGAGAACGTGAGGTCGTTGCCGGTGATCGACGCCAGCTGCTTCGCGAGACCGCCGGGGTCGGCGCCCGCGAGCACGGTGAACTCCGGCACCGCGATGTTGAGCTTCTTGCTGCCGCTGCCCTTGATGTTGATGTAGACGTCGACGCCCTGCGCGCCGGGCGCGGGCGTGCGCGGCCACGACGCGGCCACCGCCGCGAGCGTGAGGAAGGCGATCAGGCGCCCGACACGCGTTCGTCTCACGTCGTTACCTCGTCGCCGTGGGGTCGTGGGCGAACTGCAGCCCGACGGTCAGCACGGCTTTTGTGAAGTCGGTGGGGAGCGGCGGGAACGGGTTCGCCTCGGTCACCGCGCGAACCGCCGCCTGGTCGTAATACGGGTTGCCGGAGGTCTTGTCCACGCGGACGCCGCGCAGCCCCCCGTCGCGGGCGATCTCGAAGACGACCGCGGGCTGCTGGCCCGCCAGTGCGTAGCCATCCCAGCGCTCCTTGATCTTGCGGTGGATCGCCGCGACGTACCACGCGTACGGGAAATCGGAGACGTTCAGCGTGAGCGCGCCGACGCCCTGCGAGGCGCCGGTGGGCTGGCCCACTGGCGGCGGCGGCGCCGTGCTCGGCCGGGGCGGCGCGGCCGGCGCGGGCGTGGGCGGCGCTTGCGGCGGCGGCGTGCTCGCGAGGCGCGGCAGATCGCGGTCGTCCGGGCGCGGGAGGCTCGGCGCGCGCTGCGGCGGCAGGCTCGGGTCGGGCAGGCCGAGCGCGTCTCGTGACCGGTCACGCGCGGGGAGCTCGCGCGGCGCCTCGCGCTGCGGCAGCTCCGCCGGGCTCGGCCGCGGGGCGGGCGCCGGCAGGTCCGCCGGCACCGGCCGCGGCGGAAGCGCCGCGACGGCCTGCGGCTGGCCGACGGCGGCGACGAGCGGGACCAGGTTCACGTAGACGGTCTTCGTCTGGCTGTCGCCCCACACCGAATTACCCCAGAGCGCCGCGGCGACGAACGCCCCGTGGAAGGCGACGGAGATCACGGTGGGGCGGAGGGGAAGCCGGAGCTTCCGGAGAGCCGGCCCGAAGTGCAGACGCCCGCGTCGTCTCACTGGCGGCGCCGCCGTGCCCGCGTCAGCGCTCCCGCGTCGGCTCGGTGACCATGCCGAGCCGCTCGATCCCCGCCCGGCGCACGTGATCCATCGTCTCGATCACGGCGCCGTACGCGAGCCCCGCGTCCGCCTTGAGGTAGAGCGTCTTGTCCTTGCGTGTGGCGAACGCGCCGCGGAGCGCCTGCTCGAGACCGCCGGCCGCAACACGCTTGTCGTTCAGGAAGAGTGAGCGGTCCTTCGTGACGGTGAGGACCAGGCGCTCCTCGACCGCGGTCGGCTTCGCCGCCGCCTTCGGCAGGTTGACGTCGATGCCGCGGTACATCATGGGCGCGGTCAGCATGAAGATGAGCAGGAGGACGAGCACGACGTCCACGAGCGGGATGATGTTGATCTCGGCGAGGTTCGTCCCGATTCGCCGCGGGTTCGAGGAGGTGTCGACGTTGAACGCCATGGGCTCAGCGGGTCACTTTCGGCTCGGGCCGGGACAGCAGATTGAGGAGGTCGAGCGTGAAGCCGTCCATCTCGGTCGCCCAGTGCTTGACGCGATTGACGAAATAGTTGTAGCCGATCACGGCCGGGATCGCGGCCCCGAGGCCCGCGGCGGTCGCGATGAGCGCCTCGGAGATGCCCGGCGCCACGACCGCGAGGCTCGCCGAGCCCTGTTGGCCGATGCCGTGGAAGGCCGCGATGACGCCCCAGACGGTGCCGAAGAGGCCGATGAAGGGCGTCGCGCTCGCCGTCGTGGCGAGGAAGGGCAGGTAGTGCTCGAGCTGCGCGACCTCGTGGGCCGCCGCGCGCCGGAGCGCGCGGTTCACCGCCTCGAGCCGCTCGGCCGGAAGCCCGTCGTCGACGTCGTCGAGGATGCGGTCGGGGCCCTCCGTCATCCCGGCCATCTCCTGGTAGGCGGCCGCGTAGAGCTGGGCGAGCGGGCTCTCGCGGAGCTTGCGCGCCGCGCTCTGGATGGCCGAGGGGCGGCGCCCCTCGCGGAACGCGCGGAGGAACTCGACCGTCTGGCGCCGCACGCGGCGGAGCTGCCACGCCTTCTCCACGATGAGGGCCCAGCTCGTGATCGAGAAGACGAGCAGGATCGCGAGGACGATCTTGGCGATGGGGCCCGAATTCCAGACGAGCGCGAGAATGCCGGTGTTCAGGGTGTCGGCGCTAGCCACAGACGCTCCTTTGGTTTGCGTTCCTCATACCGAGCCATTATAACCATGGACGTGGCCCGCGCCGTCGTTCTGCTTGTCGTCCTGGCCTCGATCCTCGCCGGCGCGTCGCGGGGCGCGGCCCAGGACGCCCGGGCCGCGGTCGAGGCGTTCATGGCCCGGCTCGCGCAGGTCAACGTCCAGGACCTGGTCATCGTCCAGAACCTCACCCTGTACCACCCGGACGGCCGCCTTCCCCAGTCGACGGGCGAGCAGCGCGTGCTGTTCAAGCTGCCCCTGCGCCAGCGGCTCGAGCAGACCGTCGAGGGTCAGCGCGAGATCCAGCTCACCGTCGGCGACCGCGTCTGGATCCGGCGGGCCGACGGCCAGGTGTACGAGCGGCCCGCGCTCGACCGGCGCGACCGCACGTACCTGCTCGTCCCTGGGAAGCGGAGCGCGGCCGACCTGCTGGCCGGCTGGCGCGCCGTCGGCGTGCGCGTCGACGTGAGCCACGCGACGCGCGTGGGCGGCCGGCCGCTCACCGTGATCGGCGCGCAGTCGGGCGAGCGCGACGTCCCGATGGTCTGGCTCGACACCGAGTACGGCGTCGTCCGCATCGTCACGCGCGAGACGCTGCCGACGGGGACCGCGCTGCTCGACACGGCCTTCTCGGAGCACCGCCCCCTCATCGGCGGCTTCTACTTCCCGCACCGGCAGGAGGTCTTCGTGAACGGCAAGCTCCTGATGCTGATCACGGTCCGCTCGGTCCGGGCGAACACCAGCCTCGCCGACGCGCTCTTCGATCCCGAGGCGCTCCGCCGCGAGCCCTGATGGCGGTGCGAGGTGAGGCCGCTCCGCGGACGAGCCGAGCGGTGAAATGGGTCGACGGCAGTGCGAGCTGAGCGGCGTCGAGCCGCGAGGCGAGCGGTGAAATTGTTCGAGAAATCGTGCGAGGTGAGGCCGCTCGGCGGACGAGCCGAGCGGTGAAATGGGTCGAGGATGTGAGGCTAGCGGGAGACGAAGCGGCTCCCCGCGATCCAGTACCGAAGGCGCAGGTCGACCGAGCGCGTGATGCCCACGCGCGGCCCCGAGGCGATGCGGAAGTCGCGGGGCCGGTCCGGCGGCTCGATCGTCAGGCGCCCGGCGGTGAGGTCGGCGCGGTTGTCGCGCGCGGTGATCGCGAGGGCGCGCGTGAGATTGCCCGGGCCGCTCGCCAGGCGCCTCGCCTCCTGCGCGACGCCGCGACGGCGCGCCATCGCGCCGAGGCCCGCGACGGGCTCGAGCGCGCGGATCAGCACGCAGCCCGGGCGCCCCGCGCGCCCCGCGATCGCGTTGAGGCAGTGGTGCATGCCGTAGTTCAGGTAGACGTACGCGTAGCCGCCGGCGCCGTAGAAGAGCGCGCGGCTGCCCGGCCTGAAGGCGGCGTGCGACGCCTCGTCCTCCGGACCGAGGTACGCCTCCGTCTCGACGATGCGCCCGGCGGTGAGCGTCTGGCCGCGGCGCGCGACGAGGACGCAGCCCAGGAGGTCGCGCGCAACCGCGCGCGCCGGGCGCAGGTAGAAGCGGCGCGGCAACGGCATGCGGCGGGGCGCTACGTCGTGCCGAGACGCTCCCGGACGAGGCGCCGGAGCGCGTCGGCATCGAAGGCCGTGCCGCTTCGGCTCGGCGGCTCGGCCTCGGTCTTGAGCCCCGTCTCGCTCAGGACGATGCAGATCGTCTGCGCGGGGTCCAGCCGCTTCTCGGCGAGCAGGCGGGTCAGCACGGCGAGGGTCGCGACGCCCGTGGGCCCGGCCCAGATGCCCTCGGTGCGCGCGAGCCGGCGCTGCGCCGCGAGGATCTCGTCGTCCTCGGCATCGCCTGCGAGGCTTCGCTGCTCGCGGAGGAGTCGCAGCACCCAGGCGCCCTTCTTCCCGGGATTCCCCGCGGCGAGCCCCTCGGCCACGGTGTAGCCGATCTTGAGCGGCACGATCGCGCCGCCGTCGCGGAAGGCCCGCACGACCGCGTTCGCCCGCGCCGCCTGGGCCGCGACCAGCAGCGGGGCCTTCGCGATCCAGCCGGCCTCGCGCATCTCGCGGAAGCCGCGCGCCGTCGCGATGAACGTCTCGCCGACCGCGACGGGCGCGACGACGACGTCGGGCGGGGCGAAGGCGGTCTGCTCGGCGAGCTCGTACGCGAGCGTCTTCTTGCCCTCTTGCTTGTAGGCGTTGCGCGAGGCCCCGCAGTCGAAGAAGAGCCGCTCCTCGACGAGCCCGTCCCAGAGCGGGATCAGGTCGTCGTAGACGCCCTTGTAGATGATGAGATCCGCGGTCGTGGCCGCCATGTGCAGGAGCTTCGGGGCCGAGGCGCGCTCGTAGGCGAAGATGAGCGAGCGCAGGCCCGCGCGCGCCGAGTAGGCGGCGATGGACGAGCCCGCGTTGCCCGAGCTCACGACCGACGTCGCCGCGTAGCCGAACTGCAGCGCGGCGCCGACGGCGGTCGCCGAGGAGCGGTCCTTGACCGTCCCCGTCGGGTTCGGCCCCTCGAACTTCGCGAGGAGCCGGCGCACGCCGAGCTCTTTCGCCAGGTGTGGGCACTCGAGGAGCGGCGTCTCGCCCTCGCCCAGGGTCACGCGGTGGGCGGGATCCGCGATCGGCAGGACCGACGCGTAGCGCCAGAGCCCGCGCCCCGCGAGGATCGCGGGACCGGTCTTCGCGAGCCGCGGGATGTCGTAGCGAAGCTCGAGGAGGCCCCGGCAGCGCTCGCACTCGAGGCGGTACCCGAGCGCGTGGGCGGCGCCGCAGTCGATGCAGACGAGGCCCTGCGCGAGCGACTCGGCCGTCACGGGTGCCGCCCCGGCGCCGCGGCGCCCGACGGTCCGGCGAACCCCCCGAAGCGGTCGTTCACCGCCGCGAGCATCTCCTCGATCCGGTGACGCAGCGTGTGCTCGGCGAGCGCGCGCCGCCGGGCGTTCGCGCCGATCGCGCGCGCCTCGTCGGGATGGGCCAGGTAGAAGTCGAGCTGGCGCCGGAGCTCGCCGAGGTCGCGATAGGCGACGATCTCCTCGCCCGGTTTGAGGAGGTCGCGCAGGTCGTCCTTCAGGTCCACGACCTGACAGGCGCCCGCCGCCGCGAGCTCGAAGGCCCGCGTGTTCACGCCGTTGATGTCGTTCATCGGGTGGTGGTGGTTCAGCGAGAGCGTGGACGCCGAGTAGACGCAGAGCTTCTCGTGTCCCCACACCGGCGGCCCCGCGCACCCGCGGATGCGGGAATCGTGGGAGGCCGACCAGCCGTGCCCCCAGACCTTGAGCGGATAGTCGAGCAGCTCGCGCACGAACCGCTCGCGGTACGCGTAGCGGTTGCCGACGAACGAGACGGGCGCGCCCCAGCGTCGCGCCTCCGGGTCGGTCGGCGCGACCGGATGATGGGCGGCGGGCACGCAGTACATCGGCAGGTAGTGGAGGTTCTTGAGCCCGACCTGCTGAAGGCTCTGCAGCGCGTAGCGCTCCTTGGTGAAGAAGACGTCGTACGCCTCGATCGCCTCGAACGGCATCATCCAGAGCGGGTTGTCGGGGAAGAAGTTCAGGAAGAGCGCGTCGAGCCGCGTCTTCACGCGCCGGATCAGCGCCGGCGTGATCGGCCCGCCCTTGATGACGAGCACGAGCGATGGGCGCCAGGCGAGGCAGACGCGCTCGAGGCGCCGGAGGATCCAGCCCTGGTAGGCGGATTTCGTGCCGCGGTTCTTGTAGAGCGGGTTGTTCCGCCGGTACTCGAAGGTGCGGACCTCGTGGCCGAGCGCCAGGAGCTCGTCGGCGAAGTCCATGCCCATGAGCCCGGGCTGCTCGAACGGGAGGACGATCAGCCAGCGCACGCGCCGTAGCGTAGCACAGCGACGGCGCTGTATTATGGGCGCGCCGTGGACTCCCGGACGCTCCGCCGCTGGGTCCCGTCGCTCGTGCTGTTCGGCACCCTGCTCGTGCTCTGGCAGGTCCTCCCGCCGCTCTTCCGCGTCCGTGAGTACCTGCTCCCCGGGCCCGTGGCCGTGGTCCGCGCCGCGCTCAATTTCTCGATCCCGTGGCACACGCACGTCTGGATCACGACCCTCGAGATCCTGGGCGGCTTCGCCCTCGCGGGTGCCGCCGGCGTCGTGCTCGGCATCGCCCTCGCCTGGTCGCAGACGGTCGCGCGGGCGCTGATGCCGTTCCTCGTCGTCGTCAACACGCTGCCGAAGGTGGCCGTCGCGCCGCTCTTCCTCCTCTGGCTCGGCTACGGCCTCGTGCCGAACGTCCTGATCGCGGCCCTCATCGGCTTCTTCCCGGTCGTCATCAACACCGCGGTCGGCCTCACGCAGGTCGACGAGGAGCTGCTCGACCTCGGGCGCGTCTTCGGCGCCCCGCAGTGGAAGGTCTTCGTGAAGATCCGGCTGCCGAACGCGCTGCCGTACGTGCTCTCCGCGCTCCGCATCACGGCGACCGCGGTGGTCGTGGGCGCGATCGTCGGCGAGTTCGTCGCCTCGCAGGCCGGCCTTGGCATGGTCATCGTGAACGCGCAGACGAATCTCAACACGCCCGTGGCGTTCGCCGCCCTCCTCTGGATCTCGGTCATCGGCCTCCTGCTGTACGGCGCGGTGGGCCTGGCCGCGCGCCGGTGGGCGCCGTGGGCGGACACGGTGTGAGGGAGGCCCCATGAAGCGCGCGAGGCTCGTGATCCTGGCGCTCGGGCTCGCCGCGGCCGCGGCCGGCGCGCCCGAGGCCCAGCAGGCCCAGAAGGTCGTGTTCGCGCTCAACTGGTTCGCGGTCGGCGATCACGCGGCGTACTGGGTCGCCCTCGAGAAGGGCTACTACAAGGCCCGCGGGCTCGACGTCGAGCTGCAGAACTCCAAGGGCTCGGGCGACTCGCTCGCCAAGGTGGACACCCACCGGGCCGACGTCGGCCTCGCGGACGCCGCCGTCGTCATCCCGCGCATCGCCCAGGGCGCCAGGGTGAAGATCGTGGGTGCGGTGTTCGACCACACGCCGCTCAACTTCTGGATGTGGACGTCGAGCGGGATCACGCGGCCCAAGGACCTCGAGGGCAAGACGCTCGCCGCGCCGCCGGGCGACGCCCAGCGCCAGCTCTTCCCCGCGTTCGCGAAGCTCCACGGCATCGACACGGCCAAGGTGAAGTGGCTCTCGATCGAACCGGCGGCGAAGTTCGTCTCGCTCTCCGAGAAGCGCGCCGACGTCGTGGCCGACTACCTGACCGGCTTACCGTTCTACGAGAAGGCGATCGGCAGGGAGAACCTCGCGAGCATGCCGTGGCACAAGCACGGCTTCGATATCTACTCCATGGCCGTGGTCGCCAGCGAGAAGACGCTCGCCGAGCGCCCGAAGGTGCTGCGGGAATTCGTGGCTGCCTCCTACCTGGGCTGGCGCGACGTCATGGAGAGCCCGAAGGCCGCGCTCGAGATCTTCAAGAAGCGCGTCCCCGAGATCGACCTCGCGCTGATCGAGCCGAACCTGATGCTCGGCCTCGAGCTCATGAAGACCGAGCGGTACGCGAGGCACGGCATCGGCTGGGTGGACCGGGCCAAGATGTGCGCGACCGTGGAGCTGCTCAACACCTACATGCCCGACCTGCCGCGCAAGGCGGGCTGCGATGAGGTCTTCACCAACGAGTTCCTGACGAAGATCGAGCCGCCCAGGCGTTGATCGTCCTCGACGGCGTCGGCATGACGTACCCGGCGGCGTCCGGCTCCGTCGAGGCGCTGCGCGACGTCGGCTTCGAGGTTGGCCGGGGCGAGCTCGTCGCGCTGGTCGGGCCCTCCGGGTGCGGCAAGTCCACGCTCCTGCGCATCATCGCCGGCCTCCGGCCGCCCACCCGCGGCGCGGTCTCCGTGGCCGGCCGGCCCGTGACGCGGCCCCTCCCGGCCGTCGGGATGGTCTTCCAGGCGCCGGTGCTCCTCAAGTGGCGGCGGATCTTGGACAACGTGCTGCTCGCCGCCGAGCTGGCCGGGCTCGACCCGGCGCGCCACCGCGCCCGGGCGGAGGCGCTGCTCTCGCTGGTGGGGCTCGGGGAGTTCGGCGCGAAGCTCCCGCGCGAGCTCTCGGGCGGCATGCAGCAGCGGGTGGCCCTCTGTCGCGCGCTGCTGCTGGATCCGCCGCTCCTGCTCATGGACGAGCCGTTCGGCGCGCTCGACGCGCTGACGCGCGACGAGCTGAATCTGGAGCTGCTGCGGGTGTGGGGGGAGGGGAGCCACGAGCGGAAAACAATCGTCTTCGTCACCCACTCGATCCCCGAGGCGGTCTTTCTCGCCGATCGCGTCGTGGTGCTGACGGCCCGCCCGGGACGCGTCGCCGCGAGCATCGCCGTCGGGCTCGCGCGGCCGCGCACGGTGGCGTCGCGCGCGTCGGCGGACTTCGGCGCGCTCGCGCTCCGGATCCACGAGGCGCTGACGCGGGGTTAGGCGACGGCGGTGACACGCGCCTGGCGGCAGCGCGCGGCGAACAGCGGGTCGAAGATCGCGGCGGTGGCGACCAGCGCCGCGTCGGCGCCCTCGCGCAGCAGGTCCTGCGCGCGCTCGACCGTCGTGATGCCGCCCACGGCGAGCACGGCGCGGTCCCACGCCCCCGCCCGTCGCCAGGCGAGCATCTCGAGGACCTGCCGCGAGGCGATCGGGAAGATGTCGTGGCCGACGACGTCGGCGCGCTCGCGCCCGGCGCCCTCGAACGCGGGGTTGCCCTTGTCGTCCAGGACGCGGCGGTGGAAGCCGTGGACCAGCACGAAGCCGCTCGTCCAGGCGGCGAGCTTCGTGGCGGTCTCGTGGAGCACACGCGGGCTCCGGAAGACGCCGAGCTTGGCGAGCACCGGCACCGCCACGCTCGCGCGCACGCGGTAGACGATGTGCGCGGCGAGCAAGGCGTTCTCGTAGAGCATCTGCGCCTGCTCGGCGAAGGGGTCGGGCACGGCCAGGTGCACCTCGACGGCGTCGGCGCCGCTCTCCGCCGCCCACGCCGCGCAGCGCGCGTAGTCAGCGACGAGCGCGTCGGCGTCGCGGCCGGGCTCCGGGGTGCCCATGACGCTCACAATCAGCATCTGGCCCCGACCGATGCGCTCCTTCGCGCGCCGGACATCCTTGCGCCACACGTCCGGCTCCATCGAGGGCTCGCCGAGGGACACGGCGAGCGTCGGCACCCCTGCGGCCGGCGCGCGGCGGGTGACGGTGGCGATCAGCTCCTGGTTCTCGACGTGGCGGATGTTGGGCAGACTCCACGCGGGACGGAAGGCCGACCGCACGGTGGCGTAGGTCAGGATGTCGTAGCCGAGCCGCGCGTAGGCCTCCACCCACCGGGCGTTGAGGAGCGGGCCCGCCGCGATGCCGAGGTTGCCGTTCAGGCGGTAGTCGAGGAGCGTGCCGCCCGGCCCCTGCGGGATGCGCCGTCCGCGCGGGAGAGCAGGCGCGTGCCCGTAGTTCCACTGGTAGGACCGATCGAGCCGCCAGGCGCTCTGCCTAATGTCAGATCACTCCAATCTATCTAACAACTATCTAACAATCGACCGAAGAACTCCCCGTAAGCGGTTAGTTTATCAATCTTTACAGGGAATTACAAATGAATGCTCGGTCACCGGAAAGCCGGCATGACCTCCTTCGCCAGGAGCTCGAGCTCGCGCATGATGTGGGCGTGCGGCATGCCGGGGAAGAACGTCCGGCAGATCAGGTGCGTCATGCCGTACGCCTCGACGAATCGCCGGATCTTGGCGATGCACTGGTCGGGTCCGCCGATGATGAAGCGGTCCTCCATGAGCTTGTCGAGGTCCGTGGCGATCGAGGCGTCGATGAACGGGTGGCGCCAGCCGCCCGCGTACTCCCGCCGATAGGCCACCATGATGTGCGCCTCGGCGAGCGCGCGCGCCTCCTGGTCGGTGTCGGCGATGATCACGTCGCGCGTGAGCGGCCACTCGGTGATCGCCTGCGCGCGCCCGGCCGCGGCGCGGTTCGCGAGGAACTGCTTCTTGCCCTGCAGGAGGCGCGTGAGGTCGGCCGTCGGTCCCGGGATCCAGTTATCGGCGAGCGTGGCGGCGCGCCGCAGCGTGATGTCGCCCCAGCCGCCGATCCAGAGGGGCGGGTGGGGCTTCTGCACCGGCGCGGGCTCGAGGCGCCCCTCGACCGTGTAATACGCGCCCTTGAAGCTCACACGCTCCCCGGTCCAGAGCCCCTTCATGACCGCCACCTGCTCCTCGAAGCGCGCGCCGCGCTTCTCGAGCGGGACGCCGTAGAGGGCGAACTCGTCGGGCTTGTAGCCGATCGCCACGCCGAGCGTGACCCGGCCGCCCGACATCACGTCGAGCATCGCAACGTCCTCGGCGAGCCGCACCGGGTGGTGGAACGCGCCGACGGCGATGTCGGTGCCGAGCGTGACGCGCGAAGTGCGCGTCGCGAAGCCGGCGAGCACGGTGAGCGGCGACGGCCAGTAGTGGTTGGCGACCGAGTGGTGCTCCTCCATCCAGACGGAGTCGAAGCCCAGGGCCTCGGCCCGCGTGACCTCCGCGAGCGACTCTTTGTAGTAGTGGCCGCCCTCGATGGGGATGAAGCCGAGCTTCAGCCGCGCCATGGCGCCATGCTACCTCACCTCAGGGCGTCGGCGAGGGCCGTGACCAGGTGATCGAGGTGTCGTATGTAATCTTCGGTGCCTTTCACCGCGCCGGGGCTCTGCGGCACGACGAGGACGCGCGCTCCCGCCTCGCGGGCGACCAGATTCGGGACCGCGGGTGGATACCACGTCTCGACGAAGACGACCCTGACCCCCTGCTCGCGCATGCGCCGGATCAGCGCGACAAGGTGCTGCGGGGAGGGAGGAATGCCGGGCTGGTCCTCGATGATACCGGCCTCGACGAGGCCGAACGCGCGGTAAAAGTAGGGCCAGCTATCGTGATAGCTGACGACCCGCGCGCCGCGGAAGGGCGCGAGCGTGGCTTTCCAGCGCCGGTCAGCTTCGGTGAGCCGGTCGAGAAACACGCGGCGGTTCGCCTCCAGGATGCCGGCCAGCTCGGGCGCGATGCGGCTCAGGGCCGCGACGATGGTGCCGGTGACGATTGGAATGTTCGCGGGGTCGAGCGTGTAGTGGGGATTGCCCAACGGATGCACGTCACCCAGCGAGCGGTCGACGAAGCCGGCCGCGACCTTGAGCACCGGGATGCCCTGGCTCGCCTCGATGACCGTCGGGGCACCGCGTAACACCCTGGGGTTCCCTGCGCTCTCGGCGACCGCGTCCACCCACGCGTCTTCCTCGAGGCCGTTCCGGACCAGGACGTCGGCCCGTCGGATGAGAAGCGTCTGGCTCGGACGGATCTCCATGTCGTGCGGGTTCTGGCCGAACCGCGTGGCCACCTCGACCGTGGCCTCGTCCCCGACGACGGCGCTCGTCAGCGCCCACAGGTCCGGCAGGGTCGCGACGATACGGAGCTTCGCCTCCGCCGCGAGCGGCGTGAGGGTCACGGACACCAGCGCAAGCGCGACGGCGAGCCCGCGCGCGGGTCGGATCGTTCCTCGCCGCAGCATCAAAAGCGTTCCGTCGGGTGGGCGCCCAGCACGAAGGAGCCCTGGAGGAAGATCTCATCGGTCTCGCGACTCACCGACCCGGTTTCGGCCGTGTGCTTGTACTGCAGTCGGAATCGGAGGAACTCCGAGGGCTTGAACTGGACGTAGGGCGAGAGGGCCCACTCGCGTCCGGGCGTCGTCGGTCGCTCGGTCCAGTCGTAACGCAGGCCAGCCGCCCAGCGTTTGTCGACGTCGACCTGTCCGTACAGGTACTGCCCCCAACGCTCGGCCCGCCGCTCGACGAGCGTCCCGCCGTTGTCCCGCAGCTTGCGGTTCCCGTAGATCGCCTCACCGGCGAGGGTGACGACGGGAAACGCATACCCGGTCGTCGGCGCCCACTTGTACTTCAGACCGACGCCCGCGACGGTGTTCCGTCGGTCATCGACCGTTGCGCCCGTGCCGGCCGAGAAGTCGAGCTGAAGGGCTCCCCTGGCGTCGAGTTCGAAGAAGTTCCGGAGACGACCGAGGACCAATGGGTCGCGCAGGCTGCCGCGGCCGAAGGCGGTTTCGTTGTCGCCGTCGAACACTCCAAGCGACAGCTCCTCGTAGAAGGGCGTCGGGAGGATGAGGCCCGCCTCGAGGCCCTTCTCGAGGTTGAGCTCCTCCTCTCCGAAGAAGCGCGTGAGGACGTTCGGCCGATCCACCTGCGGCAGGTCGTCCATGTGCACGACGTTGAGCGTGCCGAAGCGGGGCCGCATGAGGCCGAACCGCGCGGTCGTGCCCAGGGGCAAGGCGAGGAGGGTCGCGTTGGCCTCCTCGAGGCTGACCGCGATCTCGCTTCCGCGCCGAGCTCCGTCGGGCGGCGCCTCCTCACCCGCACTGATCCGAATGGCGGCGCTCGCAAACGGGTCCACGCGACCGAACATCGCGATGCTGACCTCCCGCGGGAAGAGGCGGTTCTCGCGCCCGTTGAACGTGCCGTCGCGGCGGCGCGCGCTCCCGTTGGAGGTGAAGTCCGCGATGAAGTCTCCGCTGGCGCCGATGTCGAAGAAGAGGGACCGGCCAGGCTGGGCGAGGGCGAAGGGCTGTCGGGGCGTCAGGAGCTGCGCGAGCGAGGGCCCCTCCTCGGGGCGTGCCCCGACTTCGGCGGCGGGCGCAGGTGCCGTTCGCGGCTGCGGATCCGTGACGGGCGCCTGCTGAGCCTGGAGGGTCTCGAGGCGCTCGGCCAGCTCTTGCAGGCGACGCTCGTACTGCTGCCGCAGCGACTCGAACTGCCGTCGCATGGCGTCAAGCTCTCGTTTCAGGCTCTCGACGTCCTGCGCCGCCGCAGTGCCCGGAACCAGGGTGCAGAACGAGACCGCCAGACATAGCCCGCGAAGCCACTGGCGCATGGTGGTCCCCCTGAGGTGCGGCTGAATGCCGTTCGACGCTATCCGCCGTAGCCCCAGTTCCAGCAGGGTCGGCGCTCGAGCCAGAACCAGTCGTCGCACAGCTCCTCGGTGCAGCGACGCGTGCAATCCCGCTCCGTGAGCTCGGCGACGCAGCGCAGCTCGCCGGCCGCCCGGCAGTAACACGCGCCGCGGAAGGCGGAGGGCGCCGACGGGTCCGCGGCGTCGGGCGGGCTCGCCGGGCCGAGCGCGAGCACGATGCTGAACGCGGCGAGCCCCGCGAGACCGCGCAGCGCCCGGATCAGCATTGTCCTGCCCGCATGGCGCCGCTATATTCTCACGGCATGCGCACGCCGTGGCTCGCGGCGGTCCTGGGATTAGTCGCGCTCGGCGGCGCGGCCGTGCGGCCCGCGGCCGAGAGCGCGGTCATCCAACGGGTGGCGGTGACGGGGCAGGCGGCGCCGGGGGGCGGGACGTTCGGCCGGTTCAGCGTCGAGTCGCAGCCCGTCGTGGCGCCCGTCAACTCGCACGGGCAGATCGCGTTCTTCGCGACGCTGCTGCGCGGGCGCGCGAGCGAAGGCTTCTTCCTCGCGAGCGGGCCGCGGATCGAGAAGGTCGTGGCCGAGGGCGACGCCGCCCCGGGCGGCGGCACGTTCTCTGGATTCGGACGACACCCGATCCCATCGCTGAATGAGCCCGGCGAGGTCGCCTTCGCGGCGGCGGTGTCGGGCGGGCGAACCGTCGAGGGGATCTTCCTCGCCTCACGCCGCGGCATCCGCGCCATCGCGATCAGCGGCGCCGTCGCGCCCGGCGTCGCGTCCGGCACCCTGGCGAGCCTCGACGCGCCGGCGCTGAACGACCGCGGCGCGGTCGCGTTCCTCGCGACCGTCCGCCGCGGACGCGAGAGCGTGGAAACGATCTACCGATTCTCCGGGGGCCGGCTCGAGAAAATCGTGGCACAGGGCGACGGCGCCCCGGCGGGCGGCGTCTTTGCGGGCTTCGGCGTGCCGGCCCTCAACAACTCGGGCGCGGTGGCCTTCGCCGCGGTGGTCGAGGGGCGCGCGGCTCCCGGCGGCGTCTTCGTCATCGAGGGATCCAGGGTCCGAATGCTCGTCGGCGCCGGCGAGGAGAGCCCGATCGGCGGGATCTTCGCGAAGTTCTCCGAGCGCATCGCGCTGAACGACGCCGGGGCTGTGGTCTTCACCGCCGTGCTCAAGGGCGCCGCCGCGCCGCAGGCGATCTTTGCTGTCGAGGGCGGCCGAACGCGCAAGGTCGTGGCGATCGGCGACATCGCGGGTGACCGCGGCGTTTTCTCCCACTTCGGGCTGTGGCCGGCCCTGAGCGCTGGCGGCAGCGTCGGATTCATGGCGTCCGTCGATGGCGGCGCCGTGGAGGTGGCGGCGTTCGTCTGGGCGCCGAAGGGCCTCGCGCGTGTCGGCGCGCTCGGCGATTCGCTCCCCGCCGGCGGCACCCTGTCGTCGTTCGGGCTGTATCCGGTCCTCTCGCTCAGCCCGTCGGGCGGCGTGACATTCGCGACGGCGCCGACCGCCACCGGCGAAGGAGCCGAGGGGATCTTCTTCGTGCCACCGCGTGGCTCGCCGTAGGCTCGCCTCACTGCATGTCGTACGGCGGGTACTCCACGAAGACGTTGGCCGTCGTGATCAGCTTGTGCTTGGTGAGGGTGCGCGGCGGGACCGGCTCGCCGTGGAGCACGCGCAGCGCGAGCGGCAGCACGTCATAACCGAGGCGGTCGAGATAGAACGCCACCGAGCCGATCACGACGCTGCCGCGGTTGCTCGGGTCGAGCTCCTTGCGATCGTTCATGCCCCCGTGGATCGACCGATCGACGCCGTGGCTCACGATGGCGGCGTCCGCCAGGCGGCCAGCCGTCTCGAGGGCGGCTTACGCCGCCAGCGCGGAGGCGTCGTCCGTGGCGGCGATGAGGAGCTTCGCGCCGGGCTGGCCCGCGACGAGCCGGCCGAGAAGCGGACCGATTTGGGCGGGATTGCCTCGCGTGTCGAGCGGGACCGTTTTGATCCCCGGCAAACGCCGCCGGAGGCCCTCGACGACGCCTTGAACGCGTTCCGGCACACGGTCGTCTCGCGCTCCGAGGTTGCCGATCAGCACCGCGAGCACCGACGTTCCGCGCCACGTCGACAGGCCGAAGTCGCCCAGGGCCTCACCGGCGATCAGGCCCGCGGCGGCGTTGTCGAGAGTGTAGAGCGGCGCGCCCGGCACGGGATAGTTGATCGCGACGACCGGGATCTTCGCGGCCTGGAGCCGCTGGCCGATGAGCGCATTCGTCGCCGCGTCATGGTGGTACTGGACGTAGAGGTCGACCTTTTGCCGAATCGCGTCGTCCGCGTTGGCGAGCGCCTTCTGCGGGTCGCGTCCGTTGTCGTAGAGGACCAGGTCCACCGGCAAGAGCCGAGCGGCGAGGACGAAGCTCTCACGGACGTCACGACCGGTGAATCCCGTGCCTTCGAGGAGCACACCGGGCTCCTCCGTGAGATTCGCGAACGCGATCGAGTAGCGTCGCGCCTCGGCGCCGTGCGCCAGCGGCCCGGGCACGGCCGAGGCGAGGAGCAGCGTCAGGATGCCGAGCCCGAAAACAAACCGCCGGCGCCCCGCGAAGGGCGCCGGCGGCGTCACAACCTGGGCAACGGGGAGCCCGCTCAGCGGATCCCTTCGATGCCGACGAAGTTACCGGTGAGGCCGACGGCCTTCGGCACCGTCATACTGAAGAAGAACGTCGCGCGACCGCTCTGGTTCGCCTCGGCGGCCATGAGGTCGGTGCGCACGTTCTCCAGGATGTGGATGCCGCTGTCGGTGATCAGCATATTGTGGACGATGAAGGCCTCCTTCGGATCCTCCCCGGGGATGACCTCGACCACCCAGGTGTCGGCCCCGACCGCGACGACCTTCTGCGAGATGAGCCACTTCGCGGCGTCCTTGCCGATCCCGGGCGCGCCGGAGTTGAAGATGGCGTTCTGCGCCGGGTACTGCTCGAAGAGGTTGCCCCAGCCGGTGTGGACGACCACGATGTCGCCCTCACGCAGCGTCACGTTGTACATCTTGAGGCCGGCCTGGATGTCCGCGCCCGTGATGACCGTGCCCTTGTCGAGGCAGTCCCGCTTGCAGGCGGCGTTGCCCTTGAACTTCCCTGCCGCCTTGAACACCTTGACCATGTCGACGAGCACGCCACGCGTGGCGAAGCTCTTCAGGTGCTCGAGCCCGAGCTTGGTCATGTTGTTCTGGTTGATGAACTTACCCATCGCGATCTGGTTGAAGTAGCAGTCCTTGCGCCCGATGTGCCCCATCCCGTCGAGGTGCGTGCCCACGTGGCTCTGGCTGAGCCAGGTGTCCTCCATGTAGGTGAGCTGGTTCTCCCCGAACGCCGCGCCGGGGGCCAGCGAGGTCGCGGTGAGGATCGTCTTCGTGAACCGGGTGCCGAAGAGTGGGATGCCGTCCGCGAGCGGGTAGGACATCTCGATGACCTTGCCGTCCTTGATCTCGGCCGCGGCGGCCTTGGTGACGGCGGCGGTGACACGGTTGGTCGCACCGGTCTGATCGTTCGGCCCCCACGGAGACGGCGGAACGATCTTGGTGCAGTCGGACTGGGCCAGCGCCAACGATGACGATGCGACGACGAGCAGGGCAGCGGCGAACAGGCTCTTGAACTTCATGCGACCCACTCCTTTCGACGGGTGGAAGGGGGACGTGAGGGGCATGCGCATGGCGGGGATACTATGTCGACTGCGCGGGATATTCAAGGGTATCGCGCGCCGGCTTCCGGAGCGGCGTGTCACTTGACAGCCGGGAGACGGGCGATTACGTTGGCCACGACACGGAAGGAGGCGCCCCGATGCCCGGTATGAAAGGCTTCCACGTCCTCAAGAACCTCCCCGAAGAGAAGATCACCGACAGGATTTCGCGCCGCGTGCTCACCGGCGACAAGGAGATGGTCGTCTGGTGGTCGATGAAGGCGGGTGCGCACGCCGCCGCCCACAAGCACCCCCACGAGCAGCTCTTCTGGGTCGTCAAAGGGCGGATGGAGTTCAGGCTGGGCAACGAGAAGAAGACGTGCGGGCCTGGCGACGTCGGGGTGATCCCGGGCGGCGTCGAGCACGAGGCGTGGTTCCCCGAAGACACGGAGGTGGTCGACGTCTTCGCGCCGCCGCGCGAGGACTTCCTGACGAGCGAGACACCGGCGTACATGCGCCGGGGCTGAGCCGGCGACGTCGCCGGCGTGCTTGACAAGGCTCGTATCGCCCGCCTATAGTCTGCGCGGCCGTGCCGGATCGAAGGGGCCGGCACCGACCACGAAGTGGTCGGCGTCATCTCGCAGTGAGCCGCGTCATCGGAGCAATGAGGAGACTCGTATGCAGCGGACAACCCTGGGCCTGATCTCGACGGTCGTGGTGGTGTTGCTCGTCGGCTTTGTCTCGCTGTCGCAGGCGGCGGGACCAGCCGGGATGAAGCTGTACGCCTTCAGCTCCGGAGGGCTGACGATCGCGAAGAGCGCGCTGCAGTCCGGGGCGCCGAGCACG
>Ga0209156_10001024_pt1 | contig 23145 bp, 16 predicted proteins | sample GraSoiAngelo_124_FD_185881 | JGI IMG/M metagenome (GOLD analysis project Ga0209156, IMG submission 185881) | Grasslands soil microbial communities from the Angelo Coastal Reserve, California, USA - 14_0927_05_20cm (SPAdes) (version 2) | ecosystem: Environmental > Terrestrial > Soil > Grasslands... | reverse complement strand
GCTTCACCCCAACCACATCGGCCACCGCCTCCGTCAACGTGAGCTTCGCTGCCGGCGGAGATATCAGCACGCGCCTCGTCACCGGGACCGGCGCCGGCGGGGATACGACGCTCCCGACGATTGCGATCACCACGCCGACCTCCGGTTCGACGTACAGCACGCCCACGTCATCCCTGGCGCTCGGGGGGACGGCGTCGGATAACGTCGGGGTAACGCAGGTGACCTGGGCGAATAGTCGGGGCGGCAGCGGAACGGCAACTGGGACGACGAGCTGGACCGCCAGCGGGATCGTGCTGCAGTCCGGAGCCAACGTGCTGACGGTGACGGCGAAGGACGCCGTCGGGAACACCAGGACGGCCAGCATGACGGTGACGTTGGACGCCTCGCTGCCGACCGTCGCGATCACCACGCCGACCGCCGGTTCGACGTACAGCACACCCACGTCATCCCTGGCGCTCGGGGGGACGGCGTCTGACAACGTCGGGGTAACGCAGGTGACCTGGGCGAATAGTCGGGGCGGCAGCGGCACCGCGAGCGGGACCACGAGCTGGACGGCCACGGGGATCGTGCTCCAGGCCGGGGCCAACGTGCTGACGGTGACGGCGAAAGACGCCGCCGGCAACACCACGAAGGCCGCGCTGACGGTGACGCTCGTGGATCCCTTCACGTTCACCGATGACCCGCTCGTGGCGCGGAACACGCCGATCAAGACGGTGCACGTCACCCAGGTCCGCGCCGCCATCAATAGCGTTCGCGTCGCCCGGGGGTTGACGGCTTTTGCGTGGACCGATCCCACGCTCACGCCCGGAAGCACGCCCGTGAAAGTGGTCCACTTGACCGAGCTCCGGACGGCACTGAACCAGGCGTATCAGGCGGCGGGCCGGACTGCCCCCACGTACACGGATCCGACCGTTGTGGCGAGGCTGACAGTCATGAAGGCGAGCCACCTGAGCGAGCTTCGTGCGGCGGTGCGAGCCCTCCAGTAGGGGTAGCGACCTTTCGCCTGAGACACGAAACCCCACTAACGAGGGCCCTCTCGTTAGTGGGGTTCGGTGTTCCCCGAGATCGCTAACTACTTCTTGCCCCGCTGCCTCCACCATGCGGCCGCGCCCACAGCGCCTGCGCCAACACCGAGGAGGGCAAGCGTGGCGGGTTCAGGGACCCGAGTGCCACCCGATTGCGCCTGCGCCGTTGCAGGGCTGAGAGCCACCACGGCCACTGCGCCGAGGGGCACCAGCGTCGCTGCAAGCGCCGCCGCCCGGGCGTGCTTGAGTGCGCCTCGCAGCAATCGCTGGGTCTGCTCCCGCAACTCGACTTGACGAGCCTCTCGAGACATGTTCGCTCTCCCTTCTTGAGGTTGACGCGCGATCCTCTGGTCTGTATCGTTCACTGCCTGCGGATCCTACTCGCCAACAACCACTGCATCAGCGACCCCACCGCGGGCGTGACACACAGCCTCCGGACGATCATGCGTTGGCTGGCAGAGGCTGGCCATGCGTGCCACATTCTCACGACGGCGCGTTTCGAGAGCCCGGTCACCTTCACCCTCGAGGAGCATCTGAACCAGCTTAGCGTTCGTCTTCCGCGTGTCCCTGCGGCCGTGACCGATCGGCCGGTCGTTCACTACATACTCGACGGCGTGCCCGTCACCCTCCTGCTGACCCGCCACAACGACGAATCGCGACCCGACCATGCGGAGGCCACGCAGTATCTGGAACGGCTCGACCAGCTCCTGCGCGAGTTTGCTCCGGACCAACTGATCGCCTGCAACGGCCATCCGATGATCCGGCTGGCGTTGGCGAGGGCGCGGGAAGGTGGTGTCACGACCGTCTTTACCGTTCGCGGGTTCGGCTATTACGAGCGGCGATACTTTGAGCATGTCGATCACGTCTTTACGTGCAGCCAGTATCTGACCGATCTGTACCGCGAGAAGGTGGCGCTGATCAGCACACCCATCGAGCCGCCCCTCGAGTGGTCGAAGGTGATCGCGCCCGTGGAGTCGCGTGCGTTTGTGACCTTTGTCCATCCGGCGCCCCACAAGGGGTTGCTGCTGTTTGCACGCTTGGCGGACATGCTGGGATCGAGGCGGCCAGACATTCCCATCCTGGTCATCCAATCCGGCCAAAGTGGCGGCTCGCTGAACAGCATTCCGGGTTTGGATTTCACGAAATACCCGCAAATCATGGCCGCACCGGCCGTTCCGACCCCGGCCGACTACTTCGCGCTGACCCGCATCCTCTTGGTGCCCTCGGTGTGGGAGGAGCCATTCGGTCGGGTGGCGGCAGAAGCGATGATCAACGCGATTCCTGCGATTGTCAGTAACCGCGGATCCCTCCCTCACGTTGTTGGCGGCGATTTCGCCTCGGGTGGAGGCGGACGCGTCCTGCCCATCCCCGACGGCCTGACGGTCGAGACCGTGCGGCTTCCCAGTGAAGAGGACGTCCAGCCCTGGTTCGACGCCGTCTGCGCGCTGTGGGACGATCTCACGCTGTATCAGCGCATGGCGACCAGAGCGCGTCAGATCGCCGAAGAGCGTTACAGTGAGCAGGCGTCGCGTAAGCAGCACGTCGACTACCTCACATCCCTGGGCCCGGGGGGCCGCTTGTTCGTGTGATCTACGTCGCCGGATCGGGATCGCTCTCGCGTGCAAGACGTTCGCCGACGCGACACGTTAACCAAATTCACCCTTTCCCAGGTGCCCTGTGACCGTCCTTGCAGTCTTTTGTGAAAACTGCTCGTCGCTGTATGCGCGGGAGGTTCAGGGCGGGCTGCTCACCGAGATCGCTCGAGGAGCACGAGCGTCCAATTGCAGGGGTGTCGCAAGTCGCCGAACCGACCGTTGATCAGAGACCACACGGCCGTCCGCGTCGGGACGTAACCGCGCAGAAGGTAGTGCTCTGGCCCGGCGAAGACCGCAGCCACGTGCTGCTCCCGGCGCCTACCGTCCACGACAAAATGATGGTCGAGGCCTCGTACGGTCATCGTCGCGGTGTTCATCCTGGGCGTGTATCGGTTCGGGATCCTGAAGATGCCGTAGACGTGGTGTTTGCCAAACCAAGGCTGCACCACGACCTCGGTTGCCCGAATCTCGTGATTCGCGGGCGTTTCGGTGCCACAGTCCGTGGTCGCTGGCCGGTTCAAGAACCATGCGACGATGCCGGCAAGGACCAGCGCGACAGTTGCAGGGCCCAGCCAGATGAAGAACCGTGCCCGTTTCACTGCTTGTAACCAGGGCGCAGGATCAGAGGGTGAGTCCTGTGAACGTGCCCGGCCACCAGCTCTGACCGACTGGCTTCGATTCGAAGAAACGTTTCAACCTCAGGAAGGGCACCTCAAGAAGATTCCAGGATAGAGCCGCGAGCGCATAGGAGCCGACGAGACCGATCGGCAGGACCAGAAAGAGAGACTGGTCCAATTGGAATGCTTGCACCAGATCAAATGGGATCTTGTGGAGCAAGTAGAGTCCATAGCTGATCGTCCCGGTGTACACGAGGGCTCTGTTGGTCATCACCACCCGGAGCCATTTCTGCATGGAAAACAGCGAGAGGTAGACGAACGAGGCCGAAGCCACCGCGGTCAAGGAGAACACGAGCCATCTCGCGTCGAGCGCCTCCGTCACAAATGCGAGCGGCACCGCGAGAGAGGAAGCAATCCAGGCTCGAGAAACAAATTTGGACGGGACAAACTTGGCCGAACGGACGGCAAGCGCGAGCAGCGCCCCCGCCATCAGGCCGTCGAGACGACAGAAGACGTTTGAGTAGAGATCAATCCGATGGAGCGACAAGTACAAACGCAGCGCGGGAGAAAGACAGATGACCACGATGGCAATGCACCGTACCTGAGCGCCAGAGCAATATCGCACGACCCAGGGCCAAACGAGATAGAACTGTTCCTCGATGGCGAGCGACCACGTGACGCCAAGGGGTCCCGTGGCCCCAGTTGGACTCGGAACCAGGAAGTTCTGGAGGAACAATGGATAGGCCCACCAGGGCGACGATCTTTCAAAGACGATGTGGGCTTCCGAGGGACGCAGCAGCGGAACCACCACGAACATGAAGAAAATCAGGGAATAGTATAGAGGCCATATTCTCAAGCATCGCCTGGCATAGAAGCGTGTGAAATAGCCTTCTGAATACTTGGTGTCAACGAGAATCCCCGTGATCAGGAACCCGGACAAGACGAAGAAAAGATCGACCCCCATCCACCCGTTGCCGAGGAGGGGCTGTAAATGAAGCGAGGGGTATTTCGTACTGGTATTGTGCCCGATGACGAGCAGAATCGCCAGTCCGCGGACGGCATCGAGTTGGGAGATTTTCTGTTGCATTGTCGACGAATCCGGTCGACAAGCGCACGGCTCGACCTAGACACGCCGCCGGCGCAGGAGGCCCACCGCCCCGAGCCCCAGCGCGACCAGGACGAAGGTGGCGGGTTCGGGCACGCCGACGTGCTCGACCGTCCAGTGGATCGACCCCGCGCCGACGTTTTCGTCCGCGCGCGACTCGGCCGTGGTCGGTGACGCGCCCAGCCACGCATGGTCGCCGTAGTCTCCAAAACCACCGCTCACGAGCCCGCCAGTCGGAGCCACGAAGGCGAGGCGCCAGTCGCCCCACGGCGCCCCCAAGTCCCCCTGAAATTGGTTGTCGGTCATCACGGAGTTCTGCTCGGTCAGGGTCTGATGGCCGTCCGTGAAGGTATACGCGAGGATCGGCCACGCGGAATACCCGCCGCCGATATACTGCGACGTGGCGGCATCGTCAATCGTCAGCGTCCCGGTAATACGATCCTGGAGGCTGTAGACGCCGCTGACCGTGCCTGGGTACGGCCCGAACCCTGCGAACTCCCGGCCCGTGTACGTGTAGATGTACTCGGCCTCGGCTGAACCCACGAGCACGAGCAGCGTAGCGAGCGCGAGGATCGTGTGGGTCATCGGTCTCTCCTCTCCGGTTGAGGGTGCACGGCACGCCCACAGCAGCGTTGCACGAAATTTGTCGCGTCAATGGTACTGCGGTACTGCGGTCGGACCTTCGCGGCCTGAAGGTTGTGAGGCGCGAAGCGAAGGTTAAACCGTCCTCACCCTCGTCCACTCCGTGCGACCGTTCCTCGCCTTCAGCCCACGAGCCTTCTGCGCGCAGAGGTAGAGCAGCCAATTGCGATAGATGCGCGCCGCGGCCGGGCGCCAGCTGTTCGTGACCGTGCCGGCGACGAGGGCCGTGGGGAAATCCTCGAGCTGCTCCTCGCGCCGATCCGACAGGGCTCGCGCTCGCAGGGCAGTGAGGGCCGCGATGGTGTCGTCGTCGAAGTAGCCCTGCGGCAGGGGCGGATACGTCTCGCGCTCCCGACGGAGGAAACGCTTGATATCGCGGCGATACTCGAGCAGTAGCGTCGTGGCTTCGTATTCCGGATGACCTTGGAAGAAGACGAACAGACTGTTCAGCTGCTTCACGAACATGTCGACGCCCGCAGCATCCGACCGCGTGAGCACGCGATAGCCACACGCCGTCAGGGCGTCCTCCGGGACATCGTTCCACCGGGAATGCGGCATTGGCAGTCGAGCCGGCGCGCCGGCCGTCAAGGGGTGAGCGGAGACTCGCAGGCACTCGAAGACGCCGAAACGCTTGTCGCGAAGGGTGCGCCGCCCGATGCCATCACGATGGAGCAGCGCGGCATGGGCGGCCAAGCAAGACCAGACCGTCGAGTGCGTGGCGTGCTCGGCCCACTCCAACACACTGGTCAGGCTGCCCCAGTAGGGCTCGTCCCGCAGATTGGGCGCCCGCGGCTCGGTCCCGGTCACGATCAGGCCGTCGAGATGGCGGTCCCACAGATCATCGAGGCCGGAATAGACACTGCTCACATGGCGCCGGCCCGAATCCGTGCGAGGGACATCGGGCAACGCGTAGAGCGTCAGGCGCACCACGAGGCCGTCAGCTGCGCCATCGAGCAAGCCGAGAAACTGCCGTTCGGTCGCTTCCAGCGCCGCGTCCGGCATATTGTTGATGAGGCCGATGTCGAGGCAGCGCGCGTCGGCTTCACGGAACTCGACCGACGACTTCCCGTGCAGCCACTCCACGCCCGGCCACGCGGGGTGCCCCGACGGATCTCTATCCAAGCGGATGGGCATCCGAGGTCTTCTAAGCCGAGACTGGTCGGCCCGCGACGGGATGAATGATGCTTTGGATCAGCGTCCGAAGGACGTGAACTCCCTCGAGGAGATGCGTCACGGGCGGCTGCGGGGTGGGCAGGAGCGTCAGCTCCGCGTCGAGCGCGCGCAGGAGTTCTTGCTTGTGAACGACATCGACGACACCGTGCACGTCTGTATATTCGTGCTCCACCGAACCCTGCCGTTGGGCGAGCGTCGCTAGATAGGACATGAACCGAGTAATCCAGCCTTCAAAGAAGGCCATCATAAGCACGATCTTCGCCCCCGAGAGCTGTGCCACGAACTGGCGGACATTCTGCAGTGGCGCATGGACTGCCAGCACATCCGAATCCGTCGGTACGGCACGGGCCGCGATGGCGAATTTTCGCAGCATCCCCGGATGATTGTCGCGGACTTCTTCGAGGAGGTTGTCGTGGATGATCGCGTGGGCTTCGTCTGACGCGACGGAGAGATTGGCAGCCGTCATCCAGTAGATGAAATTCCCTTCGAGCACCGCGGTGTAACGAGCAATGATCCCGCGCCGTTCGTCGGGGGAGAGTTCCTCAGGGTCGGGGAACGACGCGAGAAGATCTTGGATGGCGCGGTCGATGAGTTCTTGGAGCGGTGCTGTGCGTGCTGACCTGAGTGTCATGGACATGGTGGATCCTTTGAGATGGCACAAATCGTGCCACTACTCTGAATGATGGAAAGACTTGAGAATCCGAGACCTTCCGCCCCGAGGGGTAATTGGAACTGGAGGAGTGTGAAAAGTTCTGCAGGATGATGTGGACCGGGATTCCTATAGTGTGTCGACCAGGGTTATCAGGGTTATCAGGGACCCCGATGGGCGGATACTATGTCGACCGAGATCGGCGAAGCCAGATCTCTCGCCAGTAGACAAATTCGGAACGCGAACACCCGCCGAAGGCAATCGAGGCGCATCCGCATAGTGCCCCTTCCAGGTGCACGGTGTTGCGGAGTTGCCGCATGTCTCCCGTCCCATCGACGATGATCTTGTCGATCCGTCCCTTCACTCGGTGCTGTTCGCCGCACGCCAAGCGCATATCCGGCGAAAAGTACAGCCCGCGGTTCCGGCCGCTCTCATTCAAAGTCTCGATGATGCTCTCGATCGGTTTGACTTCGATCTGTTCGCCGGATTGTAAGTTGAGGCTTTCGGCTGGCGTCGCTTTGTTCCGTCCGCGGGCGTACTCGCCCAGAAGCCTCCGTCGGATTCTCCAGAACAGCCAGATTGCAATCTGCCGCGCCATGCCCATGACGCTGCAGTTGCCTACCCGGACTTCGCTGAAGCATTTCTCGAGTCGCCCCCACCGCGACAAGGTCCTGGCGGCTTTCAGCAATTCGCTGGCCTGACAGAAGTACGTCTTCGGGCCCGTCGAGGTCTTGAGACGAGCTCGCAATCGCTCGCGACCAGTCGACTCCCCGTGTGGTTGGATCGCCGCGTCTCCAACTTTGCGGAGCCACGCGTCGCGCCAGAAAATCATGCACGCCTTCTGACAGCCATCATGCGCGAGGCCCGAACAGCGTAGGCGATCGAGCACGACGACGTCATCGGTCCTGAACTCCAGCATGGTCGAGATCGACCCCGAGAAACAGGTCTTCACGACCCGCTTGGCCACTCGAAATCTCCCTCCACAGAACTCGACCATCTCGGGCATGAAGGGAAGATGGTCGAGGGTTCCGTCGGCGTCCAGTGTCCGGAGGATCTCCTCTGGAGCTCTCACTTCCACGAGGTCGCCGGGGAACAGTCTCGCGTCCGGTTCGTTCATGTCGAGTTCGTCGGCGTGCGTTCAGCTCGCCGGCACGTTCTCAGGCTGTCAAGAACGCGGCGAGCATCAACGAGGATTCGGGCATCAACCGTATGATCCGAAGAAGCTTGTTCCAGGCGAGCACCCCGAATCCAAACGGCCGCGGCATGGTGTGTCGGAGGAACGCGACCTTTCTGATGTACTTCGTGACACGCCATGTGCAGGAGGTTCCGGCCGGGAAGAATACGATGTCTCCCGGGCCGAGCCGACGTTCCTCGCCTTTCTCATTCGTAATGAAGGCCTCGCCGGAGATCACGACAAGAGTCTCGTCCTTGTTGTAGTGCCAGTTGAAAAGCCCGGCAGTGCAATCCCAGACCATAACGTACGAGGTGCCGTCATGGCTTCTCGCCAGTTTCTTGCTTCGCGTTTCGGGGGCGCCGTTAAGAACCCACTCAGGGCTGACGGGGGCGGGCTCGAGGTCGGCGGTGGCTGCGGCCGCAATGATAAGCGCTTTGGACATGGACATCCTCCGAATGTTGTTGTTGAATGATAGTCATCCTTCACACCGTCTCACGCGCCGAGAAATGCCTTCGCCTTTCGTTGCCGCAAGAAGCCCCGTGAGGCCCACAGGCCGAGTTCTGCAAAGAAGGGGAGCGGATCAAACAGGTCGAACGTAGCCGATGTCAACGTACCACTTCCTATGGCCCGCAGGAGTCTCTTGATCTCAGCCTTGCGATGGGGGGACTTCGCGATGGCGATGAGATCAGTGATCTCCCGGAGCCAACACGCGCTATCCTGCGAATGGATTGGCGAAACGTCGAGCCCCATTTTTTGCTGCCACAGGAGATACGGGAAGTCGATCCCGGCCGCTTTCCCGAGCGTATGCCAGCCCCAGGGTCTGGGATTGACATCGAGAATCTTGTATCGGCCGTCCCGTGGGTCGAATTTGAATTCAACTTCCGCCATGCCATCGAAGCCGATACCCTCCAGGAATCGCCGTCCATCGGCCGCGATGACTGACTGGCTCGTTGTCTCGACAAATGTGCTCGCATTGCCGAAGTCTACTGGATACTGTCTCCGGCGCCGGGCCACCAGCGAGGCGTAGGCCTGCCCGTCTTTGCAGACCGCACAAAAGGAAAACTGATGTTCTCCGTCTCCAGGAATGCGCTCCTGAATGAGAATTTCCGCAGGGGGAATGTATTTGCTCATTTGAACATAGCGTCGTCGAAAATCATCCCGAGTGAAGACCGGCAAGGCCTTGAGGTTCGTGTGTGGGAAGAAATGATGATTGATGGCGGGTTTGAGAATCACTGGATACGGGAGATCGTTCGTCAGCGGGTCATCTGGACCATCGCAAACCAATGTCCATGGAGTTGCGATGCCCAATTCATCCGCCTTGCGGTACGTCAGCCGCTTATCCAGAGCAAATCTCGTCACTTCGAGGGGAGGTACAGTCAAACGGTAGATCGTACTCAATGATCGATGATGGGTCGACAGCACTTCCACATGCTCATCACTGCCTGGAAACACCACCCAGCCATTCAAGTGGTTCTGTCGTCCCTCTCTGAGCAGTAACTCATGGGTGTCTTCTTTGGACCTCACGAAGCGTTTGGTATATCTGGAGAACTGGGCGATCGATTGCGATCGCGCGGGGTCGAATACCCACGTCGGGATACCCCGAGCTCCTAGGCTTCTGACAAGCCCCAACCCGATGAAATTACCGCCTAGGACAATCGCCCCTGGCGAGTTTGGGCCCAGATCGGATCGCGTCGCCGTGATGTTCATCGTCGCCTTTTCTGGGTCTCGGGACGCGCAACGTCAAGACGGTGGCGCGCCGGAACCCCGATACTGCGTGAACGACCGCGACAATTCGCGGATAACCGTCTGCCAGTGATTGCTGCTGTCAAACGCGGACCAGCATTGGAGGTTCCCGTTACGAATCGTAATGTCGGCCCCAACGCTCGCTCCGCAACGACTCCTACCATGTACAGACCTTGGATCGATGTTTGAAGGTTCATTGTCAAGCTTGGGTATCCATCGGGAGCTCTCAGGATGTTCCGCCGCAACGCCTCGTCTAGAATGTGATACTTTCCGACATCGACCCGGTAACCTGTGCCAAGGACGACCCGATCCACCCACGTCGTACTGCCATCACTCAGCGCGAGCTTGAGTCCATTCTGAACCCTCTCTATACGCTCCACACTGACCCCGGTCCTGACTCGTACGCCCCGTAGCCTCGACGGTAACCAGTACGCGCCAATTGGCTTCGTGACCTCTCTGGCCAAAGCTTCTTGGACTTCCGGAGATGCCCTCTTGAATTTTTCTGGGTCCGCGATGGTTCTGACCGTCGTGAATCCCCCGAGATCTGTCGGCGGAAATACCCGGTAGGAAAAGGGCCTCAGCGGTCCAGGGGTGAGTGTTCTGAAGAGCTTCCGACGCCACGGATAGACCAGGTATTCAGGACCAGGGGAACGCGTGAGGATTTCAACGTCGGCTTTGTCTTCATGAAGGAGCGCCGCATGCTCGAGCGCGCTCTGGCCTGCGCCAATGACCGCAACACGTTTGCCTTTAAATTGCGAAGGATCGGAGAGCTCTGAGGCGTGAGGAGCAAGGTGGGTCGGGATATGAGCAAATTGCTCGGGACGGTGAGTAAAGAACCCTATCCCCAGCGCTAAGACGACAGATCGAGCATGGACGCTCTCACCGTCCTCGAGGGTGAGATCGAAGCCACTGCCATTCTGTGAAACGCGTCGAACGCTCCGGGTATCGAGTGTTGGCGCCACTTGGGTCTGGAACCACTCCCCGTAGGCGATGAAGTCCTCGATCGGGATAGGCGCTCTGAATTTGGTTCCGATTGCTCGTTCGTACGCAGCCAGTGACAGCTGTTTTCGCGGCGCGGCGATATTCGAGGCTTCGATTCCAGAGCGAAGGAGCATTCCCTTCGGCATGTGCCGTTTCCAGAACGCCAGGGGTTGTCCGATCACATACGGCTCGACACCGGCGTCCTGGAGATAGGCAGCCATACTCAGCCCGTAGGGACCTGCACCAACAATCACGACTTCCTTCTTTTTCATCGGTGCGTCATCTCTCCAATGAGAACGGTTGTATTCGTGATGCGCGGGGGGACGTGGGCCCCCGGACGCCAAGGCCGTTTATGAGCGGACCTGGCTAGTCTGGACGCGATCGTACGCAGGAACAATGGACGCGCGTAAATGGGCCAGAACGTTGATCAGATGCTTCCGGAATACCGCGAGATCCGGCTCATCATCGGTGACGCGCGGGCCGGGCCGGGCGGCTCCCTGACTCCGGAAAAAGTCCACGGGATGCGTTCGGTGATGACAGCCTATGCCGTCGTGCCGGCATCTACGGTGAGCACTGTGCCGGTGATGCTTTTGGCCTTGTCACCGAGAAGAAACTCGACAGCGTCGACCACGTCGTCGACGTCGGGAAGTCGGCGAAGCGCGCTGCGTCGCGCGACTTGTTCGCGGCGCTCGCCCTCGAGATTCTGAGTCATGTCCGTGTCCATGAACCCTGGCGCGATGGCGTTCACGTTTACACCCAGCCGACCGACTTCGCGCGCGAGTGACCGTGTGAAGCCGATCATCGACGCCTTTGTCGCACCGTACACCGAAAGACCACTATATCCAGTAAAGCCGATGATCGATGAGACGTTCACGACACGGCCGCCCCCGTCAGCCATCATATGCCGGACCACATATTTAGTAAGGACGATCGGCGATAGGGTATTCACGCGAATCAGACGCTCGATCTGCGAGTTGTGCATCAGGGCTAGAGCGCCGTCCAAACCGAGGGCCGCATTGTTGACCAACCCGTAGAGCGGCCCAAAATCCTTGCGCAACTGCTTGACCAAACCAGGTATGTCTTGAATGTCTCCAAGATCGAACGGAATGAAGTGGAGGGAGCCCGGACGGGATTGTTGCGACTGTTCAATTGCGGACGCCAACTGATCGCTCATTTTCCGCGCGACGGCGAACGCGCGGTAGCCCTGGACTGTGAGCCTGCGGACGATACCCAAGCCCAGTCCGCGGCTTCCACCCGTCACGACAACATTACGCATGATGACGAGTCAGTTTGCCAGCCGCCGCAACATCGAGTGCAGGTACGACACGAATCGTCGTAGGAATCTTGTGTGGAGCGAGGCTCTCGTGACAGAGCTGTAGGATCTCGCGCGTGAGGTCGGCAAAGGGCTCGGCCTTCAGAACCACTTCGGCGACGACGAGCGCACCCATAATGGGATTTCGCCTTGAGCGGACGGCAGACATCCGGACCGCCGGGTGTCGGTTGATCACCGCCTCGACTTCCTCTGGGTACACCTTGAGGCCTCCGACATTAATCACACCGGTCCTTCGACCGAGGAAGTAGTAGCGGTCACGGCGTAGTTCCACGATATCGCCAGTGTCGACGAAGCCCTCATCGTCCGTGAGCGCCGAGTTCTCCTCGCCGAGATAGCGGAGCGCGGTCCGTGCAGAACGGAGCCGAAGCGACCCGTCCTCCACCTTCATGTCCACGTCACCGCGGAGGGCGAGCATGCTCGCTGGAAAGCCTTCGAGACCATCATTGACTTCGAATCCGACGCCTGCTTCCGTTGAAGCATACGCATGACCGATTCCGGCCTGCGGGTAGACTGCACGCAGAGAATTCAATATCGCCTGGTCGGCGATCTCGCCTGACAGGCGAACATAACGTGGCGCGATCGTGCTGGCGCACGGGCTCATCAGGGCACGACGCCAATGCGACGGGGTGCCCGAAATGTGCGTCACACCGTGCGCCCCGAGCCGCAAGAGATAGTCGCCCGGCAGTTCGTCGGCGCTGGAAAGGACCATTGATCCACGACCGAGGACGGCGCGGAGGAAGATCTGGAGACCACCATAGCGACGGATGTCGTAGAAGGTGCCCCAAACAACGTCGGCTCCCTGGTGTTGGCCGCTCTTGATCGGCGCCGTCAAGCCTGCGAAGGTATGAAGAATCAGTTTCGGTGCGCCGGTCGTACCGGATGTGAGGAGCACCCAATCGGTTGCGTGGCGATCGACTGGCACACCTCCCCCCGGTGTGATGTCGAGACTGCAGAAAACGCGCAACGGAACACCAAGACCCTGATCGTGCGGGTCGCGATCGGACACGATCGCATCCACCCCGGCCTTCGCGATCACCGCGGGAAGATGTTCGGAGGATAGATCAGGCGGGCACACGACGAGGCGACGCGCGATTCCGTCTAGCTCGATGAGCGCCAATGCCGCCGTAAGGTGATCCTGAGTTGCTAGGAGAACCGACCGGCCCGCGAGTTCCCGAAGACGACCGCCAAGGCTCGTGCCGCGCAGGAGATCGCTCAGCGCAACGCTGGCGTTGGCGCCCCACAGGAAGCGGCCCAGACAGTCCGAAGCGTTACCCAGCGTGTCCCGAATCGTGTTCACGTGATTTGGCGGCCTTTTCGTAGAGGCTGATGAAGTCACCAAGGGTCACCGGATAGGAAATGTCGTCGGAGTCGGTGAACGGGTCCAATCCTAGTGTTTCTTCGAGTCGGGCGACGAGCACCGCAATCGCAAGAGAGTCGAGCCCCGAATCTAGCAGGACCAAGCCATCCGTCAGGGGGGGTAACTTCTTCTTTCCCTCCTCTGCAATCTGCTGGAGTAGCGAAATTACGGTTGACCTGATAGACATTCATTCTCTCCCAGCGTATCGGGCTCACCGGCGTAAGTGCAGATTGTAGGTTTTGGCGCACGTAATTGATAGTATTGCGAGAGTGCAGAGCGCGTGGAGACGCAGGGCGGAGTTTTTATGGCGACCCCTCTAGTCACGAGGATACGTGATACGTTGCGTGAGGTCATGGTATCGCTCCGTCGCCAATATCTAACTCGGGTGTGGCAAATGGATCTCGGCGAAGGAACGGTCATTTCTTTCAGTGCCAGGCTCGATAAGACCAATCCTCGGGGGATACACATCGGAACGTACACCGTTGTCACATTCGGTGCGGCGATCCTGACGCACGACTATGTCAACAAGCGTGATCGTGACGTATACATTGGTGACAACTGCTTCATCGGCGCGCACTCTATAATTCTGCCGGGAGTAACTATCGGGGACAATTGCATCGTTTCGGCGGCGAGCGTCGTTGTACGGGATGTGCCGGCTGGGTCGTTAGTGACTGGAAATCCTGCGCGGGTTGTCGAACACAACGTCAAGACCGAGCACTACGGCGTTCGCAGTTCTCGAGCGACCTGATAACCGGAGGCCGACAGGGAGCGTGGTGCGCGAGGCGGGGAGGAATCATGGGTTGATGCACGCTCTGAGCCTCTCGGCCAGGATCTGCACATAAGGCTCAACAAGCATGGCTCCGGGATTGACCGGAAGGTCAATGATCTCCAGTCCGCGAGCCGTGAGGCTCGTCCAGCCCATGTGCGGGTCGTTGTAGAAGGTGTAGTTCCGATGGGGCTTGATCAGCGTCAACTTACCGTCGTAAGGCCGTGGCTTATACTCGAAGCCCGCGCGATCATTGATGTCCTCCAGGAACCTCTTGGCGAATGTTTTGCCGTTCTGTCGATGAATGATTCGGGACATGTTCGAAACCTTGACCCGCAGCCGAGCGGCCTCTTGCTTCGTTGCTGTCCAGAACTTTTCGCTGAAATACGAGAGTCGATCTCTGCCATGGAGCTGGGCGATGTTCCTCCACTGAAAGCTAAGGAATTGCGTCCAGCGGGAGAGCCTCTCGCCCAACGAATGGGCTTGCGTTAAGCCGTCATAGTTGTAGGTGTCCAACAACGCCAAGAGATTGACCTCTTGCCCAGCCTGCCGCAATCGCTGCGCTATTTCGTAGGCCACGGTGCCCCCCATGCAGTAGCCGCCTACATAGTAGGGACCTTCCGGCTGCAACGCGCGAATCTCCTTCATGTAATGCATCGCCATGTCCTGCACGCAGGTCAGATACGGCTGCTTTCCATCCAGCCCTCGCGACTGCAGACCGTAGAACGGGTAGTCTGGCCCAAGATGGTGCGCCAGCTGGCGATAGAGCAGCACGTTGCCCCCTGCGCCATGGACAAAGAACAGGCGGGGCTTCGAGCCGTTCGGCTGAATTGCGACCAGAGAGGTCCACCCCTGCGAAGCACTTGGCCGTTCGTCAATTTGCGCCGCTAACTGCTCGAGCGTGCGCGCCTGGAAAAGCGTTGCAATGGAGAGTTTTTGGCCAAACTCTTCCTCAATCTGGAGGAACAACTGCACGGCCAACAGCGAGTCTCCGCCGAGATCAAAGAAGTTGTCCTGACGGCCGACCCGTTCGATGCCGAGCGTCCTAGCCCAGAGGCCTGCGAGCGCGGCTTCGACCGACGTCCGGGGCGGCTCGAAGACGCCGCCCAAAGACGCCCGATCCCTTTCGGGCGCCGGCAGGGCCTTCCGGTCGATCTTCATGTTCGGCGTCTGGGGAAACGCGCCCAGTTCCATCACACGCGCCGGCACCATGTACTCAGGCAACTTGCTCTTCGCATAGTCCCGGAGTACCTGAGCGTCTGGCTTCTGGCCTTCGCGCGCGATCACATAAGCGACGAGCCGCCTGTCCCCCGGCACGTCTTCGCGGAGGATGACAACCGACGCGCGCACCGTGGGATGCTCCGCGAGCACTGCCTCGATCTCGCCCAGCTCGATTCTGTACCCGCGAACCTTCACCTGTTGATCCGTACGGCCCTCGAACTCCACGTTTCCGTCCGGCAAGTAACGTGCGAGGTCACCCGTACGATAGATGCGGGTGTCCGACGCGTTGGTGAACGGGTTCTTGATGAACCGCTCCGCCGTCAGCTCCGGTCGATTGAGATAGCCGCGTACAACTCCCGCCCCGCCAATCATGAGTTCACCCGGTACTCCCACCGGCACTGGCTGGAGGTGCTTGTCGACAATGTACAGTTGCGTGTTTGCAATTGGTCGGCCGATCGGGATGCTGTGCTCCTCCCCGTTGAGTTGATAGCTCGTGGACCAAATCGTGGTCTCGGTAGGACCGTACATGTTGATGATGCTGCCCTGGAGTACGCTGCGAAGTTTCGCTGCGAGTGAGGTGGGGAACGCTTCCCCCCCGATCAGAACGGTTTTGGGCAAGCGCAAGGCGTCTCTGGTGGCTTCGTCGGCCATCAGCATGCCGGCCATCGAAGGCGTGCACTGCAGGTGCGTGACACTATGTGATCGGATCAGGGCGGGTATCGTGTACTTGCCCGCTCGCGGTTCCGGCGCCCGGGTCGTGGCTTCGCGGAGCGTATCGAGATACATCAAATTTTCGAGGACGATGTCGGCGCTGACGCCAAAGTCGATCAAGCAAGCAACTTCGTCGACGTCGTTCAGCTTGAGCTTGTCGATCATCTCAAGACAACTCTCGGGCGTGCCAAACAAGCCGCTGGTCTCGAAATAGCGCTCGAACGCGTAGTCGAGCAACGCCTCCATGTCGTCCTTGGACAGGGCAGCGAAGTTTGGTTCGGCCACGTTCTCGCGCGCCTTGAACGTGGGGAAGGCCCAAGAGTACTTCTTTACAAGGTCGGCAGAGGTCCGCAGGTAATCCTTCAACGGCTTACGCACGGTATCTCTGACGTACTTCGGAGAACCGCTGAGGAACGTGTGCAGCATCAACGTCACCTTGCCTCGCCCCGGGTGGCCGGCGGCCGTCCACGCCTGGCGATAGAGGGTGATTTTTCGAGCGACGTCATCGATGCTCTGACCCAGCAAGTGCGTCAATACGTTCGCGCCGACGTTGCCGGCCATTTCGTAGGTTTCTGGACTGCCAGCCGTAGTCACCCAGACCGGCAACTCAGCCTGAATCGGGCGCGGGAGAATTCGCACTGACACGTCGCCACCAAGCGGACCTGGAAAGGCGACAGGTTCACCGCGCCACAATCTGCGAACAATCTCGATGTAGCGGAACATCGCATCTTTTCGGTTCGCATAGTTCTCCGGCTTGAGTACGAAATCCTCCGGCATCCAGCCTGAGGCGAAAGAGATCGCCACACGCCCCTTGGAGAGGTTGTCGACGACAGACCATTCTTCGGCGATGCGGATGGGCGTATGCAAGGGCGCGACGACGCTCCCGGAACGAATCTGGATGTTCTTCGTGATCATCGCGATGGCCGCGCTGGTTATGGAGGGATTCGGATAGAGGCCGCCAAATTCATGAAAGTGCCTCTCCGGCGTCCACACCGCTGTGAAGCCGTGCTGGTCGGCAAACTTTGCCCCCTCCGTGAGCAAGCGATATTTGTCGGCTGGATCTTCACCTTGATCGGCGGAGAAGTAGAAGAGACTGAAGTCGATGGGCCGACTTGAATGCGGACCGGGGGGGGACGACGAAGTGGGCTTGAAGTCGTCCCCTGTGTAAATGACCACTTTGAATCCGCACGCGAGGGTCCAGAAGATTTCCAGTACCGAGATGTCGAAAGAGAGGCTTGTCACCGCCAGCCAGGTGCCATTCGGCTCGGGCTTGAGGCGGGCGTCCATAGCGGCAAAAAAATTGAGCACGTTCCGGTGTTCGACAATCACGCCCTTCGGTTTGCCCGTGGATCCGGAGGTGTAAATGACATAGGCGGCGTTGTGCGGCGCGACGCCGCTGTCGAAATCCTCAGCGCTTTCCTGCGCGATGGCCGGCCAATCCACGTCGAGCCGGACGGTCTGTGCCGCAAACGACGGCAGGAAGGGCGTCAGGCTGTCCTGCGTTACTAACAGCGAGACTTGTGCGTCCTCGATCATGAAGCCAAGGCGCTCCTTGGGGTAATTCGGGTCCAGCGGCAGGTATGCGCCACCTGCTTTGAGAATTCCGAGCAACCCCACCACCATCTCGACCGACCGCTCCATCGAGACGCCCACCAACACCTCCGGGCCTACATTGAGCTTGCGCAGGTGCCGTGCAAGTTGGTTGGCCCGCGCGTTCAGTTCTCGGTAGGTCAATGCCACGTCCCTCGCGACGACGGCAGTGGCATCCGGCGTTCGCTTGACTTGCCGAGCAAACATCTGGTGAACAGTCGAATCGGCGACGAAAGGAGTCTCTGTTCCGTTCCACTGGTGAAGCACCACGCGCCGTTCGGTCTCGCTCAGGAGCGGAAGGTTTGAGACAGGGAGGGGCGGATTCGTGACAAGACCAAGGGCGAGCGTAGTGAACTGGCGTTGCAAGCGCTCGACGTTAGCCTCGGAGATTGTCGCTTGACGGAAGACCCAGCGACATACTCTGCCGTCCCTCGGGATCAGCAGGCAGAGGTCAGAGCCGGGCTGGGGCGCACAGGCGTCCACCGTTTCGACAACATGGACACTAACGCGAAGAAGACGCGACAGGCCGGGGGCCGCGACGGATCGAAGTTCAGGATAACGGGCGAAGATGTCGAGGGAAAAGGTGTCGTGACGCCGCGCGAGCTCAACCTGGGCACGCACGCTTTCGTAAGCGCAGGCGAAATCAGCCGACGCATCGATCCGCACGGACAGCGGAACTTCCGGGCTGAAAACCGCTTCAAGTCCGGCCACGTTATTGGACAGCTCAGGCAACGCCAGACCGAGGTCGAATTGATATTCGCTGGTCAGCCGCGCCACAAAGAGCGCAAATACGGCAAGCAGAACGTCGGCCGGGTTTGACTGCGCTTGGTTCGTCCGGATCCAGCCGAGCACCGAATCCGGAATATTCATGTCTCGAAACGCGAAGCGCTCGCTTCTCTCGGCCGTAGGCGACTCACGGTAGGGCAAAGAGACGGGGTTCAGCCTTTGTAGCCTGCGCACCCAGAACGACTCGTGCCGGCAAATCCTCGTGTGGAAGGTGGAGAGCCGTTGACGTAGTGGAGCATCAAGCCCGGGCAGTCGTGTGCCGAGCGTCAAGCCAAACTGCTGGATTGCGTGCCGTAGCGGCAGGGGCGTCCCGTCGAGTGTGAGCAGTTGGTGGATCCGCAGGCTCCCAGCGCCCGTCGCGACCTGGATGTGATCTGCCTCAATAGCAGTGACGGTGCCGACTGGTGCCGCAGTCAGCGATTCGACCACCTCAGCGTGCGGGCATAGGACGAATTCGTCTCGGAGCATCATCTTTGCCCGCCCCATGGGGTTGGGATATGGCCCAAACTCGAGCCCGCGTACGAGCGCGGTCAGTTCGGCGGCGGACTTCTCCCACAGCAGTGCGCAGGCGGCGGCCGGGCGATCGTACATGCCGAAGTAGGTACGTTGGGACAGGTCCTGTTCGAACGCCTGACAGCTGCCACTCTCGATCTCTTGGACCAACTCGGCGAATGACTGCATGCCTGCTTCGAAGCATTTCGTGTTGAGCGAATAGGCGGTTTCGTCGTTTGCGATTGGGACGGACTGCTGCTTGAGAATGCGGCCCCCGTCCACGAGGTCGCTGATCTCGTGCCATGAGACAGCATGGGACCGCTCGTTGTGAATCAGTGCCCAGGAGGTGGCATGCACGCCCGCGTAGCGGGGCAGCGGGCCGTCGTGGAAGTTGATCGCGGACCGTTGCGGCAGAGCGACGGTCTCCTTCGAGAGCATGCGCATATTGGCGATGCTGAAGAGATAATCAAATGCCCGGCCCTTGAACGCGGCCACCACATCTTCCGCTGGGTCCAACAGCCTCACACTCCGTTCTCTGGCCCATTGAATGATCTCGGGATTTGAGGTCACGATCGCGGTAACATCGTGCCCTCTGCTGAGGAGGATGTCACAGCATTGAACGGTGAGGGCGCCCTCACCGATCACAAGACAGCTGAATTGACTATGTCCGGGCCGTGGTCCCCCCGGAGCTCTCAACGCCGGCCGAATCGGCCGCGGAATGGCACGCCTGAACAGGTCGTAGATTTTTCTCGACATTCTAGTTACACAGAACGGAGATGAGGTCGCCAAACCTCAGGACGTAGCCGTGCCCCAAATGCGTCGCCGCCGTTCATGCTGTTGCAAGAGCCACAGGAGCGGCAGCAGGATTCCGAGGGCGAGGAGAAAAAATAGGATCCCGCCCTGGTGATGGAGGTTGCCGGTGAGGAAACTCGGATCAACATAAATCGAAAGAAGCGATAACGTCACAATCCGAATGCCATTCTTCACGATGAGGAGGGGAATCGCGGCCAGGGTGAAGATGGCTTTCGTCCAGGCGGAGCGGAGGAACAGATGGCCGGCGAGCAGACTGGTGATCAGCAACGCCAGACTCGAACGAATCCCGCTGCATTCTCTAGCGATTTCGATCGTGACCCCGGGCAAAGCAAAGACGAACCCGGTTCGAAATACGGGAACACCGACCAGTTGGAACACCGCATAGGAAACTTCCGCCGAGCCTTGCTGTAGCCAGACGATGACCCGGTCTAACAAGACGTCGGGTATCGGAGCCATGAGGAAGAGGAACAGCAAGGGGAACATGGCCGCGCGGAATGCTCGGAGACCATAACACAGAATGAATCCACCGACACACATAGCCACCACTGAAAACGTTGTGATGAAGAGCTGATCATTCTCGCTTGAGGAAACGGAGTATGTGTGCCCGAGCCAGTTGACGAGGGCGCCTGCGACGAGCATTCCCGGACCCGCCCGCCAATCTGTCTCGACGTTGGAGAAAATCCTTTTTCTGTCACGTAAGAAGAGAAAAGCGCTGACCAGAGGAACCAGGAGAATATGGGAGTATTGCTCCTCTTGCAGAGAGAACCAAAACAGCATGCGAAGGGGCACCCAGAAGACCGCCAGCGTTAAAGCGACAACGAGCGCGGCGGAGACATTTCTCGCCGTTCTCCACCGCGAGGTGCCCGAGGAAGTATCAGGCACTCGTTCCTGTGTTTGAGCTTCTGGGCCGAGAGACATCGTGTGATCCCCTAAGCTCAGTGCTGCTCTTCAACAGTGAAGGCAAGGTCGTCGCCACGAAGGGTCGCAAAGGCTAGCCGAGCACGCTGGTGGCCTATTCCCTCGACGCGCCAGCGGCCTCCATCAGACACGATCTGCATCTGACTTCGCTCACGCCACCAACGATCCACCTCACCGGGCAGAGCGATCCACAGTGCTCGCTGGTCGCGCATCTGAGCGAGATGTTCCAGGAGAGCCTGGTAGACTGCCCGCGCGCGCCGCTCGATGATGTAGTCAGGATGGACAATGAAGCTAGCAAGGCCGTGGGTCTCTGCAATGAAGGCGAGTTGTCGCTTCCATAAATCGATCGAGTAGTCGTTCAGAATATGGAACAAGGAATAATCCTCAATGGTCGTGAGCGGCAGTTCGAGCAACTTCCCAATGAAGAAAGGCATCTGACTGCAACAGCCACCTCGTTGCGGTTCCAGATGCGCCACGCTCGGCACCGACATATCGTAGGAGAAGTCGAGGGCGCCGTACCAGGCCTGGTTGCGAAAGAGGCCGCCGGAACGGAACCCGAGCGCGCCGAATTTCCGACCGTATTCGTTAATCTGTTCTGCGCGGCGCAGGAACAGCTCACGACTCGAAAAGAGTCGGCCGTCGTGATTGAAATCATGAACGTTGATCTCGAATCCGCGGCGCCGCATCTCCTCCAAGAGACTCTCGGGAACCGGATACCGGTCCTCTGGCACGATCTGAAACGACGCCCTGACGCCCGCCGACTCGTCGAGATCCATGAGCTTCGAGCAGAAATCCCTGCCGGCTAGGTGCTCGACATCGTGTGTCATGACGGCGCAACTGGCCGCTCCATCCGGCCAGAACCAGATGAACGGTACCCGGTCGAGACCTTGGGCCTTCATGGCGAACGCCAGCAGCCGTTCGAGGATCCGTTCCACGGTTCGATCGACAGGCCAGCGTGGAAAGAGGATCGTTTTCCAATCCCGGAGATGCGCGCGCTGTAGGTGCTTGCGCACCGCGACCGGCAGGAATGGGCGGAGCCAGTAGTATACGCTTCTGATCAGTGGGTGGGCACCGAGCGGGGTTCGTTGCCCGGGCCCATCTTGAAGGTACCGCTCATAGCGCAGGTTCTCAATGACCTCATTGGGGTCGAGCGGGAGCTGAATGAGCGTCCCGTCGGCCCTGGCATCTCCGAAGACGTCATAAAGGGGGTCGGTGACCTGTTTGGTTCGAGGTCCCGACGCGGAGTTTCCGTAACAAACGGTGCCGGTACCGAACGAGAAGTACCCGGGATCTGCGGAGAGCTCGCCAACAAGCTGGAAGGCCCCCAGACTCTGGGGACAGCGATAGTGATCGATCATCGCGCGGTTCATGGCACTACCCAATGTGCTTATAGAGCATCTTGCCCGTCACGACGAGGACGCGGTCCGGGATGCGCGAAAAGACCTTCTTTGCCATCTGCATTCGCCAACTAGGGCAGACGGCCGGGATCGCAGGCGCCGGATACCGCCAGTATGTCAGGTGACATTTTGCCGCGCCCCAGCGATCCTTGAAGGCGATGAGGCCGGGGTTGTCGGCATCCGAGCGACCCAGATCGAGCTCGCGCGCGAGGATTTTCTTTCCTTCCTCAATCGTGTTCCAGAGCAAGAGGTGCATCCCACCAAGCTTGTGGAATCGCTGGTCGGAGCACCCGTACTTATAGATGAGTGTGTCCTTGAAGGCAAGCGTGAGAATGCTGGCGATCGGCTGCCCATCTTTTGACGCGACGCGGATCTTCACCTGGTCGCCGAGACAGTCCACCAGGTTGCGGAACCAGGCGCGGGGATGGGGAGGCAATTGATGCCGCCGCCGCGTCTGAAGCAAGAGCCTATAGAATTTCTCCAAGAGGACTTGGCTCCGGCCCTCTTCGTACGTGAGTTCTTCCCGCTCTGCCCGCCGGATCTTCCGCTGCGTGCAATTCTTGTGCAGCCTCCGGAAGATCTCCTCCAGCCGGGGAGTGAGATCGACCGTGTGCAGATAGAACGCCTCGGCCGGCTTCGAGTTCGGTGTCGGCACCCCGGGGACGGTGCGCGAGCGGATCTCGACGTAATTCCATTTTTCTATCGTCCCATCGAGCTCGAGCGAGCGAAGCAGGAGTACCAGATCGTCGGGGCTATCGACCAAGGCCTCGCAGTGGTCGGAGAAAGGTAGCGAGACAAGTCGCCGACCAGTGAGAAGGCTCTGCACTCGGCAGAGAACGAGACCGTTGGTAAGTTCCAGGCCAGGAGGAGTAGTCGTATAGGCGACGGGCACATATCCATAGGTGCGCCGAAGCGCCTGGAGCCAGCCGGGCGTGTGAAATATGGAGGCGCGAGGATGCCTCTCGACAAACTCCGCCCACCGTGGATCCGCAAGGGGATCGATCCTATAGGTCGGCGTCACCCGCTTTTGTCCTAGCTCTTCGCGACAATATACGAA
>Ga0209156_10001022_pt1 | contig 23159 bp, 20 predicted proteins | sample GraSoiAngelo_124_FD_185881 | JGI IMG/M metagenome (GOLD analysis project Ga0209156, IMG submission 185881) | Grasslands soil microbial communities from the Angelo Coastal Reserve, California, USA - 14_0927_05_20cm (SPAdes) (version 2) | ecosystem: Environmental > Terrestrial > Soil > Grasslands... | reverse complement strand
GTTCAAAGGATCTACAGCGTTTGGCGAGAGCGGAAAATTGGGGTCAGCGCCTACACCAGGTCCAGTCGTCAGGCCAGTTGTCCCGCCAGATCCAAAGGCCCCCTGGCTGCCCACCTTGAACGGACCGAGCAACCAGTCGAAACCGAGTTCCTTCAGATTGGTTTGCGTAACCTCGACAAACTTCGCTTCGATCTCGACCTGCTTCGGTATTGCAAGATTCAATTGCTCAACGATCGCATCGACAAGGTCCAAATTGTCCTGCGTGTTACGAACGATCAGCCGGCTGCCCTGTGGAAGGAAGGCTGCGCTTGCGCCCGGAGGGAATGCCACCCCCTGAGCTTCCAGGAACTCTTTTGCGCCTTCGCGATTTACGAGTTGTTGACCGCCGGTCGATTCCTGGGTGTCCTTTCCTGTGCCGACGGGCCCGACGGGAGCCGCTGTTCCCGGCGCTGTCTTGTAAGCTCCCCGGCCCAGCAGCGTGCTCCCGCTAAGTGTGGTGCTGATGAAATCGGGTGGGACCCGATATTCTTTTGTAATCAGGTCGTTGCTCTGTTCGCTGATCGGAATGACCGATACAGCGTACGGTTCTACCTTCACCTTCAACCCGGCCTGGGCCGCGATGTAACGCAGCGCTTCACCGAGCGGAATTTGATTGAGCGTTAGTGTAATACGCGGCTCCGCTGCTGCCGCAGCAACCACCGGGCGAGCGACAACTGGACCTGCGGTAACGGGCTTGGTTCCTCCCGTAGGAGCGCCTGCGGGCACAGCAGCGGCACCCGGCGTCCCAGCCGCAGGCGCCACCGGGACGGGAGGAGGAGCAACTTGCCCAAGCGGCGTCATACGCAACACGATATCGACCCCTTTTTTTCCTTCTGAAGGGTCGTTCTCCACTGCCTGTTCCCGGAGAAAGTCGATCGCCTCGCGAATGCTCGCGTCGCGAAATTCAACACGTGGAATAATGATCGTATTCAGCTTGTTTGTAATTCTGGCCGTGCCGCCGGCTTCCCTCGCATACGCATCTGTCACTGGGCCAACAGTCTTGCCGTACGGGTGCACGGGTTCTTCCCAGCCTTTCTCTACTTCCCAAAGGCTGCGCGCGCGCGTTTCGTCATACGCTTCAACGCCGTACTTATATTTAGTGTTGTCGATCTGTTCCTGGCCGCGTCGAGCCGCTGTGTTGTAGGGATCGAGTTTGAGGACCTGGTCGTATCTCTTAAACGCCAGATCGTATCGGCCAGATTTGTAAAAGCCATCGGCTTCGGTGAGCAATTGTTTTACTTCTTCAACCTTGGCAAGGAAGTTCGGGCCCATGGTCTTGTTGAAGTAACCGGGCTGGCGCAAGTGAGCGAGCAACTGCGCCGCCTCACGACAGTTGGGATCGTAACGATCGCTCAAAATCTCACTCAAAATCGCCTCCGCCCCAACATAGTCGCCCTGCGCGATGCGCGCTTCCGCCAGGATGACTCCGCTTTTGCAAAAGCCCGCGAGCGCTTCGTCGTGGGCTTTTCCTGAAACCACTGCATCCGGCAGGTAGGTCACAGCAGTTTTAAATTCCTGGTTGGCGAGCGTATAATTTTTGGCCTTCATCGCGGCGTTGCCCTGCGCCAAGGCTGCTTCGCCTCGCGGTATCGCGGCCTGCCGCCGTTGAATTTCCTGTTGCGCGACGGAGTCTGGATTCTGCGCCGTGCCGGTGATACAAAACATCGACAACGAAAGAAAAATGAGCGCCGGAAGTGTGGCACGGGCTTCCAGCCTGTGGGGCTGGCGGGCATCCTGCCTGCCAATGTAAATCGACAGGCAAGATGCCTGCCGCCCCCACAGCCAAGATGGCTGTGCCGCGATCGTTGTAGTGGCAGGCGTGTCGCCTGCGTGAATCAAGGAATTGCAGCCGGCACGGCTGCCTCTAGAAGGCCAATGCGCTTTAAGGTTCTGTGGGTTTTTTTTCATAGGGGATTTACGGAGTGGCAAGACCGATTTCGATCGGCTCATTTGGTTTCTGAGCATCCACGATCACCGCCTTGGTCGGTTGAACATCTGTGACCTTATACTTGATCTCTTCCAGCGGTTTCAATGAAAATTCTTGATCTTTTCTTACCTCGAATTCTCGGCGGCCGCCCCAGGTATAGACGAAGGTGGCCACCGATTGCGGGGAGGTGGCGACCTTTTCCTTCACGAGCGTCAGCTGCACCTTGGTGTCTTCATGTTCCAGGAACAACTCGGAGACATCGACCTTGGTGCCATACTGATTGCGTTCGTGTTTTTCGACGAATTTCGTGATCTTAAAGCGCGTGCCGCGGATGATGTCTCCAATTTTCAAGAATTGCGTCGGTTCGCTTTGATCGATTGAGTTGAGCGCAAATGTGGTGCCGACCCATGATGAAAACATGAATGGAAAAGGTTCCTCCGTGGCCGATACCAAATGTAATTTTGTGAGATAATCAGGGTGCGAATTTTTGTCGATTGGATTGGTGCCTCCCTGCCACTCGTCGAGATTAGTGAAGCCGTCGCCGTCGGGATCCTGATCGAGAGCATCCGCGTCTTCCACAGGCAAACCGTATTGTTCAAACCACTCATTCGGTACCGGGGGATGAACCTGTGTGTTCTGTAGCGTCGCCGGCAGACCATTAGCGGCGATAAAATGCCTTTCCGGAACGAAAAGCCCGGAGCGCCTGCTGGATTTCCATTGCGCGGGATGCTGGAGCTGCTCTGCGGCACGATCCAGTTCAATAGCCGTGGCCGGCGGAGACGCATTTTTTGGCGAAGGCGCCTGTTGGGCGATTAAGCGGTTCGCGAATTGGATCGCGTTCCACGAAATGGAGATTGCGGAAATAAAAAGAAAGAGCCCTGCCGCGATGAGCGCCACGCGATCGTAATGTGCCTTAATCCAGTCCATGGGCTTCGCCAGTTCCAGAAAAGGGAGCGGCAATTGATAACATCATGGCGAGTTGCCCGCCGATGATTGGGTAGCGCACGCGTCCCGCGTGCTGGTGGCGCTGTCCCGGCGCGACGAACTTTCTTTGCGCAGCTCATCGTCTTGCGTCCAGACCCACGGATAATTTTCATTCGGCCCAGCTACACCTGCATCCCACAGGTTTCGCAGGATGTAATGAAACTTTTCCTGTAGATCGCAATCCGATCGTACATAACGATCGAACCGCTCCTTCTCCCAGACGCCGCCAGTTTTGTGTTCGAGTTTGTTCATCTGATGCGCTGAAAAAGACTTGATCGAGTGCAGTAGATCGCTCAACGACCAGAATACGACGTTACCCTTTTCGTCATTTTCCTTCGGCCACGGTTGCATAAGCAGGTGTACGTGGCCAGGCATCACACAAGCGGCGAATAGCTCGTAACGCGTGTTGTGGAAATGCCGCAACGCATTCAAGACAATCGTGCGTGCGTCCGGTGATAAGCAGCGCCGCAATTTCGTTCCGATCGTCACTGCGTAAATTGCCCGCGGTCTTTCAAAATGCGGGAGGCGACGGTGGAAATAGAGAGTGTCCTCGGCTGGTTTGGCATCCGGAAAAGTTCGCGACGGCGGGACACCGACGCCGGCACCCGGGACGAGTGCGCTACCCGATGGATTCGCAGCATTGTTTTCCGCCTTCATTTTCATGTCTCGTGGTTAGAAGGTGAACCTCAACATCTCGATCGTGGCCGAGATTTCGATGTGCTCATTGCCAACGATGAAATTGAGCGGAGCATTGCCGGGCTGCGTCGAAGCTTCCTGCTCGGATGGAGACGGGTTCGGTTCGGCAGCCTTCTCGCGCGGCGGACCTTTGTCCTTTTCATTGTGCACGTACAAAGTGCGAATGATAAAAAATTGTCCGGTCGAGCTGGCGATCTCATTCAAGACTTTTCGCGCCGCAGCCGGTGCCGCTTTAAATGTAAAATCCACAACATTGCGCTTCAGCAATTCCGGGGGAGTCGCGCTCGGCTCGGCCGGCTTCGCGCCACGGGCTGCGCTCCCCTTCCGTCCGGGAGTTGGCGTCGCCGCCGGAGGCGGCGAAACTCCTTGTTCTTCCCGCAAGGGTGCGCGGTGAAAAGAGCTCACGCCGTCCACTTTGGCGTCCAGCAGGATATTTATGAGCATCTGTATTTGGGAGAGCTCCTGTCCGACCAACGGCGCCATGGATGTTTTTGGCAGAGCGGTGGTAAATTCATCGAAACCGAGGGCAAATTTGTCTGGGAGTTTCACGTTGTTCGCGTGCGCTCTATTTAAGGTGGCGATCACCGCCTGGCGCAAACGCGATTGAAATTCATTCGGCGCGAGCGGCGTCTCAGGAACGGCCTCTTTTTTTAGTTCCTCCTTGAACTTGTCCAATGCGACGCTGTAATTCTCGAGGAGAACTTTCAGCTTGCCATAATTGGCATCATTTGGGAACGGATCGAGGCGCTGGAGCCGGCTGCGCTCCGCGGCAGCTTTGTCGAACGCCTGTCTCGCATCACTCCAGTTGCCTCTTGTCCAATAGAGGAGGAACCCGGCAAACAATACGCAAATTCCGAAGACGATCAGAAATGTGCCAAGCCAACGATTTTGCTGAAACCATTTCATGGCAGTTTCACAGGTTTGCGCAGTGTGAGTTGAAGCTCGTAAGGGAACGCCCACTCTGCGTCGTTTGGCACCGAGTTGGATTTAACCACCCGCTCGGGAGTTTTTGCGTCGACAATGAAGAATGGCGAAGTGGCCAAATTCCGAAAGTAATCGAGGACGATTTCCTGCTGTTTCGGATTGTACAAGTACAGACCCCGCACAACGATGCCGTCAATTGCCGCCCCTCCGCTCTCTGGTTTTGTTTTCGATCTCCCCGCCGGAGACGGTAAAAGTACCGGCGCAGGAGTGGTGGTCTTTTCCGCGAGGTGTTTTTCACCCGTGCCGAGCGGCTTTCCACCGGAAGTGGCATAAAGTTCCGTGATCCAAATATCCGCTTCCGGCAGACGCGTATTGAGCTCTGCAAGAATTTCCGGCCAGAAGTTGTGGTCGTTAATTGCTGTGATGAGCGGCGTGGCGACACTGTCCAGCGAGGCGGCTTGCTTTTTTAGCTTGTCAAGTCGCGTTTCGGCGACCCGCATGATGTCGTTCTTTTGTTGCAGTAGCTGCGTGGTTTGCCGCGTTACCTGAGCTGCGCGCGTGAAGTAAACTGACCAGCCGACCAAAGCGAGAAGAAAACACGCCGCCGCGACAATGAAAAATGGCCGCCGCTTTTCTAATTCCTGCCTCCGAACTACGCTCGCAGGGAGCAAATTTAACTGCATCGGACAGGTGGTTATGCTCCGGAGGGCCAGGCCAACTACTTCCCCAAGCAAATGGACGGAGCGGGTGACTTCCAGCGTCAGTGTCGACTTCGACACGGTCACGTTCTGGAGCGGATTAAAAAACGCGATCGGCACCTGCAATTTTTCGTTAAAAAACTCGAGCACGTAAGGCATGCCTGCGCTTCCTCCGCAGAGGAAAATGCGCTCCGGCCGGCTTCCCTGCTGCTGCGCGCAGTAGTGACTGATGGAACGCATCAACTCGGCGTGCAGCCGCGTCATGGTGCTGCGCGCTATCTTCGAGACGCGGGCAACGTCGGGGTTTGCGGGCTCGGCATAGGCGCCTCCCAAACTGACGAAGCCGTCCCGCTTCTTGCGAACCTCCGCGGCCGCGAAAGGCTCGCGGAATTCCCTAGCAATTGCGGCGGTGATCGAATTGCCACCGATGGGAAGGCTGCGCGAGAAAACTTTGGCAGGCTCAATGAAGAGAACATTTGTAGTGCGCGCTCCGATATCCACCAGTAGCGAGCAGCCGGTCAGGCCGCTGTAGTTGTAGCGAAACGCATTGTAGAGCGCCATTGGCGCAACATCGATGATGGATGTTCGCAGCCCCGCGTCTTCAACTCCAGTGTTGATCTCGTCGAGCAAGTCCACCTTGATTGCGACCAGAACGACCTGAATCTGTTCGTCCAGGCCGCCTCCAACAACTTGGTAATCCCAAACGACTTCGTCGATCGGGAACGGAACATTTTGTTGCGCCTCGAAAGAAATGATTTTCTCGATCTTTTCCTGTTCGACTGCGGGCAGCTTCACAAAACGCGCAAAGATCGATTGCCCAGATAACGCATAGTTCACGAGGCCGCGTTTGATGTGCAGCTCGTCCATCATCTCCCGCAAAGCGATGGCCATTTGCGTCCGTCGCATTTCCTCTCCGGCCGGGTCGCCCGGAATCTCCCGCAATCGATAGTCCAGCAAGACCAGGCCTCCGTGGGCCTGCACGCGAAATTCCGCCAGGCCGACGGTCTGAGATCCAAGATTCAGAGTGATAAGACGCGCCGGAACAGCCATAGCTAGAAGTTCCAAATCCCAATTCCCAAATCCCAAACAAATCTCAACATCCAAATCTCAAAGCAACTCGATAGCACGCGTTCTGTTTTGGTCACTGGAATTTGAGATTTGCTTGGAACTTGGAACTTGGGATTTGGGATTTCACTTCAGCGTCAGCGGCCCTTAATCTGCGGGTATCGATCCCAGTAGAGCGGCGCAAAGGGCGTTTGGTCTTTGTTAAGGACGAATCCGGAAATCTGCGGCAGGGTCGCGAACCATTGCGGCTGCGCTCTGGCCAGGCTTGATTCAGCTTTCACCGTGCCACTCTGGACGATCTGCACCGCAATGTTTTGGCATGAATTCTCCGCAATCGGCCGGTTATTCGCGAAGCGTGCAAGTGCGCGAGGCGGAACGTACATGACCGATCGGTTCTCGCGGCCCGCCGGGATATTTACTTGCGTCACTTCGCCGGCGAGAAGGTTTCCGTTGAAGAGAATGTAATACTTAAACGTCAGCTCATCGGTCAATTCGGGAGTCGCGGCAAATTGAACCTCCACTTCCAGCCAGCGATCGCGCTGGTTTGTCTGATATGCTGGCGCGCCGCTGTAAGCGAACTGCGGCGTCGAAATCAAATTCTTGGTGATTTTGGTGATCTGAAAGTCGACCACGGAACGCGGCTGCGCAGAAGCAATGAGCGGCAGGAAAAAGGAAAGGCTCAGCAGAGAGTTAGCTTTCATATCCGGTGCGTTATTATTGCAAACGACGCAACGGTATCATCGCGCAACTGCGGATTTGGAACATATTGAATCATTCGGGTGATTTCTCGTTCAAAATGCACCCCTGTTCCACTTCTAAAATTCCAAGTGGTTCTAATCCACACGCGCGCAGCCGGCCGTGCAATCAGGAATCTAGATAACAGACGTTAGTTGTCCGATCGTGATCCCCGCCTGCTGCAGGATACTTTTAGAGTCTCCGCACATCGGAATGTGTTTCGGACTTGACTGCTTAAAACAGTCAAGTCACAAACGATCAGTTGAAATCAGAGCATGCGATCCTGGATGTGTTGTTTCCGAGAGTGCGCGCGCAGATTTTGCGTTTGTTTTTCTCGACGCCAAAGAAGCAACGCTATGTACGCGAATTGATGAGAATGAGTGGACTCGCTCTCTGCACTGTCCAGGATGAGCTGCGTAAACTTAGCGCAGTTGGTCTCGTGACCAGTTGGTCGAATGGTTACCATCGGTTTTACCGGGTAAACCGCGATCATCCGCTCTTCCCAGAACTGCTTCGGATTGTCCAACTGAGCGCGACACTTCCGCGGACGAAACACGCTGCGCTACATCGACAACGACGTTCTCGTAGTCGGAGCGTGCGTCGGCGCCGAAACGTCGCTACGCTGCTGGCCGATCGACCGGCAAAATGGCGCCTGTTTTCGCGCGTCCCAAAAAACTTGACTGCTTAAAGCAGTCGAGTTCTTGACGCCCTTTACGTCGGCGGTCGTGTTGCTGTCGCCGCGTGCGCTCCGCACCACTCTTCGCTCAGTTTGGCGTGGCAGGCACTGAAGCAACTGCAACCGTTTTACCGCTTCAATGCTTCCCGAAGATGTGTGATGTTTGCGCGGAATTAACGATTTACATCGAACTGGACGCGCGGTTCCGATCCGAGAACTACTCTGGCGGCGTCAACGAGGCCAGCGCGGAAGGCGCCCACTCGACTCTTCGTACGCCGCACCGACTGTGATGTGGACTTTTTCATTGGCAACTTCGCCCAGGATGTAAGTCTGGAAGACATCGCCGCCGAATTTACCGATCGAGCGGCCGTAGAGAACGCCTACTTCGCCGCCGTAATAATAATCCTGATTCAACTGCGAGTTGATCACGTCACCAGGCGAATCCTTTCCATATACCGGCGAGACGTTTGCTTTTTGCACCTGCGCGACGCGCAAGGACGCGACGGGAGGTAGATCAAGTGGCGCCGTTCCCATCCAGCCCAATGCGCTCCAAACCGGCAGGCGTTGTCCATCCAAAAGAGCCAGCACTGGGAGATCATGAATCAGAGCGGAACTGTCCACCGTGCTGAAAATTTCCGGGCGATAGAGAGCCAGCGAAGCAGCTGCGTCGAATTCGGCGGTACGATTCGTTTGCTGTGCCGACACCGGAACGCAAAAACCGAGAAAGCCAAGCCCCACAACAATTGCCCGCTTGATCATGAGAGAATTCACAACCGAGAAGGCGGGAACGCCAGCAAAATCTTGCACGAATTTGAAATGCGCGGGCTGGTCATTTCTCCATCATTTCAACCACGAATTAACACGAATAGGCACGAATCGCGGAGAGATGTTAGCCAAAGAAAAGCTTCACTGACTTTTATGATTTCGGTGTTCATTGTGTGCATTCATCCGCTTCGACAATCTAACGATTCAACGCTTCAACGTGGCGAAGCCAACGACTCTCTGAAGTATTCGATCGTCTTTTTGATTCCTTCTTCGAAATCGACTCGCGGTTCCCACCCAAGAACGTCTTTGGCGCGCGTAATGTCCGGTTGACGCACCTTCGGATCGTCAACAGGAAGCGGTTTGTATTCGATTGTGGATTTTGTCCCGGTGATGCGAATGATTTCGTCGGCAAATTGTTTGATCGTCATCTCGCGTGGATTGCCCAGGTTAACCGGCTCATGAAAATTGCTCATGGCCAGTCTGAAAATTCCGTCGATCAAATCGGACACATAACAAAACGATCGCGTCTGCGAACCATCGCCGAAAACACTGAGCGGCTGCCCGCTTAGCGCTTGTCCAATAAATGCCGGGACGACGCGCCCATCGCGCAAACGCATGCGCGGACCGTACGTATTAAAGATGCGCACAATTTTCGTGTCGATCCTATGATAGCGGTGATACGCCATCGTCATCGCCTCAGCAAAACGCTTCGCCTCATCGTAAACGCCGCGCGGGCCGATCGGATTCACGTTGCCCCAGTAATCTTCCTTCTGCGGATGGACCAGCGGATCGCCGTAACATTCGGAGGTCGACGCCAAAATAAAGGAGGCTTTTTTGTCCTTGGCCAGGCCGAGTGTGTTATGGGTGCCTAGCGCACCCACTTTTAACGTGGGAATCGGCAGCTCGAGATAATCGATTGGGCTGGCTGGTGACGCGAAGTGAAAAACGTAATCGATTTTTTCTTCTGGCAGAAAAATGAAATTGGAGACGTTATGTTTTATAAACCGGAAATTCTCGTTCCCGGCGAGATGTCCAACGTTCGCGGTGTTACCGGTGATCAAATTGTCGATTGCGATGACGCGATGCCCTTCAGCCAACAATCGATCAGTCAAGTGCGAGCCCAAAAAGCCAGCGCCGCCGGTCACGACAGAAACGGGATTCTTGGCGCGCACTGGCATTGCGGTTCTATCTAGCGACTCAGGGAAAAATTGCGAGCACGAAACAATCGTTTGTCATTGCCAGCGAAGTCGAGAAATCTCTTACTGTGCAATTCGGGTAATGAAGAATAACAAATTGGGATTCTTCGACTGCGCTCAGAATGACAGATAAACATCCCATGCGCATTTTATCTGGCATTCAACCGAGCGGCGTGCTGCACATCGGCAATTATTTCGGGATGATGCGCCCGGCTATCGCGCTGCAATCCGAAGGAGAAGCATTTTATTTTATCGCTGATTATCACGCCCTTACCAGTGTGCGCGATCCGACAACGCTGCGTGAGAATATCCACCGTGTCGCGCTTGATTTTCTGGCGTGCGGTCTCGATCCCGAACGCGCAGCGCTTTTCCGGCAATCGGACGTCCCGCAGGTGACCGAGCTGGCCTGGACTTTATCCACGGTCACGCCGATGGGCTTGCTCGAGCGATCGCATTCTTACAAAGACAAGCTTGCCCGCGGAATGCTGCCCTCCGTTGGATTGTTTAATTATCCGGTGCTCATGGCGGCGGACATTTTGATTTACGACAGCGACATCGTGCCGGTCGGTAAAGATCAAAAACAGCACATCGAAATCACGCGCGATCTGGCCGTGAAGATGAACGAAACTTTCGGGCAAATCTTCAAATTGCCCGAGCCGCGGATTCATACGGCAACCGAAGTCGTTCCTGGAATCGACGGGCAGAAGATGAGCAAAAGCTACGGCAATAATATCGACATCTTCGGCGATGAAAGAGAGATGCGGAAACGGGTCACGAGCATCGTGACCGATTCAATACCCGTGGAAGCGCCGAAGGACCCGTCAAGATCGACAATCTTTCAACTCTATTCACTCTTCGCATCGAAAAACGAAATTGCCGAAATGCGGGAACGATTTCAAAAAGGCGGCACCGGCTATGGCGATTTCAAAAAGCAGCTCTTTGAAAAACTCTGGGGATATTTCGCACCGATGCGTAAACGACGGGAAGAAATCCTGGCTGATAAATCGTACATCGATAACGTGCTTGCGCGTGGCGCCCGGCGCGCAGATAAAATTGCCAATCAAGTGATGCAGCGCGTCCGCAATGCAGTTGGTTTGCGCTAATCAAATCTCCGTTAGGCGCTACTTCGATCGAGCTGGATTTGTCGCAAATACAGAAACAGCGGCAGTCCGAAAGAGACGCCGACTAGCAACGTCCCAACCAGAGGAATCCACAGGCCGCGGATTCCGAGACGGCGGCCTTCGACTTGGACAAAGATGATGAGCACGATGGCTGAAACGAGAACGTCCATAGCGAAAAAGCCCGCAACGCGGTTTGCAAAGAGTTCGCCGAAAAATAAGGAGAGATCCAGACCGTGCTCGAATAACCAGGGCACGAATTGCCAATAAGGCAGAAGAATACCGAGCGTAGCCAAAACAAGATAACGATGTCGAAGTTTCATGGCCTCCATTTCTCACTACGCGATTAAGTTTGTCGAGCGCAGGTGCGCCGAAAGCCTTCGGGGCTACAGTTAATCGAATGCCGACTTTTCGCTTTCACATCGTTCCAAACGCAAGAGCAAACAAGATCATGGGCGAGCACGGTGGGGCGATTAAGATCAAGCTGCGCACTCCCGCAGTCGAGGGAAAGGCTAACGCCGCGCTGTGCAGTTTTCTGGCCGAAGAATTGAAGATCGCGCAGCGCGCGATCGTGCTAATCCGTGGTCGCAAATCGCGCGACAAGCTAATTCGGATCGAAGGTTTGAGCGAAGAAGAGGCGCGTCGCAGTTTACTCGGGACACCTGAAAAGAAATCGACAGCTTTTTGGTAATGATTTTATCCGTCCATTCCACCAGTGAGACGAAGATTTTAGGATTGCGGAATTTTGCGCCGTATTCGACAAGATCTGCTTCTGTTATTCCTCGGGCCCGCGAGCACGCGCCGCATGCGTAGATTGGTGTCTTCTTAGCGACGATTTTGCTAAGAACCTCCGAAAGAGGCGGCCAGCCGACTGGGACCACTGCGTTAGCCACCGATTTCCGCATCAGAGATACCGCTTCACCGAGAAGAAAGATCTGAACGTCGTGACCTGCTTCAGAAAGCGCATCGCCGTGAAGGAAAGGGAACGCAGCCTTTGTAGGGGTCGTCGGATCCCCAAGCGCTTTTCATGAGAATTTTCAGCTTTGTCGTATTTGAAGCGCTAGCGGCGGGTGCCGCAGTGGCGAGAAACGGAAGAGCCACAAGTTGCTTAAGAAATGATCGTCGTATCATACGATCCGATTGAATCAGAAACGGACTGCATCGGGCAACCCATGTCGCGCAACCTTAGCGGCCTTTGGTTTGACGGGTCGGCTTAGTTTGCTCGGGCGCCTTCGCTTCGGTCTTTGCAGCGCTATCGCGGTAAAATAGAATGCCGTGCGCGCGCAAATTAGTGATCAGCGCATGCAGATCGTTCGCCAACTGCTGATCATTTAAAAGGGCGGCTACCAAACCTTTCCCCTGTGTTGCGCTGCGCACCACTCTCCGCGCATCAGTGATCGTATTCTGCAAATTGTCGGCTGCTTCTTTTGCCGAAGCCATTGTTGAATCCGCCTGCTCAATCACGCCATCCAATTTCTTAGAGGATTCCGCAAGCGAACCAGTAGCCTGGTTCAAATGCTCCATGCTCGACTTCAGATTCTCCATGTTCGCAGAGGATAGTGTGTCTTGATTCAAGCGGTTCACAGTCGTGTCGATCTTTTGGACCGTCCCGCGGAGATCGTTCACGAGAGCGCCGCCTTCGCGCGTTAGATCGTCGATGCCGGTCTCGCGCGCACCGCTGACATACGCGTTCGGTGGCAGATACGCCTTCGGCTGCCCCGGCGGCATCGTTACATTTACGAACCGATCGCCAAGCAAACCAGAACTTCCGACTGTGAATTTGGTGCCTTCAGGGATCTTAATGTAATCATAAATTTTCAGCGGCACAGCCACGCCAGTGCCTTCCCGAACCAGCCGTGGAGGGTCCGCGACCTTTCCAATTCTCGCGCCGGCGAGCAAGACATCGGTGCCTTTCAAGAGTCCGCTCGCATCGTTGAAGCGAACGGTGAGGGTGTAATAAGTTTTGAAACCCTCCCCTAGCCTGCCGAATTGCACGACCAGCGCACCTAACATCGCCAATCCCACAAAAACGAAAACGCCTACTTTAAGTTCCAAACCTCGCTCGTGTCGATTCATCAGTCTCCAACTCTCACCTCTCAACCCTTAACTCTCAACTCGGTGCCCACGCTGACCATCGGAGCGTCCGAGCAGGAAATCTTGAATGAGCGGATCGCTGGATTGCTGGAGATCGACCGAAGTTCCATGAAAATAAATTCGGCCCTCGTGCAAGTATGCGATTCGGTCGGCTACGTCAAACGCGCTCTTCATATCATGGGTCACGACAATGCTGGTTATTCCAAAACGCTGCTGTAGCCGGCGAATCAACCGATTAATGCTGTCCGCGACCACGGGATCAAGTCCAGATGTCGGTTCGTCGTACAACACGCAGGAAGGCCGCCGAATGATGGAGCGCGCGAGGCCGACGCGTTTCTTCATCCCGCCACTTAAGCTGACGGGCATCTTCGCTTGCTCGCCTTCCATCTCCATCACGTCAAGCATCTCAGTTACCTTCGCGCGCAAGACGTTCGGATCGCGCTCACCGGCCTCGTGCAATGGAAATGCGATATTTTCTTCCACTGTCATCGAATCAAAGAGTGCGCCGCCTTGAAAAAGAATGCCGACCTTCTTACGGATCGTCCCGAGCTGGCGCTCGTTCATACCAATGATGTTTTGACCTTCGATCCAAATTTCCCCTGCGTCGGGCTCCATCAAGCCCACGAGGTGTTTTAGCAAAACGCTTTTGCCACCGCCACTGCGGCCGATGATTGCAAGGGTCTCGCCGGTTCGAACCTCAAGATCGACGCCACGCAAAATTTTCTGCTGCCCAATTTTCTTCGCCAACGCCCGTACCGCGATCATTGACGAAGAGTTGATTGCTGACGGTTGAGGCTTGATAGCAAAAGTAGGAGATAGCGGCATTTCGATCATCGCAACGCATAAACTCTCACCTCTCACCTCTCAACTCTCAACTGCCGCGCATTACTGATATCCTGCCGGGTAAATGATGTTGAACAACATAGTGAGGAAAAAATTGCAAATCAGAACCGCGAGCGACGCGTTCACCACCGCCTCAGTCGTTGCGCGACCGACGCCGACCGCACCTTCGTGAGCGGTCAATCCTTTGTGGCAACTGATGAACACGATGAGGATTCCGAAACAGAACGCTTTTGACAAACCCATGATGATGTCGCGATTGCGCGTCCAGCGCACCATGTTCGCCATGTAGTAAGTGCCGTTAATGTCGAGCATGAAAATCGCAACCAAATAGCCGGCGGCGATGCCGACGGCGATGCACTCTGCCACCAGCAGGGGCATCGACACCATCATGGCAAGGGTGCGCGGCACGACCAAATAATCAACCGGGTAAACCGCCAGCGCGCGCAACGCATCGATTTGCTCGGTCACTTTCATCGTGCCGATCTCAGCCGACATCGCCGCGCCGACGCGCCCGGCCACCATCAGAGAAGTCAAGACCGGGGCGAGCTCGCGGCAAAGCGCTACTGAAACTACCGCACCTACGGCGGAGCCCATCCCCAGCTTGTTGAATTGGAAAAATGTTTGTGCCGAGAAGACCGCACCAGTGAATGCACCGGTGATTACGACAACGAGCTGCGAAAGCAATCCAATCTCGACGATTTGATTGAGAAACAGCTTCCAGCGAAGCTTATGCGTGAAAATAGAACGAAACGTGTCGGCCGCGAGCAATACGACCTCGCCCAAATATTGAAAAAACGCGAGCAGCGGCGCGCCCAGCACATTAAAAAATCGAACGGTCATTGGCACTGATGAACGGATGATCAGTGACTGGTGAATACTCGGATGCGCGACGCACAAACTTCCGGCTCGATCATATTAGCCGCGAATCTAGCCAGCCGATCTGGCGATGCAATGCTTTAAGCGTTTCGCGATTCGACGGTTTGCGCGCGGCGCAAAGCTGCGATAAAAGATGTCGACCCAAGCAATGAGGCGACCCCTTCACTTTCTCCTTGCGACCAATTTTTTGCTTGGCGCGCTGCTTCTCGGCAGTTGTGAAACCTTGCCGCAAGGAATCCAACAGGCAAGAATTGAGATGACGCAGCGCATCGCGACCGAACCGCCGGGCGATTATTACATCGGTCGGCGTTATTACAAACCTGATTTCAAATTCTGGGGTTACGTCCGTAGTCCTGGCCAGCCTTGGAGCACGGCGCAATTGGTGATGCTGAACGAGAAACAGAAACTCGCGCCGGACCGAGAACGCGTCGACATCGGAAGCGACAATAACTACGAATACAAACTCTACGGTTACTTTAGCGGCGACAAAGTTTACGAGCCGGCAAGTAACACAATTTATCCCGAGTTTGTTTTAAAGGGTTACGAGTTGATCTCGATGAACCCGCCGCCAATTTTCAAAAGCCAATTCCGCGGCAGCGCCACAGCGGAGCAACTGCGTTACGTGGTCGAAAAGCCTGAATAACACACGTTGAAGCGTTAAATCGTTAAAGCGTGAATCCGCTGTAACGATGCAATCCTTTTAAACCAACTACATTTTATAAACATGACAAAGGCTGCACCTCGCTTGAATAAAAAGGATCCTCGTGTCGAGGAATTCCTTCGCTATCTCGCGATCGAGCGAAATGCTTCGCCGCGTACTCTCAAAGCATATCGCCAGGCGTTGACTGCTTTCCGAGCGGAGAACAAAACACCGTGGAAAACATGCACGGCAAACGATTTTCGCGATTACCTATTCGCCATTACGAAGCGTGGGCAGGCACGTTCCTACGTGCGATTGCAATTCTCCGCGCTGCGCACGTTCTATCAGTTTCTCGCGGCGCGAAAAGGTTTGGGACGCAATCCCCTGCGCGAAGTGCAATTGCCGAAGATCGATAAGAAACTTCCCCTCGTACTCACGCGCCAACAGATTGAAGAGCTTCTCGCGGCGCCAACCCGCGTGGCAAAAAATCGCGCTGCGCCTAGTTGGATGCCGCTACGCGATGTGGCGATCATGGAACTCTTCTACAGCAGCGGCTTGCGGTTAAGCGAGCTGGCCGCCCTTGATGTTGCCGATGTCGATCTTTACACCGAATCGGTGCGCGTATTCGGTAAAGGCCGAAAGGAACGAATTTGTCCTGTGGGTTTGCCCGCCCTGGAGGCGATCTCGCGTTATCGCGCAGCGGCCAACGTGCATTCGGGACCGCTCTTCATAAACAAAGGGCGCAGGCGTATGTCCACGCGCTCCATCTGGCTTATTCTTAAACGCTATTTGCGGCACACATCGATTCCAATTTCGATCAGTCCGCATAAACTGCGGCACAGCTTCGCAACGCACATGCTCGATCGCGGCGCAGATCTCCGCAGTGTACAAGCGTTACTTGGACACGCCAGCCTCTCCACGACGCAAATCTATACGCATGTAACCGTCGAACGGCTGAAAAAAGCCTACGCAGAGGCGCACCCGCGGGCGTGATTGGAAGGGACCCGATCGCCGTGTGCCGCAAACGCTAGCTCGCGCTTGCCGCGGCGCTGCTCTGCGGCTCAGCGACGTGGAACGTCAATTTCCCATCAGCGGCAGTAACCTCGACGCGATCACCAGCCTTGACATTGCCTCTGAGTAATTCCTCCGCAAGCGGGTCTTCGAGGTAGCGTTCCACCGCGCGCCGCATCGGTCGCGCACCGTAATTGGGGTCGTACCCTTTCTCGATCACGAACTCGTGCGCGGTCGTATCCAGCATGATCTCGATCTCTTTCGCCTTGATTCGCGCCTTTACCTTCCCCACTTCAAGATCGACGATGCGCATCAAGTGCGATTTTTCCAGTGAATGGAAGACAATGATCTCGTCGAGCCGGTTGAGAAACTCGGGTTTAAAGACGCGCTTGGTTTCATCGAGAATTTTATCGCGCATCGAAGCGTAATCGTGTCCTTCCCGCGGCGCGCCAAAGCCCATCACTGTTTGTTTCTTTAGCAGCTCGGCGCCGACGTTCGATGTCATGATGATGATTGTATTCCGAAAATCGATCTTGCGACCTAACGAGTCGGTGATTTTTCCGTCCTCGAGAATTTGCAAGAGCAGGTGCATCACGTCCGGATGCGCCTTTTCTATTTCGTCGAAAAGCACAACCGAATATGGCCGGCGGCGCACTGCTTCGGAGAGTTGTCCACCCTCTTCGTATCCGACGTAACCTGGCGGCGAACCGATCAGACGCGAAGCGGTGAACTTTTCCATGTACTCCGACATGTCGATCTGAATTAATGCGTCAGCATCGCCGAACATGAACTCGGCCAGTGTGCGCGCGAGATAGGTTTTGCCGACGCCGGTCGGACCAAGAAAAACAAACGAACCAATCGGTCGCTTCGGATCTTTCAAATCGGCGCGCGAGCGGCGCAACGCTTTGCTGATGGCGGTGACCGCTTCGTCCTGTCCGACGACCCGCTCCTTCAAGTCGGCTTCCATCATAAGCAGCTTTTGCGTCTCCTCCTGTTCGATGCGTTGCAGAGGAACCCCGGTGACTTTGGAAATGATGTGCATCATGTCGTCTGCCGTTACGACCACTTCTTTCTCCTCGCGTTCCTCTCGCCATTTGTTCAGAATTGCATCGAGCTTCTCTTTGGTTTGCTTCTCCTTGTCGCGAAGCGCGGCAGCTTTCTCGAAATCCTGCGCTTTGATCGCCGCCTCCTTTTCAAGACGAATCTCTTCGATTTCCTTCTCGATCTCCTTGACATCAGGCGGGCGTGTCATGGCATTGATACGCGCGCGTGCGCCGGCCTCATCCATGACATCGATCGCTTTATCTGGAAGAAAACGTCCAGTGATATAACGGTCTGAAAATCTGACTGCGGTTTCGAGCGCCTCGTCGGTAAGTCTTGCTTTGTGATGGGCCTCGTATTTCGGACGCAAACCCTTCAGGATTTGAATCGCTTCATCGACGGTCGGTGCATCGACCTTTATAGTTTGGAAACGGCGTTCGAGCGCCGCGTCTTTCTCGATGTACTTGCGGTACTCGTTCATCGTCGTCGCGCCGACGCATTGCAATTCACCCCGGCTCAGCGCGGGCTTGATGATGTTTGACGCATCCATGGCGCCCTCGGCCGAACCCGCACCCACAATCGTATGCAGCTCGTCAATGAAAAGGATCACGTTCTTGGAACGGCGAATTTCATCCATCACCGCTTTGATGCGCTCTTCGAATTGGCCCCGGTATTTTGTTCCCGCTACCATCAACGCCAGATCGAGCGTGATCACGCGTTTGTCGCGCAACAATTCGGGCACGTTGCCACTTGCAATCTCCTGCGCCAGTCCCTCGGCAATGGCCGTTTTGCCAACGCCTGCTTCACCGATCAGGACCGGATTGTTCTTCGTCCTTCGACAAAGGATTTGAATGACGCGCTCTATTTCATTGCGCCGCCCAATCACCGGATCAAGTTCGCCCTTTCTCGCCAAATCGGTCAGATCACGGCCAAACGCGCGGAGCGCCGGAGTCTTGACGTCTCTTTTCGTCGGTTCGCCGCTTTCCTGGTCCGATTCGGGCGGGGTGAAATTTGGATCGAGCTCTTTAAGAATCTCGTTGCGCGTGCGTTCGATATCGACTTCAAGACTCTTGAGCACTCGCGCGGCGACCCCCTCGCCTTCACGCAAAAGGCCGAGCAAAATGTGTTCCGTGCCGACGTACGAGTGATTGAGTGCCTTGGCTTCCTTCCCGGCGAGTGCCAGCACTTTCTTAACGCGCGGCGTGTACGGGACATTGCCGACCATCTTCGTTTCCGGTCCCGAGCCCACCTGCTTCTCCACTTCCATGCGCACGGTCTCAAGGTCGAGACCCATCTTCTGCAAGACGTTCACGGCCACCCCTTGCCCCAATTTGATGAGTCCCAAAAGCAGATGTTCGGTGCCGACGTAGTTGTGATTAAAGCGGTCGGCTTCCTTGCGAGCAAGCGCCAGAACCTGTTGAGCGCGCGGTGTGAAATTATTCATTATTCGATGGCCCCTTAGCCGAGCCATTGCCCGGCTCCCTCGCCAGCTTACTAATATCAGGTCTGGGAAAGAGTTTCAAACGCTCGCGAATAATCTGGGCGCGCAGATGATCGCGCTCTTCGGCATTTAACTTCTGTTCAGAAGTTTTTTGTAAATGCGCGGGCTGCGTCTCGATGAACAATTCATCGATAGAGAAGCGCCGCTCTTCGGGAAATGCACCAAGGTCGACGCCGAGCTTGATGATCGACAATAAATTGAGCGCTTCCTTCGAAGCCATGGCGTGCGCGTAAGTCAAAACGCCGTACGCACGACCAATCTGATCGGAAAGCGTATTTGGCTTTTTCTGGAGCAGAACCTGTCGCGCGTCATGTTCCTTCTCGATAATTGTTTCAATCACTTTGCTCAGACGATTAATAATGTCGTCTTCCCTTTCCCCGAGCGTCGTCTGATTTGAAATCTGGAAAAGATTGCCCATCGCCTCTGTCCCTTCGCCGTAAAGACCACGTACTGCCAGACCGATTTTGCTTACGGCCTGAATGACCTGGTTAATCAGCTCGCTCAAGACAAGCCCCGGCAAGTGCAACATCGCGGAGGCGCGCATGCCGGTGCCCACATTTGTGGGGCACGCGGTCAGGTATCCCAGGCGCCGGTCGTAGGCAAATTCCAGTTTGCTCTCTAGCGCGCTGTCGATCTTATCGACGAGTTTGAATGCCTGTTTCAACTGCAGGCCGGAGCGAATCGATTGCATGCGCAGATGATCTTCTTCGTTGATCATGATGCTAAGGGTTTGCCGGCGATTAATCACGACCGCGCTGCCGACGCCCTTGGCGGCGTGCTCGCGACTGATTAGATGGCGTTCCACAAGCACCTGCCTGTCAAGCGCCGAAAGATCCTGCAGGCTTTCGGAGAACGAATCCTGCATTTCAGACAGTTCTTCCACACGCGGTCTTACCAATTCGAGAATCGAAGTGCGTTCCGCTTTCTTGGCCCAACCCGGAAAAGGGCGGCTGCGCAAATTTCGAGCGAGTCGGACCCGGCTGCTGATTACAACTTGGTGATGAGGCCCTTCACCGCGCAGCCATTCTCCGGCGGTGGCCAGCACATTGGAAAATTTCATGACGAATTCGGGAGCTCGCTCTGCAGTTGTTTGATTTGATCGCGCAACGAAGCCGCTGTTTCGTAGTTTTCTGCCGCGACTGCTTTCTGCAGGTTCTCGGTTAAGGCACGCATCCGGTGATTCAGCTGGATGGCACGATGCGCGCGTTCCGGCAGTTTGCCTACATGCTCGGTGCCTTTGTGCATCGCTTTTAAAAGCGCGTTCAAACCCTCCGCAAACGTGACGTAGCATGCGCTGCAGCCCAGACGGCCAGTTTTCTTGAAGTCGCTCTGGCCAAAGCCGCACACTGGACATTTCTGGGTCGATGCTCCTTTTTCGATTTCCTCCGCTGCGCCGATACCGAGGAGCAGATCCGCGAGTGCGAAACCGGTTGGATCCTGCACGCCTTTTTCTTTCGAGCAGGCGTCGCAGAGATTCACCTTCTGCATTTTGCCTTCCAGAATCTGCGTCAGGAAAACCGTCGCATCATTGCATTTGCAAACGTCGCACAACATTTCTCTTAATTAGACCTCGATACTTTGGAAACATTCAACCCTGAATATTTCCTGAGCACCTTGTGCTTCAGAACCTGCACTGCTCAACTTTCCGCAAAAATCGGTGTGCCTGTTTCACGCGTCATCTCCCGAAATCGTGCGATTGTGCGCGTGGTAATTGGTCCCGGTTTTCCATTTCCGATCAAGCGCCCGTCCGCTTTGACAACTGGAACGATCTCCGCGGCAGTCCCTGTGAGGAAACATTCGTCGGCCACGAAAACATCGTGGCGCGTGATATCTATCTCCGAAATCTTGATGCCGAGTTCGCCGGCGATCTCAAAGACAATCCCGCGGGTAATGCCGCGCAGCGCGCCGGCTGTGATAGGTGGTGTAAAAATTTGACCGCGCTTGATGATAAAAACGTTATCAGCAGTGCATTCGGCGACGTTTCCTGCATCGTTCAACATGAGCGCTTCATCCGCCCCAGCTAGGTTCGCTTCAATCCGCGCCATTACATTGTTCAGGTAATTGAGCGATTTGACCGCCGGATTAAGCGCGGCCGGATTGCTGCGCCGCGTTGCGCAGGTCACGATCGTCAATCCCTTTCGATAAAAGCTCTCATGATAGAGAGCGATCGTCGCCGCAATGATAATCACGCTCGGATATTTACATTCCGCCGGATTTAGTCCCAGATTGCCAACTCCGCGCGTGACCAGCAGCCGAATGTAGCCGTCACGCAGGCGATTTTGGCGGATCGTATCGAGGACCGCCTCCGTCATGTCCCGCATCGTCATTGGAATTTCAAGGCAGATCGAGCGCGCCGAATCCCACAGCCGGTTAAGATGCTCTTCAAGCCGAAAGACGCGCCCGTTGTAAAAGCGAATGCCCTCGAAAATTCCGTCGCCGTAAAGCAAACCGTGATCCAAGACAGAGACCTTGGCATTTGCTTCCGAATAAAATTTCCCGTCGATGTAGATCTTCGCTTCCTTAACGCCAGTCGTCGGGCGAGGACGACTTTCGATCGCAGGTTCAACTACTGCAACGGCAGTAGGCTCGTGAATCTTCGATTCATCTAACACGGTTGCTTCAGTAGTTTTCATAATCGCAACAAATATCTCCTGTGTTTAGACGTGTAATTCAAGCTGCAAAAATGAAAAGCGTTACAATGGTAAAAATGTTAGTAGTTAAATCGGCTAATGCCGCCAGACATTTGTAGCGATTTAACTCTTTCAACGATTTAACATTTCGCTCATTGCAACACGCCGTCTTTGATGTGCAGTTGCCGGTCGCCCCGCGCGGCCAGGCGAGCATCGTGCGTCACGACGAGCAACGTTTTGTTTCGCTCGCGCGATAGATTCAATAGAAGATCGATAATTGCGTCACCGGTTCTCGAATCAAGGTTTCCGGTTGGCTCGTCAGCGAAAATAATTTGCGGATTATTCGTCAACGCGCGCGCGATGGCGACGCGCTGTTGTTCGCCACCCGAAAGCTCTGCTGGCAAATGATGCAGACGATCACCCAAACCGACGGCGGCCAAACTCTCTCCAGCGACGTCTCGCGTCGCCCTCCGCCCGATCATTGCTGGCAACAGCACGTTTTCCAACGCAGTGAGCTCGGGCAGTAGAAAGTAACCTTGGAAAACAAAGCCCATCTTTTCATTCCGCAGACGCGCTTTAGTGGCCGAGCTGCCGTTATAGAGCCGGCGTCCCTCGAACTCGACCGTCCCCGCTTGAGGGCGCTCCAGCCCGGCCAGCGTATAGAGGAGCGTCGTCTTGCCCGCGCCGGAGGCGCCCGAAAGAAAGACCGCTTCGTTGCGCGCGATCTCCATCGAGATGCCGCGCAAGACTTCAATCCGCCGAGCGCCGATTCGGAATGACTGGAAAAGGTCGCGTGCGACCAATTGGGGAGTTGCAGTTTCCATCAGCAATGTTTCCAGCCTTTTATCTGCCGTAAACACAGCGCGAACACAAGAGCCTGTCTCTGACGATGGCGGACTGTCCCCATTTGTCCCGTACGCAAAAAGCCGCCGTCGAAATCATTCCGGCGGCGGCTTCTCAGTGGCTAGATTTCTCGCTATGTCATTCCCAACGATTCCAGAGTCGGCTGATCAATTGCGGCTGTTTCGTACAGCCCATGGTCTCGCTGGTAATCCGCAATCGCCGCACGCGTAATCGGCCCGAGCAGACCGTCGACTTCGCCTTGATAGTAGCCTTGCTGTTGCAGTGCCGCCTGCGCATTCGCGATCACCTGATCGGGTGGCAAACCATTATAGGCGTAGATCGGGCCATCATAGGCGTAATATGCATTGGGAGCGTAGCCCCACGCCGGATACCACCAGCCCGCGTTCCAATAATACCATCCACCGAATACGAAAACGACACGGTTGTAATGATTCCCCCACCAAATCCTGTCGTGCCACACAGGTTTGTAATTTCGGAAGGCCCAATAATTGTTACCTTGCCAGTTTTGGCTTCCCACAATTCGTCTGTTTTGCTGAAACGTTACGCCTGCGACCGTTGCCGGACGTGTCTTGGTCTGGAGATTGAACTGATGCGCCTTATATGTCTTAGAGCTTGACTGAAACGCGGCGGCAGAAGTCGTGCTGCCTTTCGATTGTTTTGTCTTTTTAGAATACGTTGCATGCCCTGTATATGTCCCAGCCGTGACCCTCTGCTGTGACAACCCCCTTGTCTTTTCTGGTCCACCGCCGGCGGTTGCGATCTGTTGTGATCCCTTCGTCTTTCCTTTCGTCTTGTATCCTCCAGCACCCGCCGGATATCCCCCAGCCGTAGTGACA
>Ga0209156_10001020_pt1 | contig 23189 bp, 22 predicted proteins | sample GraSoiAngelo_124_FD_185881 | JGI IMG/M metagenome (GOLD analysis project Ga0209156, IMG submission 185881) | Grasslands soil microbial communities from the Angelo Coastal Reserve, California, USA - 14_0927_05_20cm (SPAdes) (version 2) | ecosystem: Environmental > Terrestrial > Soil > Grasslands... | reverse complement strand
CTCGGTCCGAGCCGGACTGGCGTATTCGCTCGGAATGACAAAAAGTGCGTTCGAACGAGCCAGAGCAAGCTTTCGTTGGCACGCGGACCCTTACAGACTGATCGCGTTGCAGACCGTGGCGATGTCAAGCTGAGTCAGATCGCAATTGGGCGCGAGTAACACGCGTACATCTTTATTTTGTGGCGCCCAGACTTTCGGATCGGTCGGGCCAAATAAAAGAAAGCAGCGCGCCCCGGCGGCAGCAGCGAGATGAGAAATTCCGGAATCGTGCCCGACAAAAGTCGATTGCTCCAGCACTGCGGCAAGTTGCGGTAACGGCGACTGGTGCGCAAACCGGACTTGCGCTTCGCGTTCAAACAATGTCCTCAACCGTGCCATCTCATTCTCATCCGCTTCGCCAGAGACGAAGATGATCGTGCGAAACAACGCCTCCGCGTTTAACGAAGCCTTTGCCAATTCGATCCAGTTTTCGATCGGCCAATTTTTCTTTTCGCTTCCGCTGCCGGGATGAAGCGCCAAAATTGGCGGCTCACAATCCTCCAGAAATCGATGCGCAAATTCTCGATCTTTATCTGATGGAAAAACTTTCGCGGCCAGATCGCTAACATTAATTCCAACCTCTTGCAGCGGCTGGGCGAGTTGGCGTGCCGCAGGCGTGCCAGGAATGATCCTGGCGGGGCCGCGCAAAAATTTTTGCGCGCCGGATCGTCGCAAATTGATTTCGAAAATTTGATCCGGATCGTAGAGGTAGCTGAGGATCAAATCGAAGCCGCCGAAATAATCGCGCAGATCGAGCGGAAGCTCCGCGTCTCGCGCGAAGAAGCGTGAGAGCGCAGCATATTCAATCGATCGAACAGCATCGGCATAAAATCGTCTATCCGCCACGGTTGCGATATGCGGATAACCAAGGATCTCGATTCGCGCTCGCGGATGGGCATGGCGCAGCGCTTTCAGGGCCGGCAAAGTCAGAATGAAATCGCCAAGCGCGCCGCCGCGAATGACAAGAATTTGTTTAATAACGGAGGAATGCGAGAGCGATTAGCGTCGCGCCGTAGGCAAAACCAGAAACGCTTACGACACGCCATCGCGCGGTGGTTTGGCTAAACCAGTTGATTTGATCGCGCAATTTGTAGGGGACCATTACCCATATCAGACCCAGCACCACCAGGAGGTAGGCGAGCACGCTCAGAACAAGGCGGCTAGATTCGTAGTGGAAAAAAGCGGCGTCGAGCAGCGGCTCTGCCACCAGCAGCGCCAGAATACCCAGGGCGCGGACGGCGAGAAATTCATCGACGTAACGCAAGGTCAGAAGAAATCCGATCGGCAGCGCGAACAGGAAGGGCCGGCGAAAAGCGGAAAACTCACCCATTTCCATGGTGGAGACGAGCCAGAAGCTCCAGACCAGGCCAATCGCCAGCAGGACGATGCCAGCGCCGCGAGATCGTGGAAATCTGGCCAGCATGCTGCGCGCCGAAGCTTCCATTGCGAATCCGATTGCACCGAGCAGGCAAAGGATTGCACCGGCAACGAGCGCGGCCATTTGCAGCGAGAAATGATAAATCATCGCATCAATCGATCGGTTGTCCGTAAAGGCTGAAGCCGTTGGCGCGTTCAATTGCGACATCAAAAATTTTGCCGATACGATTTTTGCCGGCTTCGAAAACGACGACCTTATTAGTTCTGGTGCGGCCCATCAAACGGGCCGGATTCGTCTTGCTTTCGCCTTCACACAAAACTTCGACGCGGGTGCCGACCAGTCTTTCGTTCCCGCGCCGGGTGGAGGCATTGATAATTCCGAGCAGGTCCTGGTTGCGCGCCTCTTTTACGGATTCCTCTATCTGATCGGGCATGCTGGCGGCGGGCGTCTCGCGTCGCGGCGAATAGCGAAAGATGAAGGCGTTGTCGAATTGCATTTGCTCGACCAGGTCGCGGGTCGCTTTGTAATCGGAATGGGTCTCGCCAGGAAAGCCGACGATGATGTCGGTGGTGACCGCAATGCCTGGTCTGGCCGCGCGAATTTTGCCGACCAGCTCTGCATATTTCTCTGCGGTGTAAGTCCGGTGCATCGCTTTGAGAATTCGATTTGAGCCCGATTGCAGTGGCAGGTGCACGTGCTCGGCCAGTTTGGGCAGCTGCGCGATTGCGTTGATCAGGTCATCACGAAAGCCCATTGGGTGCGGTGAGGTAAACCGTAAACGCTCGAGACCATCGATCGCACTAATCGCTTCGAGTAATTGCACAAAGGGACTTATGGTTGTGCCGCGGCCGGCGACCGCGGCTACAGAAGGGAATTCGTGACGCCCATACAGATTCACGATTTGGCCGAGAAGTGTCACTTCCTTGACCCCTCGGGCGACGAGGGCGCGAACTTCGGATGCAATTTCCGAAATGGTGCGGCTGCGCTCGGCGCCGCGCGTGCGTGGCACAATGCAAAAGGTGCAATGCATGTTGCAGCCTTGCATGACCGAGACGAACGCCGTCGCCTGTTTGGCCACGAGGGGCTGATCCCGAATGGTCGATTGCGAACCGACTTCTTCTTCCACATCGACGATCGAAAACCGCAGATCATCCATTCGATTCAGGCTGCGCTCAGCAACCGCGGCTAGAGCAGAACGTTTTCGCGCGACCAAGCCGTCCACGTAATCAGCCACGCGGTGAAATTTCTGCGTGCCAACCACAAGATCGAGATGCGGGATTTCTTTCAACAGTTCCGTGCCTCGCGCCTGAGCCATGCAACCGAGAAATCCAAAGACCGTTTCCGGCCGGCTTTTTGCCATGCGGCTGAGCATTCCCATTTTGCCAAGCGCCTTTTGCTCGGCCATGTCACGCACACTACAGGTATTGAGCAGAACAACATCGGCGTCCGTTTCGCAACTGACCCGCTCGTAACCGCGGGCAATGAGCGAATGCGCGACCTGCTCGGAATCGCGCTCGTTCATCTGGCAGCCGTAAGTCTTGATGAAAAATTTCGGCACGGCTCGCGAACGATACACAGGGGCGGCGGAAGCGCTACGCCATTAGGGTGGCGTGGCGAACCGGCCGGGAAATGGATTCGCTTTCAAGCGACGGCGCACTTCATCGCTGGTCCACGGGTCGGATCCGACTTCGTTGAACAGCGCGGTGCCGATGACCCCGACGTTGCGAGTGTTGTGATATTTCTCGGCGGCGTAAGATTCGCGCACCGGCCCGAAGCGAAAGGCCGCCACTGCTTCGGTACTTTGCCGAAATCCTTCGACCACAAGTTTGCGATGGGGATTAACGATGTAACCGCGTTTGCGAAATGAAGCGGGCCGGCCATCGATGACATCCAGGCCATCGACCGAGAGTACAATCTCAAGACGAAAGTCGCTTCGGTTCCGCACAATGATGCAATAACGGTGGCCTTCTTCGCCAACGACGAACCAGCGGTCGCCAACAATCAAGCCGGGCAATATTCGTCCGCTTTGGTCTCGCAACTCAATCGTCACCAACGCCGCGGCTGGCTCACCTAAAATCGGGACGCTGCGCTGCGACGCGACTGTGCCCGTCATCGCGCGAATTCCAGCCTCGTCATTGTAATAGATCGCTGCCGTGGCAAAGGGATGATTGAAGTTTGCGCGCTCAAAGAAGACGGTTCCAACCTGCGAAATCCGCTTTTTCCCCCCATTTCGTGCCTAATCCGGGGCGATCCGGTGGGGCGGTGGCATATCTCGCCGCTTCCGCAACGGCAGCGCGCGATTCAAGAGCCTGGGACGTGGGCGTTACCTCGCACGCCGCGAGAATGAGCGGGGTCGCCATGGCCAGAAGTGCTCGCCAATTTTTCACGCCATCGTTTCTATCGGAAGGATCCGGGCATGACAATTAGCTTCCCATTCTTGCCCACCTTCCGTTTCAATTACCCTCGCGCATGAATGAGCCGGGCATCGGGGTTATTGGCGGCAGCGGCCTCTATAACCTGGAAGGCTTTTCCAACCTGGCCGAACACAAAATCGATACGCCCTTCGGCGCGCCCTCCGATTCAATCCTCGGCGGCACAATGTTTGGTCGCAGCGTTTACTTTTTGCCGCGACACGGACGAGGGCACCGAATTTTACCGCATGAATTGAATCATCGGGCGAACATTTATGCGCTCCGTTCCCTCAACGTTCGCTGGATCATTTGCGTGACGGCGGTCGGCAGTTTGCAGGAAAAATACGCGCCGCGCGATATCCTGCTGCCGTCGCAGTTTTTTGATCGGACAAGTCAGCGCGCCTGCCACACTTTTTTCGGTGAAGGCATTGCCGCTCATGTTTCCTTCGCCGACCCGATTTCGCCTAAACTCCGGGAGTTACTGGCGAACGCTGCGCAGGAGAACGGCGCCGCTTTTCATAACGGCGGCACTTACGTGAACATGGATGGCCCGGCGTTTTCCACTCGGGCCGAATCGGAATTTAATCGCCGCAACGGGTTCGATGTGATCGGGATGACTAACTTGCCGGAAGCGAAGCTGGCGCGCGAAGCCGAGATCGCGCTGGCCACGATGGCGATGATCACAGATTACGATTGCTGGAAGGTGGAAGAAGAAGCGGTCTCGGTGCAAACCGTGATTGGCCATTTGCTCGCCAACGCCGAGACGGCAAAGAAGGTTCTGGAACGTGTGATCCCGGGAATTCCGCGCGAAGCAAATTGGGCCGAGCATCACGCCCTCGACAGCGCGATCATCACGGACCGAATGTTGTGGCCGGGAGCAACGATCAAGAAGCTCGGACCAATTATTGAGCGCTTCTTATAACGCAAACGTAGCGCTTACTTGCGGCTCGGCAGAGCGTCGCTCTACACATGAAAATTTTCGCGAGGACGCATCGGTAGGTCGCGCTTAGTTGGCAACGAACGCGAGATTTTTGACAGGCAAAATATCCTCTATTCTGCGAGTTAATATTCGTGTGTTGCATCTGCAACATGTAGATGTTAACTCAACACTTGGGTGCAAAACCTTGCCAGATGCGATCACTGGATGATAATGGCGACGGTAGGCCTGACGTTTGGCTTTCCATCATGAAACTCATCATTGGCTCGTTCGCGCTCGCATTTCTGGCGGCATGCGAGACAACCACCATTACGCCGACCGCTACGATGAAGCCGGCCCTGGCCGAGCGCCTTGCCGTTCTTAATACCGACGAACCAATGCTCCCAGCGGAAGGTCCGGAAGACGTGGCACCCGGCCAGGCCCAGGACCCAAATCGCAATCCCGGCCTGGTTCCTTCGCCGCTGTTGCGTTATTCGGCGGCGTCAATGACGCCCTGATAATCGCTGCAGTTTTCGAATCGCATCCACCAACGCGCGGATTTGCGATTCGGTGTGCGCAGCCGTGAGCGTGATTCGGAGACGAGCGGAGCCGCGCGCTACACTCGGATAACGAATCGCCGGAACGAAAAATCCTTCCTTTTGTAAGGCGTGGGCAAAGTTCATCGCATCGTTTTCCTGGCCGACGAGGAATGGAAATATCGCGCTCTCGGCTTTGCGATTCCTTTCGCTGACGAGCAATCGATGAAGCAGTTCGATATTCTTCCAAAGTGCCCGTCGACGATCCTCACCCTCCGGCGTTTGCAAGAATTCGATCGCCGCAATCGCCGCGGCGGCAATCGCGGCCGGCGGCGCGGTTGAATAAATGAGAGAGCGGGCGCGATTCGTCAGCCATTCAATCAGCGAAGCTGAACCGCAGATGTATCCACCCGCCGCGCCAAGCGCCTTACTCAGCGTTCCCATTTGAATATCTGCGGACAACTTTTCTTCCGCCACCAAACCGCAGCCACCAGGTCCGAGGACACCGACGGCATGCGCTTCATCGAGAAGGAGCAACGCTTGGAAGCGAGATTTTAATTCGACAATTTCGCGCAAAGGCGCGCGGTCTCCATCCATCGAGAAGACGGATTCTGTCACGACGATCACGCGAGCTTGTGGTTTTTCGCGTCGCGCCCATTCCAGGTGGCTTTCGAGTTTGCCGAGGTGATTATGCGGAAAAACGCGAAGGCTGGCCCCGCTCAAGCGTGCGCCATCGACGAGCGAAGCGTGAGCCAGCTTATCCAAGACGATGACATCGTTTTTCCCGGCGATGGCGGGAAGAGTACCGACCGCCGCCGCGTAACCGCTATTGAAAGCAATCGCAGCGGGCAGGTTTTTCCATTTCGCAATCGCCCGTTCCAGTGCCACATGCGGCGACTGCGTTCCCGAAACCAGGCGCGATGCGCCGGCGCCTACTCCGAATTGTTCGATCGCGTGCGTCGCCGCGGCGCGCAGTCGTTGGTCGGCAGCCAAACCGAGGTAATCGTTTGACGAAAAGTTAACGAGATGTTGGCCGACCAGCTCGACGCTCGGCCCTTGAGCCGACCCAATTTCGTGCAGGTGCCGCAAGAGTGAACGAGCACGGAGCTGGTCGAGTTCATCGCGAAACGGCTCGTTCATTGTCAGAGCCTGCCAGCGTCGCAGATCATTTGCCACCGCGATTGCAGTGGTTTCAAGGGTAGCGCGCGCGTCTCGCGTGTTGGCGATTCCGTCTCGTCATCGCGGACTTTCTCCGCGCCTTCGCAAGCTCTGGCTCTTGACGAGTTTGATGAAAGTTCGTTTCGGCGAGACACCGAAAACAACACGCGTGCGCTACTCGGAGCACGCAGCGACAGGGTGCAATACTTCTGGGGAGCGCAGGCTACCAGCCTGCTGGCCGCGGCAGCCTGCCGCGGCTCCTCTGCGTACATCATTCGGAACAACGAAAACGACTGTTTCCGGCAAGCTGCCGGAAAACTGCGGGCTGGCAGCCCGCGCTCCCCAGATAGGAGAATTCGAGGAACACGCTCGATGACGCTCTACGCGACGCACGCGTGATGCCCTCGATCAGAGCCAAAGACCCCAGGAAAGCAGCGAAGCGGCGTCCGTCCAGACCCCGGATTTGGTATCACCCAGGACCACTACGATGATATCGCGCCCTGGGCGCGAGCCGCTCGCAATCAGGCAATGTCCGGCCGCTTCGGTGTAGCCGGTTTTCATTCCGTTGCAAAAGGGAAGCCGCTTCAGAACCTTGTTCGTGTTTTCCAGTTCGCGGGTTCGGCCATTGGCGTAGCGAAAAACAAGCTGGGGCAGACAGACAATTGAACGAATCGTTGGATTCGCGTAAGCCGCGCGCGCGATAATCGCAAGATCGCGCGCGGTAGAATACTGGCCGGGAATAGGGAGCCCGTTCGGGTTCAGGAAATGCGAATGAGTCGCGCCAAGCATTTGCGCTTTCGCATTCATTTTTTCCGCGAACGCTTCAATGCTGCCGGTGTTATCGCGGGCAAGACAACGCGCCACATCGTTGGGACTTTTGACCAACAGCGCGCGTAACAAATCAATTCGCTGATAAACTTCTCCCGGACGAATATTCAACCGCACCGGCTCCGCGAGAGTATCGATCGGTTCCACTTTTACCGTGCGGTCGAGATAACCGGTTTCCGCAATAATCAGTGCTGTCAGCAGTTTTTGTGTGCTCGCAGCAGGCCGCGGTTGATCGGCGTTTTTCTCGTGTAACACCGCACCGGTGCGTGCATCGACCACCATCACCGAATTCGCTCGCGTGTTTGGGACCGCGCCAGATGCGCCCGGCGTGACGGCGGAGGCCGGAATTGAAATGTCGTCTCCCTTGCCAGCGTCGGGCGACGAGCGTTTACCTGCTCGCGCTGCGCTCTTCGTATGGCGCTTATGCACGCCACTCGGGCGAACTACGCTGACTTCATCATCGTCGTCCGGCGAGATCGCGGCACTGGCATTGCCGGCAAAAAGCAGTGCGCAAACTGTCAGCGTAATCCAGCGCTTCGCTCGTTTCATTGGCTGTGAATAGTCGGTAGCGTCAATGCCGCCGCAGACGGGCGTTACTAAATTAGCCAGTTTCGCGCCCCGGCTGAATCAATTCAATTTCGTAGCCTTCCGGCGCGTCGATGAACGCAATCGCGCCCCCGTCGCCATGCGGATGTGGGCCGTCGGACAGCGGATAACCCTTGGCCGCAGCCTGTTTTGCGAATTTTTCCAAATCATCCACTTCAAATGCAAGATGGGTCAGGTCCGGCCCAACCACGACTGGTCCACTCTTGTCATACTTGCAAATCTCGATCTCTTCCTCGCTCTCGGGCGCCTTGAAGAATACAAGCTGCGAGCCGCGCCCGGAGATGTGCCGTCGTGTTTCCTCCAAACCGAGGACGTCTCGATAAAAGGCGACCGTCTTTTCCAGATCGGTCACGCGATAACGGGTATGCAATAATTTCTTGATCATTTGCTAAACTAATTGCCGCGACCTCGCCTCGAATTCAAATTCGACAATGCTATGCCTCGGTCTCGATAGCGGGACAACCACCTGCAAGGGTCTCGTGCTCGAAGCCGATTCCGGAAAAGTTCTCGCTCAGGCCAGCGCGGCGCATTCGTTTATCGACGGTCTGCCGCCGGGCCATATCGAACAGGATCCGCAAATGTGGTGTGATGCGGCTGAGCGCGTCATCCAGAGCTGCCTTGAAAAAATCGGCGAGCGCCGCAACGAAGTTGTCGCCTTTGGCGTTGCCGCGCAGCAACACGGCCTTGTTACTCTCGACGATCGTAACCAACCGGTGCGCCCGGCGAAGCTGTGGTGCGATACCTCGACCGCGACAGAGGCAGAAAAACTAAATCGTGCCCTCGGAAACGTCGATGAACTCATTCGGCGCACTGGCAATGCCATGGTGCCCGGCTACACCGCGCCGAAAATTTTGTGGTTGAAAGAAAACGAACCGAAAAACTTCACGCACACTCGGACCATTCTTCTGCCTCATGATTTTTTGAATTTCTGGCTCACCGGCGAACGACAAATGGAATACGGCGACGCTTCTGGCACCGGATTTCTCGATGTCAATTCGCGCACCTGGTGCGAGCCGCTCGTCGAGTTTATCGACAAGGATTTGCTGGCGAAGTTTCCGCCGCTTCGTTCCTCTACTCGGCCGGCCGGTTTGCTGCGCTCGACCTTGCGCGAAAAATTTCAGCTGGGTGACGTCCTCGTCAGCGCGGGCGGCGGCGACAACATGCTCGGTGCGATCGGCACTGGAAACATCGTGACCGGCCGGCTCAGCATCAGTCTCGGTACTTCCGGCACTTTGTACGCATTTGCGGAAACTCCAATCATCGATCCGAAAGGAGAAGTTTCCGCATTTTGCGATAGCACCGATCATTGGCTGGTACTCGCTTGCACGATGAATGTGGCGAGCGCGGTCGATCGCGTTCGTGATTTGTTTAGATGGGAGATGAATGCAGTGGAAAAAAATGTCGCGCGCTCCCAGCCCGGTGCGAACGGTCTGACGTTTCTACCCTTTTTCGACGGGGAACGCTTGCCGAATCTACCAAACGGCTGCGGGGTTATTCACGGTCTCAATTCGACCAACACCAATCGCCACGACATTACCCGCGCCTTGATTGAAGGGATCGTTGTTGGACTTGCGCAGGGAATGAAACGTCTCATCGACCTCGGAATTCACGCGGATGAATTGCGCATCACCGGTGGTGGGGCCAAAAGTGCGACTATGCGCCAAATCGTGTCCGACATTTTTGAGATGCCGGTAATGGGATTCAAAATCGCGGAAGGCGCAGCCCTCGGTGCGGCGATTCAAGCCGCGTGGACCTACGGTCAAACCAAAGGAGACCCGTTACCGCTGGACAAAATTGTTAAGTCTGGAGTGAAGACAGATCGCAAAACGCGGGCTGAGCCGCGCAAAGAAAACGAAACGCTTTATGCGGAATTGCGTGGACGGCATGCCGATCTCACGCGGAAACTAGCAAGCAGCGGTTATTTATGAAGATCGTGATCGGCGCGACCGGCGCCAGTGGCAGCATTTATTTGCAGCGTTTGCTCGAACAGATCAACGCCAGCGAACATGAGGTTCATCTGGTCATGACCTTGCACGCCCGGCAGGTCGCCGATCATGAACTCCTGACCTTTCGGCTTCCTCCGAAAGTCCTCCAGCATCCTGACAACGACATGAGCGTTCCTTTCGTCAGCGGTTCCGCCCGCTTCGACGCGATGGTGATTGTGCCCTGCTCGATGTCGACGCTCGGTCGAATTGCCAGTGGCTCGGGTCAGAGTGCGCTGCTCCGCGCTGCTGATGTCTTTTTGAAGGAACGCCGCAAACTCATCGTCGTTCCGCGCGAAACGCCCTGGAGTCTGATTCAGGCGCGTAATGTCGTCACTTTGCTCGAAGCCGGCGCAATCGTGTTGCCCGCCATCCCGTCGTTTTATAGCAATCCGAAAAATGTCAACGAAGTCGCGGATACGGTGGTCTGGCGGATTCTCGATCAACTTGGATTGCCCAATCCGCAGGCATTTCGCTGGCAAAGTCAAAAAGCTGATCGGCTGCGAATTTGAAGCTCGATCCGGAAAGTTTCAGTGCGCGCATTCTTGTCGCATTCGGTTTTCGCCTGCTTCAGTTCTGGTCGCACACCATTCGTTTTGAAGTCGAAGACCGTGGAAAAATTCTTCAGGCTCCACTTGCGGAACGGTTCATTGGCGCGGCCTGGCACAATCGCCTTCTCCTGCTTCCCTTCGCCATTCATCGCTTTATCCCGCAGCGGCAGGGCGCGGCCCTAATCAGCGCCAGCCGCGATGGCGCCTGGCTGGCTAAGCTGGTGCACCGATTTGGCTTCTCGGTCGTGCGCGGCTCCAGCTCGCGCAAAGGCGCCGCCGCTATGCTGCAGTTGGCCGACCTGATCGCATCGGGTCACGATGTCGTCATCACTCCAGATGGTCCGCGCGGTCCGGTATATCGACCTGGCGGCGGGATCATTTTGCTCGCGCAAAAAACCAGGGCGCGCATCGTGCCCTTAAACCTCGAATACTCGCGCTGCTGGAGACTGCCTAGTTGGGACAAATTCATCCTCCCGCGTCCATTTGCCCGAGTCCGTTTTATTCTCGGCTCGTCCCATGACGTGCGGCCGACATCGAACGAAGCGGAATTCGAGGGCGAACGCGAACGGCTAAAATCGGCAATGATGGCGCTTGTGGAAATGCGCTGATAGCATCCGCGGATGTGTCATCCTGAGCGAAGCGAAGGATCTTCCAAAAACACGCGTCATTCTGCAAAACATGTTAAGCAAAGCACCATGCCAAAGTTGATCGACGGCCGGGCAATCGCGCAAAAAGTCTACGCAGAATTGCAGGACGAAATTGCCAGTCTCAAATTGCGTGGATTAACGCCGGGCCTGGCCGTGGTTCTGGTCGGCGATGATCCCGCCTCTCGCGCCTACGTTCGCGCCAAAGACAAAATGTGCCGCGAGCTTGGCCTGCATTCGGTGAAGCTGGAATTGCCGGCTACAACTACGCAGGAGGAGTTGCTCGCGCGGGTTAATGAACTGAATCGCGATGAGAAAATTCACGGCATTCTTGTTCAATCGCCGCCGCCGCCGCAAATCGACGAATCGGCGATCATTCGCGGGCTCGATCCGCGCAAAGATGTGGACGGATTTCACCCGCTCAACGTCGCGAAGCTCGCGCTCGACGATGACACTGGCTTTGTTCCGTGCACCCCCCTCGGTTGCTTGCGTCTGCTCCGCGAAACCGGCATCACTCTCTCCGGCGCCAATGTTGTCGTGCTCGGTCGCAGCATGATCGTCGGAAAGCCGATGGCGCTCTTACTGATGCGCAAAGGCATCGATACGACGGTGACGGTGGTACATTCGCGGACAAAGAATATTCCAGAAATTTGCCGGCGCGCCGACGTGATTATCGCTGCCATCGGTCGTCCACATTTCGTTAGAACGGAATTTGTTCGTGAAGGGGCGACCGTGATTGATGTCGGAATCAATCGGATAGAGGACGCCGGTAGCGAACGGGGTTACAAACTCGTCGGCGACGTCGAGTTCGAGGGCGCCTCGAAAGTAGCCGGCGCCATCACCCCCGTCCCCGGCGGTGTCGGCCCTATGACGATCGCGATGTTGATGTCGAACACGATCAAAGCCTGCCGTCAGATATCTGAGTTGTAGCTGCCGCTGTCCTCAGCGGCGGAGTTCCATGTTTCTGCCGCCGCTGACGGCGGCAGCTACAACTTCGCCGGCATCCCGAGCGCATATTCGAGGGATACCGCTGAATTACCTTAAAGGTTTCGCGGCGGGATCCCTCGGTCCGAGCCGGACTGATGTTTTCGCTCAGGATGACGGACGATCTGGCGCGTTAGAAGACCGAGCAGCGCCGGCTGAAAGCGCGCGAATTCAAAAAGAATCGATCCCAGCTTGGGCGACACGACCGCGCTGCGGGCGAGACCGTTGATCCACAGGCGACCGCGGTAAATCGCGGCGTGTTGCGCCGTATAATCGCGCACCGCCTCCGCCACCTTGCCGCGAACCATCTCTTTTGCGGCGGCGGCGGCCACTTCGCCGGAGCGGAGAGCATAAAAGATTCCTTCGCCGGTGAAGGGCTCGACCACGCGGGCGGCATCGCCGACGAAAAGGACGTTTTCGCGGGCAGGCGGGAGCGAGGAACGCTTGAGCGGCGTGATCGTACGCCAGCTTTGCGTCGACGGAAGGTTGAAATACTGCGTTGCCCAGGCTTGCACTGCGCGAATCGATTTCGGCTTTCCCACCAGACAAAGGTTGAGTTCGGAGTCGTTCACGGGCGCTTGCCCAGAATAACCTCCCACCAGCAATTGCAGAACGACGCGATTTCCAAAACCAGACGGCAGCGGGATGTGCGTCTGCAACGCCACGCGTTCTTTGGCGAAACGCGGGAGCAGACCAAGCAATCGCGCCACCGTCGAGTTGCGACCATCCGCTGCCACCAGCACCCGTACACGAAATGCGGTCGTCGTTTCCGCTATCGTTAATTTCCAGCCGCCGTCCGATTTTTCGATCGATGTCAATGTGCTCGCTTCACGAATTTCTGCACCGAGCTTACCCGCTCGCTCCAGCAGAACGGAATCGAATGCACTTCGCTTGATCGCGATTTCAGCCTCTTCCCCACGCGGTAATTCGAGGCGGACATGGCGATCGCCTACACTAATGAACTCCACCCAATCGAGCACACCGTGCGGCAAGGCGCGAACACGTTGATCGATTTCGAGCCGCCGCAAAATTGGCCAGCACTCCGGATTCAAGCAATCGCCGCAGACCTTCTCGCGCGGAAATTTTTCGCGTTCAATCAGAATGACGCGCAATCCGTTGGCCGCGCAAAAAGCCGCGCAGCTCGAGCCCGCAGGTCCGCCCCCGACGACCGCCACATCGAAAATCTCCATCTCGTTTCAGTGTCCAGGAACAAACGTATCGTTAAAGCGATTTCGCTCGTTCGGTTTCGACGTAAGCTCATTAGATCATGAGTTGGTCGCTGCCTATCTTTCGCATCGCCGGCATCCAGTTACGGATTCATATCACGTTTTTATTGCTGATCGCCTGGCTCGCATTCGGCTACTACGCAGAAGGCGGCTCAGCTGTGGCGTTGGGGCGCGTTCTTTTTGTGCTCTTGCTTTTTGTCTGTGTCGTTCTGCACGAATTCGGTCATGCCATTGCCGCGAAAAATTTCGGGATCAACACGCCCGATATTACCCTGCTCCCAATCGGCGGGGTGGCGCGATTGCAAAGAATGCCCGATGAACCACGGCAAGAGTTAATTATCGCGCTGGCTGGCCCGTTGGTGAACGTGGTGATCGCACTTACTTTGTTTGCCGTCGTTGGTTGGCGCGGATTGGCGACGCAGGCGACGATGGGAGGGCCCGATCTCCTTGCCCAACTACTCGTAATCAACGTTATCCTGGTCCTTTTCAATTTGCTGCCGGCATTTCCAATGGATGGTGGCCGGGTCTTGCGCGCATTCCTCGCTACCCGCTTAAGTTATACGCGTGCCACGCAAATCGCCGCCAGCATCGGCCAGGGCTGCGCATTCATCTTCGGTTTCATAGGCCTTTTTGGAAATCCACTCCTCCTTTTCATTGCCTTGTTTGTTTACATGGGTGCATCGCAGGAAGCGGCCCTCGCCCAACTCAAAGATATTTCGCGCAGTTTTCCGGTTTCGAGCGCGATGGTGCGCGAATTCCACTCGCTTCCGCAAAACGCAACGCTCCAGGAGGCGGTGGACGCGTTGCTTGCCACTTCGCAACACGATTTTCCAGTGATCGACGAAAGTGGCAGCGTCGCCGGCGTTTTGACCCGGCACGATCTAATTGCGGCGTTACGCAAACAGGACCCGCAAATTCGAGTCGCTGACGTAATGCGGCGGGATATTCCAACGGTGACGACCGGCACGCGTTTCGAGGAAGCCTTTCGCATCATGCAGGAGTGCAATTGTCCGGTGGTGCCGGTGCTAGATGGGATGAAGCGACTGGTCGGTTTACTGACGCCGGAAAATGTAACCGAACTGATGATGGTTCACTCGGCTATGCCGCAGCGACGCGCGGCGTAGAGTCGGCGAGCGGCAGGACTAAGAATAAGATTGGGAACAGGAGGCACGTCATTCATGGCAGGCGTGAAAAAAGCGAAACCGGATCTAACGAAAAAAGTGCATGAAGTGCCCCATAAGCCGGGCGTCTATCTCATGCGCGACCGTTTTAACCGCGTCATTTACGTCGGCAAAGCCCGCGACCTCCGCAAACGCGTCGGTTCCTATTTCATCCCCTCGAAAATCGCGGTGGCCGACCTGAAGACGCGTGCCATGCTCGATGCGGTTTGGGATTTTGAAACCCACACCGTGCAAAGCGAAGCGGAATCGATTTTGCTCGAAGGCAAGCTGATCAAGGAATATCGCCCGCGTTACAATGTTTCTTTCCGTGATGACAAACGCTTTCTGCTGGTAAAGGTGGATCAGACTGAGGAATGGCCGCGTTTTCGTCTCGCTCGTTTCAAAAAAGACGACAACGCACGTTATTTTGGGCCCTATGCACATGCCGGCGCGCTCCGGCAAACGTTGAATTTTATGCGCAAGAAGTTCGGCGTTCTCACCTTTGGCCGCGGTTCGCCTACGGAACGGGAATTGAAATCATCGACCTATCAAGTGCCGATGAAATTAAGCGAAATTACGCCGGAGATTTATCGAGAACGGATTGCGCAGGCCTGTGAATTCCTCGAAGGACATTCGCGTGAAATGATGGCAGAACTGGAAAAACAAATGCGCGTGCAAGCGGAAAAGCTCGATTTCGAAAGGGCAGCCGAATTGCGCAACATGCTGGATGACTTGCGGCGCACGACACGGCCAACGCGGCGTTTTACCCGCGGTTCGTTGCCGACAACGATTGAGCCTGAAGCCGACGTCCGCGCCTTAGCCGATGCTCTGCAATTGCCGAAAATTCCACGGGTGATGGAATGCTTTGACATTTCCAACATCAGCACCACGCATGTCGTCGCCTCGATGGTCTGTTTTCGTGACGGCGTGCCGGACAAAAATTGTTACCGCCGCTACCGCATTCGGACGGTCGAAGGGCAGGACGACTTCGCGAGCATGGCCGAGGTGGTACGGCGAAGATATTCCCGAATTTTGCTGGAAGCGCGTGACACGAATCCCGAGGCCGCCGAATTTTCTCAGGAAAATCCAGCGGAAGCGCTCGATCGCATCGGTTACCGCGAGCGGATTCCTTTGGAAACCGTAGAGGCGGCACAACGGGATCCCTCCACTTCGCTTCGCTCCGGTCGGGGTGACGAACATTTTGTCGCTATCAGACTGCCTGATCTGATTATCGTCGATGGCGGCAAGGGGCAGCTCTCCTCGGCCTGCAAGGAACTTCAGCGGCTTGGGCTACACGATTTACCGATTATTGGACTGGCGAAGGAACATGAAGAAATCTATCGACCAGGACGGGCGCTGCCGTTGCGTTTGCCGGAAGATTCAGGCGCATTGCGTCTGCTTCAGCGCATCCGTGATGAAGCGCATCGTTTCGCCAACGCCTATCATCAATTACTGATGAAGAAGCGAATCGGCGAAAGCGTTCTGGATGATTGCCCGGGAGTTAGTCAGCATCGCAAAAACCTGTTGCTGCGAAACTTCGGGTCGGTAAAACGATTGCGCCGGGCCACGGTGGAAGAAATTGCGGCGACGGACGGAATTGGGCGAAAATTGGCGGCGGACGTGCACCGATTTTTGCAAACCCACTAGGGCTTGTCATCCTCGACCAGGCGCAGAATCTCCGAGCGGATGAGACGTTTCCCGATGATACTTAGTGTGACATCGCTGCTCTTCGCGTTCACCAGCGCAACGGGGCAGCAACTGGCACCTGCCTCTTCTGTAACGCCCAGCGCCGCGGCATCGGCAGAGCCATCGCCGCCCGCCGTCGACGAAGAGATTGTTCCAACATTCGAGACACAAAAACTCGCGCGCACTTACATTCTCGATATCCCCGCTCCGCGCGGCCAGGTTACCGATCGTAATGGCGCTCCGCTCGCGCAAAACCAGCTGAGCTATAATCTCGCGATCAATTTTCCTACTCCGCTGGAATTTAACGATACCGAGACGCTCGACTTCGCGCATCGGCAAATCGCGACCGCGACCAAATTGATCGGCCGTCCAATCCGCGCTGCCGATGCCGCAATCCTGCGGCATTATCACAATCGCGGAATTCTTCCTTTCGAGATCGCCACCAATCTTTCGGCGGAAGAATATGACGCGGCCAAAGCGCATCTGCCGCCGGAAATGACGTTACGCGGCGTTTACCTTCGCGTTTATCCGCAGGGCAAGGTGGCCGGCCAAATAGTCGGTTATTGCGGACGCACCGGACGTAATCCCGACGGGATCATCGACAATCACGAAACAATTTGGCCGGAGACGGAGGGGCGTGAAGGAATCGAACAAACTTTCAATGCCATGCTCACGGGCAAGCATGGCGAGTATAAAATTACCTTCGATAAAGATGGCCGTAAAACATCGGAAAAGATTGTCTCTCCTCCTATTCCCGGTCACACGGTTGTGACCACACTAGATCTGCGATTGCAGGAACTGGCTGAGAAAGCGCTCGAGACGAAAGCAAAGCGCGGCGCGATCGTGATCATGGATCCGAACAATGGCGACATTCTCGCCTTAGCGTCGTGGCCAAATTACAATCCAAACCTTTTCGTTCCGTCGATCTCGCCGGAAAAATTCAAGGCTTTGCAGGATGATCCGGGGATTCCGCTGTTGCCACGCGCATTTCGTTCTTCCTACCCGCCCGGCTCGACCTTCAAGGTTGCGGTCGGCATCGCGGCATTGGAAAGCGGCGCGGTTACTGCCAGCGAGCAATATCAATGCGTCCCATCGATCCAGATTGGCAATTTGACGTTTCACAATTGGAAGAAAAGCGATCGTGGTTTCCTCAATTTCGTCCAGGCCCTCACTGAATCGTGCGATACCTGGTTTTACCAGGTGGGAATAAAGACCGGCGCTGAGCCGATCATCGATTGGGCGCAGAGACTCGGCTTCGGCGCCAAATGCGGCATCCCAATTCGCGGCGAGGTAGAAGGCCGTGTGCCTAACGATTCCTATATGAAAGCGACACACGGCCGGAAGTTATTGAATGGCGACATTGCCAATCTCTCCATCGGCCAAGGCGACACCCAGGTTACGCCATTGCAGATGGCTCAGGCCATGACCATCGTGGCCAACGGCGGCATTTTTTACCAGGCACGACTCGTCCAGCAGGTGCAATCAGTCGATGGCGGCATCGTTACCGCCTACAACGTGCGCGAGAAAAAGACGCTCAATTTTTCGGCAGAAACGATGGCGCAGCTTCGCGTAGGAATGGTGGACGCGGTCAATGCTCCCACCGGAACGGCGCACGCCGCCAGTCTGGATATGGTAATGGTTGCCGGCAAAACCGGCACTGCCCAGTGGGGGCCGAAAAACAAGGAGCGAACGGCGGCCTGGTTCGCCGGTTACGTCCCCGCGGAAAAACCGCAGTATGCATTTTCCGCCCTTTACGAGGGCGACGTTGGAGTGAAAGCGCATGGGGGCACGGTGGCTGCGCCGATGATTGCTCAAGTTCTCAAAGAGGTCTACAAGGGTGACCAGGCCAATGGCCGCCATCGCCGAGCTCAACCGGAAGAATCTCCAACCGTTCGCCGGGCAGAGCCGGTCGAAGAGGACGCCGGAGACTAACGAAAATTAGACGCATTTCTCCCTTCTGCATCCGCTCTCGCATAGCGCCGAAACACAGACTTCCAAGTCTATGCGCCAGACAGGGTTTGAGCCTGTTTTCATTTCAGCCGGCTGAAGCCCGCTGGGCGTACAGGCTTAAAGCCTATGTTCCTTCTCGCCACCAGAATCGCGCCCTGGATGTTGGAGCTAGACCAGCCCCTGGTCCATCATTGCATTGGCAACCTTAAGAAAACTCGCGATGTTGGCGCCGTTAACATAATTGCCCGGCGTCCCATACTTCTCGGCGGTACGATGGCAAACTGCGTGGATGCTTTTCATGATTTTGTAAAGCCGCGCATCTACTTCCTCTCGCGTCCATGAAATACGCATGCTGTTTTGCGCCATCTCCAGCCCGGAAGTAGCGACGCCGCCCGCGTTGGCCGCTTTGCCGGGGCCATAGAGGATCCCCGCCTGAAGAAAACGATGCACTCCCTTGATCGTCGTCGGCATGTTCGCACCTTCTGAAACGACATAGACGCCATTCTTCAGGAGATTACCCGCGTCTTTCTCGTTAATTTCATTCTGAGTCGCGCTGGGAAAGGCGCATTGCGCTTTGGTATTCCAAAGCGGGTTGTGACCGAGGTTCGGATCGGCCGGCGTGAACACCGCGCCCTTGAACTTTTCGGCGTATTCCGAAATACGGCCACGGCGGACATTTTTTAGCTCCATCACAAATGCGAGCTTCTCCCGCGAAATCCCTTCTTCGTCGTAAATGAACCCAGTCGAATCGGAAAGGGTGACCGGTTTGGCGCCTAACGAGTTCAACTTCTCCACTGTGTACTGCGCCACATTTCCGCTCCCCGAGACCAACGCGATCTTGCCTTCGAGGTCTTCTTTGCGCGTCTTGAGCATTTCTTCCGCGAAATAAACCGCGCCGTAGCCCGTTGCCTCTGGACGAATCACAGAACCGCCCCAGGTGAGGCCCTTGCCCGTCATCACACCCGTGAACTCGTTCTTCAATCGCTTGTACATGCCGAACATGAATCCGATCTCGCGTGCTCCCACGCCAATGTCCCCCGCCGGGACATCCGTGTCCGGCCCGATATGACGAAATAGCTCGCACATGAAGGCCTGACAGAAGCGCATCACTTCAAAGTCAGTCTTGCCCTTGGGATCGAAATCGGAGCCGCCCTTTGCGCCACCCATTGGCAGGGTAGTCAACGCATTCTTAAATACCTGCTCAAAGGCGAGAAACTTGAGGATACTCAGGTTAACGGTGGGATGAAAACGCAACCCGCCCTTGTAGGGGCCGATTGCGCTGTTCATTTGAATACGAAATCCGCGATTAACATGGAGACTGCCCTGATCGTCCCGCCACGGAACGCGAAACATGATCACTCGTTCCGGTTCGATGATGCGATGCAGGATTTTCTCATGCCGATATTCGGGGTGCTGTTCGAGAACAATCGTAAGCGAGTCGACTACTTCCTCTACCGCCTGGTGGAACTCGGGTTCAGCCGGGTTCTTCGCCTTCACCTCGGCCATTAACTCTGCGACGTAATCTCTCATCGGAAGGTTTCTTGCGATTGCGCGAAGGTTAAGTCGGTCGCGCAATGGAACAGAAGCACAATTTTGTGGCGCGCTCTCTATTTTTTTGCTCGGAAGATCAACTACAAATGATATGATGGTTAGTGGAGAAAACCGCAACAAAGTTTCAGACGCTGGCCGAGGCGGATAACGCGGATCGCGAGTTTTATCAAAAACTTTCGGGTGAGGAGCGTCTGAAGATCCTTCTGCAACTAACGCACCATGAGCCTGAGCGCCGACTTGAGAGAGTTTATCGCGTCGCTAAACGCCCACGGCGTTGAATACGTGATTGTGGGCGCTCATAGCCTCGCTTTTCACAGCCGGCCGCGTTACATCGGCGATCTCGACATTCTCGTCCGACCCTCACCGGAAAACGCGGCGAAACTTTCTCTTGTCCTGAACAAGGTTGGTTTCGCAGGAACCGGCTTCAAGGAATCGGACTTTGTCGAGCCAGACCAAATAATCCAACTCGGCCGCGTCCCAAATCGAATCGATTTGTTGACAGGAATTACTGGTGTCGCTACGGACGCGTTTCAAACAAAGATAGGCACGCACCTTGAAGGGCTTCCCATCTTTATCTTAAGCAAACCGCTGCTGATTCAAAACAAACGAGCCGTGGCGCGACCTCAAGATCTCGCTGACCTCGATACTTTGAGCTAATTGCCGATCTTAGCCGCTTGGCTGCGCGTAGTGTTCCGCGCCAAGAAAATGGAGGGAGACATACGGCTCCTCGCCGACCACCCAACTGTCGTGGCCAGGTCCGATATAAAAGAGATCGCCCGCGCGCATCTCGTAATAGCGGCCATCCTGCATTCGACAGGCGGCACAACCGGAGACAACCAAACCGACATGTTCCACCTCGCAAAGCGCAGCGCAGGTCGCAGCGCCCACATGCTCCGACCATTTCCATCCCGGCTCGTAACTCGCGCGCCCGATTGTCATCGACCCAATCTTCACCGTTTCAAATCTTCCTTTTTCGAATGTTCGTACTTCATCCGGTTGCTCAAAGCGCTTGATCAACAAATCGTCATAGCTCGGTAACATCTCTCAATTTTAACCGACGACGGAAGTCTGTCGCCAACGATCGAGAGCTACGGTCGGCGACGCGGACTGGTGATTATCTTGCTCTAGAGTCTTTCGAAGAAAGATGAAACGAGTGCCGGATTGATTTTCACACCTCGGATCACCGCGGTTTCGAGCACTTTGCCGCTTTGGAGATCGGTTTCGCTCGATGCGAAGGCAAATTGCACTCCGCCTATCGTCCGAAAATCGGAGTTACGCTGTTCGATTGTCGTTGGTGTTGGATCGACATCCACGTGCAACGGCCGAACATCACGACGACGCGTAACTAACCAGTTTTTTGGATCGACATAGAGCGTCGTTAGGTAGCCGTCGCTCAGAGTTAACCGCAGAACATAATAATTGATGCCGTCAATTTTTTCTCGCCGGTCGAGTTCGATCCGATGGCCGCGTCTTTTCAACTCATGCAAGCCAAACAATTTTCCCGGCAATTCCACTCCGTGCCGAAGCGCTGCGGTCGCTTTCTCTGTCGCCACTTTCTGCGCAGTGCCTTTGCCTTCCCATTGCCACCCTTTTTGACCGTCAAACGCTTCGGTGAAGACGTGCTTACCACCAGCATTGACATCAATCCTCATTTTGCCGGGCCGGGCCGCGAAGTAACTTCCGTCCACTGCAAACTTTGGATCGGTGATGTGAAGGTCGATCTCGATCGATTGGATCGCTTCGATAGCGGCACGACCACCCATTGCTTTAGTGTGACGCTCGATCACTTCGTCAACCGTCGTTGGCGAGCGACTGCATCCAAATGACGCAGTTACAACTGCGACCGCCGAGACTAAGCCCATCAGACCGAGTTGCCCATTCATGATTACTCGCGAATGACGCCGCCAACCGGTGGGATTTGTCTAAAGATTGATCCGCAGAAACAAAACAGCCGGGCCATTTCTGACCCGGCTGCTGTAATTTGTCCGGGCGGTATAGACCGCCACTACCGAGCTTTTAGTAATCCATTCCGCCCATGCCACCCATTCCGCCGCCGGGCATTGGAGGAGTTTTTTCCTTCTCCGGTAGCTCGGTAACGACCGCTTCGGTGGTGAGTAACAGGCCCGAGATCGAGGCCGCGTTTTGCAACGCGCTGCGCGTGACCTTCGTCGGATCAACGATGCCCGCCTTCACCAGGTCGGTGTATTCACCGGTGGCGACGTCGTAACCTTCGTTGCCCTTGCGCGCCTTGACTTCTTGAACGATGAGCGCGCCTTCCTGGCCCGCGTTGTCTGCGAGCTGGCGGGTTGGCTCTTCGATGGCCCGGCGCACGATTTGCACACCCACCTTCTCGTCGCCTTCAAGTCCCTTGATGTTATCGAGCGCCTTCTGCGCGCGGATGAATGCAACACCGCCGCCGGGGACGATGCCTTCTTCGACCGCGGCGCGCGTAGCATGCAATGCATCTTCCACGCGAGCTTTCTTCTCTTTCATCTCGGTCTCGGTAGCAGCGCCCACGTTGATCACGGCCACGCCGCCCGCGAGCTTCGCCAGGCGTTCCTGGAGTTTCTCGCGATCGTAATCGCTCGTCGTCTCTTCGATCTGACGGCGAATTTGATTCACTCGACCCTGTATGTCGTTCTGCTTGCCTTCGCCTTCGACAATGGTGGTGTTTTCCTTGTCGATGGTAATGCGCTTGGCTTTGCCAAGGTCATCCAGCTTCACGTTCTCGAGCTTGATCCCGAGATCTTCCGTGATGCAACGACCACCGGTCAGCACCGCAATATCTTCCAGCATCGCCTTACGACGATCGCCGAAGCCCGGAGCTTTGACCGCGCAAACCTGTAAGGTCCCGCGCAGCTTGTTCACAACCAGGGTAGCGAGCGCTTCGCCTTCCACATCTTCTGCGATAATCAGGAGCGGACGACCAGCCTTGGCTACTTTCTCAAGCAGCGGGAGCATGTCCTTCAAGCTCGAGATTTTCTTCTCGTGAATGAGGATGTAAGGATTTTCGAGGGCGGCTTCCATCGCTTCCGCGTTGGTGACGAAGTAGGGCGACAGATAACCTTTGTCGAACTGCATACCTTCGACTACGTCCAAAGTAGTCTCGATCGACTTGGCTTCTTCGACGGTAATGGTTCCGTCCTTGCCCACTTTGTCCATCGCGTCGGCAATGATCTCGCCGATCGTCTTGTCCCAGTTAGCTGAGACAGTGGCGACCTGTGCGATTTCGGTGCGATCGCTGACTTTCTTGGAGATTTTTTTCAGCTCCTCTACGATTGCCTCGACCGCTTTCATTATTCCGCGCTGTAGCGAAGTAGGATTCGCTCCCGCGGTCACGTTTCGCAGACCTTCCTTGTAGATAGACTCTGCCAGGACGGTCGCGGTAGTCGTGCCATCGCCGGCGATGTCCGAAGTCTTCGAAGCCACTTCGCGCACGAGCTGAGCACCCATGTTTTCATAGGGATCTTCCAGCTCGATCTCTTTCGCGACCGTGACGCCGTCCTTCGTGATCGTCGGGCTGCCGAATTTCTTATCGAGAATCACATTGCGACCGCTCGGTCCGAGCGTGGCCTTGACGGCC
>Ga0209156_10001018_pt1 | contig 23222 bp, 16 predicted proteins | sample GraSoiAngelo_124_FD_185881 | JGI IMG/M metagenome (GOLD analysis project Ga0209156, IMG submission 185881) | Grasslands soil microbial communities from the Angelo Coastal Reserve, California, USA - 14_0927_05_20cm (SPAdes) (version 2) | ecosystem: Environmental > Terrestrial > Soil > Grasslands... | reverse complement strand
CGTAGGCGAGATAACGAGTGCTGGCTTCGAGGGAAGCTTTAGCGACACCCATAACGTTGTAGTGCGGCACGACTTTCTCAGCGCCGTAGTAGGTCATTGCGACAATGCTTCCGCCATTCGTCATTAAAAGTGTAGCTTCACGCGCCAGCGCAACCAGCGAATAAGCGCTGATATCGTGCGCGGTGCGAAACGCTTCCCGCGTTGTGTTCACAAATTCGCCTTCGAGCGCTTCCTTGGGCGCGAAAGCGACGGAGTGCAGAAGCAGATCGAGCCGATCCGTCTGGCCGCGCACTTCTTGAAAAAATCTTGTGATCTCTTCGTCGCTCGAAACGTCACAGGGAAAGAGCGGCACGTTCTCGCCGAATTCGCCGACCAGCTCCTCAACGTTTTCCTTTAGGCGCTCGCCTTGATAATTAAAGATTAATCGAGCACCCGCTGCCGCCCACGCTTTCGCGATCGCCCAGGCGATGCTGCGCTTGTTCGCCACGCCAAAAACGACACCGACTTTTTCGGACAGGACTTGTGAGGTCATGATGGCCGTGACAATACCCACGAATATGACGTGGCAAAGCGCCTGTCGTTGCACTGCCACTAAATCGTCATCCTTTGTCGCGGCAATTCTTACCCCGATTTCAGAATGTGTTTGATCCCGCGGATGGGAATGACGACCCAGTCCGGCCGATGGTTTAGTTCGTAACCGATTTCGTAAACTGCTTTGTCCAGAAGATAAGCTTCAAGCGCGATGCGTAGATCGGCTTCATTGCGCGGAATAAAGAGAGTGTCGGGAGTGGCGGCGAGATAGCTTTGTAGAAACGTGCTGCTCATCTCGCGATACCAGAGGTCAGCCCATTTCTCCAAAAATGGAACGTCTTCCTGCCGCATTGCCGGTTGCCAAAGCGCGCTGTAGGCGGCGTATTGAAACGAGCGCATCATCCCAGCAACATCGCGCAGGGCCGAGCGTTTCAATTTCCGTTCGCCGAGCGGGCGCGCCGGTTCGCCTTCGAAATCGAGGAAAATAAAGTCGCGACCGGTGTGAAGCGCCTGACCGAGATGAAAATCGCCATGAATGCGAATCTTATGCGCGGCGGACCGTTGCTCGAGCAGGCGTCGCTCCTGCGCGAGAATTTGCTTCTCGGCCGCGAGGACTTCCTCAGCTTCAGCGCGAAACGCTTCCGGCAAGTCATCCAGTTTTTTTCGGAGCAACTCGAAAGCGCGCCGCGATGAAGCACGCATCGATTGGACCACGCTCCGCTGCGCCAGGGCATTAAATGGCTCGGGCGCGAACGCAGGATCGTCGATCTCGGAGGCAAGCGCGCGATGCAATTCACCGGTGCGCTGGCCCAGTAACCGCGCTTTCTCCGGATAAATGCCACCGATCAATTCTTGAATGAGTTGGGTTGAGCCGATTTCATTCAGGTCCGCTTTACGGGACAAAACACGCTCGTAATAACTGCCGACGGAATCGAGCGTAAAAGTCCAGGCGTCACCTTCGTTCGCGATCGCAGACTGAATGAGTGCAAGCACCACCGTATTTTTTCCAGAGCGATATTCGAGGGTGCCGGCAAACGCTGGCACATTGGGAAATTTCGCGCGCTCAGTCAGGAACCGCGTAATCTCAACATCGGGATTAATCCCCTCCTCCAGTTTCCGGAAGATTTTCAAAAAATACTGTGTCCCGAAGAGGATCGAGGAATTGCTTTGTTCCCCTCTCATGACGCTGGAATTTGCGCTCAAATCCTCCGCCGCCGCGAACTGCGCCGTGGCGGAGCCAGCGATCTCGCCGCGCCGCGCCCGCAATTTTCGCTGCTCGCGAATGATGCGATAAATTTCGGCGCGATAATCGGCATCGAAGGTCGCGTCATGCAGGATGGCGTTGCTGTCAGCGAATTCGGCGATCACAGCGTGTTGGGCCTCGCGCGAAATTCGGTGCGCGTTTTCATCACGCGCGATTTGCAGCGGCAGGGTGTAAATTTCTGAAGCGCCTTCAGTGTAATTCACTTCAATGAGCACATGGCGCGCACCATCCGGGTGCGGCGAAATCAGCGGGTCCTCCACGATTCGGAGTTCCCGAATGGTGCGCGCTTTCGCGCCAAACCACCGGCAACCTGTAAGATAATTCGGAATAATCGTGCGCTCGAGGTCACGGCGTGATGAACCGGAAAGGAGCTCTGAAAATCCCGGCACTGAGGCGATTGTAGGCGTGCGTAGGCGTCTGCGCGCCCGGCTCGCAGCTGAGGGCGATTGCAAAACGAACCAGTAATGCCCGTGCGGCGCAAGGGTAAGCGGATAACGCGCTCTTCGGATCGCGGGGAACCGATTGCGGCTAAAAACTTCCATCGGGATACACCCGGAAAATTTCGCGAGATCGAGTTCCACCGGTTGAGCAAACCGGGACAGATTCACGACCACGAGAATGGTTTCGTCCTCGGTGCGACGGAGAAATACCAGTACTTTCGGATTTTCCGGGAACAAAAATTCAAGCGAGCCGCGGGAGAAGGCCTTGTAATTTTTTCGCATGGCAATGACCCGCCGCATCCACCACAACAGCGATGAGAGATTCTTCTGCTGATTCTCGACGTTGATTGCTTCGTAGTGGTATTCGGGATCAATCGTGATCGGCAGGTAAAGCTGCTGCGGATTCGCTTTGGAAAATCCGGCGTTGCGATCGGCGCTCCATTGCATTGGGGTGCGACAGCCATTGCGATCGCCGAGATAAAAATTGTCGCCCATTCCTATTTCATCACCGTAGTAAAGCACGGGCGTGCCAGGCATGGAGAATAGGAGAATATTGAGCAGTTCGATTTTGCGACGGCTGTTCGCGAGCAACGGTGCCAGCCGCCGGCGAATGCCAAGATTAATTCGCGCAGTTGGATCGTTGGCATAAACGCGCCACATGTAATCGCGCTCCTCATCCGTCACCATCTCCAGAGTGAGCTCGTCGTGATTGCGCAGGAACATGGCCCACTGGCAGTTGTCCGGAATAGCAGGCGTTTGTTCCAGAATGTCGATAATGGGAAAGCGATCTTCCATCTGCAGCGCCATGAACATTCGAGGCATGAGTGGGAAGTGAAAATTCATGTGCGATTCGTCGCCGTTTCCGAAATAGGAGACTGCATCTTCCGGCCATTGGTTCGCCTCGGCCAAAAGCATACGACCGCTAAAGTGCGCATCGATGTGTGAGCGCAATTTCTTCAAATAGACGTGCGTCTCCGGAAGATTTTCGCAGTTCGTTCCTTCGCGCTCGTAGAGGTAGGGAACGGCATCGAGCCGCAGACCGTCGACGCCGAGCTTGAGCCAGAAATCGCAGACCTGCTCGACCACTTCGTGCACGGCGGGGTTGTCGAAATTCAAATCGGGCTGATGGGAATAGAAGCGATGCCAATAATATGATTTCGCGATCGGATCCCACGACCAGTTAGACGTTTCAAAATCTTTGAAGATGATGCGCGCGTCCTTGTATTTTTCCGGTGTATCGCTCCAGACATACACTTCGCGTTCCGGCGAGCCCGGCGCAGCGCGACGCGATTTTCTGAACCACGGATTTTGATCGGACGTGTGGTTGATAACGAGTTCGGTAATAACGCGCAATCCGCGTTCATGCGCAGCGTCCAGGAAGGCGCGGAAATCGTCGAGCGTGCCATAGTTCGGATTGACGTCGAGATAATTGGCGATGTCGTAACCGTCATCCTTCAAGGGCGACGGATAAAAAGGGAGCAGCCAAATTGCGCTGATACCCAGTTCCTGGAGATAATCGAGCTTCTCGATCAGCCCACGAAAATCGCCGATACCATCCGCGTTGCTGTCGTGAAATGTCCTCACGTGCAGCTCGTAGATGATCGCGTCCTTATACCAAAGCGGATCAGACATTGTCTGGAACTTTAGGCGCGATGCTGTGAGCGACGCAACGCCGAGTTATCTGGCAGCGCACGGAGAACAATTTTGGGGCGGGCGCTCCCGACCTTGCTGTCTCCTCCCTAGCGAGGGAGAACGCTCGCCTACAGGAAATGTTTTGACGGCAAATAACGCGTCCGGTCAGATTGCCGATCAATTATAAGGAATTAGACGCCGTCGTGATTTCAACGGACAATGCGAACTTATGCGTCAGTCTCATTGAATGAGAAACGCAGATCAAGGGAATCAACTGCCACACAAATAATCTAACTGGAACAAGAGGGCATCTGAGAACACGAAGGCCACTGCTAAAGAAAGAGGGAGAAGCGGACTCCCTGGATCAGCCGCAAGCGACGGCATTAAAACCGGGCGCGCCCAGCGACCTCGAGTTGATGGAGGGCATTCAGCGAGAGGAGTCAGAAGCGCTTTCGCAGCTCTATGATCGCTACAACGGAATTCTGAAAGCGCTGGTCTTACGGGTCATCCATAACGAAGCGGAGGCAGACGACTTGCTGCAAGAGATCTTTATGGAGATTTGGAACCAGGCGAAAAACTTCTCGGCCCAAAGGGGCAAACCGCTTGGCTGGATGGTAACGCTGGCTCGGCGGCGCGCAATCGACGGATTGCGTAAAAAGCAAGCTTACGCCCGAGCGGAGGAGCGTTTACAACACGAGACCGAGCAACAACCCGATGCCTGGGTCCACAATTCTACGGAGGAGGAAATCCTTGACGGTGATCGGCGGGTTTTGATCCGGCGAGTGATCGGAATGCTCCCGCCCGCGCAGCAACAAGCCATCGAGCTGGCATTTTTTCGCGGGATGAGTCAGCGCGAAATCGCCGCAAAAACGAATACACCACTGGGCACGGTGAAAACGCGCCTAGAATTGGGCCTCAAGAAAATTTACGACGGCCTGAAGGAGCTACGCGATGAGCTTTGAAGAGTTTCAAAACCGCACCCGCCTCTTCGTTGTCGGCGCACTCGACCCGGACGAAATGGCGGAGTTTGAAAATGCGCGACACGAATTCGGAGAAGAAGCGGAAGCCTTCATCGCCGAATGCTACTCACTGAGCGAGGCCTTCGCATTGAGTCTGAAACCGGCAAGAGCTTCCGACCAGATCAAAGCGCGATTGATGGAAATGGTGAAGAACCGGCAAGCGCATTGACGGCGCATCGCGCTTCAACTGTTTCCTTCGATCTCGCGTAGGATAAACTCTTGGAGAAAGCCGTAGAAGTTGACCTGAAACAGACTTAAGTCGCGCCGACTGCCGAGAGGCGAGCGATAATGGTCGCACAATTCGTGATCGCTAAATTGATAGGTGGCGGCGATTGCTAGCCGCGCCTGATTCAATGCGCTTAACCATGCATCTGTGTGGGCCAACGGAATGCACAGAGTACAATTCGCGAACGGCTTACCGGTACATTGCAACTGTTTCAAATCCTGCCGCACTGTTTCTGTGGCGGATTGAAAAAGGCGACGCAATTCCGGAACGACGTATACTTTCCACTCGGCGCACAAGTCTTTTTCCTCCGGCGCCGCGGGCGCGCTGAAAAGACGCTCGTCCGCTGCCGGCGAATCTTTCGGTTGCGTGCTTTCCGGGATTTGCCTGAGCAACTCTGCCAGAAATGGATCAAGCTCGCGAATCTCGAGGGCTTGGCCCTGTCGGCAGATTTCCATCACACGGTTTTCTCGATCGTCGCGAGCAGGAGGTAACCATGCAGTTGCTGCACGTAGAGCTCTGCCCTTTCACGGACACCGCTCCACAAAATTGATCGGCCGCTATGGTGCACTTCCAACATGTGCTTCTCCGCTCTTTCTCGCGGATAACCAAAAACGCGCTGGAACACCATCGTCACATAACTCATCAAGTTCACCGGGTCATTGTGCACGACGACATTCCAGGGCATTTCGATTTCCTGGCTGGTCGCTTCTTTCTTTTCAATGGTTGGCGCTTCCAGTGTAGCGTGAGGAAAATTGATAACCAGAGTCGTTGCGAATTTTGTCTCTTTTTTCCGGGACAGCCGGCTCATGCAAAAAGCTAACACGCAGGCTTGTTCCTTCAAATTACTCTATAACCGCATCATTGTGCGAAGCGATGCCGTCGCCGACAAGGGCGATAGCTACAAGCCGTGAGTAGCGTTGCTAACAATTTGTTTTGCAATCGTTGCATCCGCTTCCGTTGGTGAGCTGTGACATCATCGAACCCGGCTAGATGCAACAAGCCGTGCAGCAAATACAGTTGAATTTCGGCTATGAGGTTGCTGTGAAAAATCCGTGCCTGTCGTGCGGCCGTCTCGGCGCTGATCACGATTTCACCGTGCTGAAATGTGAGCACGTCGGTAGGGCCCGCGAAGCCGCAAAATTCTTTGTGCAGCGCCGCCATTCGTCGGTCGCCCACGATTAACACTGAGATCGCAGGCACGGATGCAATCTCGGCCTCCGGTTGCTTCTGTTTCCACGCCAGCGCGCAGGCGATGTTAGCGAACTGTTGCAGTCTGCGGGTGGAAATCCGAACGGTGCGCTGAAGATTTCGTACTTCAATCGACGGCGGCAAGCGATGTCTCATTCGCGCCGGGCATTCAATGATTTCAGCAGGACATAAAGCTGCTCCAACCGAGGCATTGCCGCTCCGTTAGCTTGAGCGCGACGTAGCGGTTCGCCCCAGATAGCTTCGACTTCGAGAGCGCGCCCGGCTTCAAAATCCAGCAGGGTAGATGGCTTGTAAGCGCCCATCGTTTCGGTGCGCTTCATATGTTCAACTGCAACATCTCCCGTCAAATTGTGACCACAGCTTTTTGCTCCTTCGATTATTTCATTCATCAATGCCAACGCCGCGGAATGCAGCGAAGCCTCCCGCAAGATCTCTTCGGTCGTGATTCCGCCGGCTGCGATCGTCAGCCCATTGAACGGGATGTTCCAAACCAGTTTGCGCCAGCGTTCTTCCATTAGATTGTCGACCATCTGGCAAACGACGTTGGACTGTTGGAATTCCCGGGCGACGGCGCAAGTGCGCGCCCTTAGAGATCCAATAAATTCACCAATGATGAGGTGTCCATAATCGAGATGCTCAATGAGACCGGGAGAAATGCGGCTGAGACAAATAAAACACAGTCCACCCATCACTCGGTCGTCGCCGAAATGTTGAGCGAGAAAATCCTCGTTCCCCAATCCATTTTGCAAGGTGAGCAGGATGGTGTGCTGGTGCAGGAGCGGCGGAATCAATTGAAGCAAGGCCTCGTTATTCGTTGCCTTCAGCGCAATCAGAACTAGGTCGCACGGCCCGATGGCGTCAGCAGTCTCGTAGCATTGCACTCTGGCAACGTGAAAATTTTCCTTTTGCCCACGGATACGGATGCCTGAACGTTTGATTTTAGCGATTCCGCTTCTTAACAAGAAATGAACGTCGCGCCCTTCGTGAGCGAGCTTGCCGCCATAAAAGCTGCCGATCGCGCCTGTTCCGACCACGGCGATCTTCATTTAGTGATTCGAATGATTTAGGGAGTTAACGAGTTAGTGATTTAGCGATTTCGGGCTCTGCAGAGCGTCGCCCTACCAGCGACCGCCCGCACAGAAATGATGAACAATAAGCACACCCGCTTTACTCAAATCTGCAAATCACTAACTCGTTAAATCGTTAACTCTCTTCAGGCCGGCGGACGGGTCTCAGCTTGAAAGTTACGCGTGATCAGGCGGGCACCTTTATTGAAGGTAAGATAAGCCCAGGCCCATTGAAAGAGCACCACGACACGATTGCGGAATCCGACCAAAAACAAGATGTGGACAAACAGCCACGCTACCCATGCCGGCAATCCGCTCAGGTGCAGCAAGTGTAAGTCGGCGACCGCTTTGTTGCGGCCGATTGTCGCCATGCTGCCCTTATCGAAGTACCAGAAGCGCTGTGGTTTTCGACCTTCTATCATGCCCAAAATGTTGCGCGCAGCGTGACGGCCCTGTTGCATCGCGACCGGCGAAACGCCAGGCAGCGGGTTGCCATCTTTGCCGGTGAAATTAGCCAGATCGCCAATCACTTGTACTTCCGGGTGTCCAGGAATCGTTAGGTCCTCCTGCACCAGAACCCGGCCAACGCCATCGACCGCAACTCCGAGCGATTTTCCTACGAACGAGGCGTTATTGCCCGCGGCCCAAATTTTCACCCGACAAGGAATGAATTCGTTCCCCACCTTTAGTCCGTCTTCCGTTAGATCCGTGGCGCGCACTCCAGTGCGAATTTCCACGCCGAGATCGCGCAGCTGTTTCATCGCGCTGACCCGCAAATCCTCGGGAAATGCGGCGAGGACTTGTGGTTCGCTTTCAATTAAGATAACACGGGCGCTGGATGGGTCGATGTGGCGAAAATCGCGCGCCAAGGTGTAACGCGCGATCTCCGCAATCGCTCCAGCTATTTCGACTCCGGTAGGCCCGCCGCCAACGATGACAAAAGTCATGGCTGCAGCGCGCGTCGTAGGATCGGAAATTTTTTCAGCATATTCGAATGCCAGCAAAATTCGGCGCCGAATTTCCACTGCATCTTCAAGGCTCTTCAAGCCCGGGGCAAGGCGCTCCCATTCCGGGTGCCCGAAATAAGAATGGCGCGCGCCAGTCGCAAGAATTAAATAATCGTAGCTAAGATGGAGGTCGCCCGCCTGAACCATGCGCTTGTTCACATCAACCGATTGCACTTCGGCCAGCATAACTTCGACGTTCTTGCATTTGTGCAGAATCGCGCGCACCGGCGCGGCGATGTCAGCCGGCGAGAGCGCGGCGGTGGCAACCTGATAAAGGAGCGGCTGAAAGAGGTGGTAATTGGTCCGGTCGATGACAATGAGCTGAATCTTCTCACAGGCTAATTTCTTCGCAGCTTCGAGCCCGCCAAAGCCCGCGCCCACGATCACGACACGCGGAAGCTTCTCCTCAGCCATGGCGACAATCTTGCGAGATTGAAGCGGCTCGCAGCAAATTTATTTGGCGCGTTTTTCCTAACCAGCCAACAAGAAGCGCTCGCTCTTCGATTTAGCCACTGTTTGCTGCGCATAGCGAAAGTTAATATAACTGCGCAAGTCGACGGTTGTGTTCAAGGCGGCTTGTCTAGTTGGCCAAAGGCACGGTTTCATCGCGGCTCGCGGCGTCCCCAAGACGATGGATCAGCTCCTAAACCAGGCAGATCGGCGGCACATAAGGAAAGGAGCCCTTTCTCTTCACGAAGCAATTGCGTTCCCGAGCACGCATTGCAAATAAGAAGTTGTCACCCAGTCAGGCGCCGCTATCTTGCGCGCCCTATGCCTAAGTCGATCGCTCGCAGCAAGACCCGCAAGTCGGTCGCCAAACGTTTCAAAGTGACCGCCTCGGGCAAGATCCTTCGTTCGCGCGCGTCGCGGCGCCATCTGATGTCAGCCAAGAACGCTAAGAAAAAACGTCAGCTGGCTAAGATGGGTCGCGTGCACGAAACCGATCTTGCCCGGATCAAAGCCAATTTGCCCTTTGCGTAATACGCATCGGCTGGGCCCCGGCTACAACGCGTTAAGGGTTAACCGGTACCGACACAGCCTCTTCCGTGCGTGTTGTTGTCGTGGTCGTGGTTTGCCGGTGCCAATCGAGATCGGGTGCCGGCTGCGGGCTGTAGAGATCGCGCCGGTTGGCGATGGTCGTGCAAGAGCATTCCACAGTGAGCAACACAAAGAGAGCGAGCCATTTCACGCCTTCGATGCAACCAAATGCAGCTCGTGCTGTCAATGCGGAGAGAAAGCGGAGATGACGAACAACAATTGATGATAAAGCCGAAACCCGAAAAGGACGCTTCATCGCCACTACTTTTGGATTTCGTCATTCCCATCTGATCTCTGGCTCGTTTCTATTGCACGACGATGATCTTGCGCGAAAGTTTTTCCTCCGTCAGGGGCTATGGACTGAGGGCTTACGAACCCCGCCAGGGCAGGAATGCAGCAACGGTAGTCTGACCTTCTTTGCCGTAGTTCTCTGGCGGACTTTTTTCGAGATGAAATTGTTGAACGTGAAGACGGCGCGATTTGCTCAGATCGTGGAAAAGTCTGGACGTCCGGACCCTTATACGCTTTGGCAAAAACCGTCGGCAGATCGACATCTGCAATCTCAAATTAAGCATAATCGTGTCATGACAATTCAACGAAGCGAGAGTGGAACTGAATTTGGAATCGTCGGCTTTAAACAAGCCCAACGCGCCCGTTATCTGATCTTTCCCAAATCGCTAAAGCGATTCGAGAACAAGCGTGTCGTCGGAATCAATTGGGCCTTATTGCGCGCAAAATGAGGCGGATCGAGCCCTCCCTTACTCGCGCGGCCCGTCGCGATGTTGGGAAACCGTGATAGAATTATCCGGGATGAACGAAAGCGGCGCCCGTAAAGAAGCTCTTGCTCAGTTAAGCACCGACGAGCTCCTCCGGTACTCTCGGCAAATCAATCTTGCTCAGGTGGGTGAGGAAGGTCAGTGTCGATTGAAAGAAGCCCGGGTGTTGTGTATCGGGGCTGGCGGGCTCGGATCGCCCGCGGCGCTTTACCTCGCCGCCGCCGGAATCGGAACGATCGGGATTGTTGATCAGGACACGGTTGATCTCAGCAACCTTCATCGGCAGCTCTTGCATGGAACGAGCGACGTTGGTCGCGAGAAAACTGATTCGGGGCGCGCACGTTTGCTTGCCATCAATCCAACGATCGCGGTCGAGACCTATACCACACGCTTGTGTGGGAGCAACGCCGTCGAGTTGATTCGCGATTACGACATCATAATCGATGGTTCCGATAATCTGCCGACGCGTTACCTTTCCAGCGACGTGTGCGTTTGGGAAAGGAAACCAAACATCTACGGCTCGGTCCACCAGTTCGAAGGACAAGCCTCGCTTTTTGCGCCTCATCTTGGCGGACCCTGTTACCGCTGCCTCTTCCCAGAGCCGCCACCGCCGGAGGCCATTCCAAGTTGCGCCGAAGCCGGAGTTCTCGGTGTTGTCCCCGGTTTGATCGGAATTATTCAGGCGTTGGAAGCGATCAAGTTAATCATCGGTAGAGGTGACAATCTCCTCGGGCGTCTCTTACATATTGATGCACTAACTCTGCGGTTTCGTGAATTTAATATTCGCCGCGATCCAAATTGTCCGGTGTGCGGCGAATCACCGGTAATCACGGAGGCGATTGATTACGAACAATTTTGCAGCCGTTCGAATTGTGCAGGAGTTCGAGGAATTTCCGCTACCCAGTTGCACGAAATGATATCTCGTGGCCACGAGGTCGCATTGGTCGACGTGCGCGAGCCATTCGAATTTGAGATCGCGCGCATTCCAAATTCGCAACTGATTCCGCTTGGCTCGATTCCGGAGCGACTGACAGAAATTCCACGAACAGAAACGACGGTGCTGATGTGCAAGACTGGCGTCCGCAGTGCGCGCGCGATCGAGTTTCTGCGCCGCGAAGGTTTCGAGAATTTGCTTAATCTCGACGGCGGCCTCGACGCATGGCGCGAAGAGGTCGACCCGACGTTTCGCAAGTACTAGGAGCCGTCGGCGAAAACGAGTGAACATTTCGATGTTGCATATGCAACGCTCAAATGTTCGTTCGCTCACAGATGGCTGATGATGGCACTACCACAGGACCAGTGGCCATGGCATCTTTGCGCGTTGCAGTCCTCCACACCTGTGATTATCGAAGCGCGATGCGTTTCATCCTTCTGTCCCTCATGACCGCGCTGCTTAGTGCCGGCTGTGATAGAATGATTACGCCGCGGCACGCGCAACAACTCAAAGATGCAGAGAGCAAAGCGGCCGCGGGCGACTTCGCGCGCGCGATCAGTTTGTACGAATCCGCGCTGGAAGACCGACCGGGCGATGCCGAGGTTCATTACAAGCTCGCACTGCTTTACGACGACAAAATGAACGATCCGTTAAACGCGCTGCATCATTTCAAACGCTATTTGATCATCGCACCGAACGGCGCGCGAGCGAACGATGTGAAAGGCTTTGTGAAACGCGACGAGGTCGCGCTTCTGACCAGTCTCTCAGGCGACGCACTCATCTCGCGCGCTGAAGCAACGCGTTTACGAAATGAAAATTTGTCGTTGCGAAAAGAACTCGACGAAGCCCGTGGACGCGCCCATATCGCTGCGATTGAACAATCACCCACCCCTGAGAAAACGAAAGGGGCCGCGAAGCAAACTTACGTAGTGCAACGTGGCGATACTTTGGCATCGATCTCACGAAAATTTTACAAAACATCGACGCGCTGGAAACAGATTCTCGATGCCAATCGTAACGTGATCGACAATCCGAAGAAATTGGCAGCAGGTCAGACGCTGGTTATTCCGGCACGAACGAGCTCACGCTAACCCGCGAAGAATAACTAGCTCCAACTGGAAGGGGCCACAGCCAAGTCACCCACCCATGGAGCGCACAGCCCCTCGGCGACTTGGCCTCCTCGCGCTTGCGCGCTACGGCCTGCGAGCGAAGTCGCCGCTCCAGTCAGCAAACAGCGGCCATTGTCGCGGCTTACGGTTTACGCTGTCCGTCGCCCGGAGTTCGATGCGGGGTCGGTGGCGGGCGAGTTGAGGCGTTCACATCGCGCGCGCCCATACCGGTTGGGTCGGCGAGCGGATTAAAAAGTGGTCCGCCCGATCTTTTCTGATCCGCAGCAACGCCGCGCATGAGATCGAGACTGGGCAGCGGGGGAAATTCGGTAATCAAACTCGCGGTGCGGAGAACGAGACTTTCATCTATATCGACTGGGTCAGGCAGATGCATCGCGCCGGGTTTGACGATGAGCATTTGGCCAGCATGTACGGTAATTTTCTTTCCCGGATGTTTCGTTAACCAAGCCTCACTGCTTCCCTCGAGAACGATGAGCTTGCTGTAATTGCGCGGATGCGACTCGAACATCACCGTCGTTCCCGTTATGCCGACGGTAAGCGCACTGCTACGAATACGCGCGCCACCGGAATCCTTTGGCACCCGCAAAAGGATGGCTCCGCTTTCGAGATTCACGTTCCGGCCATCTTGATCGAAAGAAAAAATACTATTCGCGCCCACGCGGGTAATTGTTAAATCAGCAAAACTAAGTTCCGCACGTGAATCAGCGCCAGTGTGGACAGCGCTGCCATCCGTGACATTATCGTTCAAGTGCGCCGGACGAGCAGCGACGTGTGGGGCCAACACCTTAACGTCTTGAACGACCTGGGTGACGCGGCCCTCTTTTCCTTGTGCAGCGGTCAGCAGCAAAATCACGCCCGTGCTAAAGAGCAGCACCAAGCCTGCACGCGACAACGAACGGTTGAAAATCGATTTCATGGGTTGTTTCAAAATCTAAGCGAAAGCGTGAAAGCGCCACCGACATTTCCAAGCGAAGAAGGAACCGTGACTCGACAGAGTCTCACCCTACCAAGGTGCCGCGCGATGAGTCTTTTGGTAGGGCGAAGCTCCGCGGAGCCGCGAACGGGCCTCGAACTAAAGCAAGATCACCGCAGCTCGACGGAGTCTCGCCCTACCGAATCAATTAACCGCCAGGACCATCCAGCGGCGGAGCTTGATTAAGCGGCAGTGGGTTGTTTGCGCCTGCTCCGCCAAAGGTACCGTTGCGCGAGCCATTCCCGCCAAAGCCGCTGTAGTTGGCATTATTAGTAAAGACACTCGCGGGATGGCTGCCACCTACTGTAACTACCACGCCATTGAAAATGTTAACGGTATTTCCGGCAATAATCTTTGTGCTCGCCCCGCCCAATGTGACATCGGCTACAAAATTAACCGTGCCGTTGCTGCCAGGCGAATAAAGTTTCAAGGTCGTGTCCGCCGAAAGCAGACCGTTGCCGATAGTGAGCACGCCGTTGTTGCCGAGGGCCGCGACTTTGATGACATCACCATGGGCATCAATGGCGTCGCTCGCGCCAGGTCCTCCCAGGTTAATCTGGCCGGCATCGCCAGTGTGGCGGATGTCAATCGTTCCCCGATCAGCGCGAAGAGTTCCATTTACTCTGGCGCTGCTAGTGGCGCCGGTAGCCAAAATGGTCACTTTGCCACCGGGGCCGGGCGCAGCCGCATCGAGCAGGGAAAGAAGCTCGCCAGTGTTGGAAATATTAATCGCAACACCACTCGGTTTTCCGCTCCTGAGCGTGATGTTCCCGCCGTTGGCGCTGCGACGCCGGGCTGTAGTAATTGCAGGATCGGCCGAGGAAGCTTGCAGGCGCGAATTGATCGCCACCGCATCATTCAATGAATTGAGTGCGATCGCGCCGCCATTGCCGGCCGTTCTTGTACCGTCAAGAACGCGGCCGCTCGTTGCTTCAATTGGCGAATCGATCGTGATCGGACCGGCAGCGGTGATGTTAATCGTTCCGCCATTCCCTCCTCCATAAGCGCCGCCGAAATTAAAATTACCGCCATTGGAAGTGATTGATGAAAGATCGCCCTGCGGCCCCACCATCAGGCCTGCGCCCAGAATGTTTAAAGTAATAAGGCCGCCGCTGCCTGGATTAGAATTCGGGTTGCTAAACGCGCTGGTGCCATTCGTATTTATGATCGGAATTCGCGGGCCCACGCTGGTGAGAGAACCGGTGGCGAGGGTAAAATCAGGCGGCGTAACCCCATTCTGGTCACTGCTGCCAAGAAAGTTGGGGAAGAAGGCAGGGGCATCGACCATTAGAATGCTACCCGCTGTGATGGTGTTGGCGGCGACAGCGGAGACGGACGTTCCTGTTATGTTTGCGATCTTCATCTCACCGCCGACGCTGACCGTGCCGGCAACCAAGCCCGGTGCGCTGAGATTTCCGCCTACCGTTATCGCAGTCGGAGCGCCGCCGGAAAAAATACCGCCTCCGGCAAAAAGGTCACCGCCAGCGGTAAGATTGCCGGAGGGCGCGCCGCTGCCGGATCTCAATTCGATGGGGCCAGAGCCGGTCGAAATATTTCCACTGGCATTGATCGATCCGCCGGCAGTAATAATTCGATGTGCGGAAATATTTCCGCCCGCGGAAATATCGCGAGCGAAGATTATTCCGCCATCTGAGATGTCGCCGCCAGCTGTCAGGACTGCAGTCTGGATATCGCCATTGGCGAAGATGGAGCCATTGGCATCGATTAGCCCGGAGAAGATTGGCTGGCCCTTCACACTCGGAAGCCTGGTGTCAAAGAGGTTGATGTCGCTATCTGAGCGCAGTGTCAGGTTTGGCCCGATAAACTCGACGTTCGGCGCCTGAATTCCACCTGCTCCCGCACTCAAGGTAACGAAATCTGAATTACTGAAATTAAAATGAAAGAGCGACGAGCTGTTGAAGTCGATCGTTCCAGCATTGGCGGTGATTGAGGTCCGAGTAGTGGGGTCGCTACCATTTGGAATTATAGTGAGCGAGCCATTTGCGTTGAGCGTGATAGTGCCTCCACCCCCAGCCAGATTGGCGAATCTGCTGAGATCGAACGCGACGTTCCCGCCAATGGAATTGATGGTCACGTCCTGCGCTGTGACAATCCCGGTGCCCTGCAGGAAATCGCCATTCGAAAACGCATTGAAGCTGTCCACCGTGACGTTGCCGTTGACCTGGACCGTGCCTACGGAATTGAGGAGCAGATTAGTCGATGCGCTGATCGGCGAACCGAGATTTAACGCTACGTTGTCACCGCGTGCGTAGAAAAAGAGATTCTGAGTGTTTTGGAAGGAAATCCCGCTACCCAAAACAATCGAGCCATTTTGCGTCGCCAGCAGAACCGAATCCAGGCCGGCGAACGTCAGATTTCCTCCGGGCGGTCCGCTGGTAATCCCGTCAACGCCAACCAGCCCCAATCTGGTGGTCCCGCCGTTCGCAGTGGAAATCGAAGGATCAGAAATCAATTGCAAGTTTTGGAATTTGAAAACCGCGATGTTGTTAAGATCAAAGACGGCGCGATTGGGCGTATCGAAGCCACTAGCGGTATCGAACGTTTTGGTCGCCCCGAAAAACCAGCGGGAGCGTGTGCCGTCCGTCGGGGTGTCCCGATAAATCTTGCCGTAATTCGTCGTCCCGTTGGAAACGATTGTCGGATCGGTATTGATCTGAGTGTCCGAACCAAGTGGATATGGATTTGGCGACGTAATCGTCGCGGGCGGTCCAAACTCACTTGGCACGACTGGTGGTACGACCGGGGGCGGGCTCGGGTTTTGCTCCGCCGCAATTTGAGTCTCCTGAATATGCTCCTGATCATTCAGAATGATTGAGGTACCGCCCCCATAGATCGCGAGATTCGTTTCATACAACTCGCCCTCGGCCCGCTCTTCATCCTGGGCCGCTTCGGTTTGTGCGATGAGGTTTTCGCTTCCCATTTTTCCAAAGCTTCTGATCAGACGCGAAGTTTTCCTGATCTGGCGAACGTCAACGTCCACCGGATTGGGTAAATTCTTGGCATCGGGTTTGGCGATCAGCATTTGTCCGGCGCGCACCAGCACAGATTCACCGAGATGACTGGGAAGAAAGATTCGCCCCGTGCCTTCGAGGACGATGAATTTGACGTAGGAATTCTTATGAAATTCGAGCATCACAGTGGTGCCGGTGATTGCCGCAGTCACCGCGGCAGTGTTGATTTTTGCGCCACCGGCATTTTTCGGCACGCGTAACAGCATCGCGCCGTCGGTTAGCTCTAGGTTTCGTGTTCCTTCGGTAAAACTGAAGATGGTGTTCGCGCCAAGTCGCGCCAGGGTTGCATCAGGGAACGTGAGTTCCGTGCGCGACTCGATGCCAGTGCGCACTGCGGTACCATCACGAACCGGATCGTTCACGACCGCGGGCCGGGCCGGAGCGGCATTGGGCAGCAATCTTACATCACGAATGATTTGAGTAACGCGCGCTTCTTTTAATTCCGCTGCATTTGCGCCAGCAAATGCTGCCAGGATCGCGCCCAGAATAAAAAACCCTCGAACCCGGAAACCCATAAGCCCGGGAACTCTAATCACAGATGATCGAGAAAGAAAAAGATTTATCCGCCAACCGAGGTCGATTGTCGGGGCCTGATTTAGAGGCTGCGAATTACTAGCCTCGGTTCCGCCACAAGTTCCTGTCTGCAAACCGCTTCCGCCCAGTCCAGGGAAGTCGGGATCGGATGAAAACACGTGGGAGCTGGCAGCAACCAGATTTTGCTACGATGGCCGATGCGAGTGTGTCGCGACTTTGCCCAACATGAGCGCATTTGCTCACCTCGCCGAGAATATCGTTGTTCTACTGTAAGCGAGATGCCAGCACGCCTGACCTTGCTTTTGCAGCCACAGAGCGATGAAGCTCAGCTGCCATGGCTCGCGTGCTGCCTTGCACAGGCGCATTGCGGTTGCGTGTGACTGGCGACACGCGGACCTTGCCGTTCGGGCCAGGAGTAGCGTTGTCGAGCAGAGAGCTCAATTGTGAACTATCGGTCACGTGAATCACAGGCGCGCTCGTTCGCGTCGACCTTGTCGCAACTCGCGTGCTCGGGCTATCAAACGGCGGCTGGCCGCCTAACGGCTGCGTGGTTACGGCGCCAACAAACGTGTCGCTGGTCTTGTTGTTACCTCCCGAACGGGCGCTGTAATTCGGGACGTTGGTATATACGTTTGCCGAAGTTGAAGCGCCAATCGTAACGACTACACCGTTTTCAATCGTGACCGTGTTGGCCGCGATCACCGCAGCGGTCGCGGAGCTGTTCAGCGTGACGTTGGAAACGAAGTCGATGATACCACCACTGCCACTGCTACTTGGAGCATAAAGATGCAGTAACGTGTTGGCCGAAATGTTACCGCCGCCGATCCTCAGTGTACCATTGCTGCCGAAGAGACCCACCTTCACCGTGTCTGCAGCGATCGTGGCGTTGTTAAGGGTGAAGGTTCCGTTACCATCAATAAAGCCGAGAAACGTTCCGCCAACATTGTAATTTCCGCCGTTAAAATTAACCGCGGCGCTGGTGGCTCCATCGCTGCCGTCAATGCGGAACGTCGCGTCATTTGTAACAACGACCGCGCCTGAGGCAAAGACGTTAATGGAGGCGCTCCCACCGATTTGCCCGCCCTGGCTATTGTTAATTTCTGCCAATAACGAAGCTGCCTGTATGCTGGCAGCTGCGACGCTAATGGTGGCATTTTCACCAATCTGTCCGCCCTCGAGTCCGTCAGAGTTGCCGTAATTGAGGATTCGAAATAACGTGTCACCCTGCACCGAAAGAGCGCCGGAAAGTGCCAGGTTAATCGAAGCGTTATTGCCGATGCGACCGCCGAGATAATTGTAAATGTCATCAGATAACGGGCCGGTACTGAAGTTGACCGCACCCACATCGATCAGTGCATCGCCGCCGATTGTTCCGCCGCCGAACCCTTGGAAGTTGCCATTGGCGACGGTGAAGAAACTTGTGCCCGGGGCACTGATGTTCTGCTGGGCTTGGACGACCACATCCGCGTTTCCACCAATTGATCCGCTGCCGTTTGTGTAAATCGAGGCTTCGAGCGCCATTATATCCAGACCGGGAGTGCCTGAGGCCGTTGAAGTGGTGAGAATATCCTGCGCGGTCAGCAATACGCTGGCGTTCCCCCCAATAGTTCCGCCAGCGATGAAGGTTGTCGGGTTGACTGAAAGAAAGCCTGTGTCGTAAGTAGCGATCAGAATTCCGCCGTTGGCGCTCAGGTCTCCCGAAACCGCGACAACGTTTTGCGCGTTACCAGCGATGCTGCCGCCGGCATTAGTGCTGATGAAGCTTTGGAAGAAGCCGCCGGCCGAAACGCTGTTGGCGGTTAGCCCAACTAAAGCGTCCGAGCCGATTGTCCCGCCGCCGGAGCCGTCGTATCGCGCCGAAGTTCCAATTGTGACATCGCCGGCGGTCGTAAGGTTGCCGCCGATCGCTACGTTTACATTCCCACCCGAATCAATCATGCCGTCGTTACGATTATTCAAAAAAACGAAGAGTGAGTTCGCGCTCAGGTCTCCACCAGTGCTGAGGATGATGTTTGCGCCGGTGCCGATATGACCGCCGTTGCTATTATCAATCGAGGCCTCAACGTCGCCGGAAGTATAATCTCCACCGATTGAAACTAGGATGTTGCCGCCGGTGCCGATGTGTCCTTCGTTAGTCACGCGGAAGCGCGATAAATCGGTGGTCGAATTGTTCGTCAGATCATTCGTGACATTGAGTATGATGTTGGCCCCATTTGTGATTGTAGCGCTGGGCAGCACTTCGGCGTTGAATCTCGCCTCGCCATCAAGCGAGAGTGCGCCGACTTGCGCGACGAGATTGCCCCCACCCGTAGTCGCGTCGAATCCGCCAACGCTCAATGTCCCTGCGTTGGTAATTTGAATTGATTGTTCCGCCGCAAGCTTCAGAGCGCCAATGTTCGAGAGCGAAGAATTAAGCGTGAGATCCGGCGCGGCCCCGCGTGCGTAGATAGCGAGGATATTAAGATTTTGGAACGAGACGTCCGACGTAAGATTGATTGACCCGTTAACCGTTGCCAGAGCCAACAAATTAATCCCGCTGAAGGTCAATACGCCGCCAGGCGCGCCCGATGTAATTCCATCGACCCCGATTAGTCCCAGATTTGTCACGCCGCTATTACTCGTGTCGATAGTTGGATTTCCGATCAGCGATAAAGCCTGGAATTTAAAGACGGCAATCGGCAAATGTGCCGGGTCGGTAAAGAACTCCGTATCAATATTCAGCGCAGTGTCGAAAGCTGATGTTGAACCAAAAGCCCATTGCGAGAAGGCTCCGTCATCGGTCGGTCCCCGGTAAATTTTTCCATAATCGGTGATGCCGTTGGTGGTGACCGATGGATCGGTGGTGATGGTAGTTCCGCTTGTGATGACGTAGGGATTTGGTGAAGAGATCGGTGACGGCGTACCGAACTTACTTGGGGCGGGACTTGGAGTCGGAGTTGCGGTTGGGGTCGGTGTAGGTGATTTAGCAGCGTTGCTCTCCGCTGATACTGCGGCGTCGACTGTATTGGGATCAGCCAGGACCACATTTGTCCCGCCTCCGTAAATCATCAGATTCGTTTCATACAACTGGCCGGAACTTTTTTGCTCGTTTTGTTTAGTCTTCTCAAAAGCGATTAATGCTTCGCTCCCGAGCGGGGTCGAAAATCCTATGACCAGGAGTGAGCTTCGCGTGATTTTGCCAATATCGACGTCGACCGGCTCGGGGATCGTTTTCGAATCAGCCCGCATGATGATCATTTGCCCGGCCTTCACCAGGGTCGACTCCCCAAGACGTCCGGGTAAATAAAGCCGCGCGGTTCCTTCCAACACGATAAACTTGTAGTAGGAGTTTTTGTTCTTCTTTGTTACTGCGTGTGTCTCCACCATCACGGTGGTGCCGGTGATCGCAGCAGTCACGGCCGACGAATTGATCCTTGCTCCACCGGCTCCTTTCGGAATGCGCAGCAGCATCGTTCCATCTTGCAGGTTCAGGTTACGAGTACCTTCGGTGAAACTGAAGATGGTGTTGGCCCCTAGTCGAGCCAGAGTTTGATCGGTAAACTTTAACTCGCTGCGCGAATCCACCCCGGTGCGCACTGCTGTCCCATCTCGCACTTCATCCCTGACCGCGGCTGGCCGCTCTGCCGCATCTGTCGGTAATAACTTAACATCTTTCACTACCTGGGTAACCCGCGCTTCTTTCAATTGCGCAGCAGGCACACTCACGGCAAAGCCGATAATTACGCCGAGGAGAGATAGGTTCCGAATCGCAGCGTGGGGGGCTATTCGGAGGGATACTGCCATTCTTAGAATTTAAATGTCAATGCTAATGCGCCGCCTAGATTAACAACGGAGTAATCAAAAACGCTGTGGTTCGACTGGTTCCAGGCAAAAGTACTTACCGCGCTCAAAGTCAGCCATTCACGGACCCGGTAATTTGCGGTGACGGCGAGTAGCTCGCTCACGTCATTTCGACCACCCTCGTAGTATTCCTTAAACAATACCCGTCCCACCGCGTCCATCGAAAACGAGCGGCTGAACTGCACGTGATAACCCGCATACACCTCGAAATCGCTTCGCTGCGGTTCACTCGGATCAGCCGCAATGCTGACATTGGCCAGCGACCCAAGGTTCAATTGCATTGCCCGTCCGAAACGAAAAGGCATGTCTGCGCTGGCAATAATTGAGTGATTGGCAAAGAACTCGTCGAACTCGTCCGTCGTCAATCGATTGTAATCGTAACTTAGCCGGAAAGTCAGGTTATGATAGTTTGGTAAGTAGTAGACGACTCCGGCAATGGCATCGAAGCTGGTGAAATTAAATGCGCCATATCTGTTGTAGTAGAACAATTGCTGAGCAGCAATGAATTCACCAAAGAGTGTCTTCGTCAACCTTGGCTGGTAGGCAAAAACAAATGCCGGCGCCACAACCCCGTCACTCACCCCGCCTGTTGGCACCAGCGCAACATTGGAAGTCCAGTAGTAAGGCAACGAAGCCGAAAAGGTAAACGGCTGATATTGCTCCTGCCGTTTTAAGATCGCCTGCACTCCAAGATCGGCGTCATTCGCGCTCGGGGCGGCATAACCAAAGGCGTTGGAACCCTGGCTTATCGGTTCACCCGGGCGAATGCTCGGTTCCGATCGGAAAATCTGCGAGCGATCAACGTCCTGCGAGGTCTGCCCCGTTTGCCCCATCACTTTGCCGCAAACCAGCATCCCCGTCACGAGACACAACACGATTGCGAGGTTGCGGCAGGTCATTGGCAGAGGACAATGAAACCTGATTTCTGAATAGCTTTGCGCCTTTCGTCAAGTTAATTGCAGGAAAAAACGCCGACCTCGTACCCTTGTCAGTTCTTATCTTATGTTACACCTACAACCCGATTAGCTGCCGCTGCCACGGTACCAGTAACTGTTTCGCTCGCGCGCGATCTGCCGCAATAGCATCGATTGTCGCCCGCGGCGCGATAAACGATGGTTCGATTTTCAACTCACTCGCGGCTTGATCACGTCGTTTGCGCATCCCCTCCGCTGCGCGTTCCATCTCGCGTGTAGGCCGCTCCCCGCGCCGCTTCCGTGTTTCCGGCCAGTCTTCTTCCTTCAAAGCAAGCGCGGAGTCTATCGCCGCCCGAAAATCGCGCGTCCGCCGCTCTGAAAAATGACGGAATTGCGGCGTTTCGCCTCTGGAAGCAGCGCACGCCGTCTCAATCAATTGATCATTCCGCAAAACGTGAAAAGCGGGCCGATCGAATCGCTCCGCCTCGCGATCGCGCCAATGCCACAAGGCACGCAATATCGCCGCTTCCCGACCGCGAATCAGTCCCGAACCACGAATTCGCCATGCTTCCTCCGTATCGCGCTCACGGTCGATCGCCGCCGACACGATAGCGCGCTCACACGACTGCTGAAACCATCCGAATCGATCGCGTTCGATCAGTTGTGTCTCCAGCTTCTCGGCTAGTGGCAACAAATAATGAGTATCGTTACGCGCATACTCTTCCATTTTCGGCGAAAGCGGGCGCAAGGCCCAGTTTGCTTTTTGCGAACCCTTGGCCAGCTCGATCCCGAAGTATTTCCCCACCAATGCGGCGTAACTAAATTCGCGTATGCCAAGTAATCGCGCGGCAATGACGGTATCGAACAATCGGGCCGGCTGGAAATTGAGTGCTCGCCGCAACAAACGCAGATCGTAATCCGCGCCGTGCAGCACAATTTCTTTTCGCGCAAGGGTGTCGGCCAGCGGGGCCAGATCGTTTTCCACCAGCGGATCGACCAGAAAATCGCCCTCCCGTAGACTCACCTGTAACAGACAAAGTTTTTCCCGATAACAATGCAAACTGTCCGCTTCGGTATCGACGGCGACGCGGGCATTGCGTTCGGCGAGAGGCAGTAGGTCTGCCAGCTCCGCCGGGCTTCCGATCAGACTCTGTGATAACGACGAATGACGAATGTCCGATGACGAAGGAATGACGAAATCCGAATCACGCGTAGAACTCTGTAGCGACCATTTCGACATTCGATCATTCGAGCTTCCTTCGTCATTCGTCATTCGTCATTCCCCACGCGCTCACCGAAGCCCCGCCAGCAGCAATTCGGCATTCGTTTTTGTCGCCTGCAAATTCGAGATCAGCGTCTCCATCGCCTCGATCGGCGGCAGCGCGGCCATCTTTTTGCGCAGCACCTGCACCCGTTCCCATTCGTCCGGGTGATAGAGCAAGTCCTCGCGGCGCGTCGCGGTTTGGAGTGGTTGAATGGCCGGATACAGCCGCTTCTCTACCAACGCGCGATCCAGATGCAGCTCCATATTTCCTGTGCCTTTGAATTCTTCGAAAATCACTTCGTCCATTCGGCTTCCGGTATCAATCAAGGCCGTTGCTAAAATCGTTAGGCTCCCGCCTTCTTCCACATTCCGGGCCGCGCCAAAAAACCGCT